>LNFM01009816.1_pt1 | contig 13726 bp, 13 predicted proteins | sample 596031 | NCBI WGS metagenome assembly LNFM01 (sample SAMN04254537, study PRJNA301005) | activated carbon metagenome | isolation source: dual media filters at the Ann Arbor, Michigan drinking water treatment plant | place: USA: Ann Arbor
TTGCGCGTCCTTCGTTGGCCGACTCTCACCGACCGCTGCGACCAACGCTAGCTCGGTCATGCGGACGCCGCCGTTGATCCGAGCGCCCTCCATCACCACGATCGAGCGCGTGGCAATCTCGCCATTGACCACCGCGGTCGTCTGCAGCTCGAGTCTTTCCCCTGCTGTCACGGCGCCGTCGATCACGCCCCCCACGACGATCTCGTTCGCGGTGACATCGCCGTGGATCGTTCCTTCCTTGGCGAGCATCACCTGCCGGGCTCCCGTCACACTCCCCTCGATGCGGCCCTCCACCTTGAGGACCCCCGAGCACTCGATGTCGCCGCTCACCGTGGTGCCGGCGGAGATGATCGAGAGCGTGTTGGCTCCGGCGTTGCCCTTTGCGCTGCGCGCTGCACCTTCGTCCTTGCCGAACATCGCCACGGGTTCTCCTGTCGTTGGTGGGCGCTATCGCGACGTCGGCGTCGCGGCCCTTCGAGCGGTGTCGTTCGCCGCGGGTGCCGACTTCGTGCGTGCGGTGTCGCTGCTGCCTTGTACCCGCGCGGCGGCGCCGAGCATCCGTTGCACCTGGTCATACCGGTCCTGCAGTTGCGACAGCCGTACGGTGAGCGTGTCAAGCCGCGCCGCATCGCGCGTCAGCTCACCGATCCGCCGCTGCAGCACGGGTACGCGCACCGCCTGCGAGGCCATCCATCCCCAGGTGACGAGCGCCATCACATACAGGAGGAGCATCGGCCTCGAGATGAACACGCCGAGCGTACGGAGCTGCCAAGGCTTCAGCACATAGTGCCGATGCGCGAGCCCGCTCTCGCGATGCATGTGGACATAGAGCGCTCCCGACGCCGGATCGAGGATGCTGCCATGCGCATCCTTGGCGCCGGTCGCCTTCACCGGCCGTGGGGTCAGGTTGCGGCTCATGCGAGGCGATCGGCGCCGAGCAGCAGCTCGAGCAGGCGATCGAAATCGTCCGCACTGTAGAACGGGATCCGCACTTCACCGCGTTCCTTGCCCGACTGCACGATCCTCACATCGGTGCCGAGATGCTTGCGTAGCTGGTCCTCGAGATGCCGGACCTCCGCGCTCCTGCTGTCGCCGCTCGAGGTCGTGGCCGCCGCCGTGCCCTCGCGCTTCGGCTGGCGCGCGGTCTCCCGCACGCGGCGCTCCACCTCGCGCACCGAGAGTCCCTGTGCGACCACTTCGCGCGCGAGATCCGCGATGCGCGCGTCGTCGCCCATGCCGAGAAGGGCGCGCGCGTGGCCGACCGTGAGCTGGCCATCCCAGACGAGACGGCGCACGGTCGCGGGAAGGGCCAGGAGTCGCAGCGTGTTGGCAACGGTCGAACGGTCCTTGCCGACGATGTCCGCGACTTCCTGCTGCGTGAGCGAGAAGTCGCGAATGAGCTGCTCGTAGCCCTCCGCCTCCTCGATCGGGTTGAGGTCAGCGCGCTGGAGGTTCTCCACCATCGCGAGCGAGAGCAGCATGCGATCATCCACGTCCTTCACGATGGCGGGGATCTCGGTCCATCCGATGCGCTGCGCCGCGCGGAAGCGGCGCTCGCCGGCGATGAGCTCGTAGCCGCCACCTCGCGGTGCCGGGCGCACGGTGACCGGCTGCAGCAGGCCACTCACGCGGAGCGACGCTTCGAGATCAGCGAGCTCCTCGGGCTTGAATTCCTTGCGGGGCTGCAGCGGGTTCGGTCTGATCTGCGTGAGAGGCAGCGAGCGCAGCGGCGAACTCGTCTCCGTAGGCAAGCGAGCAGCGGTCGCCGCATCGCGACCGCCAGACTCGGCGGCCGGTTCCAGCCGGGTCGGCGTCCTCGCGAGCAGCGCCTCGAGCCCCCTCCCGAGCCTGCGGTTCTTGTCGCCGGTCATATGAATATATTCTCGCAGAGGTGTAATATTCGTAAGTGCTTGACAGTCAATCGGTTACGGAACATCATGCCGTGCGGATAGCGGCGTGGATCGTTGGACTGATCCGTTGAAGCAACTCAGGCCTGTTTCGCGCGGTCCTGATGCATCTCGATCAGCTCTCGCGCCACACCCATGTATGCCTGCGCTCCAACGGAGGCAACGTCATACAAGATGATCGGCTTTCCGAACGAGGGGGCCTCCGCCAGTCGGATGTTCCGTGGAACGACAGATTGGAAGACCTTCGCACCGAAGTACTCGCGTGCGTCGGCCGCGACTTGGCGCGAGAGATTCAGGCGAGCATCGTACATGGTGAGCACCACGCCGTCGATGCCCAGTGAAGGGTTCACACCCTGCTGCACGAGATGCACGGTGTTGAGGAGCTGGGAAAGCCCCTCCAGCGCGTAGTACTCGCACTGGAGGGGAATCAGCAGCGCATCCGCTGCCGCGAGCATGTTGAGTGTGATCAGCCCGAGGGAGGGTGGGCAGTCGATCAGGATGTAGTCGTAGCGATCACGGATCCGCTCGAGTCCGCGCCGCATGGCGAGTTCGCGCTCATCCTCGCTCACCAGTTCGACCTCCGCGCCCGCCAGGTCCGGTGTCGCTGGCAGCACATCGAGGTGCTTGAACTGAACGCCGTGCACGATCGCCCCCTCGATCCGTTCCGCGTCGAGCAGTACGTCGTACACGGTCTCGCCGATCTCGTCGCGCACCAGGCCGATGCCGCTCGAGGCGTTCCCCTGTGGGTCACCATCAACGAGCAGCGTGCGCTGCTCCGCCGCCGCCAGCGAAGCAGCGAGGTTCACGGCGGTGGTCGTCTTGCCGACGCCGCCCTTCTGATTTGCGATCGCAATGATGCGGGCCACGAAGTTCCTGGCTAAGCGAAGAGGGGGTGAACCGGCGAATATACCGGTTAACCCCCCGACCTACCAGACCGTTTGTTTCACGTGAAACAACAAGAAACCAACAACTGGCTTCGTTTCACGTGAAAAACTCCGGGCTGCGAGCGATCACCTGGGGCTGAAGAGGAATCGAGCCTCGACGGATACTGTCACCTTCAGCATTCCAGACTCGATGGGCGTGGGCGTGTCCGCGCGGTCCGCCATTCTCATCTGCACCGCCGTGACCATTTCGGGCATCAACGGACCTGATGAACCTGGGTTCGCGATGATCTCAAGTACGCCGGCAATCCTGCCGCCCGCCGCCTCCGCGATCGCATCCGCGTCCGCGCGGGCACGCTGCACCGCCTTCCGCATCGCCTCGCGAGTCGCCGACTCCGTACTCGATGCGAAGAACCGAAGCCCGCCGACATTCGTCGCGCCACGGGACAGCCCGGCATCGATCACCGTACCGATGAGCGCGATCTGACGCACCTCCACTTGGATGCTGTTCTGAGCCTGATACCCGACGACGGTCGGACGCCCTCCCTCACGCGGGTACTCGTACTCCGGACTGATGCTCACGCCCTGGGTTCGAAGCTGAGCCGAGGCGATGCCAACGCGGCGGAGTGTGTCGAGGACCGCCGCCTGGATCCGCGCATTCTCGGTCCCCGCCGCCGCAGCGGTTCGAGCGCGCGTCTCCACCGTGAACGTAAGGACCGCACGATCCGGGGCGATCTCCACCTCCTCGGTCGCGGTCGTCACGATGCGCGGCGGCGAGCCGGCCGGCTGAGGAGCCTGAGCCTGTGACGGAACCGCGAGCAGAAGGACGAAAAGCGGGAACAACGCGCGAATCGAACGGCCGATCGACATCCGAAGACTCCTTTTAGTAGCAAACTGTTACCTAATGTGACCCCGCAACACCCTCTCCCAGTCTACTACACCGCCGCGCACCACGACCGCGTCCGGCCGCAACACGCCCCGGAACGCCGCACGGCCCGGCCGCACCGATCCTGATCCGCCGCTCAGGGGGCGAGCCGTGTCCACACGAACGGGGCCTCGACGCCGTCGCCGGCACGGCCCAACAGGTAGACGGATCGGCCGGGATACTGCCCAGAGATCTCGCGTTCGCGACCGGGCAGCCAGCGCACGTACACGTTCCCGTCCCGCGTGAGCCGGATAGGGGCGAAGTGCGAGAAGCCCCGCTGATCCTCCAGGATCCGCGCCTCGCACAACGGCGCGTAGGGGAACCCGGGGAGCATGCGCTCCGTGAAGTCGGGGGACCGATCGCTCTTCACCAGACGCGCCGAATCCGCCTGCAACGGAACGAGACGCTCCAGCGCGGCCGTGCCGCGCACCGCCTCACCTTCGAGCGCACCGAGGGCGAGCTCCAGCTGACAGGCATCCACCGTGCGATAGAGGACCTCCGCGTCGCTGCGAGAGACCCCCCGCGCCCACATCCGGATGACCAGCTGCGCGCCCCAGCTCTCCTTCACGAGCACGAGCGCGTCTGCGACCCCCGCCGTGCGCGCGGCGGCGGCCACATCCACGCGCATGGACGTCATCCCGTTCCGGTACTGCGGCAAACGCACCATCCAGAGCGAGAGCAGCGCGTACGCGCCGCCCGCGACGAACGCGCTGCGCAGCGCGAGCGGGAACCACCGCTGCGCGACGAACCGCTCCTGCAGTACCAGCGGTGAGCGCACACTCCAGAGGACCAGCACCGGCAGCAGCGGCACCATGAAGCGGGGGCCGAGATAGAAGCCGTCGTGCCAGTATGCCCAGTAGCCGACGAGCACCAGTGCCGCCGACACGAGGAGGTACCGATCGAGCGGCGCGAGTGCCCGCCGCCACCATAGCGCCGCTGCCGCGGGGAGCAGCGCGGGGAACGGCGTCTCGAACAGATACACCGAGAGCCTTGTGAAGTAGAGGCTCACCAACTCGAGTCCGCGGAGCGGTGTGTGGATCGGCCCCCAGGGCGACTTGTGGAAGCCGATGCCGTGCCCCGCGCCCCAGAGCAGGTCGTAGCCGAAGAGCAACGGTCGGCCCGTCGTCTGCGCATTCACCCAGAACAGCAGCCCCATCGGCAACGCCACGCCGACACCCGAGAGCAGCAACACTGCGAGCGGTCGTCCGCCCCGGCGCGCACGCCAGAGGAGCCAGCCGGCCGCGGGCAGCGCGAAGGCGGCGGCGTCCACCGGCCGGATGGTGGCGGCAACGCCAAGGCCGAGGCCGCAGAGCAGTCCCCACCAGGGTGGCGCGCCGTCGCGCGCCGTGGCGCCCGCGAGCGCCACGGTCGCCACCAGCAGCCAGAGCAGTGCGGTCGCGTGGTTCATGTGCGAGCCGAACATGAATGCCCCGAAGGGTGCGACCGCGAAGACGAGGAGCGCGACTCGATGCCATCGCGCTGAGGCGTCTGGTTCGAGCACCGAGAGCAGCCGCGCGAACAGCAGCACGCTCGCCGCTCCCGCGATCGGCCCGACGAGCCACTCCGCGCCGACCAGCGAACCGAGCGCCAGCATGGCGGGCCCGCCGGCGGGGAACTGGCTGTAGGTCCGGTCACCCAAGTCGACGAGATGCAGCATCGAGTAGAACTCCCTCAGCGCCGGCGTCGGGACCCAAAGCCTGCCCTCCGCGTACCAGCGCGCCTGCAGCACCTGCACGATCTCATCGATCAGCAACGGACGCGCCGAGAAGACCAGCTGCGCGATGATCGCGTAGAGCGCGAATGCGCCGACCGCGACGAGGAGCGGGAACACCGTTCCCGCCGAACCGACGGAACGCGACGTCGGCTCCGTGGCCGGCGCTGCCCCGGCTCCAGCCGCGACCGTCGTGCCCCGCGCACGGAGACGTGCGACGTAGGCGACGAGTCCGCCGACGCCCGCGCAGAGCGCCACGCCGTACGCCCAGTCGAGCAGGCGCGCGGCGTACTCGGGATCGACCTCACCACCCGGGAGCCAGGCGGCGACCGGGAGCAGCGAGAACGCCAGGACGACGCACGCGATCAGGCGCGTCGCCATCGTTCCACCTCGAGCACGAGGTTCTGGAGATCGGCCGGGCTCACGCCCGGGATGGTCGCCGCCTGAGCCAGCGTTCCCGGCCGCCGCTGCGCCAGCTTCTGGCGCGCCTCGACGCTCACGCTGAGCATCGAGGCGTATGGTGCCTCATCCGGCAGGGCGAACCCGCCGAGACGCTGAAGACGGGCCGCGGCGCTCCGCTCCCGGGCGAGATAGCCGGAGTACTTGAGCTCGAGATCCGCCGTGATCACCGCCTCGCGCAGCAGCGCCTCGCCGATCCCGGCGGCGGCGAATAAGTCGCGAAGAGATACTTTCTGACGCTTGGCCACCTCGACGATCGGCACGCCGTGCAGCAGTGCCGTCTCGCCGACCGCGGCGAGCACCGGATCGGCAGCGGCGGGCGTGATCGTCGTCGTGCGCGCGAGCCGGTCGGCTTCGTGCTCGTCCTCGAGGCGGCGGGCAGCCAGCGCGCGCTCGGCGCCCGTCAGCAGGCCGAGGTCGCACGCCACGCCGTGCAGGCGCCCGAGCGCATTGTCCTGTCGCACCGTGAGGCGGAACTCGGAACGCGACGTGAAGAGGCGGTACGGTTCGTCGACGCCGCGCGTCACGAGGTCGTCCACGAGCACGCCGATGTATGCGCTCTCGCGCCCGAGGATGACCGGCGCCGCGTCCAGCGCGTACGCCGCCGCATTGAGCCCCGCGACGACGCCCTGCGCTCCCGCCTCCTCGTAGCCGGTCGTCCCGTTGATCTGTCCCGCGAGGAAGAGCCCCGGAAGCGGTCGGGAGGCGAGCGTCGGCTGGAGCTGCGTCGGCGGCACGTAGTCGTACTCGATCGCATAGCCGGGTCTCGTCATCACCGCGCGCTCCAACCCCGGCACCGCCCGCAGCATCTCCAGCTGCGCGTCCGCGGGAAGCGACGTCGAGAGCCCATTCACGTAGAACTCCGCCGTGTCGAGCCCTTCGGGCTCGAGGTAGACGAGATGCCGCTCCGCGTCGGCGAAGCGCACGACCTTGTCCTCGATGCTCGGGCAATACCGCGGGCCCCGCGCCCCGATCGCGCCACCGTACATGGCCGACTCATGGAGTCGCTGCTGCACGAGCGCCTTCACCTCCGCCCCCGCGGCGGTGACCCAGCACGGCAGCTGCTCGGGATGCCTCGTGCCATGGGGGCCGCGCCGCGGATCAGGCCAGAAGGCCGACCAGGAGAAGTCGAAGTCCTCGATCTCGCTGTCCTGCCGTTCGAGCCGCGTGCGATCCACCGATCGCCCGTCGATGCGCGGCGGCGTGCCCGTCTTGAAGCGGGCGGTGGCGAGTCCAAGGTCGGCGAACTGCTCGGCGAGCGTGATGGTCGCCGCCTCTCCCGCGCGCCCCCCGCTCACCGCGTGCGTGGTGCCGATATGGATGCGTCCCCGCAGGAACGTGCCGGTGCAGATCACCACGGCCCGCGCGGGGATGCGCTGTCCCTCGGCGGTCTCCACGCCCTCGACGGCGCCGCTCGCACCGAGGAGCAATCGCGCGGCGGTGCCCTGCACCGTCACGAGGTTCGGCTGCATCTCGACGAGTTGTCGCACCGCGCGCCGGTAGAGACCGCGGTCGGCCTGTGCGCGCGGCGCCCACACCGCGGGCCCCTTGCCGCGGTTGAGCATACGGAACTGCAGCGTCGCGAGGTCGGTCGCGCGCGCCATGATGCCGCCGAGCGCATCGATCTCACGGATCACGGTCCCCTTGGCGACGCCGCCCATGGCGGGATTGCACGAGAGCTGCCCGATGGTCTCGAGCGAGGTCGTGAGCAGGGCCACGCGCGCGCCGCGGCGCGCGGCGGCCACCGCCGCCTCCGTCCCCGCGTGACCGCCACCGATCACGATGACGTCGAAGCCCTGCGCCCCGTATCGCACGCGGATAATCTATCTTGAGCGCCACGCCCACTCGACCGGACCTTCCCGATGCCCCTGCCCCTCGTCCACGACGCGCCGACCCTGATCATCCGACGGGAGGCGTTCGAGGCCGCTGCGCTCACGCGCGAGGCCTTCGATCGCTGGCTGAACCTCACGCCTGACGAGTTCCGCGTGGAAGGAGCGGTGATCGTCGTGGGGCCGATCTTCGACGACCAGGCGCTCGGCGACCTGGTCGTGGCGCTCGAGGAGAAGGGCCTCGTCTACTTCGACGACTTCCTCGAGATGAGCGGCAATCTCCCTGCGTGGCTCGGGGTCTGGGTGGGCGAGGCGCGGACGTAGCGCACGACGGGGCGTTGGTCCCTACCGGAGGTAGCGGCGGAACCAGGCCACCGTCTCCGGCCATGCCTGCTTGGACGCCTCGGCGTTGGCAGGCTGGTCCTGCGCGCGGAGGAAGCCGTGACCGGCGCCGGGGTAGATCCGGCTCACGAACGTCTGCCCGTTCGCCTTCATGGTCGAGTCGGCCATGGCGATGGTCGCGTTGACCCGCTGGTCGTTCTCGCCGTAGAGGCCGAGCACCGGGATCCGAACCTTCGCGACGTCGGTCGCCGCCGGCGCGCTGCCGTAGTAGACGACCGAGGCACTCATGCCCGGGGCGCTGAAGACCGCATGGTTGAACGAGGCCGAACCGCCCCAGCAGTACCCCACCACGCCGTACTTCTTCGCTGCGGCCGGCAGGGACATGCCGTAGCGTCCGACGGCAGCGACCATCGCGTTCATCTTGTCCGGCGAGACGTTGCGGATGAGCGTGCGTGCCACGTCATATGCAAGGGTGTCGGTCGTCGCCCCACCCCGCTCCTTGGAGAGCAGGTCAGGTGCGATCGCGATGAAACCGTCCGCCGCGAGCTGGTCCGCCACCGCACGGACCCAGGTGGAGAGCCCGAAGATCTCGTGCACCACGACGACCACGGGCGCGTTGTCGCGGCGCTCAGGATAGACCACCCAGGCCGCGATCGAGTCGGCGCTCCCCGGCGCCGAAGGGACCATCACCCACTCGGCGTGGCGCGTGGACGCCTGGAGGCGCGCCGCAGCCTCGGCCGCCCCCGGAGCGACGCCGGCGCCGGGCTGCCCTGCGGTCGGCGCGGACACGCCTGCCATGTTCATGGAGGCCATGTCGTGGTCAGCGTGCTCGTCGGCGACCGTTGCCGCGCGCGCCTGGTCGGGCGTGACGCGCTGAGTGGTGCAGGCGCCGAGCAGCAGCGCGGTGATGGGCAGTGCGAGGGAGCGGATCATCAGCAGGTCTCCAAGGTGGGGCATCAACGCCAATGGGGATGGCGTACCGCCATCCCCATAACGTGCGACATGCCCCGCGTGTTCGTGAGGCCTAGGCGCCAGCGGGACGGAGCTCGGGGAAGACCTCGAAACTGAGCCGCTCCGCGATCACCTGACGCGCCCGCGTGACGATCTCGTCCGTGGACGGGCTCTCGGCATACATCTGAAGTGCGCGCGCACGGATCTCCGCGGCGGCGGGGAGCGCGGGCAGGTGCGGCAGATGCAGCTGCAGCTCGAGCCACGCCTCCTCCGCGCGCGTCTGGCCCGCGGCGAGCCGCGCGCGCATCTCGATCACCTTCGGGTGCGCGTCGAACGCCTCGCGCGCATGAGCGACCTGTGCGGCGAAGTGGCCGGGCGGATAGCGCTCGGCGATCTGGCGCGCGACGCGCTCGAGCACGGCGGCACCCACGCGACGCTCATTGCGCACGACCTCCACCGGCGGTTCACCGAGGTCCCACACGAGGCCCACCCAGCTCATCGCCTTGAGGGCGTAGTAGGTCGGGTCGAACTCGTACCATCGGAACCCCTGGCGCGTGGAGCGCTGGTAGGCGTGGTGATTGTTGTGCCACCCCTCGCCGAGGGTGATGATCGCGAGCCACCAGTTGTTGCGCGAGGTGTCGCCGGTCACGTAGCGCTGCTTGCCGTGCACGTGCGCGAGCGAGTTGATGAAGAAGGTGCCGTGGTAGAGGACGGCGGTGCTGAGGAAGAAGCCGATGAACAGGCCCGACCAGCCGTCGATGAGGAAGCAGGCGATGCCCAAGGCGATGCCCGGGATCAGCTGGTGCCGGTCGAGGAACATCAGCTCGGGATACTTGGCGAGGTCCGGGACCTCGTCGAGGCGCGTGGTGTCGTGCTTCTTGTCGAAGATCCAGCCGACGTGCGAGTAGAAGAAGCCGCGGTGGAGCGGCGAATGCACGTCGTCTTCCTGGTCGGAGTGCCGGTGGTGGTGGCGATGCAGGGCCGCCCACCAGAGGACCGACTTCTGGGTGGAACTCATCGCCAGGAAGGCGAAGATGAACTGCATGAACCGCGACGTCTTGAACGAACGGTGCGAGAAGTAGCGGTGATAGCCCGCCGTGATCCCGAACATGCGCGCGACGTACAGCGTGATCGCGAGCACCACCGACGTCGTCGTGACCCCCGTCCAGATCGCCGCGAGCGGCGCCAGATGGACGAGGATGAACGCGATCGTGTTCGGATAGATGATGTCGTCGTGGTACTCTGCCGCGTTACCGCTCAAGTTCCCATCCCGGAACGATTGTTGAGAATGATTATCAGCTCAATCTAACCCGTCAGGCCCCTGTCTCAAACCAATGCACTACGCGGCTCTCCATGTGATAGTTGGGAGCCCAGGGTGGACCAGCCACCCATCCGACGTGCCCACCGGTGGGAGTGAAGTCCAAATGCAGCGCGGAGTTCCGCCTCGCGATCTCGCGCACCCGGTCGAGGACGACTGGCGGGAGGAAGGGGTCATTCACCGCAGAGTAGAGCAGCGTCGGAACAGTGATCTGCGGCAGGAAATGCAGCGAACTCGAGCGCGTGTAATAGTCGGCCGCGCCCGCAAAGCCGTGGACCGGGCCCGTGAAGACATCGTCGAACTCCCAGAACGTTCGAGCCGACCGCAGGCGTTCCCGGTCAACGGCGAGGTGCGGGTGCCGCTCGAGCGCCGCGAAGGCCTTCCGTCGGAGGGTCCGCACGAAATGCCGGACATAGACCTGCGAGAAACCCTGCTCGAGATAACGGCTGCCCGCGCCGAGGTCGAACGGGGTGGAGACGGCCGCGACGCGCCGCAGCGAGCGCGGTATGGCGCCGCCCTGCTCTCCCAGCCACTTCAGGAGGACGTTCGCGCCGAGTGAGACGCCCAGGACATGGATCGGGCGCTCCGGCATCTCCGCAGCGATGCGCCGGATGAAGAAGTCGGCATCCGTCGTCTCGCCCGAGTGATAGAGCCTCGGTGTGTCGGGCACTCGGCCGTCGCAGGTGCGGAAGATGAGCATGGCGGCCGCCCATCCGCGGGCGCGGGCCAGATGCATCAGACCCTGCGCATACTTGGAGCGCACCGTCCCCTCGAGGCCGTGGAGCAGCAGGAGGATCGGCGCGTCGGCCGCGCGCGCGTCGAGCCTTGCGACCGACACGCGGTCGCCGTCAGGCGTGGGCCACGACTCGATCCGCTCGTGGGCATCGGGGAGCCGGCGCGCGAGCTTCCCCCAGACGGTCGGGAGATGCGCGCCGGGCAGCCACCAGGCGGGCCGGAACGGCGGGTGATTCGACAGAGGGGACTCGGTAGATTGCGGGACTCGCGGTCGCCTGCGGCGGCGGCCGGAACGTGGAATATCGGGGGACGACCGGGTGGAAGTGCAGGTGTTCGGGACCCAGAAGAGCCAGGAGACGCGGCGTGCCCTCCGCTTCTGGAGCGAGCGGCGCGTGAAGGTGCACTTCGTGGACCTCAAGGAGCGCGCCGCGAGCAAGGGCGAGCTCCAGCGGTTCGTCCAGAAGTTCGGCATCACGCCGCTGATCGACCGAACGTCACGTCGCTATCAGGACCTCGGACTCGGCGCGTCGCGCCTCCCCGATGATCGTTGGCTCACGCTTCTTGCTGAGGAACCGCTCCTGCTCACGCAGCCCCTGACTCGCTTCGGCGGGAAACTGACCATCGGCCCGGCTGAAGCCGAGTGGATCATCTGGATCGACGCGGAGCGTGCCAAGTGATGTGGGCCTGGGTCGGGTTCCTGCTCTTCATCGCGGTGGTGCTCGCGCTCGATCTTGGCGTGTTCAACCGGAAGGCCCACGCGCCGACACTGCGCGAGGCGATGATCTTCACGGCCGGCACCGTGGTGATGGCCGGGCTCTTCTCGGTGCTCGTCTACTACGCCTACGAGGCGCACTGGCTCGGGCTCGGCAAGGCGGTGGACGCGGTGGACGGCCAGGTGAACGGCGGCCGACTCGCGGCGGTGAAGTTCCTGACGGGGTACGTCGTGGAGCTGAGCCTCTCGATGGACAACGTGTTCGTCATCGCGTTGATCTTCGAGCATCTCAAGGTGCCCCTGATGTACCAGCACCGTGTGCTGTTCTGGGGCATCCTCGGCGCGTTGGCCATGCGCGGCACGATGATCGGCGTCGGTGCACAGCTCGTGGCGCGCTATCACTGGATCCTCCTGCTCTTCGGCGCCTTCCTCGTCTTCACGGGCGCGCGGATGCTCTTCCAGAGCACACAGGAGCATGAGGAGGAGGTGGAGAGCTGGGTCACGAAGTGGCTCCGCCGCCATTTCCCCGTGACCGACCGCTTCCATGAGCAGCATTTCGTGGTCGAGCTCAACGGGAAGACCTTCCTGACGCCGCTCGCGGTGGCGCTGGTGCTGGTGGAGACCACCGACCTGATCTTCGCGGTGGATTCGATCCCGGCGATCTTCGCGATCACGGCGGATCCCTTCCTCGTCTTCACGTCGAACGTCTTCGCGATCCTCTGTCTCCGGTCGCTGTACTTCGGGCTCGCCGGACTGATCCAGAAGTTCAAGTACCTCAAGGTCTCGCTCGCGCTGGTGCTCGCGATCGTCGGCGTGAAGATGCTCGCCGCCAAGTGGATCAAGGCGTGGTTGGGCGACGACGCCAACTTCTGGTTGCTCGGCGTGATCTTCACCGTGCTGATCGGCGGTGGCGTGGCAAGCTGGATCGCGGACAAGCGGCGCGCGGCGGTGTGATCCCGTGACGTGGGCGAAGCGGCGGAGCGCGGTCGGGTGCGGACTCGCGGCACTCGCGGCACTCGCGGCGCTCGCCGTGCTCGTTCCGGAGGTCTGCCGCGCGCAATCGCCGCTCCGGGTGATGAGCTTCAACGTCCGGTACGGCACGGCGAACGACGGCGCGCATGCATGGCCGCATCGCTCGGAGGCGGTCGTCGGGACCATCGCCGATCACGCGCCGCACCTGCTGGGCGTGCAGGAGGCGCTGCGGTTCCAGCTCGACGAGATCGGAGCCGCGCTCGGGCGCTATCGCCTGATCGGCGTCGGGCGGGACGACGGCCGGACGGCGGGTGAGCACGCCGCGATCCTCGCGGACACGAGCCGCTTCACCGTGCTGGCCGAGGGCACGTTCTGGCTCTCGGAGACGCCGGAAGTCCCCGGTTCGATGCACTGGGGGAACCGGATCACGCGCATCACGACCTGGGCGCGGCTCGTGGACCGTGCGACCGCGGATACGATCAGGGTCTACAACGCGCACTGGGATCATGAGTCGCAGGCGTCGCGGGAGCGCAGTGCCGAGCTCCTGCTCGCGCGCATCGTCCGAGACGGGTCCAGATCGGATGCGGTGTTGGTGATGGGGGACTTCAACGCCGACGCGCGGAACCCCGCCATTCGTGCGCTGTTGACCGATCAGCGGATTCAACTCGCCGACGCACATACGGTGTCGGCGCCCGCGGCGGACTGGGGCGGGACCTTCCACGGGTTTCGAGGCGACAGTCGCGGCGAACGCATCGACGCGATCCTGCTCGGTCCCGGGTGGACCGTGAAGGAAGCAGGGGTTGACCGCCGGCGATGGGGTCCGGTGTGGGCTTCGGACCATTTTGCGGTCTGGGCTTGGCTCGATCGGCGCTGATGGTCGGCTGCCCCGAGCCATGCCATCGCGCACAATCGGGCGTGTCACAACGTTGTTGTAGTTATATTTACGAAAATCTAAAATTCAGAATGCCAATACTTCAGAAAACG
>LNFM01009818.1_pt1 | contig 13723 bp, 15 predicted proteins | sample 596031 | NCBI WGS metagenome assembly LNFM01 (sample SAMN04254537, study PRJNA301005) | activated carbon metagenome | isolation source: dual media filters at the Ann Arbor, Michigan drinking water treatment plant | place: USA: Ann Arbor
CAGGCCCGGGCTGGCGAAAATGTACCGCGTACCGCCAGACCGGGCCTGGTGGCCTGCCGTTGGCGCTCCGCTTGAGCGAGGGGTTAGGCCGCACTCGCCGGATCTCCCTTGCGAGGATTTCGTATAGCGCGCTTGTACGTTTCTTGGTAAGCCCGTCGCTGTTTGGTCACTTCGTACAGGACTATTCCAGACGTTGTTCCCAGGTTGAGGCTCTCAATGATTCCGAACATCGGGATTGAGATGCAGCACTCGCTCCGTTTCACGGCGGCTTCGCTTACTCCGCGAGATTCGTTTCCGAACCATACAGCTAGCCTTGGCTGCGTGTAGTCCGCCTCGTGAAGTATGAAGTTTTGCTTGCCTTTGATGTGCGGAGAGGTGACTACAGATGCGAAGCGATTCTTCTCCAAGTGATCGAGGCAGGCCTCGGTGCTGTCGAATCTCTTGACAAAGCTCCACTTGATGGCGGAAACGGAGGTCTCGGAGAGCGACTTTCGCTCTCGCATTTGTTCCCAGTCGTCAGGGAGCGCCTTGCGACTATCAACGATGTATGTCTTCTCAACCCCCAACGCGTTGACATTCCGTATCACTGTGCCGATATTCCTGATATCAGTCGGATTCTCAAGAACCGCGATCAGATTCTTGCAGCGGTATGGCTTTATGGCGCTGGCACGCTGCCGGAGTGTCGTCTTCTGTGGAATGGAGTCGGTCATGGTGGTTTGTGCGGCCTAACGTGTTTTATACGTCAACGTTACAAAGCTGACCTGGCTAGATTGAATGCAATCGTCGAGGATTTAGCAAGCTGTCCGATACGAAAAAGTCATCAATCAAGCTCAGTTGCTCGGGCGACCCCGTACGGGAAAGTCCGGGGAGCCTGTGAATCGTGGGATTGGCGTCTTGGCTGTTCTGGTGGGTGGAAGGCTTCAGCACCGCCCCCGTCTTGGCTGAGACCCCGAAGCCCACCCCCCACGGTCGCCCTGGAGCCCGCCATGGCCAAGCGCATCTCCAAGCAGCACGGGCGCGTGCCATGCACCGCCGGGCAGCCTGCGCCGACAAAGGGGCTCCAATCGCTGACCGTGCGTTGAAGGCGTGGGGCCGAGGTTTGGAGAAAAAATGTCTGACTGGTACACGGGCTGCGGTGTTTCGCAATCCCCCCCGTGCCCCTCCTCGGGTTGCCAGAATTCAGCGCGGAGACCACTGCCCCGCCGACGGGACAGGTCTGCACGTTGGTACAACGACGCGCTGGGCCCGGGGTGGCCCGATGTCGAACCAGCGCAGCAGTTTGATCGTGATTCGCACTCTGCGCCAGGTTTGGCGGCAACCATTCCCTCGGGTTGACTTCGGCACGCTACGGCACCGTCAGGAAGTGGTCACTTGATGCCACCCTCGCGCAGAGCGTCAACAAGATAGCCCTTGACACTTGTCTACATGGCATGACATCCTGACGATAGTTTCCAACGTCTGGAGTTCCACCATGTCCCGAGTCTTCGCCTATGCCCGTGTGTCCACGGTCGCGCAACTGACGGAGAACCAGCGGGAGGAGATAGCTGGGGCCGGCTATGCCGTCGATCCCCGGCGCTATGTCGAAGAGAAGGTGTCGGGGTCAGTGCCAGCCTGCCAGCGCCCAGGCTTCGCAAAGCTCCTTGAGCGGATGGAGTCGGGCGATACGCTGATCGTCACCAAGCTGGACCGAATCGGGCGGGACTCAATCGACGTGCAGCAGACGGTGGCCCACTTCGAGAAGGCGGGGATGCGCCTGATCGTCCTGCAGCTTGGCAATCTGGACCTGACCTCATCGGCGGGGTCACTGATGGTCAAGGTGCTGGCGGCAATGGCCGACTTCGAGCGAGACCTAATCATCGAGCGCACGCAGGCTGGACAGGCGCGAGCAAGGGCTGCAGGAACCCACATGGGCCGGCCACCGAAGACCAACGAAAAGCAACGGGCAACGATTCGCAATGCCCTCCTCGGCGGGGCTACCGTCACCAGCATGGCCGACAAGTTCAAGGTCAGTCGGGCCACGATCATCAGCATCCGCGACACCGTACCGGCCTGACCGCCAGGAAGTGCCCCGGCAGCCCCGTCAGCGGCACCCGGGATGGTGGGTAGCCCAGGTGCGTGGCTCGGGAGGGGCGACGGCCCGTGGCGGGCTGTGATCGGCTACCCCAGCATCGGTGCCGATACGCAGGCCCGTCACCCTGGGACTTGGTGCGGGGGGTGCTGGGCCGCAGGCTCCAACGAAGGCAAGGCAAGCACCGCCAAGGCCGCCAAGCGCATTGGCGTGCCGGTATCCACGGTAAAGCTGCGGATCACTCCGGCCCGATCCCCAAAGTCCACCAGTCACCGGCCTGACAATGATCCTGCCTGTCTCTGTTCGGGGACGGGACCGATTTTCTTTCAGGATTTCGCCAATGAGCAGGCAATGCACTGTCGCACGGTGCACAGAGCCTGCGACCGGCTATAGCACATGTTGCGAGCGTCACAAGCGAGCGCAACGTAGGCATGGTCACGCAGAGCAAGACGGCATCACCGTCAATGAACTGAAGGCATTCAGGGATCGGATTGCGGCAAGGCGGGCGAAGAATCCTCATAGTCCCGCCTGGGACCTTCTGGCGCAGAGGTGGGCCATCCTTGTCTCACACGCCACCGATAGTCAGAAGGCATACGCGGCAGGCAAAGTGTCGATGCGCCATGACCAGATTGCTGCCGGGATGCTGACATCGCTGGCCGCGAACGTTCCGACTGAGATCGTGGTCGAGACCGCCCTGGCGATGTTCATCCTGCAAGAGTCCAACCCGCATCGCTTCAAGTCAGACCGAGCATTCAGCTTTCAACTCGCCCGACGGGTGCGAGGGCTGGCCGAGGTCAATGCCGGCACCTACTGGGATGACAAGCGCGGCAAGGTCAAACGCGTCTATCGAGACACGCCCCCTCGGGTGCTGGAGTGCCTCGCAGCATCACTGACCGATGCGTTCGGTTTGGCCGGCCTGCAGTTGGCCCAGCTGGAGCAGCGAGACGCCCAGAAGGGCGACATCGAACGCCGTGAGCTGACAGACGCCTTGAAGGAAATGCTGTGATTGATGGGGAATCCCCGCTTGTCGCCTACTCGGTCTCGACGGCCGTCGGCTCGGGTAAGACTCGGGCGGCCATCCAGTACATCGCCGCACCGGAGAACATTCGTCAGAACTTCTTGTATGTTGCTCCGACGATTCGACTCATCGAACAGACTGCGAAGAACCTGAGGAAGGTCATCGAGGAGATTCGCAGTGAGCGGGATGTGGAACTCATTCACTCCGAGTCACGGAAAGTGGATGGGATTCCGGTTGCCGTAGAGACCACCGAGACGATCAATAACGCAGCGCCCGACGCTGGTATGGCTGTGATCATTTCCACCGTGACGTTCCTGCGCATCCTCTCGGAGATTCATGCGCCTGAGCACTGGCGAGTGATCATCGACGAAGGCTTTTCGCCCGTGGACTTCCTCAAGGTGCACCTGGGCAAGCGTGCAGATGATGGACTTGACCACTTCCTCAGCGTGTTCGCCATCGAACCCGACGAGCGCCACAGCGTCGTTCCGGCACATGGGCAGAACTTTTGGGTCCAGGAACTGGCCTCGGGAAATCATCGGCGGGCCGGCGATAAGTTCATCCAGTTCCAGGAGTTGGCCCAGGCCGTAATGAATCCCGTGAGGAAGTGCGACCTCGTCATGTCGCCGAAGACTCACGCCATCCTGGCCCGCACGCACGTCGATAAGCCCGTCGATGGCGAGGCCCCCTCGCGGGTAGCTGCCGAATCAGTGTTGCTGATTGCCGCCTACGTCTCACCAGACGCCTTCAGACGTTTTGGCGAAGTGATCTTCATGTCGGCACTGTTCGAGCGCACGTTGCTGAATCTGATGTGGACCAAACTGTTCGGGGTCACGTTCATCCAACACTCTGCGTTTGCCCCAGAGACCCTGCGGAACATCCATGCCGACCAAGGAATGCTGGTCGAGATCGGCCACCTTCTCCATGAGGAGGACCGTACCAGTAAGCACAACCTACAACGGAACATCGAGACCGGTGCTTCGGGTGAGACCGAGCCCGGACTGAGGGTGATTGACCGCTTAGTCCAACTCAGTGCCGACCACTTCAGACCAGCGCGATTCCTGCTTCAGACTAACAATGGATATGGCTATGTCAATGGTGCGCCATTGATGCCACTGAACGCCGAGAGGATTCCAGCATCGAGCCACGGTCTGAACGAGTTCCAGGACTATGACAAGGTCGCCGCCTTGGCAATTACCAATCCGAATCCTCAAGAGACTCGTTGGATCATGGATATGACGGGCCTCGACATCGACCAAACGCTGACAGCCTTCCGAATTCACACCACCTATCAGGCGGTGGGTCGAAGCTCCATCCGCAAGGGCGACCCAACGAACGACCGGAAAACGTTCCTAACGGCCGGCTCGAATGATGCTTGGCTGCTTCACCAAATCTTCGAGGGCTCCACATGGTTGGGCCAGATCGGGGACCTGAAGTCATTAGCCCAGATGAGCATGGCCGCGAAGGCGGACACCTTGGAGGGTCGTCTAGCGTTTCAGGTCTGGACTCACCTGGACAACGTGGCTGAGAGCGTTGATAGAGTGTCCTCCAGGAGCATCAAGGCCGCGCTGGGTACCACCTGTTCATCGAGCACCTGGACTAGAGCCGTAGGGCTTGCTGCGGAAGACAGCAACGGCTGGGAGTTAGAGGGCCAGTCGTTTGTTCGACGGGATGCCGCTTCGTACGGATTCATCGATGAGGATGCCGGCGAAGACGATGAAGAGTTGGTGCCCGAGCAAACGTCACCATTTTGACCAGAGAGGTCTTCAGGTGTAAATGGTGAGGTTGGGCGGATGGGGGCCCAAGGTTGCATCCTCGGTATGGCTTAGTCGAGCAGCAGCGAGGACTGGACCGAAGCGAGGTGAGCCGAGGGTCCGCCGGGAAACGTCACCATTTCGACCAGAGAGGTCTTCAGGTGTAAATGGTGAGGTTGGTCTGCGGAGCAACGTGAGGCGAACGCTACAAAATAGCATCCCGTCAATTCTTGACGCAATCACCTTCACTCGCACGTTCAGTCTGAGCTGTCGGAGAACTGGCTCTGGCAAGCATCCCCGCAACCTGGACAATCAGTCGTTGGGAGTCTTCGTCGCATCGAAGGAAAGCCTCTAGAAGAGGTCCAATTCGCTCGGTGGCGAATGAGCTTGTTGCCAATGGAGCTGCTGCGGCAACAGTTCTGGCGCTTCGGCGGCGTGCGTACTCTGTGACCTCCCAGGCGTTTGCCGCTGCCTCTGTCCGAAAGGACTTGCGCTCTCTGTCCTGCCCAGCACCCACGCTCGCCATATAGCGCACTGATCCGCTATCGCTCATCTTCAGGTACACCGCCATGAGGTTTCCAAGGATTACTGACGGCTGGATGATCATGGATCAGCGTGGGCATCGCAACACTTGCCAATTGGCGAGTATTGAGAGTGTGGCTATCGTCCCTGCCCGAAGCCCGCCTGCGGGCTGGGCCTGATTGATTCGCGCCATCCGGGGATGGGCCTTCACATTCAGGCCCTCGACGTGCTGCACGCTCAGGCCCCCGAAAGGGTGAGGCATTGGCGCGTCTGTCGAAGTCCCCGCTGTCTGTCACGGCCTTCCACGAAGTTGACCATGCCAGCAACCGCCCGGTATTCTCAAGACGCGGGCCACCGCCCAATCAAAATACCAACCGGGGAGTTTCCATGTCCAACCTGTATGCCGCACTGCGGCAAGCGTCTGCTTCTGGGTCCGCAATCACGCTTCGTGCAACGCTTGCTGCGACATCGTCGATGGAGGGCGATGACAAGCAATACGTCTTCCCGCCTACTTACGCCGAGGTTGGGCACCTGACTTCGCCCATTCGTGAGGACGGCACCCATGAGTACGTGCTGATCGACTCCAACCAGTCATGGGCGAACCGCCTGGAAGAAGTTGCCGACGACCCCAGTCTCGGATTGCCCCGCATAGATGTGCAGATTGGCGACCAGACACTGTCGGCCTACCGGCTGCCCCACCGGGTCTATGACGCAATCCTGAGGGACTCGACGCTCGACTCCACCACGTACCGCGAGAGCCCCCTCGGCAAGGCATTGGTCGGGGCCCGGCCCGCCACGGCAACCGCGCTGCTGCAGCATGCCCCTACCGTCCTGCTGTTCGGTGGCTGGGACTCCTTTGGCGGCGTCAAGGTCGGGGCAGCGAAGTGGCCGGCTGCACTGGCGGGCCAGATTCTGGGATTCGACGCGCAGCTTGCTCGCAAGGCCGGCGTGCGAGTGGACCCCTTGGAAATCTCGATAGATGACTTCCAGTCATACAAGGCAGCAGCGCCCGGCGAGGTGTGGACGTTGGACGCAGAAGCCGCCGAGAAGGATGGCAAGGGCAAGCCGGTCACGCTCAAGCCTTCCGAGGTGGGCCACGGCAACATCCTTGCGGCGACTGCTCACAAGGGCGCGTGGGTCCGCCGGATCGAACTTCGCTCGTCGCTCTCCATCACGCGGCTGCGTCGGTATCACTTCCCCATCGACGGGAGTGCCACACCCGAGCGAGACCAAGCCGCAGTGACCTTGCTGGTCTGCCTCTCCGTTGCATTGCTGGCAGAACGCCTCGCTCGGGGTCTTGACCTCAGGGCTGGTGCCGAACTCGACACTCGTTCTGCGCAATGGCTGGTGCGTGCCAGCCTGACCGATGACACGCCGCTCGAAGTGACGGTTGAGGCCGCCCGGGATGCCCTTGAGCAGGCAAAGCGGGACGCTGCTGGCCTGGGCCTTGCCTTTGCTGAGAACGTCACCCTGACCGCGAAGCCCAAGCTGCGCCGAATCGTGGAGCGGGAAGAGTCGTGATCATCACGCTCGAGTTTCTCGGTGCTTACGCTGCGGCGGATGTCACGCGACGGGATGCACCTGAGTGGCCGCCGCATCCAGACCGGGTCTATCAAAGCCTCGTCGATGCGGCAGAACTGAGTGACGACGCAGAGGTCAATGCATTGCGGTGGCTCGAATCGCAGCTGCCCCCGGGCTTGGCCGTTCCCGATGCGGTCCCCATGTTGTCGGCGGAGACCTTCGTCCCGGTGAACTACCCGGACAGCGGATTTGACCTTGAGGCTCGCAGCAAGCAACCCCGATCATTCCCGATGGTGTGGCCCCGCGGGTCCGTGTCGTTGGTGTGGCCGGACCCTCCGCAGCCGGTCCTTGCAACGCTTGAGCGCATCGGTTCAAGGGTGTCGCATGTGGGGCGGGCCGAATCGCATGTGCTGGCGACAGTGAAGGCCGGCACCGTGCCGACTCCGCTGGTGCCGCACCCGAAGGGCCAGATGAGTCTTCGGATTCCAACCGCCGGCCGCTTCGATGCCCTTGAGGCTTCCTTCAGAGCCGGCCGATTTGCACCGCAGGCTTCCTCGGCTTCGTACATCGACGGGCGCTCACTCGTAGCGAATGGTCCCTGGTCCGAACTGATCACGCTCAGGCTGAGGCACCCGCTGTCGGTGATTCGTGTCGTTGATGCAGTGGATGCCCTGCGGCGGGCCGTGCTGTCCCTGCTTGGAGATGATGCGGCGCCCTCCGTACACGGGCATACCAGCGTAGGCCCGGCAGCCACCGGCACCCATGTGGCATGGGTGGGCCTGCCCAACCTGAGCCCGTACTCGAAGGGTGAACTGATTGGGGTGGGCGTTGCGCTGCCGCGAGAGATGCCCGGCAGGGACCGGGCACGCTGCCTTCAGGCACTGCTCGCGGTGACGCATGTCATTGCCAACGGCCGCCGTGTTGAAGTCGAACCCCCTACGCATGCCCTATCGCTTCAGGCCGACAAATGGATGAAGCCGGCGAGACACTGGAGAACAGTGACTCCGGTCGTGTTGGACCGATTCCCGAAGAAGGGCAAGCTGACCGCTGAAGCAATCGTTTCGCAAGGCTTAGTCGAGGCCGGGTATCCGCAGCCTGCCGTCGTGAGGCTCGTTGCAGAAGGCGTGCTCGGCAGCTCGCTGCCCTCTCGGGCATTCAGGTTGCGACGCCCGGGGCGCCTGTACTCACATGTCGAGATCGAGTTCGACACCCCAGTGCGGGGGCCCCTTTTGGTCGGTGCGGAGCGTCACTTTGGCTTGGGTCTCTGCATGCCGGAGTAAGCCATCCGCGCGAACGAGGAGTGTCGAGGGCATGTGGAGGGGATTCGCGCAAGCCTCCTGCACTCGGATGGAACGCGGTTCAAGCCTCCCTCTGCGCCCATTGTCAGACTTCGTCGCGTGGGTTCGGAGAAAGTGCCCAGAATCGCCCGCAAAACCAGGAGGTCAGACACTGGGGGAGTACGTTCCCGGCGGCTTGCCGGGCTTCGTTGAAGGCCCTATGTGCCGTTCTTTGCCTTTCGCGACGACGGCTGCATTCCCGGCGACTTGCCGGGCTTCGTTGACGGCTGTGCGGTGCCTGTGGCCGCAAGAAGGCCGCCAGCTGCATTCCCGGCTCGCTGCCGGGCTTCGTTGAAGGATGTGGATGTCGTGTCGCTGGGCGAGTTGCCAGACTCGCATTCCCGGCCGTTTGCCGGGCTTCGTGGAAGGGCCGTGTCGGTGCCGATGTGCCACAGTTTTACTCCCCCGCATTCCCGGTCGAGGGCCGGGCTTCATTGAAGGGATGTGACGTTCAAGTGGCTCGCTGTGCAAGCACTCCCGCATTCCCGGCAGGTTGCCGGGCTTCGTTGAAGGAAGCTCAACAACAAGGAACTTCAACGCTGGAACACCAGCATTCCCGGCCGAGCGCCAGGCTTCGTTGAAGGATCATCGCCTTGTTGGCAACGTTGGTCGGCAGCATCCCCGCATCCCGGGCTGCTCACCGGGCTTCGTTGAAGGCAGTTTGCGAAGAGCACGGCGTCGGCCCACTCCTGACTGCATTCCCGGCTGTTTGCCGGGCTTCGTTGAAGGATCAAGCGCCCCGATGAGTACGACCACATCTGGGGCTGCGTTCCCGGCGGCTTGCCGGGCTCGGTTGAAGCAAGGCATACGTTCGTGAAAACCGCTTCGCTCCGTCCTGCATTCCCGGCTGCTTGCCGGGCTTCGTTGAAGGTTGTAGCCCGCGATCAGGCGCATCACGATCAGTCCCCATGTTCCCGGCTGGTTGCCGGGCTTCGTTGAAGGTTGTTGTCCATCACCGGCAGCATGCACTCGCGCCGGCTGCATTCCCGGCTGGTTGCTGGGCTTCGTTGAAGGCACCACATCCGGCGCTGTAGGTCGGGGATCGGCGCCAGCATTCCCGGCGGCTTGCCGGGCTTCGTTGAAGATAGGTAAGGCTGACCATCGCGCCCAGCTGGTACGGTTGCATTCCCGTCCAGTTGTCGGGCTTCGTTGAAGGTATCGAGGGCAAGTGCCGGGGCTCACGGTGTTCGCACCCACATTCCTGTCTCGTTGCCGAGCTTCGTTGAAGGACCACGCCGTGGATCAGGTTGATTTGGCGGGGCTCGCTGCATTCCCGGCGGCTTGCCGGGCTTCGTTGAAGGTCTACATCGCAACACGCAACCCGGAGCAAGCAACATGCCGCATTCCCGGCCGCATGCCGGGCTTCGTTGAAGGCTCGCGACCGTGTACCTTGGCAACGTTCAGGCCAGTTGCATGCCTGGCGGCTTGCCGGCTTCGTTGAAGGTGCGGGGTCTGGAAGAATCCCAGCGTCTGCACACACTGCATTCCCGGCGGCCTGCCGGGCTTCGTTGAAGGACGGGGCTTTCAAGCTGCATGCCCCGGTAAGTCATGCTGCATTCCCGGCGGCCTGCTGGGCTTCGTTGAAGGTTGGTCATCCGCATCTGCTTGAGCACGCTGACCAGCTGCATTCCCTGCGCCGTGCCGGGCTGCGTTGAAGGGAGAAGTTCGCGCTGGGCATGCCGGTGTTCCAAGGCTGCATTCCCGGCGGCTTGCCGGGCTTCTTTGAAGGGACGTGATGGAGGATGGCGAACTGTTCTGCCGCGCCCGAATTCCCGGCAGGTTGTCGGGCTTCGTTGAAGTTCACGCATGAAGGCAGAAACACGATTGGCGCTGCTCGCATTCCCGGCTGGATACCGGGCCTCGTTGAAGGACGTACTTTGTTGCGATGATGAAAACCACCGCTACTCAGCATTCCCGGCTGCCCGCCGGGCTCTGTTTATTTGCCATGTTTGTCGACCCCCAATCGTGGGTGAGCTTGCCAGTTCCTACCCCCCTCCGTAGAGTCGTCTGCAAACACAAGACGATAGGGCGGACTCATTGAGCTTTGAGGCATTCTTCGCGGGCATCCACGGACGTCCCCCGTTCCCCTGGCAGCGTCGGCTCGCGTCGATGGTGGAGGCAGGCAGTTGGCCTGAAGCCATCCATCTGCCGACATCGGCCGGCAAGACCTCCGTCATAGATGTCTGGCTCTGGGCCCGCTCCAGAGGCTGGGCACACGTTCCCCGTCGCATGTACTACCTCATCGACCGACGCTCGCTTGTTGACGCTGCGGCCGAGTACGCAAAGTACAGCATCGCAAAAACCGGCATAGATGCCAGCGTAGTTCGCCTGCGCGGGGGTACAGCGGTCACCGAAGAAGAGTGGATGCTCGACCCGAGCCGGCCCACCCTCATCTCGACCACCGTTGATCAGTTGGGCTCTCGCCTGCTGGGCCGTGCTTACGGTGTTGGCAGATACAGCGCGGCCATCCATGCGGGCCTGGCCGGCAGTGATGCGCTGATACTGATTGACGAGGCCCATCTGGTCGAGCCACTGCGGCAGACGATGGACCGAGTCGGGGCGCTGCGCACGGTGGCTGAGTCGCCGCTCGGACTCCCCTGGCATGTGATCACCATGACGGCCACGCCACTGGCCGGCAAGGCTGTCCTGGGCCTGGACGCCGAAGACAAGGCCCACCCCCTGCTGTCAGCACGGTTCGGCGCCCGCAAGCTGACGAGTCTGCAAGCGGCAGGAGAGCGCTCCGCAACTGCCTTCGTGGACATGGCGGTTCACCTGCGCACGGGTGGCGCCCCTGTCGTGGGTGTCGTGGTGAACCGTGTCGCGCTGGCGAGGGAGATTCACGCCGAGTTGACGAAGCAAGGCGAGGCCATGCTTCTGATTGGTCGTGCGAGGCCCTATGAGAGGGATGCGCTGGGCGCGAAGTTGCTGCAGCGGTGCGGAACCCAGACTCGGGCCGGCAGCCGTGAACCATTGTTCGTCATTGCCACGCAGACCATCGAGGTTGGTCTCGATCTGGACCTTGATGCGCTGGTCACGGAACTCGCGCCGGTCAGTGCACTTAGGCAACGCTTTGGCCGCCTGGACAGACTCGGTACGGTTGGCACAACACACGCTGCCATCGTCAGCACCGCAGGGACGGCACTCCCCTACTCCAGGGGTGCTCTTGATGCGGCCATGAAGTGGCTGAAGGCGGGGCTTGCGAATGTGAAGGGCGTGGGCAAAGTGGTGGACATGGGCGTTGACGCAGTGGCTGCGATGGCACCAGCGCCCCCTGAGGGAGCCAAGCGGGCGCCCTACTTGCTGCAGCAAGACCTGGGACTCCTCTTCGATGCAGACCTCGGTATTGAAGTCGAGCCCTACCTTCACGGCGAAGTAAGAAAGGCCGACATCAGCGTCGCGTGGCGGAAGTCGCTGGATGAACTTGACCCGGATGAGTGGCCCGATGCGGTGGAGCAGCAACTGCCCCTGACGCAGGAGTTGATGCCATTGACTGTCAGGGCCGCAGCCGGCTGGTTGGCTGGGCGGGTGGTCGATGCCTCGGACCTGGAGACCGAGCCTGAAGACACCGAGGCGGACTCGAAGCCGGGCCCCCGGCGCAGGATCGAGCGGGAGCAGCCTGCAACAGTTCCGCCGTTCGTCATCTGGGACGGAGAGGCGGCGAGGCTTTCAACCAAGGTGACGGACTTGAGGCCCGGGATGACCGTGGTCTTGCCCGCATCTACGGGGGGCTACGACGCCTTTGGCTGGGCTCCGACCAGTACCGACCCGGTGAAGGACCTGCTCGCAGAGGGATCGGTGGTGCCGCAACGATGGCGCGGGGACAACACCCGAACTACCCACGCGGTCCCACTCGCGCAGCATCTTCAGGGGGTTGGGCAGGTTGCCGCGAGGTTTGCCGCTGGGGCCGGCTTGCCGACTGCACTAATCGAAGCACTCGATGAGGCGGGCAGGCTGCACGACCTTGGCAAGAACGACTCGCGCTTCCAACTGCTGCTGGGGGCACGACCTGGGGAGTTGCTGGCGAAGAGTGGTGTCATCGACCCGCGTATCACCAGAGAGTTCGCCGGCCTGCCGATTGGGTGGCGGCATGAGGTTGCGTCTGTGGCGGCGCGTCCGAGCGTTGACCCGTTGGTGCGCTACCTCATCGGCAGCCATCACGGCCGGGGCAAGCCCTGGCTTCCGGCTCGACCTGACGTTGACCTCTGGCGAGAGGCTCAGGGCGCCGAGTGGCCGGCCTTGCATCGCGACATGGTCCGCATGTATGGATGGTGGGGGCTGGCCTACCTGGAGGCGTTGCTCAGGTTGGCGGATTGGGCTCGCAGCGTCGAAGAGCAAGCAGCAGCATCGGAAGCCCTACGGAGGGCCGCATGAGCCTGGAACTTCGTGGCCTTCGTTGCGACATGCCTGTGGGCTTCATGGCGGGCCTTGGTTTGCTGCGGGTCGCTCCGCCGCATGCTCGGCTGGCTTGGTCGGCAGAGACACAAACAGCCATCATTCACGGCATGGAGCGAGAGGCGCTCCTGGACTGTTTGCTCCAGCACATGACCGGCCGCAGCAAGTCTCCCGAGTTGCACATGGAGGCGGATGTTCGTGGTCTGTCCTCAGAACGCTTCCGCGAGCTTGCAGAAACACACGCCAGCGACACGCTGCAATGGGTCCGAGCGTTGTGGTGGGAGAAGGGTGACGATGTCATCCCGACCGGCCTGTGCTTCACCAGCGGCCCTCAGCGAATGATCCTCATGGCGCAGCGCCTTGCTGCAGCCCTGGACCCATCCGGCAGCAGCAAGGCCCAAATCAGGGTGCAAGCGAAGTTCGAGGAGGCTCTGTTCGGCCCTTGGCTCTACGCCGACGACACGCCGAGTTGGGGCTGGGACCCAGCCTCGTACCGCATCGGCGCACAGACCCATCAGGCACCGACCATCATGCCCAATGAAGGCGTCTCGGCGGCCTACTGGCTTGCCTGGGAGGCTCTGCCGTTGCTGCCCTGCATACCGGGCCGGGGGACCCTCGGATTCGTCAAGGAGAACCGGGTCACCAAGTGGACGTGGGCGTCTTGGTCAGAGCCGCTGCCGCTGGCGGCCGTGGAGGCACTACTGCGGAGGCCGAGGGAAGCCGTGACGCTGGGCGGTCGGATGTTCGAGTCCGATGTCGTGAAGTCGGGCTACTACCAGTTCTTCCGACCGGCGAGGTTCAGGGTTGCCTGACGGGGGGACACGACGATGTGCAGGCGGGGTGTCGTCGCCCTTCCCGGAGACAAACCACCGAGTTTGCGAGCGTCTCCGAGAAGAGAAGATTCAAGCTGCCACAGAAAGCAAAAAACCCCTCAGATCGCTCTGAAGGGCCGGACAATCATGCACCCACATCATGCACCCACGTGGAGTCTAAGTGCTTGATTTATAAGGAGTTATGCAAGTGGGGTGGCTGATGGGGCTCGAACCCACGACAACAGGAATCACAATCCTGGACTCTACCAACTGAGCTACAGCCACCGCAGAGCCTTGCATTA
>LNFM01013936.1_pt1 | contig 13723 bp, 11 predicted proteins | sample 596031 | NCBI WGS metagenome assembly LNFM01 (sample SAMN04254537, study PRJNA301005) | activated carbon metagenome | isolation source: dual media filters at the Ann Arbor, Michigan drinking water treatment plant | place: USA: Ann Arbor
AATCAGGAGCTTGTCGTGTCTTCGCGTACGCCCGCCATTCTTGTACTGAAGGATGGCACGGTATTCCGCGGCTCCGCGATTGGTGCCGAGGGATTCGTTGCCGGGGAGGTCGTGTTCAACACGGCGATGACCGGCTATCAGGAAATCCTCACCGATCCGTCGTACTGCCGTCAGATCGTCACGCTGACCTATCCGCATATCGGCAACACCGGCGCCAATCCGGAAGACGTGGAATCGGAAAAGGTGCAGGCGGCCGGCCTGGTGATCCGCGACCTGCCGCTGCTGTCGTCCAATTTCCGTGAAACGGAGACGCTCGGCGCCTACCTGAAGCGCGAGAACATCGTCGCCATCGCCGGCATCGATACCCGCAAGCTGACCCGCATCCTGCGTGACAAGGGTGCGCAGGACGGCTGCATCATGGCCGGCAAAATCGACGAGGCGGCGGCGCTGAAGGCGGCACGCGAATTCCCGGGCCTGGTCGGCATGGATCTGGCGAAGGTCGTGTCCTGCAAGATCCCGTATGCGACTGACGAGTCGGTGTGGGCGCTGGGCGCCGGTTACGGCAGGCGCGAAAACGGAAGTTTCCATGTCGTGGCCTACGATTTCGGCGTCAAGCGCAACATCCTGCGCATGCTCGCCGCGCGCGGCTGCCGCCTGACCGTGGTGCCGGCCCAGACCTCCGCGGCCGACGTGATGAAGCTCGATCCGGACGGCGTGTTCCTGTCCAACGGTCCCGGCGATCCCGAGCCCTGCGATTACGCGATCCGCGCCATCCGCGAGCTGCTCGCCACCGGTGTGCCGCTGTTCGGCATCTGCCTCGGCCACCAGTTGCTGGCGCTGGCCTGCGGCGCAAAAACGCTGAAAATGAAGTTCGGCCACCATGGCGCCAATCACCCGGTGCAGGACCTCGAGTCGAAGCGTGTGATGATCACCAGCCAGAACCACGGTTTCGCGGTGGATGCGGCGACGCTGCCGGCCAATGCGAAAGTGACCCATGTTTCCCTGTTCGACGGCAGCCTGCAGGGTTTCGCGCTGACTGACAAGCCGGCGTTCTGCTTCCAGGGACACCCCGAGGCGAGCCCGGGACCGCATGACGTCGATTACCTGTTCGACCGGTTCGTGAAACAGATGGCGCAGCATTCCGCTCCGACCGCAAAAAATGCCTAAAAGAACCGACATCAAGAGTGTACTGATCATCGGTGCCGGCCCGATCATCATCGGCCAGGCCTGCGAGTTCGACTATTCCGGCGCGCAGGCCTGCAAGGCGCTGCGCGAAGAGGGTTACCGCGTCATCCTGGTCAACTCCAATCCGGCGACGATCATGACCGACCCCGGCATGGCCGATGCGACCTACATCGAGCCGGTGACCTGGCAGGTGGTCGAGAAAATCATCGCCGCCGAGCGCCCCGATGCGCTGCTGCCGACCATGGGCGGTCAGACCGCGCTCAACTGCGCGCTCGACCTCGCCAAACACGGCGTGCTCGAGAAATACGGCGTGGAAATGATCGGCGCCTCCAAGGAGGCCATCGACAAGGCCGAGGACCGCGAAAAATTCAAGAAGGCGATGGCCAAGATCGGCCTCGACAGCCCGCGCTCGGCGCTGGCGCACAGCCTGGAAGAGGCGCTGCAGGTGCAGGCCGTGGTCGGTTTCCCGACCATCATCCGCCCCTCGTTCACGCTCGGCGGCACCGGTGGCGGCATCGCCTACAACCGCGAGGAATTTGTCGCCATCATCGAACGCGGCCTCGACGCCAGCCCGACCAAGGAAGTGCTGGTCGAGGAATCGGTGATCGGCTGGAAAGAATACGAGATGGAGGTCGTGCGCGACCGCAACGACAACTGCATCATCATCTGTTCGATCGAGAACTTCGACCCGATGGGCGTGCATACCGGTGACTCGATCACCGTCGCGCCGGCGCAGACGCTGACCGACAAGGAATACCAGATCCTGCGCAATGCCTCGATTGCCTGCCTGCGCGAGATCGGTGTCGAGACCGGCGGCTCCAACGTGCAGTTCGGCATCAACCCGAAAGACGGGCGCATGGTCATCATCGAAATGAACCCGCGCGTGTCGCGGTCCTCGGCACTGGCCTCCAAGGCAACGGGGTTCCCGATTGCCAAGGTCGCGGCCAAACTCGCCATCGGTTACACGCTCGACGAGTTGCGCAACGAGATCACCGGCGGCATGACACCGGCGTCCTTCGAGCCGAGCATCGATTACGTGGTCACCAAGATTCCGCGTTTCGCCTTCGAGAAGTTCCCGCAGGCCGACGACCGTCTGACCACCCAGATGAAGTCGGTGGGCGAGGTGATGGCCATGGGCCGCACGATCCAGGAGTCGATGCAGAAGGCGCTGCGCGGGCTGGAGACCGGCGTCGACGGTTTCGACGAAAAAACCACGGATCCCGACGTCATCGAAAACGAGCTCGGCGACCCGGGCCCGGAGCGTATTTTCTACGTGGCCGACGCCTTCCGTGCCGGCATGACCCGCGAGCAGGTGCACGGGATCGAGGACATCGTGCGCCAGGAACAGGCGCTGGCCGGCCGCAAACTGGAAGATCTCGATGCCGATGCGCTGCGCACGCTGAAACGCGCCGGATTTTCCGACCGCCGGCTGGCGAAGCTGCTGATCACCGACCAGCATGCAGTGCGCGCGCGCCGCCATGAACTGGGCGTGCGTCCGGTCTACAAGCGGGTCGACACCTGTGCCGCGGAATTCTCGACCAGCACCGCCTACATGTACTCGACCTATGAAGAGGACTGCGAGTCGCAGCCCTCGGACCGGCGCAAGATCATGGTGCTGGGCGGCGGGCCCAACCGCATCGGCCAGGGCATCGAGTTCGACTACTGCTGCGTGCATGCCGCGCTGGCATTGCGCGAGGACGGCTTCGAGACCATCATGGTCAACTGCAATCCGGAGACCGTGTCCACCGACTACGACACCTCCGACCGGCTGTATTTCGAGCCGCTGACGCTGGAGGATGTGCTCGAGATCGTGGCCATCGAGAAGCCCGAGGGCGTCATCGTGCAGTTCGGCGGACAGACGCCGCTGAAGCTCGCGCGCGACCTCGAGGCCAACGGCGTGCCGATCATCGGCACCACGCCGGACTCGATCGACATCGCCGAGGACCGCGAGCGTTTCCAGAAGCTGTTGACCAAGCTCAAGCTCAAGCAGCCGCCCAACCGCACCGCGCGCAGTCCGCAGAAGGCGCTGCTGGCCGCCGCCGAGATCGGCTATCCGCTGGTGGTGCGTCCCTCTTACGTGCTCGGCGGCCGGGCGATGGAAATCGTCCACGAGCAGAGTGAGCTCGAGCGCTACATGCGCGAGGCGATCAAGGTATCCAACGATTCGCCGGTGCTGCTCGACCGCTTCCTCAATGATGCGACCGAGGTCGACGTCGATGCGATCAGCGACGGCAGCGAAGTGATCATCGGCGGCGTCATGGAACACATCGAGCAGGCCGGCGTGCACTCGGGCGACTCGGCCTGTTCGCTGCCGCCGTTCTCGCTGTCGCCGGAGCTGCAGGAAGAACTGCGCCGGCAGACGGTGGCGATGGCGAAGGCGCTGAAGGTCAACGGCCTGATGAACGTGCAGTTCGCGATCCAGCACGGTTCCGAGGGCGACGTGGTCTACGTGCTTGAAGTGAATCCGCGCGCCTCGCGTACGGTGCCTTTTGTGTCCAAGGCCACCGGCCTGCCTCTGGCGAAAATCGCCGCGCGCTGCATGGCGGGGCGCCTGCTGAAGGACCAGGGCGTCAGCCGCGAGATCGTGCCGCCGTATTATTCGGTGAAGGAGGCGGTGTTCCCCTTCATCAAGTTCCCGGGCGCCGACACCATCCTCGGCCCGGAAATGAAATCGACGGGCGAGGTGATGGGGGTCGGCGAGACCTTTGCCGAGGCCTTCGTCAAATCGCAACTGGGTTCAGGGGAGCGCCTGCCGAAGTCGGGCAAGGTGTTCATCAGCCTGCGCGATGACGACAAGCTGCGCGTGCTCGATATCGCGCGAGTGCTGACCGGCATGGGTTTCACGCTGGTGGCCACCCACGGCACGGCGAAGGCGCTGGAGGCTGCGGGACTGGCGGTGACCCGCATCAACAAGGTTGCCGAGGGCCGCCCGCACATTGTCGACATGATCAAGAACGGCGAGATCGTGTTCATCATCAACACGGTCGAGGAAAAACGCTCGGCGATCCGTGATTCCTATTCGATCCGCCGCGCGGCGCTGCAGCAGCGCGTGACGCTGTATACGACATTGGCCGGCGCGCGTGCCGCCGCCAACGGCATGGCACAGGCGCGCGAACTGCAGGTCTACGCGGTGCAGAACCTGCACAAGCGTCTGACTGCGGCCTGAGGGCGGGAGGGTATCCATGAGTGCAAAGACACCACTGACGGTGAGGGGCGCGGAGCTGCTGCGCGCGGAACTGCATGAGCTGAAAACGGTGCAGCGGCCGTCGATCATCAACGCCATTGCCGAGGCGCGTTCCCACGGCGACCTGTCCGAGAACGCCGAGTATTCGGCGGCGAAGGAGCGGCAGAGTTTCATCGAAGGGCGCATTGCCGAGCTGGAGTCGAAGGTTTCCAACGCCCAGGTCATTGATCCTGCCACGATCGACGCGGATGGCCGCTGCGTGTTCGGCGCCACCGTGGAGCTGGAGGACATGAGTGCCGGCGGCACGGTGACCTACCAGATCGTCGGTGATGACGAGGCAGACATCAAGCAGGGCAAGATCTCGATCAGTTCGCCGATCGCGCGCGCGCTGATCGGCAAATACGCCGGTGATGTCGCCGAAGTGCAGGCACCGGGCGGTGTGCGCGAATACGAGATCATCGACGTCCGTTACGTCTAGGTTGATGGGTGAGGAGTCAGGAGTGAGCGGTGAGGAGTAAAACCCGCTTCTCCTTCCGCCTCACGCCTTACTCCTTACTCCTTACTCCTTACTCCTTACTCCTTACTTCCCGCCGTTCACCCTCCACTCCATGCGCAAGCTTGCCGATGCACTGCAGGCCGTGGCCGCAACGCTGTGGGTCGGCGGCCTGTGGGTGGTTGGCTTCGTGGTCGCGCCGGTGCTGTTCTCGACCTTGCCCGACCGCGCCATGGCGGGATTGCTTGCCGGAAAACTCTTTGGACTGATCGCCTGGATCGGCATCGGCTGCGCGCTGTATCTGCTCCTGTTCCGCTGGGCCCGCTACGGTGCCGCGGCTTTTCGCCAGGGCGTGTTGTGGCTGCTGCTGATGATGCTGTTGCTGGCCTGTGCCGGCGAATTCGGCGTGCAACCGGTGATGGCTGCGCTGAAGGATCAGGCTTTGCCGAAGCAGGTCATGGAATCAGTGTTCCGCGACCGCTTCGCGGTCTGGCATGGCGTGTCGAGCGGCCTTTACGTGATCCAGAGCCTGCTCGGGATCGCGCTGGTCATTCTTCTGAACCGTGAAAAATAACGTTTAAAAACAATAACTTATGATAAATCACCCCTGGAAGCTGCGTTTGGTCCGGTGCGGCGCCTTGCGGCCACGGGTTTTTGCCGGCTTTTTTGCGCCCTGAGTGCTGCGGCCCGCAGATGCGGCAGCCGGCGAATCCTCGGGACGCGGCCTGAAGATCACCAGGATTTTTCCGATATGCTGCACTGGCGCTGCGGCGAGGGGTTCGCAGATGGCCTCGACCATGCCGGCGCGGGCCTCGCGGTCGTCGCCGAGCACGCGGATCTTGATCAGTTCATGGCTTTTCAGGTTGACATCGATTTCATGCAGCACTTTCGGCGTCAGGCCGGCATCGCCGATCATGACCACCGGCTGCAGGTGATGTGCCCGGGCTTTCAGCGCGCGGCGCTCGGCGGGAGTCAGGGTTTTCATTTGGGTAATTGTGGTAATTGGTGAATGGCGAGCAGTAAGCAGTAAGCGGTGAGCGGTAATTGGTGAATGGTAACCCGGAAGACCTGCGGTCTTGCGTTCTTCTGCGAATTACCATTCACCAATCACCATTCACCGTTCACCGGGTTTCAAAGTGGCACGCAACAAGACCAGCAAGGCGTGGATGCACGAACACGTCAACGATCCCTACGTGCGCCGTGCGCAGGCGGAGGGCATGCGTTCGCGCGCGGCGTACAAGCTGCAGCAGCTTGCCGAGCGCGACAAGCTGCTGAAGTCCGGCATGACCGTGGTCGACCTCGGATCAACGCCGGGCGGCTGGTCGCAGGTTGCAGCGAAGGCCGTCGGCGATTCGGGCAGGGTGGTCGCGGTCGACCTGCTGGAAATGGTTCCGGTCGCCGGAGTGCACTTCATCCACGGTGACTTCGGCGACGATGCGGTGCTGGCCGAAATCGAGCGTGCGCTGGGTGGGCAGGGTGCCGACCTTGTGTTGTCCGACATGGCCCCCAATCTGAGCGGTGTGGCAGGCACCGACCAGGCCCGCAGCATCGGGTTGGCCGAACTGGCGCTGGATTTTGCCGTCAAACACCTGAAACCACGGGGGAATTTCCTGGTCAAAGTATTCCAGGGTTCGGGTTTCGAGGCGCTGGTGGCAGAGATCCGGCGCTGTTTTGTCCAGGTCGTGATCCGCAAGCCCGAGGCCTCCCGCAGCCGCTCGAGCGAGGTGTACGTGGTGGCGAAAGGCTTGAAAGCAGGGCTGCAGGGCGGTTGAGCATTGCCGCATAAGCCGGAAATGTAGGGGCGTGGCGGGGCTGTTCGTGCTGCGGCAGGCAGCGAAAACGTCTAGAATTGAATCACTTAGCTTAAGCGGTGCCCCCCGGGCTCCGCGCAATGAGGAGCAACCTTGAACAATCTGATGAAAAACATGGCGATCTGGCTGGTGATTGCGCTGGTACTGATGACGGTATTCAACCAGTTCAACGTGCGCCAGACTCCGCAGAAGGCCATGGAATATTCCCAGTTCATCGACGAGGTGAAACAGGGCAAGATCGCCAAGGTCACCATCGAGGGCCGCGTCGTCAAGGGCGTCAAGTCGACCGGCGAGAAATTCACGACCTACTCCCCCTCCGACATCTGGATGGTCACCGACCTGCTGAAGAACGGCGTCATCGTCGAAGCCAAGCCGGAAGAAGAGCCTTCGCTGCTGATGAACATCTTCGTTTCCTGGTTCCCGATGCTGCTGCTGATCGGTGTGTGGATATTCTTCATGCGCCAGATGCAGGGCGGCGGCCGCGGTGGCGCCTTTTCGTTCGGCAAGAGCCGCGCGCGCATGCTTGATGAAAACAACAACACGGTGACTTTTGCCGACGTTGCCGGATGCGAGGAAGCCAAGGAAGAAGTGTCCGAACTGGTCGAGTTCCTGCGCGATCCCTCGAAATTCCAGAAACTCGGCGGCCGCATCCCGCGCGGCGTGCTGATGGTCGGCAATCCCGGCACCGGCAAGACGCTGCTGGCGCGCGCCATTGCCGGCGAGGCCAAGGTGCCGTTTTTCTCGATTTCCGGTTCCGACTTTGTCGAGATGTTCGTCGGTGTCGGTGCGGCGCGTGTGCGCGACATGTTCGAGAACGCCAAGAAACACGCGCCCTGCATCGTGTTCATTGACGAGATCGACGCGGTCGGCCGCCAGCGCGGCGCCGGCCTCGGCGGCGGCAACGACGAACGCGAGCAGACGCTGAACCAGTTGCTGGTCGAGATGGACGGCTTCGAGGCCAACTCGGGCGTGATCATCATCGCCGCCACCAACCGCCCCGACGTGCTTGATCCGGCGCTGCTGCGCCCGGGCCGTTTTGACCGCCAGGTCGTGGTGCCGCTGCCGGACATCCGCGGCCGCGAGCAGATCCTGCTGGTGCACATGCGCAAGGTGCCGATTTCGCCCGACGTCAAGGCCGACATCATCGCCCGCGGCACGCCCGGATTCTCCGGTGCCGACCTCGCCAACCTGGTCAACGAGGCCGCGCTGTTTGCCGCGCGCGGCAACAAGCGCCTGGTCGACATGGAGGATTTCGAGCGCGCCAAGGACAAGATCATGATGGGCGCCGAACGCCGCTCGATGGTGATGCCCGAGCACGAGCGCCGCAACACCGCCTATCACGAAGCGGGGCACGCACTGGTCGCGCGCCGCCTGCCGCTGACCGATCCGGTGCACAAGGTGACGATCATCCCGCGCGGCCGCGCGCTGGGCGTGACCATGCAGCTGCCGACCGAAGACCGCTACAGCATGAACCGTGACCAGATCCTGCAGAACATCTCCGTATTGTTCGGCGGCCGCATCGCCGAGGAGGTGTTCATGGGGCAGATGACCACCGGCGCTTCCAACGACTTCGAGCGGGCCACCGAGATGGCGCGCAACATGGTCACGCGCTGGGGCATGAGCGACAGTCTCGGTACCATGGTCTATGGCGAGAACGAGGGCGAGGTGTTCCTCGGCCGCTCGATCACCACCCACAAGAACATGTCCGAGGAAACCATGCGCAATGTCGATGCGGAAATCCGCCGCATCATCGACCAGCAGTATGCGCTGGCGCGCAAGCTGATCGAGGAAGACCGCGACAAGGTCGAGGCGATGGCCAAGGCGCTGCTGGAATGGGAGACCATCGATTCCGACCAGATCGAGGACATCATGCAGGGCCGTCCGCCGCGCGAGCCCAAGCCGGTGGCCGCAACCCCGCCCAAGCCGCCGAAGGACAACACGCCCGGCGCAACGGTAACCAGCACGCCGGCGGCGGAGGCCTGAGGGCGGTGAGTGGTGGACAGTGAATGGTGAGCGCTGAGCGTTTGAAAAAGGCGGCAGGGGCTCTCCCTGCCGTTTTTGTTTGCGCCCTGGCCTTCCGATGATCCTCCACTGCGGCAAATACCGGTTCGCGCTTGACCGTCCGCTGATCATGGGCGTGGTCAACGTCACGCCCGATTCCTTTTCCGACGGTGGCCATTTCCTGCGGGCGCAGGCTGCCGTGGACCACGGGCGGCAGCTGATCGACGAGGGGGCGGACCTGCTTGATATCGGTGGCGAGTCGACGCGGCCGGGGGCGGCACCGGTGGCGCTCGACGAGGAGCGCCGCCGCGTGCTGCCGGTGATCGAGGCGCTGGCCGGCGCCGGTGTGCCGCTGTCGGTCGACACCCAGAAGCCGGAGCTGATGCGCGAGGCCGTGGCTGCCGGCGCAGCCCTGATCAATGACGTCAATGGTTTCGGGGCACCCGGCGCGCTCGAAGCCGTGGCCGGCAGCGATTGTGCAGTCTGCATCATGCACAGGCAGGGTGATCCGCTCACGATGCAGCAGTCGCCGCAGTACGCGGACGTGGTGGCCGAGGTCGATGCCTGGCTGCGGCAGCGCGCAGCTGCCGCGGAGCGGGCCGGAATCACGCGTGAACGCATCGTCCTCGACCCGGGTTTCGGCTTCGGCAAGACCCTGGAACACAACCTGGCGCTGTTGCGCGGTCTGCAGATCATTGCCGCCGCCGGCCATCCGGTGCTCGCGGGACTGTCGCGCAAATCGATGATCGGTGCGCTGACCGGAAAACCCGTCGGGGAACGCATGCCGGGCAGTGTCGCCGCGGCGCTGCTCGCGGTGCAGAGAGGGGCTGCAATCCTGCGGGTGCATGATGTTGCGGCCACGCGTGATGCCTTGCGGGTCTGGCAGGGTGTTGAAGGTGCTGATCAGGTAATCAAGTGATTAGGTGACTGGGTGATTCGGTCATGGGGTGGTGAGGGGCCAATGGTCCGAAATCGCTGTAACATTCATGCCGGACCGCCGGTTACTTAGGGCTCGTAACAAAATGAACTGCAACCGACACTCCAAATCCCCTCACCCTCAATCCCTCTCCCGGAGGGAGAGGGAAGAAAAGCCATTCTCCCTTCGGGACCAGGGAACACTGGAAGCGGAGCAGAAGGGTGGGGATGAGGGAAGATTTTCATTTTGTTACGCGCTCTTAACCCCCCAGTCACTTAATTACCTGATCACTGCTTGAAAAAATGACCAGAAAATACTTCGGCACCGACGGCATCCGCGGCACGGTGGGCGAGGCGCCGATCACCCCGGATTTCGTGATGCGCCTGGGTTATGCCGCCGGCAAGGTGCTGGCGCGCAAGGCTGCCGGTGGCGAACACCCCGCCGTGCTGATCGGCAAGGACACCCGGATCTCCGGCTACATGCTGGAATCGGCTCTGGAAGCGGGCCTCTCGGCTGCGGGTGTCGACGTGCTGCTGGTCGGGCCGATGCCGACGCCGGGTGTTGCCTACCTGACCCGTGCGCTGCGCCTGTCGGCCGGCATCGTCATCAGCGCTTCGCACAATCCCCACCAGGACAATGGCATCAAGTTTTTCTCGGCTGACGGCAGCAAGTTGCCCGATGCCACCGAATCGGCGATCGAGGCAGCGCTGGACCAACCGCTGAAGTGCGCTTCATCGGCAAGGCTTGGCAAGGCCCGCCGCATCGACGATGCCGCGGGGCGCTACATCGAATTCTGCAAAAGCACCTTCCCCTCGCGGCTCGACCTGCACGGCCTGCGCATCGCGGTTGACTGTGCCAACGGCGCCGCTTACCACATTGCCCCCCATGTATTCCACGAGCTCGGTGCGGATGTGGTGCCGGTGGGCGTCGCGCCCGACGGCTTCAACATCAACCGCAACACCGGCGCCACCCATGCGCCATCACTGCAGAAGGCGGTCCGGCGCGCAAAAGCGGACATCGGCATCGCGCTCGACGGTGATGGCGACCGCCTGATCATGGCCGATGCATCGGGGCGGATTTACGACGGTGATGAACTGCTCTATGTGGTGGCCGCCCGCCGCAAGCGCGCGCGCAGCCTGCGCGGCGGTGTGGCCGGCACGCAGATGACCAATCTCGCGATGGCGCAGGCGCTGGCGAAGCTGAAAATCCCCTTTGCGCGGGCAAAGGTCGGCGACCGCTACGTGCTTGAAATGCTGCAGGCGAAAGGCTGGCAGCTCGGCGGCGAAAACTCCGGCCATATTGTCTGTCTTGACCGCCACACCACCGGCGACGGCATCGTGTCGGCACTGCAGGTGCTGGAGGCATTGATCGGCGCCGGCACCACGCTGCAGAAGGCCGTGGATTTCGCGCTGTATCCGCAGGTGCTGGTCAACGTGAGGGTGAGCGGCCGCCCGGCGCGCGAAACTGTTGCCGCGGCAACCGTGCAGAAGGCGGTGGCCGCGGCCGAACGCGTGCTGAAGGATGCGGGGCGGGTGCTGCTGCGGCCCTCCGGCACCGAGCCGGTGATCCGGGTGATGGTCGAAGGCCCTTCCCTGGCCGTGGTCCGGAAGCTGGCGTCCGGAATTGCGCGGGCGGTCTCCGCGGCCGGCTGAAACCGCCGGCGCCGGTTCAGCCGAAACGGCCGGTGATGTAGTCCTCGGTTTCCTGCTTTTTCGGCTTGATGAACAACTCGTCGGTCTGGCCGTATTCGACCATTTCGCCCAGATACATGTAAGCGGTGAAATCCGACACCCGCGCCGCCTGCTGCATGTTGTGGGTGACGATGGCGACGGTGTATTCCGATTTCAGCTCGTGCACCAGTTCCTCGATTTTTGCGGTCGAGATCGGATCCAGCGCCGAGGTCGGTTCGTCGAGCAGGATGACCGAGGGTTTCACGGCAACCGACCTGGCGATGCACAACCGCTGTTGCTGGCCGCCTGACAGTGCAAGCCCGCTCTGGTTCAGCTTGTCCTTGGCTTCGTTCCACAGCGCGGTCTTGGTCAGCGCCCATTCAACTCGCTCGTCCATTTCGCCCCTGGACAGCTTTTCGTAGAGGCGCACGCCGAAGGCGATGTTGTCGTAGATCGACATCGGGAAGGGGGTCGGTTTCTGGAACACCATGCCGATGCGCGCACGCAGCAGGTTCAGATCCTGCTTGGGATCAAGGATGTTCTGGCCGTAGAAATTGATCTCGCCCTCGGCGCGCTGTCCCGGATACAGGCTGTACATGCGGTTCAGGGTGCGCAGCAGCGTTGACTTGCCGCAGCCCGAGGGGCCGATGAAGGCGGTGACCCTGTGTTCGGCGATGTCCAGGTTGTTGTCCTTCAGGGCATGAAATTTGCCGTAGAAGAAGTTCAGGTTGCGGATCTGGATCGCGGTTTTGAGTGGCTGTCCGGCGGTATCGCTCATTTTTCGCTCTCTGGCTGTTTGTGTGGCGTGTCAGTGGGAAATCTTCTCGCGGAAAAACACGCGGGCGAGGATGTTCAGGACCAGCACCGTCATCGTGATCAGCAGGGCTCCGCCCCAGGCCAGTCGCACCCAGTTGTCATAGGGGCTCATTGCGAACTGGAAAATCACCACCGGCAGGTTCGCCATCGGGCTGTTCATGTCCATCGTGAAGAACTGGTTGTTCAGCGCGGTGAACAGCAGGGGGGCGGTTTCGCCGCTGATGCGCGCCAGCGCGAGCAGCACGCCGGTGACCACGCCGGCCTTCGCGGCGCGCAGCGTCACCATCAGGGATACCTTCCATTGCGGGGCGCCGAGTGCGAAAGCGGCTTCGCGCAGGGTGCCCGGCACCAGGCGCAGCATGTTTTCGGTGGTGCGCAGCCCAGCCTGAGAAGTGTTTGACCTGGGCGACGAGAATCGCGTAGATGAACAGGCCGAGAACGATCGACGGCGCGCTCAACATGATGTCGGTCATGAAGCGGGTGATTTCGGCGATCCGGCTGCGGTCGCCGAACTCGGCAAGATAGACGCCGGCGAGGATGCCCACCGGCGTGCTGACCAGCGTCGCCAGTCCGACCATCATCAGGCTGCCGACGATGGCATTGGCGAGACCGCCGCCTTCCGAGCCCGGCGCCGGCGTCGACTGCGTGAACATGTTCCAGTCGATGGCCCTGATACCGTTCGTGAACAGCACGACCAGTATCCACAGCAGAACGAACAAGCCGAGCGCCATGGCGATCATCGACAGGGCAATCCCGATCCGGTTTTTCCAAAGTCTTTGGTTGTAGAGGGTCTGGTTCATGAGGGTTTCCGGAGGGGCTGAATCAGGTTTTCAGGCCTTTGGCGCGCTCGGTGCGGATGATCAGCAGCTTGGCGAAGGCGAGCACGATGAAGGTGATGACGAACAGCAGCAGGCCCAGCGCGAACAGCGTGGCAAGGTGGAAATCGGCCGCTTCGCCGAATTCGTTGGCCAGCGTCGAGGCAATCGAGGAGCCCGGTGAAAACAGCGAGGCGCTGAGGCGCTGGGAGTTGCCGATGACGAAGGTGACCGCCATCGTCTCGCCGAGCGCCCGCCCGAGGCCGAGCATGATGCCGCCGATGACACCCTGCTGGGTGTACGGCAGCACGATGTGGCGCACGACTTCCCAGGTCGTGCAGCCCACGCCGTAGGCCGATTCGCGCAGGATCGGCGGCACGATTTCGAAGACGTCGCGCATCACCGCGGCGATGAAGGGCAGGACCATGAAGGCCAGTATCAGTCCCGCCGCGAGGATGCCGATGCCGTTCATCGCGCCGCCGAACAGCGGTGCGATGATCGGCATCTGGCCCAGGGTCGATTGCAGCGCCGGCTGTCCGTATTCGGCAAAAAGGGGGGCGAATACGAACAGGCCGAACATGCCGTAGATGATCGAAGGCACCGCGGCGAGCAGTTCGATCGCGGTGCCCAGCGGGCGGCGCAGCCAGAGCGGGCAGGTCTCGGTCAGGAACAGCGCAATGCCGAAACTCAGCGGGACGGCGATCAGGATCGCGATGGTCGCGCTGGCCAGCGTGCCGAATATCGCGATGGCGGCGCCGAACTCCTCGTTGATGATGTCCCACTCGACGCGCCACAGGAATTCGATGCCGAATTTGTGGAATGCGGGCCATGC
>LNFM01009819.1_pt1 | contig 13722 bp, 10 predicted proteins | sample 596031 | NCBI WGS metagenome assembly LNFM01 (sample SAMN04254537, study PRJNA301005) | activated carbon metagenome | isolation source: dual media filters at the Ann Arbor, Michigan drinking water treatment plant | place: USA: Ann Arbor
TAGGCCGTACACCCAACTTCAATGAACTCTGTGCTTTTTCCGGAATGTGGAGTGAGCATTGCAGCTATAAAAACTCTATTAAGTGGTTAAAGACGTTGCCAAGAGAAGGCGGAAGAATGCTGGTAAAAGCTGGTGAAGAAAATGCGGGTTTAATGGACATCGGTGATGGTCTTGGTGTTGTTTTTAAAATAGAATCGCATAATCACCCATCTGCCATTGAACCATTTCAGGGTGCAGCAACTGGTGTGGGTGGAATACATAGAGATATTTTCACCATGGGAGCAAGGCCAATTGCTTCATTAAACTCATTACGTTTCGGAAATTTAGAAGAAGATAAAACGCAACATTTATTATCAGGTGTTGTACATGGCATCGGCCATTATGGTAACTGCTTTGGTGTACCTACAGTTGGAGGTGAAATTTATTTTGATGAATGTTATCATACCAACCCACTGGTAAATGCTATGAGTGTGGGTATTGTAAAAGCTGGCGAAACTGTTTCGGCTACGGCACTCGGAAAAGGTAACCCTGTAATGTTCGTAGGAAGTGCAACCGGTAAAGATGGTATTGGTGGTGCGTCATTTGCATCAGCAGATATCACAGCAGAGAGTACACAAGAGCTACCTGCTGTACAAGTTGGTGATCCGTTCCAGGAAAAAAAATTATTAGAAGCCTGTTTAGAAGTAATACAAACCGGCGCCGTAGTAGGTATGCAGGATATGGGAGCTGCGGGTATCATTTGTTCTACTGCAGAAATGAGTGCAAAAGGAGAAGTGGGAATGCGAATCGATTTAGATAAAGTGCCTACCCGCCAAAACAATATGAAAACATGGGAGCTTTTGCTAAGCGAAAGCCAGGAAAGAATGTTGTTGGTTGCAGAAAAAGGAAGGGAAGAGGAAGTAACAAAAGTTTTTACCAAATGGGATTTGCCTTGTTCTGTAATCGGAGAAGTTACTGATGATGGGATTTTGAACTTCTATATGAATGGAGAATTAGAAGCATCATTACCTGCACATGAATTGGTATTAGGTGGCGGCGCACCACAATACGATAGAGAATATACGGAGCCTAAATATTTAGCGGAAATAAAGAAATTCAATCCAAATACAGTAGAAGTTCCGGAAGATTTAAAAAGTATTGCAGAGCAAGTTGTAAAAATTCCTTCCATTGCATCAAAGCGTTGGATATATAATCAGTATGATAGCATGGTAGGTACAAACAATACTTCTACAAACGCACCAACCGATGCTTCATTAGTAATTGTGAAAGGAACAACTAAAGCATTGGCCGTAACAACAGATTGCAATAGTCGTTATGTTTTTGCAGATCCATATAAAGGTGCGATGATTGCCGTAAGCGAGGCAGCAAGAAATATTGTTTGCACAGGTGGTCAGCCATTAGGTGTTACTAACTGCCTGAATTTTGGAAATCCATACGATCCGGAAGTGTACTACCAGTTTGTACATGCTATAAAAGGAATGGGAGAAGCTTGCAGACAATTTGAAACTCCCGTTACAGGAGGTAATGTAAGTTTCTACAATCAAAATCCAGATGGACCGGTATATCCTACTCCAACGATCGGGATGGTAGGATTGATTGAAGATGTGAATAATAAAATGACGTTGGATTTTAAAGAAGAAGGGGATGTTATTTTATTGATTGGCTATTCTAATAATGATATCAACTCATCTCAATACCTAGCAAAAATTTGCGGGGTTGAATTATCTCCGGCGCCGCATTTTGAATTAGAAGAGGAATTGAAATTGCAGCAAAAAATTATGGAGCTGATCAGTAAAAAATTAATTGAATCTGCGCATGATGTTAGTGAAGGTGGTTTGTTTGTAACCTTATTGGAATCAGCTTTCCATAGAAATCTTGGTTTTGATGTGGTGGCTGCTGACTATAATATCCGGAAAGATGCGCAGTGGTTTGGCGAAAAGCAAAGCAGGGTGGTGGTTTCAGTTAAAGCAAATAAACTAAAAGAAGTTAAAGATGCCTTAGGTAATCATCCGTTTGAAGAATTAGGTGTTGTAACAAGTGGTTCGGTGGAAGTAGATGGAATGGAATGGGGAACAATTGATTCATGGAAGGAGCAGTATGATACTGCTATCGAAAATTTTTTATCAAAAGAAGAAGCCGGTTCGGCATTAAGCTCAATATAAATGGATAAAGGGAAAACAATTTTGTTAACGGGTGCTGCCGGGTTTATCGGTAGCTACCTCCTTGGCTATATTAATAAAAAAGGATTTGCCAATATCGTTATAGTAGATGATTTTAGCGAAGAAGACAAATGGTTCAATTTCGATGCGAAGCAATTTTCGGCAAAAGTAGAAAGAGAAGATTTGTTCGCCTGGTTAAAAGAGACGGATACGAATATTGATTTTGTTTTTCACCTAGGCGCAAGAACAGATACTACGGAGTTTGATTATGCTGTGCATGAAAAATTGAATGTTGAGTATTCAAAAAATATTTGGAATTATTGTGTTGAAAAAAATATTCCATTAGTGTATGCATCCTCTGCCGCCACCTATGGGAACGGTGAATTGGGTTATAAAGACAGTCATGATATAGTTGAGCAACTACAACCCTTAAATCCTTACGGGGTTTCAAAAAACGAATTTGATAAGTGGGCGTTGAAACAATCAACACAACCACCTTTTTGGGCAGGATTGAAATTCTTCAATGTATATGGCCCGAATGAATATCACAAAGGAAGAATGGCAAGTATGGTTTTTCATGGATACAATCAGATCCAAAAAACCGGAAAAGTAAAACTTTTTAAATCACACCATCCGGATTTTAAGGATGGCGAACAGCTACGGGATTTTATTTATGTAGAAGATGTAGCAGCAGTTTGTTATTGGCTCATGGAAAATGCTGGCGAAACTGTTGCATCAGGTTTATATAATCTTGGTACAGGTAAAGGAAGAGCTTTTAAAGATCTGATCACAGCAATTTTTGAAAGTTTGAATAAGCAACCAACTATTGAATATATAGATATACCGGAAGATATCCGTGACAAGTACCAATATTTTACAGAAGCTGATATGACCAAATTGCGGAATGCTGGTTACAACAGTAGCTTCCACACCTTAGAAGAAGGTGTTGCAGATTATGTAACAAATTATTTGAAGAAAAAGGAGTTCTACTAATAAATAAAGGAGTGATTGCTCACCCCTTTATTTGAAATATTCAAACCACCGAATATTAAACGAATTATTTTTTCGGCATCAACACAGCATCAATTACATAAGTAACGCCGTTGCTTGAAATAACATCAGCAATGGTAATATTTGCAACACCGCCTTTTGCATCTGTAACAGTCCACTTGCCATCTTTATAGCCAATGGTCAATTCATCGCCTTGTACAGTTTTTACTTTTTGACCATCTTTTAAATCAGTTGATTTAAAACCACCTGCTACTACATGATAGGTAAGGATACCTGCAAGAGCAGCTTTATTTTCTGGCTTTAATAAATTGTCAACTGTACCTGCTGGTAATTTGTTGAAAGCTTCATTAGTTGGTGCAAAAACAGTGAAAGGTCCGGCACTTTTTAATGTCTCTACTAAATCAGCCGCTTTTACTGCAGCTACTAATGTGGTATGATCAGCAGAACCAGCTGCATTATCTACAATGTCTTTTGATGCTACCATGTTAGCTCCGCCTACCATAACACCTTTTTCTTCTTCCATTTTTGGTTCTTCCATTGTAACTGTGTCAGTGGTAGTTTTATCAGTTTTGGCCTCATTGTTACAGGCAACAAAAATGGAAGAGCTGATTGCTGCTACTGCCAGGAAAGAGAATAAATTCTTTTGCATAACTATTTTTTGGTTTTTTGTTACCGGGGAGTTTAGCTGGTAAGCTAATTTGTGATTCACCCAGTAGTAGTTGAATAATGTTCTAACTACGTATGGCAGGCCGGTTTGGTTTTAATAAATAAATATTTAATTTTTTTGTGGAGGATAAAGCTTATTCAGCATCTTATACGCTAAACAAGAAAGAACAAAGCAGGGTTCTTTATCTTTACCAAAATAAGAAATATGGGTAAAAAGATTGCAATAATTGGAGGAGGAAACCTCGGAACTGCAATAGCGGAAGGGTTGTTGAAAAGCAAATTCAGCAAACCTTCAGAAATTATTATCACTAAAAGAAACATTTCTACGCTTACATCGCTGGCCGAAAAAAAGGTGACTGTAACAGATGATAATATTGCGGCAGCTAAAAAAAGTGAGATAATAATTCTCGCTGTAAAACCATTTCAGATAAGCGAAGTGCTTAATAATATAAAAAATGAATTGGGAAGTAATAAAATTCTTGTATCTGTTGTAACAGGAGTTACAATGAGTGATATAAGAAGTATTGTTGGCGATAAAATTTCTATTTTCCGGGCTATGCCTAATACTGCGATTGCAATACAGCAAAGCATGACATGTGTTTGCAGTGATAAGGTTAATAGCACAGAAATAAAATATGTGCATGATTTATTTAAGAATCTTGGTTTAGTGGTGACAATTGATGAAAAACTGATGGAAGCAGCCACTATACTTGGTGCCTGCGGCACTGCGTATGCTATGCGTTATATCCGGGCCAATATCCAGGGGGGCATTGAAATAGGATTTGATGCGGCTACTGCGTCTATAATTGCGGCTCAAACGGTTAAAGGTGCAGCTGAATTATTGTTACAAAATGGCTCTCATCCCGAACAGGAAATTGATAAAGTAACTACTCCCAAAGGCTGTACCATTGCAGGTTTGAACGAAATGGAACACCAGGGTTTTAGCTCATCACTTATAAGAGGCATAATGACCAGTTATAGAAAAATAGCCAAAGATTAATTTGCATCAATAGTGCAGAAATGGATTTTATCTACCAGCAGAATCAGTTTATTTTTAGGATAACTAAATTGTTTTTGTTTATGAAAAAGCTACTCTCCTCTATTTTGATTCTTGCTGCCTTGAGCATTACGGCTTGCAAAGATGAAAAGAAGGATGACAAAACAGATGCTACTACTCCTGAAAAAGTAGAAGCAACTACTCAACCTGCTGCGGCTCAAATTGCTGGAGCTGTCGCTCATGTCTGTGGTGCTGATTGCAAAGATGGCAATCATGTCTATGCACATACTGAGGTTGGGCACACTTGCACAGATGCTTGTGGAACTGCACATACCTGCGGTGCTGATTGCAAAGATGGCAATCACCTGTATGCACATGGTGAAAGCGGCCATACTTGCACAGATGCTTGTGTAAAAATGTAAAGAACGATTTTAATTTTTAAGCCGGAATTGCATTTTGCAATTCCGGCTTTTTTATTTAGCAGGTTTATTTTTTATACACCACACCATCTTTCATCACAAAAATAACTTTCCCAAAAACTTTTGGATCTTTTAAGGGGTCACCATCCACTGCAACTATATCTGCCAACTTTCCAATTTCGATACTTCCTAGTTTATCTTTTTCTCCTAACAAATCAGCTGCGTTAATAGTGGCAGATTTTATAGCTTCCATTGCCGGCATTCCTGCTTCTATCATATGAGAAAATTCAAGCCAGTTCATTCCGTGTTTATACACCCCGGCATCCGTTCCAAAAGCGATCTTTACACCGGCTTTATAAGCTTTGGCAAATGTGGCTTTTATTTTTGGTCCGATCTCCAATGCTTTAGGAGTAACTAATTCTGGATAATACCCCGGCTTTTTTGCCGAGTCCGCTACCGCTGCGCCAGCGGTAAGGGTAGGCACATACCAGGTTCCATATTGTTTAAATAATGCAATGGCTTCATCATCCATATTTGTTCCATGCTCTATGGAATTAACTCCAGCTCGTATAGCTCTTTTCATTCCTTCTGCACCATGTGCATGCACAGCTACTTTAAATCCATAATCTTTTGCAGTTTCAACAATGGCTTTTATTTCGTCTTCTGTAAATTGTGGATTGCTTGAACTTTTGGCAACGCTTAATACACCACCCGTCGCAGTAATTTTTATTAGATCACTTCCTTCTTTGTAGCGTTGACGAACTGCCTGCCTGCATTCATCTGCTCCGTTTGCTACAGCATTTGCTGGTCCCGGGTCTCCCATCAAATCTGCCCGAAAGCCATTGGTAGGATCTGCATGTCCGCCTGTAGTAGCAATTGATTTTCCTGCTGTGTAAACTCTTGGGCCTTTAATAATTCCTTTGTTAATAGCATTTCGTAATGAAATATTTACACCCGTACCGCCAAGATCTCTTACGGTTGTAAAGCCAGTCATTAATGTTACTTCCGAAAATTTTACAGAGAGGTATGCATAATCAGCTGGATTGTATGTAAAGTTTTCCATGTACCGGTTAGGATTTGTTTCATGTTCCATATGTACATGCATATCAATCCAGCCGGGGGTAACTGTTTTTGTTTTAAGGTCAATTGCTTGGTCATTTGCACCTGGGTTTAAATATCCATTCTCTACAGCCACTATTTTGTTTTTTTCAACTACAATAGTCATAGCTTTTTTTGGCTCATTTGATATGCCATCAATCAATGTGCCGCACCAGATATATGTTTTTTGAGCTTGCGTAACAGCAAAAACGCAGAGGCTAAAAGCAGCTACAAATATTTTCTTCATTCTACAATTGTTGAAATACTAAAATAATGCAATTGAACTTTAGTTTGTAATTTATGGTATGAAATCAACCATTCTATTAGTTGGAAGTATAGGCTTCTTTTTTACTGCAATAAATTGCAGTAGCAGGCAAGAGGAGTTTACCGATCGCAAATTTATAATTGACAGTAAAAAGACAGTTAAAATAAAGGAACTTGATCTATCTATTACTAATGATGGATGTGGCCGGGAATGGGTGGGAGATATGGAAAAACCGTATTGCGACTTAAAAATTAAATTCAAGGATTCTACTTTTTCGGCCGGGCGGGATTTTAAGCCTATTCGCTTCCGAAATATCGAAATTGAAGTGGACAAAATGAATCCCTGGAGTAAAGAGGAGGATAGTATTGCGCCGGGTGGATGTAGTGTGTGGATTAGGCGGCTAGTTAAATGATAATCTTGTAATAAGTGCCGCCATTCTTTATAAACAAATCTTCTTTTCCACTTGATTTTTATCAACTGTGGATATGAAATTTTATATCGCTTTAGGAGAGACCGGAAATTTCTTTTAGCTTTACATGACCTCCCGGAATTTCTTCCATTTCTATCAATTTCTTAGAAGTATCCGCTGGTCAGCTTGGGTGGGGTAAATTTCAGTTTTTTTATACTTTTTTCGATTGTACGGACTTTCCGGAGTAATCCGAATTGAGTGAATTGTATTTATCCACTTGTAAATAATTTTTAAATTGAGCACACATGGCTAAATACATTTTTGTTACAGGTGGAGTTACTTCTTCGTTGGGGAAGGGCATTGTAGCTGCATCCCTTGCTAAACTTTTACAGGCAAGGGGTTTAAGAGTTACTATTCAAAAATTTGATCCTTATATCAACGTAGATCCCGGTACTTTAAATCCTTATGAACATGGCGAATGTTTTGTAACAGAAGATGGGGCTGAAACGGATTTAGACCTTGGTCACTATGAGAGGTTTCTCAACATTTTTACTTCACAAGCAAACAATGTTACTACGGGCCGTATTTACCAGACTGTAATTAATAAAGAAAGAGAAGGTGCTTATCTCGGTAAAACTGTACAAGTAGTACCGCATATTACCGATGAAATAAAAAGAAGAATGCAGCTACTTGGCCAAAGCGGTCAGTACGATATTGTAATTACTGAAATTGGTGGAACAGTCGGCGACATTGAGAGTTTACCATTTATTGAGGCGGTTCGACAATTACAATGGGAATTGCCAGAAGAAGATGCAGTGGTAATACATCTTACGTTAATTCCATATTTAAAGGCTGCGAAAGAATTAAAAACAAAACCAACGCAGCATAGCGTAAGAATGCTGAGTCAGGAAGGAGTTCATCCGGACGTAATTGTTTGCAGAACGGAAAGAACATTATCTCCTGAGCTAAGAAGAAAAATTGCCTTGTTCTGTAATGTAAAACAAGAAGCTGTAATTGAAGCGGCAGATGCACCAACCATTTATGAGGTTCCTGTTGCCATGATGCGGGAAGGTCTTGACCTGATTGTATTGAAGAAGATGAACATTACGGATTACAAAGAACCTGAATTGTCAAAGTGGAAAGAGTTTTTGGACAAATTGAAATATCCAAAAGGAAGAGTAACGATCGGATTGATTGGAAAATACCTGGAATTGCAGGATGCGTATAAATCAATTCTGGAATCATTTATTCATGCAGGTGCCATGAATGAATGCCAGGTGCAAATTACCAATGTACACAGCGAATTTATTACCGATGATAACGTATCAGAAAAATTAGCCGGTCTTGATGGTTTGTTAGTTGCTCCAGGCTTTGGTCATCGTGGGGTTGAAGGAAAAATTGTAGCCGTAAAATATGCCAGAGAAAATGGATTGCCATTCTTCGGAATCTGTCTCGGTATGCAAATGGCAGCGATTGAATTTGCCAGAAATGTATTGGGTTTAAAAGATGCACACTCCACTGAAATGAACCCTGAAACAAAAGAGCCGGTTATTGATTTAATGGATGAGCAGAAAAAAGTAACGGCTAAAGGAGGCACAATGAGATTGGGTGCTTATCCATGTGAAATAAAACAAGGATCATTAGCGGAGAAGATCTATGGCACAACAATGATCAGTGAAAGGCATCGCCATCGCTGGGAGTTCAATAATAAATACCTCGAACAATTTGAAGAAAAAGGCATGATAGCCAGTGGAAAAAACCCGGGTACTGGCCTTGTTGAAATTATAGAGCTGGCAAATCATCCATTTTTTATTGGTGTACAATACCATCCGGAGCTGAAAAGCACAGTAGAAAATCCACAACCGGTTTTTGTAAGCTTTATTAAAGCTGCCAAAACATACTCAGAAAAAAAGATAGGCATAAAGAATCCTTTGCTGCAAAGCGAAATGATTTAAGTGATTAGTATATAATATAAAGAGGTCGGGCCAAAGCGGTTCGACCTCTTTTGCTTTTATGCTCATATTACATCGATTTAATACCTCTTTTTCGCTCCCTACATGTTCAAAATTGCCTCTCACCGACTATCTGCTTTTCAGCCCAAAGTCTTCCCTCAGAACTCCTATCTTTGCCCACTCCAAAAAAATGACGAATGAAGTTTGACCGTAATACTGTCCTGGGTTTTGTAATACTGGCGGCACTTTTTATTGGCTATTTTGTTTACACCAATAAGGAACAGGCTGCGTACAATAAGCAAAAAGTAGCTGAACAAAAAAAACAGCAAGCTATACAAGACTCCATTAATCTGGTTAATAAACCAAAGCAAGATTCACTTAACAGAATTGCAGACTCAGTAGCAAAAGTTAGTAATGCCGGTACCTTTCAAGCCGCAGTAGATACTACTGAAACAACAAGTGTTGCAGAAAACGGTTTGATGAAAGTAACCTTCACCAACAAAGGAGGGCAGGTTAAAAAAGTGGAACTTAAAAATTACAAAGGCCTTGATAGCTCTTTGGTGAAACTAGCCGCTACCAACTTTGATAAACTTAGCTACACCATTAATACTGCTGCAAACAAAACTGCCGAAACAGGAGATTTGTTTTTTACTGTAAGCGAGGTAACAAGAAATGCAGATAGCTCGCAGGTAATTTCATTTTCACTTGCTTCAGATAGTGCAGGTGCACCTTCTATTACACATGAATATATTCTGAAGAAAGACGATTACATGCTTGATTTCAATATCAAACTGAATGGCGTTAACCAGTTGCTTACACAGGGAAATATGAACCTTACCTGGCAGTACACTGCAGCACAACAAGAGTCAGATATTTCATTTGAAAAACAAAATACACAGGTAGGGTATGTAGAAGATGGAAGTTTTGATTATCACACCATTGCCAGAAAAAGTAGTAAAGAGTTTGATGAATCAGTGAAGTGGGTGGGTGTTCGTCAACGTTTTTTCTTTACTATTCTTACTGCGAAAGATAATTTTTCATCAGGTAAGATGGATTGGACTATTCCGGACGATACGTCAAAAACAATTGTACAGTCCACGGCCAATATGAAGCTCTCTGTTAAAGCAGGTTCCCCGGCAGTTGTTCCTTTAAGTATTTATTATGGGCCTTCCGATTATCATGTACTTCAGAAATACGACCAGAGTTACGAAAAGCTGGTAAACCTGGGTCAGGGCATTTATGCATTTGTCCGGCCATTGAATAAGTATATAATTCTTCCCATTTTTGATTTTCTAAAAGGAATTGCCGGAGGCATGGGTTTGGCAATTGCACTATTGACAATATTTATCAAACTCGTTACTTCACCATTGCTTTATAAAAGTTATCTGAGTGGGGCGAAAATGAAATTGCTTCGTCCGGAAATAGCAAAACTAAAAGATAAGTACGGTGAAGATCGCCAAGCAATGAGCATGGAGCAAATGAAAATTTTTAGAGAAGCAGGTGTTAATCCCCTTGGAGGATGTTTGCCCGCCTTATTGCAAATTCCTATCTTCTTTGCTTTATTCAGTTTATTTAATGCGGATGTGGGCTTAAGAGGGGCTGAGTTCCTGTGGAGCACCGATTTGTCTGCATTTGACGATCCGATCAAAATGGGCTTTAGAATTCCATTCTTTGGTAGTCATATCAGTATTTTCAATCTTACCGCTGTATTTACCAGCTTCCTTATTTCCTGGTACAGTATGAGCATGACACCTGACCAGAGCAACCCGGTATTGAAATACATGCCGTATATCTTCCCCATTTTCTTGTTATTCTTCTTTAACCAGCTTCCTTCGGCTTTAACATGGTACTATACCGTGTCGAATGTAATTACACTGGCTATCCAGTATATTATCCAGAATCATATCATCAATCATGATAAGATAATGGCAAAGATTGAGGATAACAGAAAGAAGCCAAAAACCAAATCCAAATGGCAGGAGCGGATGGAGCAGATGCAGGAACAGCAAAAGAAAATGAAGGATCTACAGCAGAAAAAGAAGAAATAATTCTTTGTTAAGAGAATCTTAAGAAGAACCGGGTTTTGCTAGTTGCGACCCGGTTTTTCAGTCTGTATCCACAAAGTTTTGCTATCCATGGTTCAACTGCAACTTATTGGTTAAATTGGCACGTCTTTTAGATATTAACTACAGAACAAACAAAATGAAACAAATCAACTATATAATTACAAGTGTTTTAGCCTTGGTATCATTTACACAGATCTCAGCCCAGAAAAAGCTGACAGAAGGAACTATTTCTTATGATATAGTAATTAATACGAGCAATAAAACGCCACAAGCTGCAGACTTATTAGATGGAGCTACCAGTGTTATTTATTTAAAGGGTAACTCAAGTCGTTCTGAAATGATCAGCTCATTGGGTACACAAGCCACTATTATCGATGGTAAAACTTCAGCCGTAACTGTTTTAAAGGAATATGGAGATCAGAAGTACATGATAAAAATGACACAGCAAAACTGGAAAGAGTCGAATAAGAAATATGAAGGTATCAAATTCACTTATTTAAACGAGTACAAGGTAATTGCTGGTTATAATTGCCAGAAAGCGATCGGTACACTGGCTGATAATAGCACTTTTACAGTTTACTTTACTAAGGAAATTGATGCTGTAAGCAAAGATTTTCAATACCTGACTAAAGATTTACCTGGTCTGGCTATGCAATATGAAGCGTCGATGGGAAAGATGATGGTTACATATACGGTTTCAAGTATCAACTTTAACCCTGTTATGCAGGCAAAGTTCGACTTACCAAAATCTGGTTATCGTGTAATGACCTATGAAGAAAGTTTGGGAAAAGGAAATTAATTTCTTTTCAACTGACGGTTACCGAACTCAATTTTTACATTGCTTAAAATAACCTTCTTTTTTAAAGGCACAATGTAAACAGTGTTACCTCTTTGAGTAGTAACTACTGTGTTTAAACTGATATACTCATTTTCAGCATTGGTTTTTATAACCTGATTGCCACGATAAGTATAACCTGATTTAAGAGAAAATGAACCCGGCACAACTGTTGCTTTATTAGAAAGCAACGATTTTTTTGGGGTAGCGGAAGCTTTAGATTTTCCATCGCCCAAAGTGGCATAAGCAGCAATAGCAGAAATAGCCATTAAAGCAATGACTGAAAGCTTTTTGCCCACTATTTTATAAACTATATTTAGTTTTGGATGGTTCATTGATTTAGCAAAAGTAAATAGAAAAGTTAATATAAAGCAAACCGTTTATCCAGAAATTTAATACTTCATTAACGGACAATATGACGAATTGTTACATTGAAACCGCCAAAAAAAAACATTATTTTGCACATATGGGGAAAAGTAGGAGCCGGAATAGTCCCCTTTTTTTATTTAACTTGTTGGTAATAACACATTTCAGGGGGCAAAGGGATTTTGCTGTCTGACAGGCTCTTTAAAAGTTTTGCTCACCAAATGTCCGGATACATGAAAGATAATCCTTACCGGGAAGATCGGGAACAGCTTCGGGAACTGCTTAAACAGTACGAAAATCTTAAAAACGGCCGCCAAAACTCATTTATAGAAGAAGATGCTTTTGAAAAAATAATCGAATACTACCAGGAAAAGGATGAAATCCCCAAGGCATTAGAGGCCGCCGAAATAGGCAGTGCTCAATTTCCTTATTCGTCTTTATTGATGATAAAAAAGGCGGATATTTTAATCGCCGCCAGGCAATATCGGGAGGCTCTGTCCATTCTCGAAGATGCATCATTGCTAGACAGCAACAATATCAATTTATATATTCTGAAAACAGATGTTTACCTCGCATTAGACCAGCAGGAGAAGGCTGTTGTTTTGCTGGAGGAAGCGCTGAATTTATTTGAGGGGGAAGAAAAAATTGAACTGTTGTTTGAATTGGCAGATGTGTACGATGATTACGAGGATTTTGATAAAGTGTTCGACTGTCTCAAAATGATATTGGAAAAAGAACCTACAAATGAAGAAGCTTTATATAAAATATGCTTCTGGACAGATTTTACCGGACGAAACGAAGAAAGTATTCGCTTACACCAGCAAATTATTGATGAGTATCCGTATAGTGAGTTAGCATGGTTCAATCTGGCTGCGGCATACCAGGGATTGAAGTTGTATGAAAAAGCAATTGATGCTTACCAGTATGCAATAACTATTGATGAAAAATTTGATTATGCCTATCGCAATATAGGCGATGCATATATCAGACTCAGAAAGTATAAAGAGGCAATTGAAATGCTGGAGAAAGTAATTGAACTGGCAAAGCCGGAAGATGTAATTTATGAAGCTATCGGCCATTGCTATGATAAACTGAAAAATTTTGCACAGGCAAGATTTCATTATCGAAAAGCCTCTCACATGCGGCAAGACGACAGCAAGCTTTTTTATAAAATAGCCTGTACTTATTTCAATGAAGGTCAATGGGAAAGTTGCCTGAAGCAATTAGATATAGCTATGAAGATCCATCGCTTACAAGCTGATTATAATTTATTGGCGGGTGAATGCAAAATGCACCTCAGGCAATTTAAGGAAGCCGTTCAGTATTTTATGAATGTGGTAAGAAGCAGGCCCCGCAATGTTGGTGGTTGGGAGGCATTGATCAGATGCCTGTACAAAGCTGAATATTTTGAGGAGGCATTGGAGCAAACAAATGCAGCATTGCATATTACAAACGATAAACCTTTATTTGTTTTCTATA
>LNFM01009820.1_pt1 | contig 13720 bp, 10 predicted proteins | sample 596031 | NCBI WGS metagenome assembly LNFM01 (sample SAMN04254537, study PRJNA301005) | activated carbon metagenome | isolation source: dual media filters at the Ann Arbor, Michigan drinking water treatment plant | place: USA: Ann Arbor
TTGAGACGATTTACGGCGTTCCGGGCATTCCGATCACCGATCTCGGTCGTCTTGCGCAGGGCAATGGCATGCGCGTGATTTCGTTCCGCCACGAACAGAACGCCGGCAACGCGGCGGCGATCGCGGGCTTTCTGACCAAGAAGCCGGGCATCTGCCTGACCGTGTCGGCGCCGGGCTTCCTGAACGGCCTGACGGCGCTGGCGCATGCGACAACGAACTGCTGGCCGATGATCCTGATCTCGGGATCTTCCGAGCGCGAGGTCGTCGACCTGATGCAGGGCGACTATGAGGAAATGGACCAGCTCGCGATCGCCAAGCCGCTGTGCAAGGCAGCCTACCGCGTGCTGCACGCCGAGGACATCGGCATCGGCGTCGCCCGCGCGATCCGCGCGGCGGTTTCGGGACGCCCGGGCGGCGTCTATCTCGACCTGCCGGCCAAGCTGTTCAGCCAGGTGCTGGAAGCCGCCAAGGGCGAGAAGTCCCTGGTCAAGGTGATCGACGCCGCGCCGGCGCAGATCCCGGGCCCCGACGCGGTCAAGCGCGCGGTTGACGTCCTCAAGGGCGCCAAGAAGCCGCTGATCATTCTCGGAAAGGGCGCCGCTTACGCCCAGGCCGACGAAGAAATTCGCAAATTTGTCGAAGGCACGGGCATCCCGTTCCTGCCGATGTCGATGGCCAAGGGCCTTCTGCCCGACACCCATCCGCAGTCGGCGGGCGCGGCGCGCTCGACGGCGCTGGCTGAATCCGACGTTGTCGTGCTCGTCGGCGCGCGCCTCAACTGGCTGCTCAGCCACGGCAAGGGCAAGCAGTGGGGTCCTCCGGGCTCCAAGAAGTTCATCCAGATCGACATCGAGCCGAAGGAGATGGACTCCAACGTCGAGATCGCCGCCCCCCTGGTCGGCGACATCGGCTCGGTTCTCGGCGAGCTGAACAAGGCGCTCAGCGGCGCTCCGAAGCCGGCGGCGGACTGGGTCCAGGCGATCAACGCCAAGAAGGAAGCCAACATCTCCAAGATGGCGGCCAAGCTCGGCAAGAACTCCTCACCGATGGACTTTCATTCGGCGCTGGGGGCGCTGAAGCAGGTCATCAAGGAGCGTCCGGACGCGATCCTCGTCAACGAGGGCGCCAACACGCTCGACCTCGCGCGCGGCATCATCGACATGTACAAGCCGCGCAAGCGTCTCGATGTCGGTACATGGGGCGTGATGGGCGTCGGCATGGGCTCGGCGATCGCAGCAGCTGTCGAGACCGGCCTGCCGGTGCTCGCGGTCGAGGGCGACTCGGCCTTCGGCTTCTCGGGCATGGAAGTCGAGACGGTCTGCCGGTACAACCTGCCGATCACCATCGTCATCTTCAACAACAACGGCATCTATCGCGGCGTCGATAAAAATCTTGGAGGAGGTTCAGATCCATCACCAATGGTGTATGTGCCCGATGCCCGTTACGACAAGATGATGGAAGCGTTCGGCGGCAAGGGCTATTACGCCACGACTCCGGACGAGCTGAAGCGCATGGTCGACGAGGCGATGAATGCCGGCAAGCCGGCGCTCATCAACGCCGTCATCGACCCCGCAGCGGGATCAGAATCCGGAAACATCGGAAACCTCAATCCGCAGAGCATTCTCATGAATTCGGTACTTGCGAAATGAGACAGGTCCGGCTGTCTCCCATTTTTGATAGGAGCGCTTCCACGAGATGTCGCTCAGTTCAGGAGCCGTGACAGCAGGTATTTTTAATATTCATGCTTCGGGCCGCGGCTTGTCATAGATGCATTGGACCGGGATTGACTGCCGTGCCGGTTGTATCGGCGAAAGGACGGTCGATTCCGGTTACCTACTTGGGACTATCGATCCGAGCGCCAAATCCGGTCTGGACGAGCACGGCGACTTTCCCAAAGCTGCCCCCGGTCACATCGACGTGCGTGTTGGACGCGCGCGAGCCGGTTGGCAAAACGAAGTTAAGCGTGCCTCCACGCACACCTCCTTCTTACCCAAGCTCTGGCAAGTCTTGGCGTAATAAAGCCAACCGATTGATGGCACGTGACGCTAGCCCGTGGATTTCGAAGATTTCGCGGTCAGTATCCGCACCGTCGGCTGCTTCAAGATATAGATCGACTAGAAGCTCGGAGAGCGTAACGGGATCGTTTAAGATTGCCTCCGTCTGTCCTGCCGCTGCGCTACCGGCGGGCGGCCGTATCGCGGAACATCTATTGACCTTACATACGGTCACGAGTTTCTGCAGCCTCGCCGCCTCTGCGGGCGGCGCGTCGTTCGAGCGTGCCTCAAGCAGATGTTGGAGCATTTGTTCGAGTTCGGCGCTGTCGCGCGAGACGACGCGCGTTGCACCCGGAGCCGGTGGCTCACGATACGCGCGTCTGCGCTCACGACGGAGGATCGCAACGTGCTCCAGTTCCTCATGCGCCAGTGCCTCCGCCGCCTTGACGATATCCGCGGCCTCGGCATGTGCGGAGACATAAGACCAGAAAGCGAAGGCGCGTTCCTCATTGCGCACCGCCATTGCGAGTGCGCGATATGCGCTGACAATACGCGGGTCCGAAACACCGACGTTCTCGTCGTCAAAAGTTTCCGGAATTGTCCAACGAAGGCACCCGCGATCTGGCGGCATTCCGCTCTGCTTTTGTGACCATGCAACGACGCTGTCGAAATGCCCGCGCTCATCGCGGGAGAGGCGCTCAAAGACCGCGGCCAGCGACGGATTGTCATCGCTGCGCAGCTTGCGCGCCAGTTCAGCGTAGCGCGTGGCGGCTTCATCCTCCATCGCTGCCGCAATGGCGAAGAGCTCTTCGATTGACCTTACCGCCTGCGGCGGTTCCTGCTTCAGTCTCGTCATGATGCTCCTCATGGCGCGGGCATTGACTTCAAATCGTCGTACGCCATGCTCGTCGGAAGGCCCGTTCCGCTAGAAGTTTGCGTTCAGGCAACTAAATGCTTGGCAGCAATCCGTATTCTGATCTCATGGTGCATTGTTGTTCTCCTCTCTGACTGAAATGTCAAAGTTCTGGAACTTATCCAAAGCGTGCCATGTCACGCGCCCGCTGTCAGTGGCAATCGCGCTCGTGTTTTTATGGTCCGGTCAGGTAATCGCCGCCGGTCTAGTCCATGAGTTTCTGCCAAAGGCAGAGCCTGGCGAGTTTTTTGAAGGCGCCGATCATTTCGGTCAGCCAACTGGCGATCCGCCGCTCGTGCCCGTGTTTCGCGGCGAGGAGTTGCAAGGCTTCGTTTACCTCACCTCCGACTTCACCAACACGGTCGGGTATTCCGGAAAGCCGATTCACATGTTGGTCGGCATCGATCGGCAAGGGGTAGTGAGAGGCATCAAGCTCGTCGACCACAAGGAGCCGATCGTCCTGATCGGCATTCCCCAGGAGCGTGTGGTCGCCTCAATGAATTCGCTGATCGGCAAGGAGCTGGCGCCGGTGGCAGGCGGCGTCGAGCGGCCGCCGCAGGTCGACATCGTCAGCGGCGCGACCGTCACCGTCCTAGTCATGGGCGATAGTGTGATCCGCTCCGCTGTTCGGCTTATCCGCTCAGGCCGGCTGACGGGTGCCTCCGAACCGGGCGCACAAGCGGCCGCGACGGCAGCGGTCAGGAAAGTCGACACCGCGAAGTCGGAAATCCAGGACTGGCAAACTCTGGTCGGCGATGGTTCAATCCGACGGCTTTCGCTCAGCATAGACGACATCAACCAGGCCTTCGCAAAGGCCGGCAACCAGGTCGCGGCCAACAATCCGGAACCGGGCCAGCCCGGCGATACGTTCATCGATCTCTATGTCGCGCCGGTCAGCGTGCCGACGATCGGCCGCAGCCTGCTCGGTGACGCCGGCTACGAGCGGCTGACGCAACGCCTAAAGCCGGGGCAACAGGCGATCATCGTAGCAGGGAACGGCGTCTATTCGTTCAAGGGCTCGGGCTATGTCCGCGGCGGCATTTTCGACCGAATCGAACTGTTGCAGGACGGCCAGAGCACGCGCTTTCGCGACCGTAATCACACGCGGCTTGGAGACCTGCTTGCTGCTGGCGCGCCGCGTTTTGTTGAGATTGCACAGTTCACTACGCCTGAGGGTTTCATGCTCGACCTGACCGAGCCGTGGGAATTGCAGCTTCTTGTGCAGCGTAATGTCGGGACGCGCGACAAGGCCTTTCAGACATTCGAAATCGGCTACACGCTGCCCGACACTTACCTGAGAATCGAAGAGACTCCTGTTGCCCCGCCGGCAGCTGCGTCCGGTGCCGCCAACACACCGTCTCTCCCGCCGGTTTCCGTACCCGGATCGAGCGCCGCCGGCACAACCGACGATGGCCTGTCCGGAGACCCTCTGTGGCAGCGGATCTGGAGAAGCAACACCCTTTTCATTGGCATTACGATCGCAGCCCTTCTCGTTCTCACCGGCATTTTCTTCTTCCAGGACATGCTGGTACGGCGCCCGGCGGTCTACACTTGGGTGCGGCGCGGCTATCTTGTGTTCACGTTGGTGTGGCTCGGCTGGTATGCCAACGCCCAGCTCTCGGTCGTGAACGTCCTGACCTTCACCAATTCGCTGGTGACCGGGTTCAACTGGGAATACTTCCTCGCAGCACCGCTGGTTTTCATTCTGTGGTCGGCGGTGGCGGCGGCGCTGCTATTCTGGGGGCGCGGCCCTTTCTGCGGCTGGCTCTGCCCCTTCGGCGCGCTGCAGGAACTGACCAACAATATCGCGCAATGGCTGAAGGTGCCGCAGATCAAGGTGCCCTGGGGTCTTCATGAACGACTATGGCCAATCAAATACATCATCTTCCTTGGCCTGTTCGGGCTCTCGCTCTATTCGGTGGCGCTGGCCGAAGTCCTGGCCGAGGTAGAACCGTTCAAGACAGCGATCATCCTTAAATTTGCCCGAGAATGGCCGTTCGTCATCTATGCGCTGACGCTGTTGTCCATTGGGTTGTTCATCGAACGCTTCTTCTGCCGTTACCTGTGCCCGCTGGGTGCCGCGCTCGCCATACCCGGTCGCATCCGCATGTTCGAGTGGTTGAAGCGCTGGCCGGAATGCGGCTCGCCCTGCCAACGCTGTGCCAAGGAATGCCCGGTCCAGTCGATCCATCCCGAGGGCCACATCAATGTGAACGAATGCATCTACTGCATGCACTGCCAGGAACTGTACCACGACGATCATCGCTGTCCGCACATGATCCAGGTCCGGCTCAAGCGGGAGCGGTTCGAAGCGCTTTCTTCCCCCTCCATGCTCCAGAGCAAAGAGCGACCACGCGAGACGGCTAAACCCGTGCAGGAAATGCTTCCCGGCGACCCCTCTTGAGCGGGCGCCAGAACATGTATCAAAAGGAGACGCTCCGATGACAGACAAGAAAAGCGGTATCAGCCGGCGAGGCTTGATCGGTGCAGCCGTGGCTGGGACAGCCGGACTCGCGGGCGGCGCGAGCCTGAGCCGAGGCGACGGAAGCCTGGTAGCGCCGGCCGTGGCGCAGACGGCCCCGGCCGCAGGCGCGGCCAAGGGCGGGGGTCACTCCTACGAAGTCAAGCCAGGAGAACTCGACGAGTACTATGTCTTCTTCTCAAGCGGCCAGGCCGGCGAGATCCGCATCATCGGCTGCCCATCCATGCGCGAGTTGATGCGTATCCCGGTATTCAATCGGTGCAGCGCAACCGGCTGGGGCCAGACCAACGAAAGCCGCAAGATCCTCACCGAAAACCTGACGCCCGAAACCCGGAAGTATTTGGCAGACAAGGGCGGCGTCTATCTCAACGGCGACCTGCACCATCCGCACCCGTCGTTCACCGACGGCACATATGACGGCCGCTATCTCTATGCAAACGACAAGGCCAATACACGTGTGTGCCGCATCCGTCTTGACGTGATGAAGTGCGACAAGATTATCGAGGTTCCGAACCAGTATACCGTGCACGGCCTGCGCGTGCAGAAATATCCGAAAACCGGTTACGTCTTCGCCAACGGCGAGTACCGCATTCCGGTGCCAAACGATGGCAAGATTCTGGAAGATTCCACCAAGTACCATTCGATCTTCTCGGCCATCGACGGCGAAACCATGAAGGTCGCTTGGCAGGTCATGGTGAGCGGCAATCTCGACAACGTCGATGCCGACTACCAGGGCAAGTATTGCTTCTCGACCTGCTACAATTCGGAAGAGGGCCTGACCCTCGCCGACACCATGATGAGCGAGCAGGACCATGTGGTCGTGTTCAACATCAAGGCCATCGAGGAGGCGGTTAAGTCAGGCGATTTCACGGAGTACGGCGGCGTACCGGTTATCGACGGGCGCAAGGGCTCGAAATACACACGCTATATTCCCGTCGCCAACGGCCCGCACGGCATAAACACGGCGCCTGATGGCATCCATGTCGTTGCCAACGGCAAGCTATCGCCCACGGTCACCGTACTCGACGTGCGCAAGTTCGACGACCTGTTCGCCGACAAGATTCAACCGCGCGATGCCGTTGTTGCCGAGCCGGAACTCGGCCTCGGGCCGCTGCACACTGCCTATGATGGCCGCGGCAATGCGTACACGACGCTGTTCATCGACAGCCAGGTCTGCAAGTGGAACATCGAGAAGGCGATCCAGGCCTACAAGGGCGCGAAGGTGAACCCGATCATTCAGAAGCTCGATGTCCACTATCAACCCGGCCACAACCACACCTCCATGGGACAGACCAAGGAGGCCGATGGCAAATGGCTTATCTCGCTGAACAAATTCTCGAAGGATCGGTTCCTGAACGTCGGCCCGCTGAAACCCGAGAATGACCAGCTGATCGACATTTCCGGCGACGAAATGAAGATCGTCCACGATGGGCCGAGCTTTGCCGAACCGCACGACGCGACGATCGTGCACCGCTCGAAGATCAACCCCGTATCGATCTGGGATCGCAACGATGTGATGTTCGAGGATGCCCGCAAGCAGGCCGCCGCGGACAAGGTCACGCTCGAATCGGCGGCCGACATAATTCGCGACGGCAACAAGGTGCGCGTGTACATGCACTCGATCGCGCCATCGTTCAGCCTCGAAAGCTTCACCGTTAAGGAGGGCGACGAGATCACGGTCTACGTGACCAACATGGACGAGGTAGAGGATCTCACCCATGGGTTCACCGTCGTTAACTACGGCGTAGCCATGGAGATCGGCCCGCAGCAGACCTCGTCCGTGACTTTCACGGCCGATCGTGCGGGCGTCTACTGGTATTTCTGCCAGTGGTTCTGCCACGCGATGCACATGGAAATGACGGGCCGCATGATCGTCGAGCCGCGGGCGGCATAAGATGCAGCGGCGGCTGAAGCAACTCAGCCTTGTCCTAACCATGGCGGCGGGATTTTCCACCGCCATGGTGGACATGACAGTGGGCGCGGCGGAAATCGTAGTTGCGCCGCAGGACAACCTTCAGCAGGCGCTCGACCGCGCTTCTCCCGGGGATATCTTGCGGCTTACGGCCGGGGTCCATCGCGGGTCCGTCCGGGTGGAAAAGCAACTAGTCCTTGAAGGCGACCCGGACGCCGAGCTGCGCGGACCGGGCGAGGGAACCGTGATCTCGATAACAGCGCCTGGCGCGGTTGTACGTGGGTTCAAGGTCACTGGCTCGGGCAAGATCATTAGCGGCCCGGACGCGGGCATCTTCCTCGCTCAAACCGCGACCGGCGCCATCGTCGAGAATAACGATGTCGAGGGTAATCTTTACGGCATCTATGTTCGCGGCGCTGCCGAGGCCCTGGTGCGTGGCAATCGCATTTCGGGCTTCACGGAAGGCCGCAGCAGCGAGGCGGGCAACGGCGTAACGGTATGGAACGCGCCAGGCGCCCGCGTGCTCGACAACGATATCCGGTTCGGCCGCGACGGCATCTTCGTATCCGCAAGCAAGCGCAACGTTTTCAACGGAAACCGTTTTAGCAATCTTCGCTTTGCTGTCCATTATATGTACACGAACGATAGCGAGATCAGCGGCAATGTCTCGACTGGAAACTCGGTCGGATTTGCCATGATGTATTCTCACCGTCTGACCATGCGGAACAATGTGTCCGACGGCGACCGCGATCATGGCTTTCTTTTTAACTATGCTAACGGCTCGACGATCGATGGCAATAAAGTGCTGGCGCGGCTGCAGCCAGCCTCACGCTGGGTCAATACCGGTCTGCAGAGCGGCGATTCGCATGGCGTTCCGGCAGCGGCAGACACCAGTGAAGATGATGCGGAGAAACCGCGGACCGGTCCCGAGAAATGTGTCTTCATCTACAACGCCAATCAGAACCGCTTCCACAACAACTGGTTCGAGGGCTGCGAGATCGGCGTGCACTTCACCGCCGGTTCTGAGCGCAACCAGATTTCCGGGAACGCCTTCGTGCGCAACCGCAGTCAGATCAAGTATGTTGGAACGCGCTACCTCGACTGGTCGGCGGGAGGCCGCGGCAATTACTGGAGCGACAACCCGGCCTTCGACCTGAACGACGATGGTATCGCCGATTCTCCTTATCGGCCGAACGGGCTTGTTGATCGTGTGCTATGGATGGCACCGCAGGCCAAGGTTCTGATCAACAGCCCCGCCGTCCAGGTAATACGCTGGGCGCAGGCCCAGTTTCCGGCGCTGCTTCCGGGCGGCGTGGTCGACAACCACCCGCTGATGGCTCCCCCGTCTCGCGCAGAGGGGTCCAATCCGTCATGACAACGCCGATCCAGATCGAAAACGTGACGAAGAGCTTCGGCAAGATCCAGGCCGTCCGCGACGTCTCGATAGACCTTGCCGAAGGACAGACCGTCGCCCTCGTTGGCCACAACGGTGCCGGCAAGACCACACTCATGAAGCTGATGCTCGGTCTGATCCGGCCGACGTCGGGCAGCATCGAAGTGCTCGGCGACGATCCCGCCGCCGGCGAGTTCGCCGGCCGCCGCAATCTCGGCTACTTGCCGGAGAACATCGCATTCAACGCCGCGCTGACGGGGCGCGAAACTTTGCGCTTCTATGCCCGCCTGAAGCGCGAGCCAACGGCGAGCGCCGATACGCTGCTCTCGCGCGTCGGGCTTGACCATGCTGCCGGCCGCCGCCTCGGCGCCTATTCGAAAGGCATGCGCCAGCGGCTCGGCCTCGCTCAGGCGCTGCTCGGCACACCGAAGGTCCTGCTGCTCGACGAGCCGACGACCGGCCTCGATCCGGCGCTACGGCAAAGCTTTTACGAGATCGTCGAGGAACTGAGGGCAAAAGGCGCAGCCGTGCTGCTGTCATCGCACGCGCTGACAGAACTTGAGGAGCGGGCCGGCCGCGTCATCATCATGAATCACGGTATTAAGGTCGCGGACGGCAGCCTCGACGAACTTCGCCGTATCGCGCGGCTACCGACCCGCATCCGCATGACCGTGTCCGGGCAGCGTGCCGAGACGGCGGGCGACTGGCTTGACGTGCCCGGTGACTGGCGCCGCATCAATGGCCACACGATCGAAATCGACGCTGCATCTAACGATAAAGTCGAGGTGCTGCGCGGGCTCACGCGCGACGGCTTGCCGGTTGAGGATATCGACGTGGTGCCGCCGTCGCTGGATGAACTCTATGCGCATTTCCTGCGCTCCGGGCAGGTCCCGTCATGACCAGTGTTCTGATCGTCGCGCTGAAGGAGATCCAGGAAGGCAGGCGCAATCGTTGGGTTCTGGCGACGACCCTCCTTTTGGCCGCGTTGGCGCTAACCCTGACCTTTCTCGGCAGCACGCCCACCGGGGCGGTGGGCGTGCGCCCGCTCGACATCGTCATCGTCAGCCTTTCGAGCCTCACCATTTTCCTGCTGCCGCTGATCGCGCTGCTGATATCGCACGATGCGATCGTCGGCGAGATGGAACGCGGCACGATGCTGCTGCTTTTGAGCTATCCAATTGGGCGCTGGCAGGTACTGCTCGGAAAGTTCGTCGGACATCTGGCGATCCTCGCTTTCGCCACCCTCATCGGCTATGGCGCGGCAGTCGCGGCGCTCCTACTGACCGGCGCGGTTATAGAGGCCGAGAGCTGGGCTGCGTTCGCGGCGATGATCGGCTCTTCAATATTGCTCGGCGCGGTGTTCATCGCCATCGGCTACCTCGTGAGCGCCTTGGTAGGTGCGCGCGGCACAGCCGCTGGCATTGCCGTAGGTGTCTGGCTTGTCTTCGTCCTGATCTACGACATGGCCCTGCTGGCGCTGCTCGTTATCGATCAGGGCCGCACGGTGTCGAGCACGCTGCTGGATACTCTCCTGCTGCTCAATCCGACGGACATTTACCGCCTGTACAACCTGACGGGATCGGCCGGCGTCAGCTCGGTGTCGGGCATGGCCGGCATTGCCGCCAACGCGACGCTTGGTCCCTGGTCGCTCATGGCGGCGCTGGCGGTATGGACGGTGATCCCGCTGGGATTGGCCGCACTCGTATTCTCGCGGAGAGAATTATGAATCGACCAATTTTTGTTAGCTTCGTGCTTGCGGCTTTGCTGGCTCTTTCCGCCTGCGGCGATACCTCGACAACCGAAACGCCGCCCCCGCCGCACCAATTAACCGCCGAGGCGATCGGCAACTACTGCGGCATGAATGTGTTGGAACATGGCGGGCCGAAGAGCCAGATCATTCTGGCGAGTCGTATCGAGCCGGTCTGGTTCTCATCAGCGCGCGATGCGTTTGCTTTCACCATGCTGCCGGAAGAACCCAAGGATATTCAGGCCATCTACGTCTCTGACATGGCCAAGGCATCGAGCTGGGAAGATCCCGGCGCTGCGAACTGGGTATCGGCAAAATCGGCTTTCTACGTCATCGGCAGCCGCAAAAAGGGAGGGATGGGCGCGGATGAAACGGTGCCGTTCTCGACCCGCGAAGCGGCGGAGAAATTCGCTGCAGAACAAGGGGGCAGGGTAGTTCTGTTCGATGAGATGCCACAGGACTATGTACTCGGAAGCGGCCCGTCATCGGTTCCCGCGGAGCAACCCAGGACGCATTCACATTGAGGAACCAAACGATGGCTTCCCCCGTCACACGCAGGCGCGTCATCGCCATCACTGCCGCCGCGGCGGGCCTCGGCTTGCTGCCCCTGCGCGGACGGGCCGCGGCGCAGGCCGAGGTGGTGACGTGGCATGGACAGGCCATGGGTGCCATCGCCAGCATGCGGCTGCATCACCACGATCGCGAGGCGGCCGAGCGGCTGATCGACGCCTCGATTGCCGAGGTCCGGCGCCTCGAAGGGATTTTCAGCCTTTACCAGGATTCGGCGCTTGTCCGGCTTAACCGCACTGGCATGCTCGTTGCCCCTCCGTCCGATCTCGTCGAGCTGCTCCATGCGAGCGTCGTCTATCGTAATCTTACGGACGGGGCGTTCGATCCCACCGTACAGCCTCTGTGGGTGCTTTATCGTTCTCATTTTTCCAGATCGGACGCGCCGGCGGATGGACCGATGGCTTCGACGATCAAGACCGCGCTCGCGAATGTGGGGATGGAAAAGATGGTCTTCGATAGCGACCGCATCGTATTGCGGCGCGGAATGGCCATCACAATGAATGGGATTGCCCAAGGCTATGCGACCGATCAGGTTGTCAGGATTTTACGCGCGGGCGGAATCCGCAGCAGCCTGGTCGATATGGGCGAGGTGCGGACAACGGGCCAGGCACCGGACGGTCGGCCATGGCAGGTGGGAATAGCAAATCCCGACAATCCTGACGTCGTGACCGAGTCGCTCGAAGTCGTCGATTGCGCCGTGGCAACGTCCGCCGGATATGGGTTCAGATTTGATCCTGCCGGACGATTCAGCCATCTTCTGGATCCCCGCACCGGTATGACGGCTGCTCGCTATCGCTCGATGAGCGTCAAGGCCACCACCGCTACCGAGGCCGATGCGCTCTCAACCGCGTTCAGCCTCAATTCACCAGAACAGGTTCGGCGGACCATGCAACGGCGAAGCCACTTGTCGGCCGTCGCGTTCGAGAATGGTGGCGAACGTCTAACCTTTGGTTCCTGATTCAATATAGAACCATCTGCTCATTCCGCCGTTAACGAGGAAGCAGATGTATGTCGGCAATAAATTGATTTGACAGAGGAGAAAAACATGACCGTGTCGAAAGTAAGGACTTTGGCCATCGGCTGCGCGGTTCTTCTTGCGATCCCAGCTTACGCGGCCGACCATCGCGTTCAGATGCTCAACAAGGATTCGTCTGGTCAGACGATGGCGTTCGAGCCTGCGTTCCTCAAGATAGCGCCCGGCGATACAGTAACTTGGATCGCAACCGACAAGACCCACAATACCGAGAGCATCAAGGGCATGACCCCCGAGGGCGGACAGACCTGGAAGGGCAAGGTGAACGAGGAAGTTTCCGTGACGTTCACCCAGGAAGGCGTATACGGCTACAAATGCACGCCGCATTATGCCATGGGAATGGTTGGCCTAATTCAAGTCGGGGAAAATCCTCCGAATCTTGAGGGTGCGAAGTCGGTGAAGCATCCAGCCTTTCCTCAGAAGCGTATGGACGCGAATTTTGCGAAAGTTGGCGCGGCAAATCCGTGAGCCGTGATAGCCAATGCATCACACCGACGCCTGCTGCATCTAGCGCCGTCGGCGTTGATCGGCTCGTGCAGAGCAGACGCGCTCGGAGTCTCGATGCCATCAGCAACATGACCAAGCGCGTCCTGCATAGCTGCGCCGGCGACGTTGGTAAGAGATTTTGCACCACCTCACGTCCGTCGGGAACCCGCGCAATGCGCGGGTTCTCTAATGACCTTAATCTTTCACGGTGAGTGTTTTCCGCGAGAGGCCGTCCAGTTCGGAAACCGCGACGGCAAGTATCTTGCCCGATTTGATCTCCGACGCCAGATGGACGATTTCGACTGTATGCGCTAGCCGTTCGGAAAGCGCGGGGTCTGCATTTGGCGCGTTTGCAAGCACGTTTGCGGCCTTCTCGATTGTGTAGCTGATCTTGTGAACCTCGTCGAAGTCGTGTGCGGCCCAAGCCTTGGTGATGTCGCCCACTGCTTCCGTGAGCGACGTCTGTGCTTCCTTCACATTAGCGGGCGCCCTGCTTTCGTAGTGCGCCGGCCGGGAATCTGCCGCAGCCATGCCTACGGTGCAGAATGCAAGCGCAGCCGCGAGGGGAAATCCGGAACGCTTCAGGACATTCACAAAAGTGGTCATGATAATCTCCAATCGCGGGATCAAGAGCCCGCATCCGAGTGACCATGGCCTTCTAGCTGCGCGAGGGCCGCCGCAGATTGCGCGGCCGCAATCGACTGCAGATGTGAAGACATTGGAAATAGTGAAATCTGGGAAATCGCAGCCCATTCGCAACGACAGGCTTGGATAGTGTCACGCACAGATGCTGTGTTTCCGGTCCATAATTCCGGTTATGCGCCCGGAGTTCGAATCTGCCGGCAATCGGTGGATGCACTCGAATGCATCGAAACAATCAATACTCGTATTGACAGAAGATCGGTCAGTCGTAAGCACGCCTGTGGATTAGTTTTCAGGTCCGCAACAACCACTTGGCAGCCGTTTCGGACTGTGTTTATCTGAGCCCGTAAGGCCGCGCGATGAGCACGGCCACCGCTGGATGATCTCCTCGGGACGTTGGCTTGGGCCCAACACTCGAGATGGATAGAAGGAGGCTTCCGGCTCTCACACCAGAAAACCTGGATTGATGAGAGTCGAGGTGTGCCCGTTTCTATCCGACGGCCTCCAATTGAGGAGGCTTTGATGAATAACAAATCCCGACATCGTAT
>LNFM01009821.1_pt1 | contig 13718 bp, 8 predicted proteins | sample 596031 | NCBI WGS metagenome assembly LNFM01 (sample SAMN04254537, study PRJNA301005) | activated carbon metagenome | isolation source: dual media filters at the Ann Arbor, Michigan drinking water treatment plant | place: USA: Ann Arbor
GCGAGCGGTGCGTGGCGGCTGGACATGGACGCTTTGCTTTCGGCCATCACGCCCGGCACGCGCATGCTGATCGTCAACGCCCCCAACAACCCCACCGGCTGGACGCTCACGCGCGAAGAGCAAGCCACCATCCTGGCGCACTGCCGCGGCACCGGCACCTGGGTGCTGGCCGACGAGGTGTACGAGCGGCTGTACTACGCAGGCGATACGGCCAACGGGGCTGCCCCCAGCTTTCTGGACATGGCCGAGCCCGACGACCGTCTGATCGTGACGCACAGCTTTTCCAAGAGTTTCCTGATGACCGGCTGGCGTCTGGGCTGGCTGGTGCTGCCGCCCTCGCTCACGCACGCGGTGGGCAAGCTGATCGAGTTCAACACCTCGTGCGCGCCAGTGTTTGTACAGCGCGGGGCCACGGTGGCAATGCAGCGCACGGATGAGGTCACACCTGCGCTGGTGGCCCACCTGAAAACCTGCCGCGACACGCTGGTGCCGTTGCTGGCCGCCGTGCCCGGGGTGTCGGTGGCCACGCCGCTGGGAGGCATGTATGCGTTCTTCCGCATCGAGGGCCACGACGACTGCCTGACGCTAGCCAAGCGCCTGGTGCGCGAGGCGGGGCTGGGCCTGGCGCCCGGCAGTGCGTTTGGGGACGAGGCCTCTGGCTGGCTGCGGTGGTGCTTTGCCAGCCAGGACCTGGGGCGGCTGAAGGCGGGGGTGGAGCGTCTGCAGGGCTGGCTGGCCGCGCAGCGGTGAGCCGGGGCGCCGCTACCCAAGCCGCGCGAGGATGCGTTAGGTGCAGGTCGGGACACGCCGCAAGGCCGTTTCTGCGACCAGTAGCCACGCTATTGGCAACAGAAGCGACGCCGTGGACTGCCCACGTCCGCGCCAGCGCAGACCGCGGGGAGTCATCCAGAGCTTCCCCATGGGCACCAGGATGGGTGTCTGGGGGCTTTTTCAAGCGTTTTCAGCCTGTAGCCCCCGTTTTATTTGCCTAGTTAGCTATTATTTTTATAGCAATCTTCAAAGCACTGGGTAAACGGTGTCCCGCCGCTTCGCGGGCGGAGCGCAACCGACGCAGGCCTGCACTGCAGGGTGCGCACGGGGCGGGGTGGGAAGCGGGCCGCAATGCACTGCAAGCGCCTGTGGCCCGCCTTACCCGAACGCCTGCACCGGTCCTCAGGCTGGTTCGGCCGTGCGGGTGGATTCAAAAAACAGATCGAACTGGGCCTGGGCTGCGCCTGCGCACGGGCATCCCGCCGGCGCGGGCTGCTGCTGCAGCAGCGCGTCGGGCCAGGTGGCGTTTTTGCTGAAGACGTGCTGCGTGACCGGCAGGCCCGCCGCGCGCAGCCGGGCCGCATAGGCCAGCGCCTCATCGCGCATCGGGTCGGTGTCGCCGACCAGGATCAGGGTGGGCGGCAAGCCGGCAAGCCGCTGCGCGGCCGCGGGCACGGCATAGGGGTGCTCGGCATCGCGGGGGCTGCGCAAGAACTTGCGCCAGCCTTCGGCCCACTTGCAGCCCGTGGCGTCACCCGTGGCCTCGCGCAGCGATGCGGTACCCGCGCAGGGATCCAGCATGGGCGACAGCAGAATCTGCCCGGCCAGCGGTGGGTGCGACTGGTCGCGTGCCATCAGCGAGACAGCGGCGGCCAGGTTGCCGCCCGCCTCTTCCCCCGCGAGGTACAGCAGCGCGCCCTGCCCGGCCAGCCGGGCGCGGTTGCGGTACGCCCACTTGAGCACGCCGTAGCCAGTGTCCACCGGCTGTGGAAACGGGGTGAGCGGGTACGCCACCGACACCACCAGCGCACCCGCGCCCTCCAGCAGCGCGGCCACGGTGCAGCCGTTGTCCAGCCCGCCCGAGGTGAAGGCGCCGCCATGGAAATGCACGACCAGCGGCAGGCGCTGCCCCGGCTTCTTGCGGCCATACAGGCGCACGGCCACTTCCTGGCCCGGCGCCACCTCAATGGTGGAATCGCAGGGCTGCGAGGCTGCCGCGCCAGGCGCGGCCTGCGGCAGGGAGTCAGAAGGCAGGGACAGGGAATCGGGCGGCAAGGCCATGGCAATACCCAGGTGGGTGGACGATGGAGAGACTGTAGTGCCTGCCGGCAGCGGAATAAAGCCTTGCCCGGGCCCTGCAGTGTTTCCAAAACGCCAACAATGGAAGCATGGCCGCGTGTGAGAATTCTTCGGCACCCACTGGTGGGTGCCGAGATTCAAGGAGAAGCCATGGACCAGATACAGGCCATGCGCATATTCGTGCGGGTGGTAGAGGCCGGCACGTTCACCCGCGCGGCAGATTCGCTGTCATTGCCCAAGGCCACCGTCACCAAGCACGTGCAGGCCCTGGAGGCACGCCTGCGCGTGAAGCTTCTCAACCGCACCACGCGCCGCGTGACGGTGACGCCCGATGGCGCTGCCTACTACGACCGCACGGTACGCCTGCTGACCGATCTGGACGACATCGAGGCGAGCATGACCAACGCCCGCGCCAACCCGCGCGGTCGCCTGCGGGTGGATGTGGGCACGGCCGTGGCGCAGCTGCTCATTCTTCCGCACCTGGCGGACTTCCATGCGCGCTACCCCGACATCCAGGTGGACCTGGGCGTGAGCGACCGCATGGTCGATCTGATCGGTGACAACGTGGACTGCGTGATCCGCGGCGGCGAGCTGGCCGACCAGTCGCTGGTGGCGCGTCGCATTGGCAGCCTGGAGTTCATTACCGTGGCATCGCCCGACTACCTGGCGCGCCATGGCACGCCCGCCCATCCGCTGGAGATCGAGCAAAAGCACATGAGCGTGATCTATTCGTCGCCCCAGACCGGCCGCCACTACCCGCTGGAGTTCCACCAGGGCGATGAATCCATCGAGATCACCGGGCCCTACCGGCTGAGCGTGAACGAAAGCAACGCCTACCTCACGTCGCTGGTGTCGGGCCTGGGCATTGGCCAGATCACCACGTTCCAGGCGGTGCGCCATTTCGAGGCCGGCACGCTGGTCCAACTGCTGCCGCAGTGGACGCAACCTCTGCTGCCGGTGTACGTGGTGTACCCGCCCAACCGCCACCTGAGCGCCAAGGTGCGGGCGTTTGTGGACTGGGCCGCCGAGCTGTTCGAGCGCGAGGCCAGGCGCCAGGGCATGCGCTGACCCGCAGCACGGCGCGCGGCAGCGATATGCTTGCAGCCATGAACCCATCGACCGAGCCCCCGGCCCCAGCGGCCCCAATGCCCGATGCGCCTCCGCAGGTCGAGGCGTCTGCCAATGCAGCGCCCGCGACCACGGCAACGCCTGCTGCCACCGGCATCACCAGCGGCCCGGCCCGCCGCAGCCAGCCCCACAACCCCCTGCACGGCGTAACACTGCAAGCCATGGTGGAGGCGCTGCACGCCTACTTTGGCTGGGAAGAGCTGGGCCGCCAGATTCCGGTGCGCTGTTTCCAGATCGACCCCAGCGTAGGCTCCAGCCTGAAGTTCCTGCGCAAGACCCCGTGGGCGCGCGAGAAGGTCGAGAGCCTGTACCTGTTCATGCTGCGCGACCAGCGGCGCAACGCAGGGGCCTGAGGCCCCCGCCCTGCGCAAAGCGCGGTCCGGGCGGTCCGGGCGATCAGTCGCCCGATGCCACCAGGAAGTCGCGGCTGATGCCGCCTCCCAGGTCGTTCACACGGTCCAGGAACTGCGTGAGGAATGCATGCAGCCCGGTGGCCAGGATCTCGTCGATGCGACCGTATTGCAGGTCGGCCAGCAGCCGGCCCGCGCGGCGCTGCGTCTCTTTGGACTGGTCGTTGGCGACCACGGCCAGGTTCTCCACCACCTCCAGCAGGCAGGCGTGCAGTGAGCGCGGCATGTCCCGCCGCAGGATCAGCAGCTCGGCCACGCGGCCGGGCGTGATCACGTCGCGGTACACCTTGCGGTAGATCTCGAAGGCCGACACGCTGCGCAGGATGGCGCTCCAGTGGTAGAAGTCGTTTTCCTGGTTGCGCTCGCTGGCGCGGCCGAAAAAGTCGTTCTTCACCGCGTGGAACTTCACGTCCAGCAGGCGTGCCGTGTTGTCGGCCCGCTCGAGGAACGTGCCCATGCGCAAAAAGTGAAAAGCCTCGTCCTGCAGCATGGTGCCCAGCACCACGCCGCGCGAGAGGTGCGAGCGGTACTTCACCCATTCAAAGAACTGCCCGGGGTCGCGCTCGAAGGCGCCGGCTTCGAGCTGGCGATGCAGTTCCAGCCAGGTCTGGTTCTGCGTTTCCCACAGCTCGGTGGTCAGCGCGCCGCGCACGGCACGGGCGTTCTCGCGGGCGGCGCGCAGGCACGACAGGATCGACGACGGGTTGTTGCCATCGCGGACCATGAACTCCAGCACGTTTTTTGGGGTGACCTCGCCGTGGCGCGCGGTGTAGGCCGGGATCAGCTCGCTGATGGAGAGCAGGCCTTCCCAGCCCTTTTGCGCGACGTCGGCAGACTGGGGCAGCAGCGATGTCTCGTAGCTCACATTAAGCATCCGGGCGGTGTTCTCCGCCCGTTCGGTATATCGGGACATCCAGAACAGGTGGTCGGCGGTGCGGCTCAGCATTTCAATATCCCCCCTGTGTTTGTGTCATCCCGCCCATCGACTGGCTTTGGGTCTGCGACTGCGGTGCCGCACTGCTGCCGTGTTCGCCCAGCACCCAGGTGTCCTTGGTCCCGCCCCCTTGCGATGAATTCACCACCAGCGAGCCCTCCTGCAGCGCCACGCGCGTGAGGCCGCCGGCCACCATCTGCACGTCGCGGCCGCTGAGTACGAACGGGCGCAGGTCGATGTGGCGGGGTGCGATGCCGCTTTCGACATACGTGGGGCAACTCGACAGGCTGAGCGTGGGCTGGGCGATGTAGCCCGCGGGGTTGTCCAGCAGCGCGCGGCGGAAGTCCTCGATCTCGGCGTGCGTGGCGGCAGGGCCGATCAGCATGCCGTAGCCACCGGCGCCGTGCACTTCCTTGACGACCAGGTCCTTGAGGTTGGCCAGCACGTACTGCAGGTCGTCCTGCTTGCGGCACATCCAGGTGGGCACGTTCTTCAGAATGGGCTCCTGGCCCAGGTAGAAGCGGATCATCTCGGGCACGTAGGGGTACACCGACTTGTCGTCGGCCACCCCGGTGCCCACCGCGTTGCAGATGCCCACGTTGCCGGCGCGGTAGGCTTCCATCAGGCCGTAGCAGCCCAGGGTGGAATTGCGGCGGAAAGCCTGCGGGTCCAGGTAGTCGTCGTCCACGCGGCGGTAGATCACGTCCACCCGCTGCAGACCGCGCGTGGTGCGCATGTACACAAACTTGTCCTTGACCACCAGGTCCTGCCCTTCGACCAGCTCCACGCCCATCTGCTGCGCCAGGAAAGCGTGCTCGAAGTAGGCGCTGTTGTGCATGCCCGGCGTGAGGACCACCACCGTGGGTTCATCCGCCGTGGGTGGTGCGCTGGCGCGCAGGGTATCGAGCAGCATGTCGGGGTAGTGGGCCACGGGCGCCACCTTGTGCAGGCTGAAAAGCTCGGGGAACAGCCGCATCATCATCTTGCGGTTTTCCAGCATGTAGCTCACGCCGCTGGGCACGCGCAGGTTGTCCTCGAGCACGTAGTACTCGCCCTCGCCCTGGGCGTTGGGGGCGCGCACGATGTCGATGCCGGCAATGTGCGCGTAGATGTTCTTGGGCACACTGACGCCGGCCATCTCGGGGCGGAACTGGGCGTTGTGCAGGATGAGATCGGCCGGCACGATGCCCGCGCGGATGATGTCCTGCCCGTGGTACACGTCGTGGATGAAGCGGTTAAGCGCGGTGACGCGTTGCACCAGCCCGGCCTGCATGCTCGTCCACTCATGTGCCGGGATGATGCGGGGGATCAGGTCGAACGGGATCAGCCGCTCATTGCCCGCCCCTCCCTCATCCTTGGCACCGTACACGGCAAAGGTGATACCCACGCGGCGAAAGATCATCTCCGCCTCGGCCCTGCGGGCCTGCATCACATCGGCGGGCTGCTGGGCGAGCCACTGGGCGTAGCGCTTGTAGTGTTCCCGCACATCGCTGCCATCAAAGGGCAGCATGGCGTACATCTCATCGAATTTCTGCATCAACGGCCTCCTGGTTACAGGATAGCAAGTTGTGCGCCTGCGTCCGCGCAACCAGCGGGCGTCTGACGCAATTCCTACAGGTCATCGCGCCAGCGGCGCACGCCGCGGCTGCCGGGGCCCACGCGCTTGCGTGCAGCGCATCCGGCAGGTCTGCACATGGCTGAGGGTGCTGGCCGTCATGGCTGCAGGCCCGCACGGCAGCTGGAGCCGCCTGCTCAGGGACCTGCCTGGTGGTGCCAGTAGCGGCGCGCGCGATCACGCTCACAGACCTGCACAGCCGGCTCGGCGGATCGCCAGGTGGCAGCCCCGCACACCGACGACTCCACCAGCGCAATGCCCCGCTCGCGGTAGCGCGCTGCGACCTCGGGAGCAGGATGGCCGAACCGGTTGCGGTAACCCGCCTGCACCAATGCGGTGCGTGGCTGCACGGCATCCAGAAAGCCGGCGGACGACGATGTCTTGCTGCCGTGGTGCGGCACCAGCAGCCAGTCGGCACGCAGCCCTGGCGCGGCACGGGCCAGCAATGCGGCCTCTTGCGGCGCTTCGATGTCGCCCACCAGCAAGGCCGTGCTGCCCCGCCCGTCGTCGGCTGCGATGCGCAGCACGCAGCTCAGCGCATTGGGTTTGCTGGCCAGCGCTGCATCACCCTCGCGTGGATGCAGCACCTCAAACGCCACGCCGTCCCACTGCCAGCGCTGGCCTGCCAGGCAGGGCGCGACCGGGCGCAGTGACTGCACGGCGTTGTCTGCCTCCAGCGAACCGGTGACCCGCGCCAGCGGCTGCTGCGCCAATACGGCCGCCGCGCCGCCGGTATGGTCTGCATCGCGGTGGCTGAGCATGAGCACATCCACCTTTTCGCCCAGGGCGCGCAGCAAGGGCACCACCACCCGGTGGCCGGCATCGCTTTCGCGGCTGAAGCGGGGGCCGGCGTCGTACAGCAGGGTGTGCGTGGCCGTGCGTACCAGCACGGCATTGCCCTGGCCAATGTCGGCCGCCAGCAGTTCGAACTGCCCGGGGACCGGGCGTGCCGGCTGCCAGCCGATCACCGGCATCAGCAGCGGCAACGCCAGCAGCCGCAGTTGCCACGGCAGGCGCATCGCCAGAATCACCCCCGCGACCACCGCCGCCACGCCGGCCCACCAGGGTGCTGCAGGCACGAAGAGCACCGCCCAGGGCCACTGCGCCAGCCATTGCAGCAGCGCAGCCAGCGGTTGCAGGCACAGCGCCGCCAGGCTCCATAGCGGCGCCCAGACCACGCCGCCCAGCGCCAGCGGCGTGACCACCAGCGTCACCCAGGGGATCGCCACCAGGTTGGCAGCAAAACCCACCACAGACACCTGTCCGAACAGCAGCAGCGTGAGGGGCGTGAGAGCCAGCGTCACCACCCACTGCTCACGTAAAAGTGCACGAAAATGCCACAAGACGCCGGTATTTATTGCCCCTGCAGCTATCGAACCTGTAGCAAACAGGATCCCCACCGCCACGAAGCTCAGCCAGAACCCCGGCTGAGCCAGCGCCCACGGGTCGGCCACCACCACGGCCGCGCAGGCCAGCAGCCACACTTGCGGCCACGGCCAGCGGCGCCCGCTGAGCGACAGCAGCGCCATCGTGCCCAGCATGATCACCGTGCGCTGCGCGGGCACGCCCCAGCCGCTGAACACGGCATACGCCGTCGCCAGCGCTACCCCGGCCACCAGTGCGGCCGAGTGCGCAGGCACCGCCAGACACAGCCGCGTGGACCGACGCCACAAGGCGCCCACGCACAGCGCGGCCAGCCAGGCAAACAGCGTGATGTGCAGGCCCGAAATGCTCATGAGGTGCGCCACACCGGTGGCACGGAACACATCCCAGTCGGCCCGGTCGATGGCGCGCTGGTCTCCCGTGACCAGCGCGGCCACCACGCCGGCGATTCGGGCACGGGCGGTGTCATCGGCATCGCCCGCATGCACCAGGCGCTCCACGATGGCGTCACGCACCGACTGCCGCGCCTGCTCGACCGGATGCTGCCAGGTGGCGGCCAGGCGCACCGGCGCTGGATCCCTGACACCGGCCCGCACATAGCCGGTGGCCTGTACGCCCTGCTCCCAGGCCCACAGCTCAAAGTCAAAACCATGCGGGTTGCGCAGGCCGTGCGGAGCCTTCAGTCGCACCGTCATCTCCCAGCGCTCTCCGGCACGCAATGGCTGAGGCTGCCGCTGCAGCAAAACCTCGCCAGCGGCTTCGCGCCACGCCCCGGCGTACCAGGCCACATCGATCAGGGGCGGCAGACGCACGGGCACTCCGTCCAGCTGGGCCGACCCCACCCGCAGACGCAGCCGCGTGCCCGCCTCGCTGAGCTGCGGCATGGCCGCCACCACGGCCGTGATGCGGATGTCACGCCCTTCCAGCGCGGGGTCCAGCCGGTCGGCCAGGACGCTGTGCGCGCGCAGGCCGCACACCGCGAACATCAATACCAGGCCTGCGAGCGCCGCCAGGCCATGTACCGCGTGGCGCCATCGCAGTGCGCCCCGGGTGCGCGTGGCCGCACGGCACGCCAGCGCCCCTGCGGCGCCCGCGGCCAGGAGGGCCACACAGGCAGATTCCCGCCAGAGCGTAGGCTGCTGCAAGTGGAGCCCGGCCCCCACCACTAGGCCTGCCAGCCATGCCGGCAGGGGCCAGAGACGCCATGAAGCGCTTTCCGGTGCATCGCCGGCGTCATGCCCTGCGGCCGACATGGCCCCGCTGCCGCCGGCAGACGCCAGGGCCGTCGGCTCATTAGGAGCACTTATGGGAGACATGGGCTGATGCTAATGTGCCGACCTGCCGTACCGTCCCGCCCGACGACGAGGCTGCTGTGTAACACTCGCGAGCGCTGCCCTTCGGAGCGCTGCCCGACACTGGCACGCCCCGGCCGGGCCCGTCTCGTCCCCGCACCTTCCAAGGAAAATCATGAGCGTTTACGACAAGCTGACCGAACTCGGCATCACCCTGCCCCCCGTCTCCGTGCCCGCTGCGGCCTACGTGCCGTATGTGCAGACTGGCAAGCTGGTGTTCCTGTCCGGGCACATCGCCCGCAAGGACGGCAAGCCCTGGGCGGCGCAGTTCGGCCGTGACATCAGCACCGAAGAGGGCAAGGCCGCCGCGCGCGCTGTCGCCATCGACCTGATGGGCACCCTGCAGGCCGCCTGCGGTGGCGACCTCAACAAGGTGCAGCGCATCGTCAAGGTGATGAGCCTGGTGAACTCCACCGGTGACTTCACCGAACAGCATCTGGTGACCAACGGCGCCAGCGAACTGCTGGGCCAGGTCTTCGGCGAGAAGGGCGTGCATGCACGCAGCGCCTTCGGCGTGGCGCAGATCCCCATGGGTGCGTGCGTGGAAATCGAACTCATCGCCGAACTGGCCTGAACACCTGGCCAGCCAAGCGCTGGCCCAAAGCCCCTGCAGCGAGGCAGCAATGCCCGGCAGGGGCTTTTTCATGGGCGGGCGCAGCGCGCAGCCAGATGGCGGCATCGGGCGCAACCCCTGGACAACCGTCAGGCCCCGTGCAAGGCCTTGATGCCGCATCCACATGCCGGCTCGGCTGTGAGCGTCACGGTTGCCGTACTCCACTCAAACGCCGCCGTGGCGCCGGCCAGCGTGGCATCCGAGCGCCTGCACAGCCGAGACGCCGGGCGCGTCCGGGGCTTCAGGAACCTCAGAACGACTCCCAATCGGCATCTGCCCCGGCGGCCGGTGCGGAGCGCGAGGCGCTGCCGCCGGCCGATGCTGGCGGCGCTGCGATCGCCGCAGGGGCTGGCGCAGCTGCCCCGGTCTTGCCGGAGGCTGGCGCAGCCTTGGCCCTGAGCCCTGGCAAAGGCTTCGGCGATGGCTTTGCCAGACTTGCGGCCGGCCTGGACGGAGGGGGTGCCGCGGAGGCTGGTGCCGGCGCGGCACGTGCTGCACCGTAGCTCGCTGGGTCCACCTTGAAGCGGGAAACCACATGGGCCAGCTGCTCGGCCTGCTCACGCAGGCTTTGCGCTGCCGCGGCGCTTTCTTCGACCAGCGCCGCGTTCTGCTGGGTCATCTGGTCCAGGTTGCCGATGGACTGGTTGACCTGCCCCACGCCAGCGCTCTGCTCCGACGATGCGGCCGTGATCTCGCCGATCATGTCGGTCACGCGCTGCACCGACTGCACGATGTCGTTCATGGTCGTACCCGCATCGGTCACCAGCCGCGAACCGGTCTCCACTTTTTCGACCGACGCGTTGATGAGCTGCTTGATCTCCTTGGCTGCATCAGCGCTGCGCCCGGCCAGGTTGCGCACTTCGCTGGCCACCACCGCAAACCCCCGGCCCTGCTCGCCCGCCCGGGCGGCTTCCACCGCGGCGTTCAGCGCCAGGATGTTGGTCTGGAAGGCAATGCTGTCGATCACGCCGATGATGTCGGAGATCTTCTTGCTGCTGTGGTTGATGTCCTCCATGGTGGACACCACCTGGGTCACCACTTCGCCGCCGCGGCGGGCCACGCCGGTGGCACCCGCCGCCAGGCTGCTGGCCTGCTGGGCGCTGCTGGCGCTTTGCTGGATGGTGCTGGTGAACTGCTCCATGGCTGCGGCCGTCTGCTGCAGGTTGCTGGAGGTCTGCTCGGTGCGGGCCGAAAGGTCATGGTTGCCAGTGGCGATTTCCGCACTGGCAATGGCGATGCTGTCGGTGCTCTGGCGCACCTGGTGCACCATGCGGCCCAGCGCATCACTCATCACGTAAAGCGCGCGCAGCAGGTCGCCAAACTCGTCCCCGCGCGTGACCGTCTCACGTCCGCTCAGGTCTCCCTCGGCGATCCTCCCGGCCAGTGCCGTCGCCTGCTCCAGGGGCCGCTGAATGCTGCCGATCAGGAAATACGCTCCGACGACGATGGCCAGCAGCAGCAATGACACGGCTGCCGCTGCCATCTTCACGGTCCACATCCACGAAGCGGCGATCTCTTTCTGGATGGCCTTTTCCGCGTCCTGCTGCTGCTTCACAAAGTCGCGCAGTGTGGTGATGTAGGCAGCCACTGCCGGGTTGTACGACTGCTTGATCAGCGTCACCGCCTGCTCTTGCTGGTTGTCGGCCTTGAGCTTGCGCGCCTGGCCGCGAAGATCGATCATGAGCTTGCGTGCCTCGGCGATCTTGGCCATCTGGACCTTGTCCGCATCGGACAGGGCCATGGCCTCCAGTGATTTCTGCACCTCCGTGATCTGGGCCGACGTGGCAGAAATCAGGTCTTTGAACTCGGCTTCGACGGCCGGGTCGTTGCTCACGATGAGGGCCTGGGTACGCGCCGCATTGGTCTCCGTGAGGCCAGTCCATCGCAGGGCGGCCTGCACACGCGAGTCCATGTCGCGGCCCACCGAATCTGACTGCGCCTGCACAGCGGCAGACCGGTAGGCGGCAAAGCCGACGACCGCCAGCAGCATCAGAACAATGAGCAACACAGCCAACCAGAGCTTCTGGGCCATTCGAAGGTGTTTGGACAAGGCGGTCTCCTCGGTAGTAGTTGTGTGTAGATGTTACGACACACAATCAATATCGCACGACAGCGCGCCTGCCACACGAGGGGTTATCCCAGATGACATCCTGCCGGCAGCAACCCTTCGCATGCATGGGTGTGCAGTGGCACCGCAGGCCAGCGCACCATCCACCCATCCTGGGGTGCACGCCCCGCCCTGGGTGGGCGCCGCCAGTGCCCGGTACACGCACACGGCTCCGTCCCAGTCCCCGTCCCCGTCCTCGTAGCGATGCGGGGCAGCGCCGCAGGCGCCTCACTCCACCCGCGATACCAACGCCGGCTTGAAGCCCAGATCCGCTGCCTTGCCCTTGCGGCCGCGCAACGCACGCGCGTTGTTCAGCGAACGGATCTCCAGAGTCTCGTCGCGCTCCTTGCCGCCCCGGCCGATGCCGTCGATGCGGATGCTGCGCGTGTAGGCGGCGGCGCCCGCCAGCGTGTCCTTGGGCTCCAGGTCGATCAGCATCAGGCCGCGCCCGCCGTTGGCCAGCGTCTTGAGCTCGCTGATCTCGAAGGTCAGGATACGACCGCCGGTGGAGGCACAGGCCACATGCGTGGCGGGCGCCAGCGGCTGGCTGCCGGTGGTGCCGGCGGCGTGCGACGGGGCGCACAGGTTCTCGCCATCGCCCAGCGTCACAAAGGCCTTGCCGCCCTTCTGGCGCGACACCATGCTTTCGACCGCTGCCACAAAGCCGTAGCCCGCCGAGCTGGCCAGCAGCAGCTGCGCCTGTGCCGGGCCCGCAAAGTAGTGCAGCAGCTGTGTGCCCGATTCCAGCTCGATCAGCGTGGTCACAGGCTGGCCATCACCCCGCCCGCCCGGCAGCGCTGCCACGGGCACCGAATACACGCGGCCATTGCTGCCAAACACCAGCAGCGTATCGATGGTGCGGCACTCAAACGTGCCGTACAGGCCATCGCCCGCCTTGAAGGCAAAGCTGGCGGCCTCGTGGCCGTGGCCGTTGCGTGCGCGCACCCAGCCCTTTTGCGATACGACCACCGTCACGGGCTCGTCCACCACCTTGACTTCGGCCACGGCCTTTTTCTCGGCCTGGATGAGCGTGCGGCGCGCATCGGCAAAGGTCTTGGCATCAGCCTCGATCTCCTTGACCATGGTGCGGCGCAGCGAGCCGGGGTTGTTCAAAATGTCCTCGAGCTTGCCCTGGCTTTCGCGTAGCTCCTTCAGCTCCTGCTCGATCTTGATGGCTTCGAGCCGCGCAAGCTGGCGCAGGCGGATCTCAAGGATGTCCTCGGCCTGGCGGTCACTCAGGTTGAAGCGCGCGATCAGCGCGGCCTTGGGCTCCTCGGCCGCGCGGATGATGGCAATCACCTCGTCGATGTTGAGCAGCACGGTCTGCCGCCCTTCGAGGATGTGGATGCGGTCCAGTACCTTGTCGAGCCGGTGCTGGCTGCGCCGGGTGATGGTGGTCTGGCGGAAGGCGATCCACTCCTCCAGCATCTGCCGCAGCGACTTCTGCACCGGCTTGCCATCCAGCCCCACCATGGTGAGGTTGATGGGTGCCGAGGTTTCCAGGCTGGTGTGCGCCAGCAGCGCGGTGATCAGCTCCTGCTGCGGGGTCTTCCCCGTCTTGGGCTCGAAAACCAGGCGCACAGGCGCGTCTTTGCTCGATTCGTCGCGCACCACGTCCAGCACAGCCAGCATGCTGGCCTTCAGTTGCGTCTGGTCCTGGCTCAGCGCCTTCTTGCCGGCCTTGACCTTGGGGTTGGTGATCTCCTCGATCTCTTCGAGCACGCGCTGGGTGCTGACGCCCGGCGGCAGCTCGGTGACCACCAGCTGCCACTGGCCGCGCGCCATGTCTTCGATTTTCCAGCGTGCGCGCACCTTGAGGCTGCCGCGCCCTGTGCGGTAGGCGTCGGCAATGTCGCCGGGGCTGCTGATGATCTGGCCGCCGCCGGGATAGTCGGGCCCGGGCACGATCGCCAGCAGGTCTTCGGGGCTGAGCGACGGCGTCTTGATGAGCGCAATGCAGGCGTCGGCAATTTCGCGCAGGTTGTGGCTGGGGATCTCGGTGGCCAGCCCCACGGCAATGCCGCTGGCGCCATTGAGGAGCGCGAACGGAAGCCGTGCTGGCAGCTGCCGCGGCTCCTGCGTGCTGCCGTCGTAGTTGGGCATGAA
>LNFM01018278.1_pt1 | contig 13717 bp, 20 predicted proteins | sample 596031 | NCBI WGS metagenome assembly LNFM01 (sample SAMN04254537, study PRJNA301005) | activated carbon metagenome | isolation source: dual media filters at the Ann Arbor, Michigan drinking water treatment plant | place: USA: Ann Arbor
GGCCGTCATCTGCGGTGCGTGCAGCGGCTCGGGCCTCGTGCCCGAGGGGTCGATCGCCGTCGCCGGAGACATCGCGCGCCCGGGCGACCGGTGCGGGGAGTGCGACGGCTCGGGGATCTCTCGATGGATCTACCCGGCCGACACGGCGGGGAAGTCCTCGAAGTGAGCGCGCGCACCCTTCTGCGCGTGGCGGACGCCGCCGCCTACATCGGCCAGTCGGTCGAGTGGACGCGCATCGCCCTGGCTGACCGGACCATCCCCGGAGGGCGGAAGGTGCGCGGCCGCTGGATGGTCGCGCTCGTCGATGTGGACGAGTGGCTCGACGCCGGGCGCCCGCCCCGCGTGGAGCCCGAGGGCGTGCCCTACGCGCCGCCGCCGCGGTTCATGTCGAGGACGGTTGATCGTGACGCTGCCTGACCTTCGACACGCCCGCCGGCTCCGCGGCCTCAGCCGCCCATCCGTAGCTGGCCGTCATCACGAAGTTCGCCCCGTGGCCGAGCTCACCGGCGGCCTGTCGCACCGACTGGCCGGCTCGGTCCCGCAGAGCTGTGTTCGTGTGCCGCAGGCTGTGCCACCCCCGGTCGAGCTTGTAGGTGCCCGAGCGCTCCATGGCGCGACGCATGGCCGCGAGGGCGGCACCGTAGCGCCGCGGGAAGATGCGCGCGTCCGCGCGTGGCTGACGGATCAGGATCTGGGCGGCCTCTTCCTCGAGGCGGATGCGCCGGGTGGAGTGCGCGGTCTTGGTCGGCCCGTCGACCGCTCCTGTCTGCTCGGCCGAGTGGCGGACGTGAAGCGTCCCGGCCGCCGCGTCGAAGTCCTCCCAGGAGAGCGCGAGAGCCTCGGAGACGCGCAGCCCGGTGAGCAGGATCACCTCCGCCATGTCGCGCCAGTGATCGGGGCGGAGCGCCGCGATGGTCGCGTTGGTCTCGGCCTCGCTCATCAGGACGTTCGGGTTCGGGGCGATCGTCCGACGCTCGACAGGAGGCTGAGGGACGGACGGGATCAGGCCCTCGCGATGCGCCTGGTTGAGGATCCCGCGCAGGGCCTGCATCAGGTGCGCACCGCCGTGCCCGCGCCGGCTGGCGAAGGCGTCGGATCGGAACTTCGCGACCTCCCCGGCGTCGATGAGGCGGATGTCCCACGCCGGGCCGAAGTAGCGCTCCACGGCGTTCGCCGAAGTCCGGTAGGCGCGCAGACTCTGAGGGCGGCGGCCGAGCTCGGCCAGGTGATCGATCCAGCGCTCGGAGACGGCCGCGAGGGTCGCGTCACGGGGGACTGGCGTGGCCTTGCCGTCCAGCCGGTCGGCCTCGATGCGGGCCGCCAGGCGCCGTGCCTCAGTGCGGTCCGGGCCGAGGTTGCGGTACTGCCGGCGGCCGTCGATGTAGCCGCTCCAGTACCAGGCGCACCGGCATGAGCGGCGCTCGGCCTTGGTGTGGTGGCACTTCTTCGACAACGCCATGGGGAGAAGGTCCTACGTGGGGAGACGCCGATGCCTGACACCCGCATCATAGAGCCGATCCGGAGTGCCAGGCTACATGGTGAAGATGTAGCTCTGTGTACCCACGAAACCCCTTCGGCATGCGCGATCTCAGACGACGGGCGTCTCCCCATCTCCCCAGGAGGGCGCGGGCGACGTGCAGGGGATCCTAGCCTCCGTGGGGAGAAGAGCCCGAATCGGCTCGGCCAGGCGGCTCTGGACCTCAGTCTCCAGCGCGAGGCGAGGTGGGCTCTGTGCTGGGAACAGTGGGCGCAGGGGCGGCGCTCGTGAGCGGCGGCACCCGCACCATGACCGAGGCCGAGTGGTCCAAGCAGCTGCGCGACCTGATGAAGCTCTACGGCTGGCGGCACGTCCACTTCCGCCCCGCCCTGACCAAGCAGGGGTGGCGGACGGCAGGTTCAGGTGAGCTAGCGGCCGGCTGGCCGGACTTCGTCATCGTGCGTGAGCGGGTGGTCTTCGTCGAGATCAAGCGCGCCGGAGCCAAGCTCTCCGCCGCCCAGGAGGACGTGCGCGACGCGCTGCTCGCAGCAGGGGCCGAGTGGTACTGCTGGCGCCCCGAGGACTTCGACGAGGCGCACGGGGTGCTCGGCATCGGCGTCGGCGCGGCCAAGAAGGGCGGCGCGGCGTGAGTGCACCCCGCCCCTACGCCTGGTGCCCGACGTGCGCCGAGCAGGTCACCCCCCTGCCCTCTGGCAAGTGCGTGTGGTGCGACACGCCGACGTCCGCCCGGGCGCCCCGCCGCCGGGGCAAGCCGACGGGCGTCTACGGCTACCTCACCGACGCCCAGGTCCGCGCCGTGCACCGCCTGTACGAGCAGGGCCTCAGCCTTCGGGCCTGCGCGGCGCGGATCCAGCCGCGCACCCGCTACGCCTCCGTCAAGTCGTGCTCGGTCGCCCTGCACGATCACTTCGTGCGGCTCGGCCTGCCGCGGCGCGACCGCATCGAGGCGACCGTCGCCGCGTCGACCATCCACGGGCTTGCGCGCGATCCTGAGCACCGCCGCGCCCTGCGCCGCCGGATCGGAGAGATCGCGGGGCGAACCTGCGCCGGCCGCAAGATGACCTACCCGGGCAAGGGGCGGCCGTGCCTTCGTCCCGCTCTCGCGGGTTCGGACTACTGCATCGGCCATGACCCGGAGCGCCGCGCTGAGGTCCTCGCGACGTTGGCCAAGGCCCGCGCGAGGCAGGCCGCGTGACCCCCTCCGCAGACCTCCTCGACGAGGTCCTCGAGCGCATGGACGACCTCGGGCGCGGGCGCACGCTCACCGCGTCGGTGATCGCCCACCACGGGCCGCCGCGGTCGGTCACCGCCGTCTGGCGCGCCCTCGAGGTGCTGTGGGAGCGCCGCCCCGGAGGCCGCGGCGCCGGCCGAGCTCGTGCACGACCAGATGACGATCGGAGAGACCTGAGTGGAGTACGTGCGCCTCTACACCGACCTCCTGACCCACCCGAAGTCGGAGGGTCTCTCGGACAAGTCATGGCGCGTCCTGACGCTGGCGTGGCTCTACGCGGGCCGCCACGAGACCGACGGACGGATCCCACCCGAGGCGAGGCGCGCGATCCGGATGACGCCCGCCGCCGAGCGAGAGCTGATCGAGCGCGGCTGGATCCACAAGAACGGGACGGGCCACGTGCTGCACGACTGGGAGCACCACCAAGACCAGGCCGAGGGCATCAGGCGGCGGCGCGAGCTGGCACGCGAACGGAAGGCTCGACAGCGATCCAAGGGAGCGGCCGATGGCTAGTAGACGTCACGCTGTCACGCGGTTTGTCCCGCGTGACGTCACGCGCACAAAGCGTGACTGTCACGCATACAGAGGTAGAGGTAGAGGTAGAGAAGACCTAACCCCAACATCTTGCTGTTCGTCGACGGCAACGTTCTGCAGCGTGCGCACGCGCGCCGCGCTCGGAACAGCAGGCGGTGGATGGTCATGACGACCGAGGCCACCACCCAGACCCTCGGCCAGGCCGTCGAGGTGGGGCTCGTCCGGCTGAAGACCGTGTGGCGCCGGCACGAGTGGACGCCCAACCTGATCGACGAGTACCGCCGCGTGCTGCGCCGCATCGGCAGCGCCGAGGGCATCGGCAAGGCGATCGACGCGGTGATCGAGCAGACCGAGGTGAACTACCCGCCGCCCCCCGGCGCGTTCGCTCGGATCGGCTCCGAGCTGGCCGCGAGGGCCGCCTCGTCCACCACCAGGCCTCCGAGCCGTTCGCTCGACGAGGCCGCCCTGATCGACGCCCTGGCCTTCCTCGAGCTGAGCCGTGGCACCGACGACGAGGAGTGGGCCGAGGGCATGGTCCGCTCGATCCGAAAGCGCCTGCCGGACTTCGGCGCGGCGGCCGAGGAGCGCCACGGCCAGGGCGTCCAGTTCGTCAGGGCCGAGCCCTATCGCAACGACCCGCCGGGCACCGTGCGGTACGCCGTGCGGCAGCCGGGCGGCGCCGGCCAGGGCCAGGGCGACAACCCGGACGAGCTCTTCGGCCGCGACGAGGAGCCGTTCCCCCGGGGCCCGCTGAACGGTGGCCGGTGAGCGTGCCGAGAGACGCCGTGCCCGACGAGCCCGCCCTGCATCCCCAGCGGGCGAGCATCGAGGTGATGAAGATATCGCGGATCTCCTGGGGGTGGAGCGTCGAGGCGAACGATGAGACCGGCTTCGGCAGCTACGGCTGCGCGTGGTCCCGAGACCGGGCCGTCCGCAAGGCACAACGCTTCATCGCCCGCCGGAAGGCCGACCGCTCAAGGCGGGATGCGACGCGAGAGGTGATCCACTGAGCGCGCCCGAGCCCGAGGACACGGCCCTCGCGCGCCAGGTCCTCACCGACACCCAATACCTGACCTGGGCGATGGCTGAGCAGGGGATCTCGCACCGGGCGATCGCCTACTACCGGAGGGTGAGCAAGGGCACCGTCACCGACTGCCTACGCGAGGTGGACCGCAAGATCGAGGAGGCCAAGCGTGCCGCGCATCAGGACTCGTGAGGACCGCAAGCGAGAAGAGCGCGAGCGCGTGGCCGCCGTGGCCCGCGCGGTGATGGAAGCCGAGCCCGCCGAGCTGTCGAAGGTGCCGATCTCGGTGCACGTCGCGGCCAACGGTGAGCAGCTGCCCCGCATCCCCGTCATCGGCATGGAGGCCGGCGCCATCCGGGGTACGATCCCGCACAGGTGCAGGGCGACCAGGAGCTGATCGCCTGGAGGCTGCCACGCCGGGGCCGTGGGAGACTGGCTACGAGGAGCACGTCACTGGCGATGACGAGTACGTCGAGCGGTGGGTTGAGTCCGGAGGTCACCGCATCCTCGTCCTCGATCCGCTCAACGACGGCTCGGCGAATCAGAACCTCATCGCCAACGCCCCCGCCGACATTGCCTACCTGCTGGCCGAGGTGGATCGCCTGGAGCGCGAGGTCGAAGCGTGGGAGCGGGCCAGGTGGGAGGGCGCGCCGTGAGCGACGAGAGAATGCGCCCGATCAAGGCCTTCCCGCCGGTGACGAAGGCCGACCCCGATGCTGCATCGGTTCCGTGGTCACCTGGTCCGAAGGAGTACGCCGCGCACCTAATGGCGGAACTCGAGGAGGCCATGGGATGGAAGGCGGTCGCTGCCGAGGTGGTGGTCAGCGCGCTGGGCTCCGAGTCCGCCGGTCAAGGAGATGGGCTCAGCCTCGAGGAGGTCGCGCGAGTCTTCGACCTCACCCCTGACGAGGTGATGGGCATCGCCCCACCGCCCCTCGACTAGACGGAGTCTCACCCGCCCGCTACCGTCTGATGCACGGCAAGCGAGCGCCCCGCGGGGTGCGAGGGTGACCGGCCTATACGTCGGACCCACCCGCCCAGCGTCACCGCACTAGCTGTCTCCGAGGCCACCTCACCGGGTGGCCTTCGTCGTTCTCATGGCCACTCTGACTCGCTCATCGAGCTTGACGTCGAGAGGCAGCACGCGCGCGTGGCGGCGGATCAGGGCGGCGGTGCTCGACCGTGATGGCCACGCCTGCCGGTTGCGGCTTCCGGTCTGCACAGGGCGGGCGACGACGGTCGATCACCTGGTGGCCAGGGCGCGCGGCGGGACCGATCACGCCGGGAATCTCGTGGCGGCGTGTGGGCCGTGCAATCGCGCGAAAGGTGCGGGTTTTTTGAGCGCGGTCCCGTCCGGACACACCTCTGTCCCCATTCCTCCCTCCGCGGCAGAAAACGAGAACGCGCGATCGTCGAGGGCCTGGTGAGCGCCGCGCTCGTCGCCGCTGTCGAGCGGGCGATCGCCCAGGCCGACACCGCGCGGCCAGGCGCCGGCGAGTCGTGGGAGGCCGAGCTCGCGCGGTCACTCGCCGCCGACGTCCAGGGCGCGTCGTCTCTCAGCGCGAAGGTCGCGGCGGGCAAGCTGCTCACCGAAACCCTCGCCCGGCTCGGCATCACGACGGCCAGCGCGCCCGCGGCCGATGTCGAGGTCGGCGGCGACAGGCTCGACGAGCTGAAGCGCCGGCGGCGCAAGCGGGTCGCGTCGGCATGAGCACCGAGATCATGGGCGTGCAGGAGCCGCGGGTCATGCACGTCCCGCCCCACGTCTCGTCCGCCGGCGCAGAGGTGATCGAGCTCGCGGCGATGGCCGGGCTCATCCTCGACCCGTGGCAGGAGCTCGCCCTCATCCACTCTCTCGGCGAGCGCGCCGACGGCAAGTGGGCGGCATTCGAGGTCGGCTTCAACGTCGCCCGGCAGAACGGGAAGGGCGGCATCCTCGAGGCGCGCGAGCTCGGCGGGCTCTTCGTGATCGGCGAGAGGCTGATCGTGCACACCGCCCACGAGTTCGCCACCTCGCTCGAGGCCTTCCGCCGCCTCCTGATGCTGATCGAGGACACCCCCGAACTCGACCGCCGCGTCAGGCGCGTCTCCCGCGCCCACGGCGAGGAGGGCATCGAGCTCTGCGGCCGTCAGCGGATCAACTTCCGCACCCGCACCGCCGGCGGCGGCCGCGGCTTCACGGGCGACACGCTCATCCTCGACGAGGCGATGATCCTGCGCGAGGCGGCGATCGGAGCGCTGATCCCGACCCTCTCCGCGCGGCCGAACGTCCAGGTGATCTACGCCGGCTCAGCCGTCGACCAGACCGTGCACGATCACGGCGTCGTCTGGGCCCGCGTCCGGGAGCGCGGCCTGCGCGGGACCGACCCGGCGCTCGCCTACTTCGAGTGGTCGGCCGACCCGGGCGAGGACGAAGCCGGCGTGCCGCTCAACCCGTCGCAGGTCCCGGAGGAGATCGCCGGATCCGAGGAGGCGTGGGCGCAGGCGAACCCCGCGCTCGGCCGGCGGATCTCGATCGAGCACACCGCTCGCGAGCGCCGCTCGATGGACCCGCGCACCTTCGCCGTCGAGCGCCTGGGGATCGGCGACTGGCCGGAGACGGACCCGGAGGCCGCCTCGGTCATCGCCGCCGCGTCGTGGCGCGAGCTCCGCGACGACGACTCGACGATGGTCGACCCCGTCTGCTTCGCGTTCGACGTCCTCCCGGACCGCTCGGCCGCCACGATCGCCGCGGCCGGCAAGCGCGCGGACGGCCTCCTGCACGTCGAGGTCATCGAGCGCCACGCCGGCGCCGGATGGGTGGCCGGTCGCCTCGAGGAGCTCGTCGCCGCCCACAAGCCATCGGCGGTCCTCTACGTGGCGAAGTCACCGGCCGCCGCGCTGACCGAGCCGATCGCGAAGGTCGGCGTCGAGATGACCGAGGTCACGGCCGAGGAGTTCGTCAAGGCCTGCGGCGCCTTCGCCGACATGGTCACAGACGCCCGCCTGCGCCACCTTGGGACGGCCGAGCTCATGGCCGCGATCCGGGGCGCCGTCACCCGCCCGCTCACCGACGCCTGGGCATGGTCGCGCACGCGGTCGAAGGTGGACGTGACTCCGCTCGTCGCCGCCACTATCGCGGCGCAGCACGCCGACCACTTCACGCCGCCCAGCGTCTACGCGAGCAAGGACCTCCTGGTCCTCGGATGAACCGCCGGGCCCGCCTTCGCCGATTCCTCGCGCGGATCGGCCGGCGGCCCGTGCTCGAGAGCGCCGCGACGACGCTGGCCTTCCTCGCCGGCCTCGGCCTCGTCGCGTGGGGCTGCGCGCTCGTGTTCCTCCCCGCCGGCCTGATCGTCGGCGGCCTGCAGCTGACCGCCGGAGCGGTCCTCTACGCCCGCGGCCGCCGCGGGGAGACGACCCAGTGAACCTCGTAGCCCGCCTGATCGACGGCGCCACGCGCGGCCCCGAGGACACCCTCGCCTTCCGCGAGGCCTTCGTCGGCGCCCGGACGGCGACCGGAGAGCGCCTGTCGATCGACCGCGCCATGCACCTCGGCTCCGTCTTCGCGGCGGTGCAGCTGCGATCGCGCTCGGTCGGAAAGCTCCCGCTGAAGACCTACCGCCGCATCCCGACCGGCGGCCGCGCCGAGGCGTGGCAGGAGCCGGTCTACGCCCTCCTGCACGACGAGCCGAACCCAGAGATGAGCGGGGTCAACCTCTGGTCGCTCGTCGAGACGCACCTGTCGACGTGGGGGAACGCCTACGTCGGCAAGGAGTTCAGCAGCGGCCGGGTCACGGCGCTCTGGCCGATGTACCCGGAGCGGATGGAGCAGGTCTACCGCGAGGGCGGCGTCAAGCGCTTCCGCTACCGGCGCGAGTCGGGCGAGCTCGCTGAGTACACGAGCGCCGATCTCCTGCATTTCATGGGGATCTCGCTCGACGGGCTGACGGGCATGTCGCCGATCGGGTACGCCCGCGAGGCGATCGCCGCCGGGCTCGCGGCGGAGGTCTTCGCCGGCTCGTTCTTCGAGAACAGCGCCGTCCCGCGCGGCGTCATCAAGGTCCCGGGCGAGCTCGACGATGAGGCCACCAAGCGCCTCGCCGCGTCGTGGAACGCCTCCCACCGCGGCCGGAAGAACATGCACAAGGTCGCCGTCCTTGAGGGCGGCGCCGAGTTCCTGCCGATCTCGATGCCGCTCGAGGACGCGCAGTTCGTCGAGCAGGCCAAGCTCAGCGTCCAGCAGGTGGCCCGGATCCTCGGCGTGCCGCCGGAGCTCATCGGCGGCGACTCGGGCGGCAGCCTCACCTACTCCACCGTCGAGGGGCAGAGCCTCCACTTCCTCACCCACGGACTCTCGTGGGACCTGGCCCTCATCGAGCAGACGCTCGCGCGCGACCGCTCCCTCTTCCCGGCGGGCCCGCGGGCGCTCTACCCCGAGTTCCTGGCCGACGCGATGCTGCGGACGGACATGAAGACCCAGGCCGAGGTCGACGCCCAGGCGCTCGACCCCGTCAAGGGATGGATGAGCCGCGCCGAGGTCCGGGCTCGCCGCAACCTGCCACTGGAGAACGACCGCACGCCGGAGGCGCTCGCCGCCGGCGCCCGCGCCGACATGGCGCGCGTGCTCGCCGAGATATCGGCCGCACGAGACCACAGCACCGCCAACGGAGGAGCCCATGCCCTCAGCAACTGAGCCGGTGCGTTACCGGAACATCATCCAGGCGATCACCGCTGCGCCCTGGGCGATCCTCCCGGAGACGCTCCAGGCGATCACCGAGCTCATCGCCCTCCGCGCGGCCGGCGGGCGCTTCAGCGCCGAGGAGATCGAGCAGCGCATCGAGGCCGGCACCGGCTCGCGCCAGCCCTACCAGTCGGGCACGGCCGTCGCCGTGATCCCGGTCACGGGCGTCCTGATGCCGCGCGCCTCGCTCATGTCGCAGATGAGCGGCGCCACGTCGCTCCAGTCTGTCGGCGCGGCCATCGACGCCGCGGCGGCCGACGACGGGATCTCGGCGATCGTGCTCGAGGTGGACTCGCCTGGCGGCTCGGTCGGCCTGGTCCCTGAGACCGCTGCGAAGGTGCGTGCGGCCGCCGCACAGAAGCGCGTCGTCGCGGTGGCGAACACGATGGCGGCCTCGGCCGCCTACTGGATCGCATCGCAGGCGTCCGAGGTGGTCGTCGCGCCGAGCGCCCTCGTCGGCTCGATCGGCGTCGTCGCGGCCCACGAGGACCACAGCGGCGAGATGGAGCAGAAGGGCGTCGAGACGACCTTCATCCACGCCGGCCGCTTCAAGGTCGAGGGCCACCCGTACGGCCCGCTTGACGACGACGCCCGCGCGTCGATGCAGGCGATGGTCGACGACTTCTACGGCCTCTTCGTGGCCGACGTCGCCAAGGGCCGGGGGGTCAGCGCCGCGACCGTCCGCTCCGACTACGGAGAGGGGCGCGTGCTCACGGCCAAGAAGGCGGTCTCCGCCGGCATGGCCGACCGCATCGACACCCTCGAGTCAACCCTGGCGCGCGTCCTGCGCGCTCCCAACTCCAGGCCCGGCGCCCGCGCCGAGCTCAACCCGGCGCTCGATGCCCAGTCGGTCGCGGACCTCTTCGAGGTCCCCGTCGAGTGGGTGGACCCGGACGCCGAGGGGCCCGACGCCCCGCAGACGGAACACGAGCGGGAGCTGCTCGCGCAGATGCACGCCCGCGTCACCGAAGCCACCAAGAGCCTCAAGGAGGCCTGAACCATGGTCAACACCGCCACCATCGAGGCTGTGGCCACTGCGGTCCACGACCTCTCCGACGCCGTCGAGAAGATGCAGGCCGGTCTCGTCGACCGCAGCACGGTCGAGACGATCGCCTCCGACGTACTGGAGCGCCAGCGCGCGGCCGCTGAGGACCTCAACGTCCGCAACGGCGTGAGGGCCGAGGACACCGACGCCGAGCCCGCCTTCCTGCGCGCCCGCACCCCGCTCGAGCGCCTCGTCGCGCTGCACCAGCGCCCGGCCGAGCAGGTCGCGCCGCTTGCCAAGCGCAGCGTCTCGGACGTCCAGGCCTTCCAGGACCGCGCGGACGAGCTGCTCGTGCTCTCCTACGCCCTCGGATCGCCCGGCAACCCGCGTGACCCGCGCGAGCTCGGCTTCTACTCGCAGGAGTTCGTGCCGGCCTTCCAGGCGGCGATGGACTCGACGACCGCGGGCGAGGGCGACGAGTGGGTGCCGACCGAGCTCTCGTCCACCTTCATCGACCGCATCAACCTGCCGCTCATGGTCGCGAGCCTCTTCCCGCTCATCAACATGCCGACGCAGCCCTTCGACCTCCCCGCGGCCGGGGTCACCCGCCGCCGGACGGGCGTGCACGCCGAGCAGACCGCCGACTCCGGCCAAACGAAGTTCAAGGCCGTCACGCCGGCGACCCGCAAGGTCACCCTCTCGGCGGTGAAGTTCGCCGGCCGGATCCTCGTCTCGCGCGAGGCCGAGGAGGACTCGATGGTCGCGATGCTCCCGTTCATCATGCGGGAGATCCAGGACTACCTCGCGGCCGACCTCGACGACGCCACGCTCAACGGTGACCTCACCGGCACCCACATGGACAGCGATGTCACCGACTCGGACGACGTGCGCAAGTTCTGGAACGGGCTCCGCGACATCGCCCTGAACCAGCTCACCGGCACGGACCGCTCCGGCGCCGACGCCGCCCTCGCGGTCTCGACGCTCCGGGCGAACCGGAAGCTCATGGGCAAGTACGGCGTGCGCCCGACCGACCTCGCCCACATCGTCTCGATGGCGGGCTACATCGACCTCCTCGCCGACTCGTCGGTCCTGACCATGGAGAAGTACGGCCCCGCGGCCACCATCGTCGCCGGCGAGCTCGCGAAGGTCGACGGCTCCCCGGTGATCGTCTCGGAGTACATGAGCGACTACCAGAACGCCTCCGGCGTGATCGACGGCGTCACCCAGACCCAGACGTCGGCGCTCACCGTCAACCGGCGCGGCTTCATCCGCGGCCAGCGGCGCGGGATGACGATGGAGACGCTCCGCGAGCTCTACGCCGAGGCCGACCAGGACGCGGTGATCGCGTCGGTCCGCCAGGACTTCAAGCAGCTCTACAGCAACACCGAGAACGTCGCCGCGCTGACGTACAACCTGCCCGGCTCGGCGTAGTCCCGACCCCTGACGTGAGCCCCGCCGGCCGGGATCCGCTCCCGGCCGGCGGCACCTCGCGCTACCCGAAAGGACCCAGCATGAAGCTCCACAACGTCACGGGGCGGGATTTCCGCGAGCTCGATGTCGCGGCGGACCCTCCGCGAGACATCCTCATCCCCGCGGGCGGCTCGGCCGATCTGGCCGACGCCACCGCCAAGCGCATCCTCGCTGCCTTCCCGAATCGCTTCTCCAAGAGCGCCCCGAAGGCCGCGGTCGAGGTCGACGAGGAAGGCGGCGAGTCGTGAACAGCTACCCGATCCAGCCCTACGCGCAGCTGCCCTACGTCGATCCGGCGTACCTGCTCAACGGCGGCAACGTCCGGCGCGAGACGATCCCGCAGGGCCGCTTCGGCGCTGTCTCCGATCTCGCCGCCCTCACGACACAGGTGATGCTCTCGGCGGCGATCGTCCTCCAGAAGGACGACCTCGTCACGAGCCTGACCTTCCGCTCCGGCGGCACGGCGGCCAACACGCCCACCAACTGGTGGTTCGCGCTCTACTCGTCGGCCGCGACGCCGGCGCTGCTCGCGCAGACCGCCGACCAGACGAGCACCGCATGGGCGGCCGACGAGGAGAAGACGGTCGCGCTAGCGACGCCGCAGCGGATCGCCACGGCGGGCGTCTACTACGCCTCGATCATGATGAAGGCGACCGCGCCGGTGAGCCTCGCCGGCATCGCCGTCGACCACGCCGAGCTCTCCACCGGGATCCTCACCGGGCAGAAGCTCCTCGCCTGCACGTCCGGCGCGGCGCTGACCGCGACGGCGCCGGCGACGATCGCCACGCCGACGGCCGTCGTCAACGTGCCTTACGCGATCGCGAGCTAGACAGCGATGGCTGACATCCTGCACATCCGCAAGCTGGCGGACCGAAGTGAGGGCGAGCGCGTCGCCGTGCACGACCCCCTCACCGGCGCGAAGCACCTCCTGGAGCCCGCGGCCGCCGACGAGCTCTTCGCCTCGGCTGCATCGCCCTGGCCGTCGGCCGGCGTCGCGATCGAGGGCGACCCGCCCTCAGAGACGACCGCCTCGACCGGCTGGGTGGACGCCGGCGTCTCCGAGGGGTGGCTCGAGCGCGAGGGCGAGCGCGTCGTCCACCGCCCGGGCGGGCGCCCCGACAAGCCGTGGGGCACCACGCACACCTTCGTGCACGCCGACGCCATCGTCATCAAGACGGTGGACGGCGACGTGCGCTACCGGGTGACCGGGCAGCCCGACAAATACCACGACGGCCCGGCCGGGACCGACGCGGTGGGCGACCCGAACGCCGAGGTCCGTCACTTCTACGCGCTCGCGCTGGAGGACTGACCCGTGGCCGACTTCATGCACAACCAGGCCAAGGGCCGGATGGTCGGATGGGCGGATCGGGTCAATGCCAACGACCCGACGAATGCCGCCATCATCGTCGCGGCCATCAACACGTCTGCATCGGACGCGACGCTGCGCGACCTCGACACCTTCGCCGCCATCGAGGCGGACGGGAACACCGCGGAGGTCACGAACTCCGGCTACGCCCGCAAGGTGCTCACCGACGCCAGCGGCATTACGGTCACGGTGGACGACACGAACGACCGCACCGACGTCGACATCCCCGACCAGACCTGGACGGGCGTTGCGGCGGGCACTGGCTGGACCGACATCCAGACCGGATACGACAGCGACACCACTGGCGGCACGGACGCCAACATCGTGCCCGCATCTCAGCACGACTTCCCCATCACGCCCGACGGCAGCGACATCACCGCTCAGATCGCCGCCGCCGGCATCTGGAGGGCCGCCTAGCCAATGGCGATCACCACCGTAGACGGCGCGATCGCCGGGGCCCGGCCGCCGGAGGAGATCCTCAAGAACGGCGCCACGATGGAGGCCGCGGGCGTCATGCACTCGCTCTTCTACACGGCCGGGCGGCCGGGGGCGGCCGTCGCCCCCTCGCCCGGCCTGAACGGCGCCGCGCTCACGACCTACGCCGGGCAGATCCCGTGGACGAACCCGGGCGCGGGCAATAGCTACATGTTCCGGGTGGAGGCTTCGGCCACCCTCGCCGGCCGCCTCTCGATCTACGACCGCCTGTGGCACAACAGCGGCCTGGTGGTCACGACGACCACCGCGCAGGCCATCACACCGGTCGCGATCCCCGCGCGCGACATCAACGGGGCGACCAACGGCGACGGCGTGATGATGGCCATCGAGGTCTCGACGGCGACCACCAACGCCGGCGCGGTCACGAACATGACCGCCAGCTACACCAACC
>LNFM01009823.1_pt1 | contig 13715 bp, 14 predicted proteins | sample 596031 | NCBI WGS metagenome assembly LNFM01 (sample SAMN04254537, study PRJNA301005) | activated carbon metagenome | isolation source: dual media filters at the Ann Arbor, Michigan drinking water treatment plant | place: USA: Ann Arbor
TCACCAACAGGCCGAATGTAGAGCCGCAGTCTGATTCTCATTCTGAATAAGGGTGCAGTTGCTTGACAGCAGGGGGAGTCCATGTAGCAAAGCTAAGCGGCGCACCGACAGGGGCGTCCGCTTGAGCGCCGGGTTATGCATTGCCACCACCGAGCACCGTTACAAGTGGTGGCAATGCCAAAAATGCGGCGAAAATATTTGCCTTATAGGTAGATCTGTTACGAAAATATTTCCTTGGCTTCATGCGTGCAATGCAACTCATGGGCGCTTACCAAATAAGTAGCCCATGGCAAGCGTGATTATAGGAATGGTAGTTGTCCAATAATCTGTGGCACTCAAAGAAGCGGGGATAAACGAGATTAATATGCCAGTAATTATGAGCAAGAAAATTAACAGGCCTGCAATATTTCCAGGGGAATGTGTTGGGGCACCAAAGAATTTTCCTAATACCCCAGACTCTAAGTCCATCTCTTTTGATCTGAGAAGGGCTTCAATGGCTTTTGGGTCTTTGTTATATTTTATATTTCCGGTCATTATTTCCCCTTAAAGCTACTTAGGCCGAGGCCAAACTTTGGAGAAAGAAGACCGAGCGCCGCTTGCGCGTGTTGCGAAACATAACCACAATTATCACAGGTTACTATTATGACTGGCATTGTTATTTTTGTTGGGGTAGATAACCCGGCCAAGCCAAGCAGGCCCCTTTCAAGAGGCGGTGGCGGGACAACGGATATTTCAGACTCACCAACCACACTAAAATCATTTGATGAACAACGCGGACACGGTTGGTTTACCTGTTTTTTATTTAATGCTTCTATTACTTCATTAAGTCGATTTCTATCCATGACCTATCCATTGTTGACGCATAACGCAAAGCTAAGGGGCGCGCCGGCCAGTAAGCTGACGAGCCCGATACCGTGAAAATATTACCCAACAATTTCAACAAAGCCTCGCTCCGGCGCGTCCCCTTGAGCGACGTGTTAGCCATTTTTTACGGTAATGACCAAAACCAAATTTCTTTTGACGAAAAATAACAGTGAGAGTTACAGGAATGCACCATGTTTGATGTCTCTATCAAATCTATGTGTCCGCCACCATAACCTGTAATTTTCCAAAATAAAATTACCCCCTTTTTTCCTCTAAGTTGAGCCATGGCATTATTGGGCAGGAGAATATCTGGCCTCCCAAATGCAGCTGGACGCGCCAACTGGTCTGCCAGGAGCTTCGCGCCAGGCTCGATCATTTTGCCCTTATGTGGGCCATCTTTAATCTTCACGCGACCGATGAAACTCACTCCAGATTTGATTAAGGCAAGGCTCATTCTTGTTGCGCATGTATTTTCATATGCTGGATTTTGTTTTATTAAATCATCTAAGTTGTATCCGATCTCCTTATAAACGTCCTCTCCTGATCTATAACTTGAATTTACTCGATCGGATGAGTAGTGCTTACTTTTCAGAAGAGCATAATTTACTTTCATTTTTTTCTCCCACAGGGATAGCGTTGACTCAGAATGGCCTCGATAACATTGGATGCGCGGCGATTAAGGTTGTTTTTATCTAGCTTCTTGAATTCTTCAAAAATACGCTCTCTTAATGTAATAGTTTTAAAAGTTCGATAGTCACACCATGACTGTCCTTCTGTCATATCCAATACACCAAGCAGATAAAGTTCAGCATTTTTTCGTTCGTTAGCATCGTTACTCATATATGATTTGAAAAAATGTTGAGCCGTCAAATTAACGCTATCAACTGTAATCCTATCTGTCTCTGGTGGTTGGGCAAATGCAGGCGCAGAGGTCATAGTGGGTAATAACGTAATAGCTATAGACAGAAGAGTAGTTTTACATTTTATAACTATGAGTTTATTCATCGTTTTCCTAGTGAAGACAGTTTTATTGGTGGCTAACGTTTGACATGAGGGGCGGGCGACAGCTGGCGAAGCCAGATGTGGCACGTCCCCTCGATGGAAGGGTTAGCCGCCATTCGCTGCGCCTCCGAGACCCTGAGTGATGCGAGCGGGCAACGAGAACAGGATCGTAGCTAGTGCAGATGCGAACTCAATGGAGCGCTTCGCATCTGCCTCATCCGGCAGCGTTGCTGCCTCATCAGCGTGACGCTGGTCGTTCGCGTCAAGGCGAACCTTGTGCGCCCATTTCGCCATGTCTTGGGTAATGAGGTGCTCGACCGCTGCTTTATCTATCCGTGTGTACAACGATCCCTCTGAATACCCCTTGGCTTTGAGCATTGCATCGACTGCGCTCGCCGTAAGCATGACCGCGCCTGCCGGTGCATGAACACTCGCGGCTGCTTGGCTTAGAAATGCCGCCGCTTTGGGCGGCAGGTCCGTAGGAATGGTCGACGGTACAGGAAAAATCTGACTCACTGGATTGTCGAAATTTGGAGCTGAAGCGGTGATGAGCCCTCCACACCGACTGCACGAATACACAACCCACCTGCGCAAATTCGCAGCGGCTTGGTCGCGAGTTTCGCCACGCCAGACTTGACCTAAGAGCGGCGTATCGACGCCGCAATGTGGGCAGCGGGCGAGTTGCAACTGCGGCGTCAGATTGGGCTGGTTTGTCATGTTGGTACCTATGGCGGCTAACGCCAAATTAAGGGGCACGCCAACGATGAGGCCGGAACAACACCACAACGTCGATGACACCCGTGAACCTAAAAATGCCTCGCCAAGGCGTGTCCCCTTGAATGACGTGTTAGGCGTGAATTTCCTGAGCACTATGTTAGTACCAACGCGCCCGAGAAAAAAGCCCTGTCAGTGCCTTGCGCTTGATGCTACCCACACAAAAACTCGCCAAGGAGAGCAAGCTAAAAAAGCTATCCAACGCTTGCCAGGTAACAACTCATTGCGGGGCGTGAGTGAGATTTCTCCGCGACCACTGTACTTGCCCACTGGCCGCACTCCTTGGCTGGAAATTGACTAAGCGCGTGATGCGACGTGTTACCCCTTTCTCTCCAAGGCCAGCTTGGCGCCAAAGTAGACAAAGAAACCTCCCACACTGCGGTGAAACCACGCACCGACTCCAGGACGCCGGCGCATCGGCTCGCTAAGCCACGCCGCCGAGCACGCAATCCCCAGGTTCCACAGTGTACCGATGAGATTGAAAAGCACCCCGAGGAACAGAAGACTCAGCGCTTGGTTCGGTGCATTGAGATCAATGAACTGCGGCAAAAACGCCACGAAGAATAAGGCGACCTTGGGGTTCAGCACGTTGGTGAGGAACCCCTGGCGGAACACCACGTGAAGTGGGCTCTGCTGGGCTGAGGCGAGGGAAATGCTCTTGGCCGTGTGCAAGGAAGACCAGATCAATGACAGCCCGACGTAGACCAAGTAGGCCGCGCCGACGAGCTTGAGCAAAAGGAAAGCTGCCGCCGAGGCAGCCAGGACTGCTGAGATGCCGACCGCGGCTGCAGCCGTGTGGATGAAGATACCGGCTCCCACTCCAAGCGCCGCCACAACGCCGGCTTTGGAGCCTTGAGCGGTAGTGCGGCCAACGATATACAGCGTGTCAGGGCCAGGGGTGATCGCCAGAAGTAGACTGGATACCGCAAACAACCACAGGTCGTGCACGCTGATCATGAGAGGGCTAACGTTAAATTAAGGGGCACGCCAACAATGAAGCCAGAACAACGCCCCTGCGCTGACGGCACCCGGCACCCAAAAATGCCTCGCCAAGGCGTGTCCCCTTGAATGCAATGTTAGAGCCTACCCCGTGACAGGAGTAAGCCCAAGGATGTTGAAGTTTTCAAGGTACTTTTGCGACTCAATGAAATCTCCAACGGTTTGCACATCTTGCTTCGACTTTCCCTGTGGCTTAAAACCAAGCGAGAGATGGTAACTCGTGCTGTTAGGAAACTTACTGCTGAAGTAATAGTGAAGCCCATTGGCTACAACTGAAGCAGGGAAAACGTGAACCGTTGGTTCTACTTCTTTGCTAGAAATGTCCACGCAGCATACGAAGCGCCTTTCAAGAGGGATGGTATCTTGCTCGGGGCTTGCATATTTGCTTTGTAGCACCCAACGGCGAGGATAAGAGGCGGTAGATTTGACTTCAATGAAGGCCACATTTCCTCTTTTATCGAAGGCAAGAATGTCATAGCTGATGGTGTTGCCCCACTGCAACGTGACCATGTAGCCGCGCTGTGCGAGACGCGACGCCACCAGAAATTCACCAGCGAGGCGGTGCAGGTTCTTCCTTTCGTTCGAAACTTTATCCATGGCGATCTAATGGCTCTAACGTTAAATTAAGGGGCACGCCAAGGATGAAGTCAGAACAGCGCCACTGCGCTGATGACACACGTGAACCCAAAAATGCCTCGCTAAGGCGTGTCCCCTTGAATGCAATGTTAGAGCTTTGTTTCCAGAGACTTGGATAGCTTCACAAATTCTGCGCGCAGTTTTCCGAGTTCCTCGACGATTGGATCATACGGGACATCTGTGTTCATATATGGCCGGAGATCAACGACTGAGGTTTCGGATATGGACTCGGAGCCTGACAGGTACGAGGCGGTTATTTGGAATACCAGTGGAGAGAGTTCTTCTGCATTCGTACTGCTGTAGAGGGTAGGGCCGTTACCCAACAGAAAAAGTAGTTGTCCGTCGGGTGGCAGGCTGTCGATGGCGCGCGAAAACGCGGCGTTGTTGGCAATATTGCGCTCCTCGCGTTTTTCACCTAGTTGATAAAAGTTCTTGTCTATAGAGAGCTTCAGATTAAGGGCTGCGGTCTTGCCTACGTTCTTGATCGAAAGATAGAGAAGCTGTGTTCCCATTCTCAGGTTCGCTGACACGAGAATGTAGGGGCGCATTGCGGCGTTCTGCTGGTCTCTCATCGTTGAAACCATGGCTTCGTTTGCACGAAGAATGTTGAGTGTTGCCCAAGCGTAGAACGCTGTGATGACAACAAGTGCAAGAGTGAACCAGTCGGTATTGGTCATAATTGGAAGTGTGGGCATAGCGGCCTGGAAGCTCTAACTAAAAGTAGACACCAATAAAATACCTAAAATTATGTCGACCGTCATCATATACGCCAACAAAGCAAATAAAATACTTAAAATTATGCCGGACTGTCGTCTAAATCTGGATTTAACTACATTTATTGTTTAAAATCAACGTAAACATTATTTTATTGGCGCCATTTCTATTTTTTAGCATATTCTCGGGTTTTTCCATGTCAAGCACTCAAAATTCACCTAAATTACTAGAGCAGGTCCAGGCGAGAATCCGGGTAAAGCATTACAGTATTCGCACCGAGCGCGCGTATCTCGACTGGGTTAGGCGCTATATTTTGTTTCATCAAAAAAAGCATCCAATGACGATGGGGGCGCGGGAGGTAGAGGCTTTTTTGTCGCACTTGGCCGTGGAGGGCAATGTTGCGGCTTCGACGCAGAATCAGGCGAAAAGTGCACTGCTGTTTTTGTACCGTGAGGTGCTGGAGATCGATCTGCCCTGGCTGGATAACGTCACAAAGGCCAGGGTGCCGCAGCGTTTGCCGGTGGTGTTGACTCATGTCGAAGTGAGGTCGCTTCTGGATCGGCTGGAAGGGTCGCAGTGGTTGATGGCGAGCCTTTTGTATGGCGCGGGGCTGCGGTTGTTGGAGTGTGTACGGCTGCGGGTAAAAGATGTTGAGTTTGAGCGCGGCGAATTGATTGTTCGTGATGGCAAGGGGCAAAAGGATCGCATGACGATGCTCCCAGCCAAGCTGATCGAACCGCTGCGGGCGCATATTGCGCGGGTAGAGAGGCTGCACGAGGAGGATCTGGCTGCGGGCTATGGCGAGGTGTATCTGCCCAACGCGCTTAATCGCAAATACCCCAATGGCGGGAAAATGTGGGGCTGGCAATATGTCTTTCCTTCAAGTCGGCTTTCCCTTGATCCGCGCTCGAATGTTACGCGGCGCCATCATACGGACGAGAAGGGTCTGCAAAGGGCGGTGAAGCGGGCGGTGCACGCTGCCGGGATCGTCAAGCCCGCTACACCGCATACCCTGCGCCATTCTTTCGCCACCCATTTGCTACAATCCGGCTATGATATCCGTACCGTTCAGGAGCTGCTCGGTCACAATGATGTGAGTACGACGATGATTTATACGCATGTGCTCAACAAAGGTGGCAAGTGTGTAAACAGTCCACTGGATTTGTTGTAATGCCCGCCGCCTGCCATATACGCCATTGAACAAGGCGCCTTCACAGCCCCCCTTGGAGTCCCTGCCCGTCACCGCCCTTAAAGGTGCCGGTCCGCGCATGGCGGAGCGCTTAGCGCGGCTTGGTCTTCGCACGGTGCAGGATGTGCTGTTTCACCTGCCGTTGCGTTATCAGGATCGCACTCGCGTGGTACCCATCGGCACCTTGAGGGTGAGCGATGAGGCGGTGATTGTGGGCGAGGTGCAGTTAAGCGAAATCAAGCTCGGCAGGCGCCGCATGTTGCTGGTGCGGGTCGCTGATGGTAGCGGCGGCATTCTGTTGCGGTTTTTCCATTTCTCGGCGCAGCAGCAGGCGGGACTGGCGCGAGGCGCGATGGTGCGCTGCTTTGGCGAGGTGCGCGCCGGGCCCGCAATGCTGGAGATGGTGCATCCCGAGTACCGAGTCATTGCTGACGCCGCACCCGATGCGCAAGGGTATGCGACAACGGCGGTGGATGAGTGCCTGACACCGGTTTATCCGGCTACCGAGGGCGTGCAGCAGTATACCTTGCGTGCGTTGAGCAGCGCCGCGCTGGATCTTGCCGCTGGCGAGCCGGGGCTGCAGGAGTTGTTGCCCGCTGAAATTCTTGCGCGTCTCAAGCTGCCGCCATTGCTGGATGCGCTGGCTTATGTCCACCGTCCGCCGCCGGATGCGTCTCTGACGATGTTGCAGGAAGGCAGCCACCCGGCGCAGCAACGCCTAGCCTTCGAGGAGCTGCTCGCCCATCACCTCAGTCTGCGTCTGCTGCGCAATAAAATACAAGCAAGCCGCGCGCCGCAACTGAATGCGCCGGGACGGTTGATGAACGTGCTGCTGGATAGCTTGCCGTTTGCACTAACCGGCGCACAGCGGCGCGTGACCGATGAAATCATGCGGGATCTGCGCCGCGCCAGCCCGATGCAGCGACTGGTGCAGGGCGATGTCGGGTCGGGTAAAACCATAGTCGCGGCACTGGCTGTGCTGCATGCAGTGGAGGCAGGATTCCAGGCTGCGGTGATGGCCCCGACCGAGTTGCTGGCTGAGCAGCATTTGCAAAACTTCACGCGCTGGCTGGCGCCGCTGGATCTGGAGATCGCCTGGCTATCGGGCAAGCAGCCGGGCAAGGCGCGCCGCACGATGCTGGAACGGCTCGCGTCGGGACAGGCCACTGTGGCGGTGGGCACCCATGCGCTGTTTCAGGAGGGCGTCGAGTTTGCCAGCCTGGGGCTGATCGTGGTGGATGAGCAACATCGCTTCGGTGTACACCAACGCCTCGCCTTGCGTGAGAAAGGCAATCAGTTGGGCCGACATCCCCATCAGTTGATCATGACCGCAACCCCGATCCCGCGCACGCTGGCGATGACCGCCTATGCCGACCTCGATAGTTCGATAATCGACGAGCTGCCGCCGGGACGCACACCGGTGGAAACGGTGGTGGTGCCGGATACGCGGCGCGCCGAGGTGGTGGAGCGCGTGCGCGGCGCCTGCCGGACCGGGCGGCAGGCCTATTGGGTATGCACGCTGATCGAAGAGTCGGAGACATTGCAGTGTCAGGCCGCCGCCGATACTGCGGTGCAGTTGACCGAGGCGCTGCCGGAGTTGCGAATTGGGCTGGTGCATGGGCGTTTAAAGACCAGCGAAAAGGCGCAGGTGATGGCCGCATTCAAGGCGGGCGAACTGGATCTTTTGGTGGCGACGACGGTGATCGAGGTGGGCGTGGATGTGCCTAATGCGAGCCTGATGATTATCGAGAACGCCGAGCGGTTGGGATTGGCGCAGCTCCATCAGTTGCGCGGCCGGGTGGGGCGCGGCGCGCAGAAAAGCAGTTGCATTTTGATGTATCATGGGCCACTTTCACGGGACGGCCGCGCGCGCCTTGCAGCGCTGCGTGAAACGAACGACGGTTTTGAAATCGCGCGCCGCGATTTGGCACTGCGCGGACCGGGCGAGGTGCTGGGCACACGCCAGAGCGGCATGCTGCAATTGCACATCGCCGACCTGGTGCGCGACCAGGCGTTGATCCCAAAAATCGAACAGGCTGCGGAGCTGTTATTGCAGCACTATCCCGAGCGCGTGCCGCTGTTGATTAGCCGCTGGCTGGGTGAGGCGGCGCGATATGGGGACGTTTGATTTCGGAACAATGTTGGATCCGCTTCGCTTGATCCGACCTACCTCTGAGAACCTGTGCACGATCTCGATCAAGGGAAGAGCGCAGCGAAGGGTTCTCAGCGCAAGGCAAAAGTGGCCGAAAAAGCGGAGCATACACGGAGTATGTGAGCACAAGAGGCCACTTTTAACGCCGCGATGTGCCCTTCAGCGAGATCGTGAACAGGTTCTGAGATGTCTTGGATTTCGTATGCCGCAATCAAGCATGACCTAACCAAAAAACGCTGGCGGAAAATTATTAAGTGGCGCCAATAAATTTAAAGATGCGAGAATTCGCTGTGGCATGGCGCCCACGACGCCATCTGCCACGAGGCATAGTGCCATCAAACTTGTCATCCTGGCTGTTCGATACAACCTCGCTGACACAGCGATTGCGGCAGGTGTGTCATGGGCGCTTTCAGGTGCGGGTGGTGAGCGAGGCACATGCCCGCCCGCTGCATGATGAGCGCGTAGCATTGAATATGCGCGATAATGAGGGCGCCGTGGTGCGCATGGTGTATTTGTTGTGCGACGGGAAGCCTTGGGTGTTCGCGCGCACGGTGATTCCGTTGCGTACCTTGAGCGGCCCACAGCGGCGTCTTACGCATCTGGGCAGCAAGCCGCTGGGAGAGTTGCTGTTCGCCGATAAAACCATGCGCCGCGGTGAGGTGGAGGTAGCGCGCCTTGCCGCCGGGAGCCCGGTATTCAGCATGGCCGCGCAGGCACTTAAACAAAAACCCGGCGAGATATGGGGCAGGCGTTCAGTATTTTATCTGCAAGGCAAACCATTGCTGGTAAGCGAGATGTTTTTGCCGGATCTTCTTGAAAATGAATCCTGATACCAAGGCGCGTCTCCACCAATATGTGCTCCTGACGCGGCTCAACCGGCCCATTGGCATCCTTTTGTTGCTGTGGCCTACGCTATGGGCATTGTGGATCGCGGGCGCGGGCCATCCCAACCCCCTGGTGTTCGTCGTGTTCGTGCTGGGTGTGGTGCTGATGCGTTCGGCGGGATGCGTGATCAACGATTACGCGGACCGGGACATTGACCCGCATGTGACCCGCACGCGTGACCGGCCTATCGCAGCCGGGCGTGTCTCGCCGCGGGAGGCGCTGCTGGTGTTTGCTGCGCTGTGCCTGACGGCCTTCGGGCTGGTGCTGCTGATGAACCGGCTAACCATCCTGTTGTCGCTGATTGGCGTGCTGCTCGCGGCGGTTTATCCGTTCATGAAGCGCTACACCCATCTGCCACAGGTGGTGCTGGGCATGGCGTTTGGCTGGGCGGTGCCAATGGTGTTCGCGGCTCAGACTGGCGAGATGCCCAAGGTCGCCTGGCTGCTGTTCACCGCCACCGTGCTGTGGGCCACCGCCTATGACACCATGTATGCCATGGTGGATCGTCCCGATGACCTGAAGATCGGCGTCAAATCCACCGCAATCCTGTTTGGCGACGCCGACCGCCTGATCATCGGCGCGATTCAGATTCTGTTCCTGCTTGCGATGTTGTTGATCGGCAGGCAACTGGAAATGGGACTGGCGTATTATATTGGCCTGGCCACCGCCGCCGGACTGGGCGTTTATCAGCAATACCTGATCAGAAACCGCGATGCGGCAGGGTGTTTCAAAGCGTTTCTCAACAACAACTGGTTCGGCGCGGCGATATTTTGTGGCATAGTGTTGGATTATCTTTTTCGAAGTTAATGGTTGCCATGGGGACGCAGCGAGCACAACCCAAAAAAATGCGTAGGGTGCGCCGCGCGCACCATTCATTTTCATGTGGTGCGTGGAACGCACCCTACCGCGCCTTTGTGGCAGAAAGGAAATTATTGAAATGACCTTAGAACCCGCATCGCAGGAAGCGCAAAAGTTGCAACGGCTCGGGCTGGCGGTGATCGAAACCGAGGCGCGGGCGGTGTCCGCGCTTGCCTCACGCATTGATGCCAGCTTCGTTCAGGCCTGTCAGTGCATGCTGGCCTGCGAGGGACGCATCGTGGTGCTCGGCATGGGCAAATCCGGCCATATCGGTGGCAAGATTGCGGCGACACTCGCCTCCACCGGCAGCCCGGCATTTTTCGTGCATCCCGGCGAGGCAAGCCACGGCGACCTGGGCATGATCACCGGCAAGGACGTGGTGCTAGCGCTGTCCAACTCCGGCGAAACCGAGGAGATCCTCACCATCCTGCCACTGATCAAGCGGCTTGGCGTGCCCTTGATCGCACTCACCGGCAACCCGCGCTCGACGCTGGCGCGCGCCGCGACGGTGCATGTCGATGTCAGCGTCGAACAGGAGGCCTGCCCGCTCGGCCTGGCCCCCACCTCCAGCACCACGGCGACGCTGGTGATGGGCGATGCGCTGGCTGTCGCACTGCTCGAAGCACGCGGTTTCACCGCCGAGGATTTCGCGCGCTCCCACCCCGGCGGGCGGCTGGGGCGGCGTCTGCTGCTGCTGATCAATGACATCATGCACACCGGAGATGCCATCCCCAAAGTGCGCGAGAGCGCGCCGCTCAAGGAAGCGCTGGTGGAGATGTCGCGCAAGGGGCTGGGCATGACGGCAATCGTCGACGAGCAAGGGCGCGCCATCGGCGTCTTCACCGACGGCGACCTGCGCCGCGCGCTGGATCACGAGCTGGACGTGCACAGCACCGGCATCGCCCAGGTGATGACCCGTAACGGCAAAACCGTGCGCGCCGACAAACTCGCTGCCGAAGCGCTGGCCATCATGGAAAGCTGCAAGATCAGCGCACTGCTGGTGGTGGATGAGAACGGCGCGCTAGTTGGCGCCTTGAATATGCACGACCTGCTGCGCGCGGGCGTGGTTTGATGAATTTAGCCCGCTTCCAGAAGCAGAACCGGTGCGCATTCTTTAACCCAAATAATCTATGGCACAAAACTGCGCCACTCCCGCGCAGGCGGGAATCCAGTGTAAATTAGGTCTCGGCAACCGCTCCATGCGTTCAGACGAAGAGACCTTCCTCAGAATGGATCTCTGGAAATTACTCGAATCGGGAGGTGGGAAAATTGATTTCAAATAGACACCAAAATAAATTGCCCTGCAACTTGCTGGTTTGCAATACTCGCCGCGCAATCATAACCCCACAACCTGCACTGGAGTGATGCTGTAATAAGGCTTGCCAGTGCCAAGCTGGCCCATGTTGTTCATTCCCCAGCATTTCATGGTTTTATCCGCCAGCACGGCACAGGTATGCCAGTTGCCGGTCACCAGTACCGAGACATTGCTAAGGCCGGTCACCGTGACGGGTGTTACGGAATTCGTCACGAAGTTCTTCTGGCGGGTGCCATTGCCGAGTTGCCCGTAGTCATTCATCCCCCAGCAGCGCACCGTCTGGTCTGTCAGCAAGGCACAGATATGCCATCCGTGCATTGCCAGCGCGCTGACATTGGCAAGCCCCTCTATCACCGTTGGCAGTGTATAGTCGCCGGGGAAGTACGCACCACCAAAACTGCCCGACCCCCAGCATTGCGCTGTGTGGTCCGTCAACATCGCACACGTCGCATGAACCCCTGCTGCCAACGAGATGGCATTGGAAAGGCCGCTCACAGTCACCGGCGTAGACGCGCTAATTGTGGTGCCATTCCCAAGCTGTCCATCTGCGTTGTTGCCCCAGCATTTCACGGTTTGATCGGTGAGTACTGCACAGGTGTGGCTTCCCCCCGCAGTCAGTGCGGTAACGCCTGCAAGGCCGTTCACTGCGACCGGCGTGGTGGTGTTTGCTTATAGTGCCGTCACCGATCTGGCCATCAGTATTCAACCCCCAACACTTAACGGTTTGGTTTGTTAGCAGAGCGCAAGTATGGCCACCCCCCGCCGCCAGTGCGGTGACATTGGAGAGGCCGATCACTGTCACCGGCGTTGACGAATTAGATTTACTGCCGTTGCCGAGTTGTCCGGCGCTATTATCTCCCCAACACTGTACAGTATGATCCACGAGCAAGGCGCAAATATGGCTTGAGCCTGATACCAAAACGCTGGTGTTACTAAGACCGCTTACCGTAACAGGTGTCTCAAATCTCGCGGCGGTTGGGTCAGGGTTAGAAACATCATATCCCCAGCATTTTGTTGTCCCGTCCTGTAACTTGGCACAAGTATGGAGCCAACCCGCTGCTGCCGCTACCGCATTGGTGATGCCACTCACCGCCTCGGGTGTGAGTGCATATCCCACGTAACCGTTACCGAGTTGGCCTAAAAATCCATTGCCCCAGCACTTGACGGTGGAGTCCTTCAGCAAGGCACAAGCACCTGTCAGCGCAACGACATCACCGAGGCCACTGAGCGGCGTTAACGTCGTGGCTTTCGTTAATGGATCAATCTGCCAGCATGTAAAGCTGTGATCCGCCCGCATGGCACAGTTACCACCCGCCAGGATGACATCATCAAGACCAGCAATTGCGGCCAGCACTGCGGATTTCGTTGAGAAATCATAACTCCAGCATTTGATGGTCCGATCTGCCAGCAAGACACAGGTGTCGGAGACCGGAGCGATAACATTGATCAGGCCACGCACGGCTACCGGTGTGATGGAGGCCTCTGTTGTCCCATCCCCAAGCTGTCCAGATGAGTTACCTCCCCAGCACTTGACGGTCTTGTCCGTCAACACGGCACATGTATGGCTGTAGCCAGCCATCAATGTGCTGACATTCGCCAGGCCGTTCACTACCACGGGCAGAGAGGATTTTGTTTTCGTCCCATTCCCGAGCTGGCCTTCTTCGTTGTTGCCCCAGCATTTAACCGTTCTATCCGCCAGCAAAGCGCATGTGTGGTACCCTCCCGCTGCCAACGTAATGACATCAGCCAGACTGTTCACCGTAACGGGCGTAAGGGAATCTGTTTCCGTTCCATCCCCAAGCTCGCCAGCTTGGTTGTAGCCCCAGCATTTCACGGTTTGATCTGTGAGTACCGCGCAGGTATGACCCGCCCCCGTACCAAAACCGTGGCATTGGAAACACCTCGCACCGCTACCGTCGTGGGAGCGTCCGTTGTGGTGCCATCGCCGAGCTGGCCCTGTGAATTATCTCCCCAGCACTTGACCGTCTTGTCAGGCAGAATGACGCAGGCGTGGCCTCCCATAGTAGAGATAGTAGGGAAAGTCATCGCCAACGGTGGGGTGGGGGTAGTTACAGCGGGCGGGGTAGAGGGCGGTGTGATTGTGGAAGGCGTGGGGCTATTGCCATCACCGCTATTACATGCCACAAGCAGGCATGTCCACAACAACAACAGAAAGCGGTCGATTCGGGCGGGCGTTATTTGCAGGGGGTGTTGATTCATGGCGCAGAGGACTCTAGGCAGTGTCGTCCTGAGATACGAAGCCACAGGACGAGACAACGAATCTGAATTGCGGCCAGAAAAGACGATAGCCGTTTCGCGTAGCGCGT
>LNFM01009824.1_pt1 | contig 13714 bp, 13 predicted proteins | sample 596031 | NCBI WGS metagenome assembly LNFM01 (sample SAMN04254537, study PRJNA301005) | activated carbon metagenome | isolation source: dual media filters at the Ann Arbor, Michigan drinking water treatment plant | place: USA: Ann Arbor
GCCGGAGCGGCCGGCCACCATGATGCAGACGATCAGCACGCCGAGTTCGCGCAACACCAGAATGCCCACCATGTCGACGACATAGACGTCAGCGCCGAACTTGCGGAAATGGAACAGGCCCTGCTGGGCGATGATGCAGCCGATCAGGAAGGTGATCAGAAGGATGATCGGCACCGCGCGCCAGGCGACATTGTCGAGCTGGTGCACCACCGAAGTGATGCGGATCTTGCGCGGACTGGCGAAGACCCGCAGCAGCGCGATGACCAGCGCGCCGAGCATGTTGACGATGGCAAGAAACGACCCGCCAACCGAGGCGACGTTCTCACCGATCGATCGCAGCGCATAACGCAACGCCTGCCCGCCGCTGCGCGCCGGCACTTCCTCGAGCTTGACGTTGCGCAGTTCATCCATCAAGGCGCGGTAGTCGTCCTTCAGCCCGGTGACCTTGGCTTCGCGGCCGCTCTGGGCGAAAGCGCGCACCAGCCGTTCCAGAAGCCAGGCGCCGAACGTGTCGAGCCGCTCGACCTGCGCCATGTCGATGGCGACGTTTCTCGCCGACGGATATTTGCGGATGAGGCTCTCGATCGCCGTTTCGAGACCATTGGCGTTGACGGCAATCCACGCGCCGCGTCCCGCCAGGACGAGCCGGTCGCCTTGCTGGGTATCTTCGAGCAATATCTCGCCGCTCACTCCGACCACTTGCCGCCGATCCTTGTCGCCGCGTCCCGAAAAACACAAAAAAACAGGCGATTCTATAGTTCCGCCATGTAAGCCTGTTGGGCGTTTGACCGCAGCCGCCCGAGGCGGATATCCCCAGCCTCATCAGGCAGCGGCCAATAAAGGCGCCGAGCCGAGGCCGCCCGCGGAGGTCGTCACTTGCCGTCCAGCCCTCACATAACGCTTAAAGTCGCGGCTGAAAGGTGGCCGATCGCCGGTTCTTTCACGATTAGCCGCGGCGCCAAGACCGAGGCCCTTGTCGTCGTCGTGGAACTTGGTGACGGGGGTGTGACAGGACGCGGCGAATGCGTGCCTTACGCACGCTATGGCGAGAGTGTCGACACCGTCATGGCGGCGATCGAGGCCATGCGTGGCCCGCTTGGCAACGGTCTCACCCGCATGGCGTTGCAGGCCGCGATGCCGCCGGGGGCGGCGCGCAATGCGGTCGATTGCGCCTTCTGGGACCTGGAGGCCAAGCGTAGCGGACAATCCGCCGCCGCCCTTGTCGGCGTGCCCAGCCCCTGCCCGTTGACCACCGCTTTCACGATATCGTTGGCCGATCCAGCCAGCATGGCCGCCGCCGCCGGGAAGGCGGCAAACCGCGCGCTGCTGAAGGTCAAGCTCGGCGGCAGCGACGGCAACGATCCGGCCCGCATCGCCGCGGTGCGCACCGCCGCGCCGGAAGCGACATTGATCGTCGATGCCAACGAGGGCTGGAGCGAGGAGACGCTCGCCATCCATCTCGCCGCCTGCGCGTCGGCCGGCGTCGTTCTGGTCGAACAGCCGCTGCCGGAAGGGCGCGATCAAGCTCTCGCCGGAATGCGGCGGCCCATTCCCCTTTGCGCCGATGAGAGCGTCCATGACCGCGCCTCGCTGAACGCGCTGGCCGGCAAATACGACGCGGTGAATATCAAGCTGGACAAGACCGGCGGCCTGACCGAAGCGCTGGCTATGGCGGAAGCCGCCACCGCGCAGGGTTTTGCCATTTTCGCCGGCTGCATGGTGGCAACCTCGCTGTCGATGGCGCCGGCAATGCTGCTGGCGCAAAGCGCCCGCTTCGTCGATCTCGACGGCCCCTTGCTGCTGGCGAGAGACCGCGACCACGGTCTGCGGTATGAGGGAAGCCTGGTTTACCCGCCTGGCGCGGCCCTATGGGGCTGAATAAGTCGCCGAACGCTTGCTCGCGCATGCCCGGCTGTGCCGGCAAATGGCAGCCGCAGCATCGACGAGGCGCTCGGCGGGAAGTTTCTGAAAATGGCCGATGACTGCGCCGCTGCCACCGCCGACGCCATCATGGCGGTCGCCCGGCCCTGATTTTCCTGATATTTCCGCAACACTCCACGCCGTAAGTGTAAATAACTAATTTTACAGGTGTATTTCCAGCGTCCTTGGTTAACCAAACCTTTCCGTCGTTCCCCCATTGGGGCTAGACTTGGGCCACAATGACCTGCCGCAGCCGGCGGGCGCGGTAACGGGGTCGGGGCATGCGAATGCGGGGGCTGTTGCTCGGAATGGTTGCGATAGCGACGGCGCTGACGTCGGCCATGACATTGGCATCGACATCGGCCAACGCCACCATGCGCATCGCCGAAGACCGCGGCGGCCAGATCGGCCACTACCTGCAAGCCTTCGCCACGTTGCGTTCGTCCGGCGAGAAGGTCGTCATCGACGGCAACTGCCTGTCCGCCTGCACCCTCGTCCTCGGGCTGATCCCCAAAAGCCGCGTCTGCGCCACGCCGCGCGCCCGCTTCGGCTTTCACGCCGCCTGGATGCCGGATGGCGAAGGTCGACCGGTGACGTCGCCGATGGGCACCGAAGCCTTGTGGAATATTTATCCGTCGCCGGTGAAGCGCTGGATCAGCCGCAATGGCGGGCTGTCGCGCAAGATGATCTTCATGCAGGGCCGCGCCATGCGCGGCATCGTCGCCGAATGCGGTGAAACCACCCGCCGCGCCGAGGCGCGCTCAGACCGGCGCAACGCGCCCCGCCCGGTGCGCTATACCGGCGCAAGCGCCGCCAGCGATCGCCGCTAGCGCCATCGCCGCATAGGCCCCGGCGCCGAACGCGCCATACAGCACGCCCGACAGTCCCATCGCGCCGGCCATCGCCACGCCTATGGCGATGGCGAGATAGCCCTGTGCCTTAGCCGCCTGGCCCTGCGGCGCGTGGCGGGCAACGAACATCAACGCGCCGAGATGGGTCGCACCGAAAGTCAGTCCGTGCAGCAATTGCAAGGCTGGCAGCGCGATGGCCGGCGGATCGAACGCCATCGCGGTCCAGCGCAGCACGCTGCCGGCCGCCCCCAGCATCAGCATGATACTCGGCTGAAAAAACGCCGGCAGCCGCGCTGAAAAGGCAAACAGCACGATCTCGGCGAGGACGCCGAGACCCCACAGAGTGGCGATGATCGTGCCGTCGAGCCCGGCGCTGCGCCAGGCCACCGCCGAGAAACCGTAGAACACCGCATGCCCGGCCTGAATCAGGCTTGCCGCCGCGACCACGGCGATAAAGGCCGGATCGCGCAGCATGTTTCGTTTCGGCGCGGCGCTTGACGGCGGAGTTAGCGCGCCGGTCGCCAGAGGCGCCAGCAGCATCGCCGCCACTGCTGCGGCGCAGGCGGCGGCGACGATCAGCCAGATCAAATGCTGTGCCGGCATCAGATCGGCGGCAAAGCCGGCGGCGAAAGTGCCGAAGATGAAGGCGAGCGACCCCCACAACCGCACCGGCCCGTAAGCCCGGCCGCGCGCCGACAGGCCGCGCAGCGCGTAAGTTTCGGTCAACGGCATCACCGGCGTCATCGCCAGCGAGGCAAGCGTGAAGGCCAAGAGGATCGCGACGCCGCCTTCCGACAGGCCGACCAGCATATAACCGGCAACGCTGAAGCAACTGGTCACAACGATGGCGGCGCGCACCGCGTCGTAACGGTCGGCGGCATGCGTCACGATCGGCAGCGCCACCACGCGGGCGATAATCGGCGCCGCCAGCACCAGGCCGATCATTTGCGGATCCAGGCCTTTGGCCGCCAGCCAGACCGGAAAGAACGGCAGTTGGATACCGCCCATCACGAACAGGGCGGCATAAAGCCACGCCAGCCGCGTCGCAAACCCGGCCTCTCGCGCCGAAGCCTTCGGATCGGGGCTCTGCGACATAAACCACGTCATTCCGGCGGCAATCTCGGGCTATTCGTGCGGTATGCGGCAAGTGTGGCTGGCCGAATCAACCAGCTTGATTGATAAACTTCCCTTCGGGGAAAGCACATGGCGCACCAAATGGCCAATGAGACCTCCGCGCTGCGCGGAGAGCCGCAGCTGTCGCAAGTGCCTGAGCATGTCGCCGAAGACGACTATAGGTCGTTCAGCGACGCCTTGGGCGCCAGCGCGCGCGGCCGCGCCTTCCTGCAAGAATATGCCAGGCGCAACCGCCATGCCGACACCGAAGTGGTGCTGGCCGCGCTCGACCGTCTTGAATCGGTCGCGCGCAGCCAGAAGACCGCGCCGGAAGCCGAGCGCATCCGCCAGGATTTGCGCGCTTTGCTCGACACCATCCGCTCGGCGCGGCCGCAGATCGACCAGACGCCGGGCGCCATCAAGGCGGCGACGCTCGCGGCTTTGATCGAATTCGTGCAGGCGCGTATCGAGGGTTTGGTGCAGCCGAACACCGCGCCACTCGCCTCGGTGCCGGAGCCCGAGCAGCCCGAATTGCCGATCCCGCAGCCGGGCACCGCTTTCCAGCGCACCATCGCACTGGTCGAGGCGATCGCGCCGCCGCAAGAATCTGTACCTGCGCCCGTGGCGCGCGAATCGCAAGGCTTTGTGCTCAGGCTCGATCCGCGCGTCGCGCCGGCGGCGCGCAATTTCGATCCGGACGCGATGCTGAGCGAACTGCCGCGCTCGACCAAGATCATTCCGGAAGTCAATTTCATCGACTCTCTGTTCAATGCCATCGACGCCAAGAACAAGGCCGAGAAAAAAACGGAGAACAAGGCAGAGTCGGCCGCCACGCCCGCCGAGCCCAGCATTGCCGCCGCGCCGGTTGTGGCGCTGCTCCCCGTCGAGGCGCCCGCCGTCACCGCCGCCAAGCTGCCGATCGACATGCCGGGCCCGGTCGCCACCGCGCCGCTCGCCATCATCGACGACGCCGCCGACAGCGCAGCCGTCGCCACGGCCGAAAGCGTCGCGCGCAGCGATGCCACCGCCGCCAAGATCAATGCCTCGGCCGCGGCCATTGACGAGATTGTCGCCGCCGCGCAAGCCGCCATGGCCGAAGCAGCCATCGCCGACACGGCGATAGCCGAAGCCGCTCACGCCGACGCTTCCGCGGTCGAAGCGGTCTCGATCGAAGAAGCGGTTATCGACATTGGCTTTGTCGAAACCGCTTTTGGCGAAGCATCTTTTGCCGAAGCGGCCATTGCCGAAACGGAATTTGCCGAAGCGGCATTTGTCGAGACGACATTCCCCGAAGCGGTCATCGCCGAAGCAACGTCGCCTGAAGCGCTCGTTGCCGAAGCCGCACCGCAAGCCATCGCCGCGGAAACTCAACCCGCCGAGGCGGCTCCTATCGCCATCGCGCCCGTCATTGCACCGGCCGCCGATCCGTCGATGCTGGCGATGGACAACGCGCTCGCCGAAATCATGGCGCTGAGCGACGAAGAGCGGCTGGCGCTGTTTACTTAGATGGGCGAATGGGGAATAGCGAATAGGGAATAGTTTCTATTCTGCTCGCTACTCGCTACTTATCAACTTGGCGAACATGTCGACGTCGACATTGCCGCCGGACAATATGGCGACCACGACCTTGCCCTTGGTCTCGCACAGATTGTCGAGCTTGCCCGCCAGCAGCGCGGCAAGGCCGATCGCCCCGCCCGGCTCGACCACCAGCTTCAACTCCTCGAAGGCATAGCGCACGGCGCGCGCGACATCGGCATCGCTCGCCGTAATGCCCTGCCCGATCAAGGCCTGCGTGATCGGGAACGTCCACTCGCCCGGCGTATTGCTCATCAGCGCGTCGCAGATCGAACCGCTCACCTTTGCGTTGGCCTCGCGGTGGCCGCTGACGAACGAGCGCAACGTGTCGTCGAAGTCTTCCGGCTCGGCGGTGAACATCTTCGCCTCAGGCACGCGCGACTTGACGCCGAGCGAGATGCCCGCGGCCAGCCCGCCGCCAGACGCGCCGACCACAACAATCTCCGGCTTGAGGTTAAGCTTGGCCAGATCCTCGACGATCTCGGCACCGATGGTGCCCTGCCCGGCGATGATCAGCGGATCGTCATAAGGCGGCACCAAAGTCGCGCCGCGCTCCTTGACGATCTTCATGGCAATCGCGGCGCGGTCCTCGCCGGCATCGCGGTCGTACAGCACCACCTCGGCACCGAGCGCCAAGGTGCGGCTGCGCTTGGCCTTGGGCGCGTCCGACGGCATGACGATGATCGCCGGCATGCCTAAGAGCTTCGCCGCCGCAGCCACGCCTTGCGCGTGATTGCCGGATGAATACGCGACCACGCCGGCGGCGCGTCTGTCCTGCGCGATCGACGACACCTTGTTGTAGGCGCCGCGGAACTTGAACGAGCCGGTGCGCTGCAAGGTCTCCACTTTAAGAAACACGCGCGCGCCGAGCCGCGCGTCCAGCACCGGGAAATTGACCAGAGGCGTGCGCACCGCGACGCCTTGCAGCCGCTTGGCGGCGGCCTCGATATCGGCGGCGGTCGGCAGCAGGTTTTTGTCGATGATGCCCATGCGGCGAGGTTAGCGCCGGAGGCGAGCGCGCCGCAAGGCGCAAAAACAGCCGCGCTAAGCTGCCGCCTTGTTGCCGCCGCGCCGTCCGCTGGCGCGGGCGGTGGCAAACAGCGTCTTCAGCCGCTCTTTGCGGTTTCGCTTTTCCCGCCAGGCGCGCGCGCCATCGGTGACGAGATCGAGGAAAGTCTGTGCACAAGCCTGCCACGTCAGCCGCTCGGCGAATTCACGGCAGGTTGCACGATCGAGTTCCAAAGCTTCCAGACAGGCTTGCCGCAAGTCTTCATCGAGCCTCCCGACCGGCGCAGCGCCAGGAAGATTTTGGCTAATGACATCGCGCGGCGCCGTCGCCGGAAACGCCGCCACCGGCACGCCGCTCGCCAATGCCTCGAGCAGCACCAGACCGTACGTGTCGGTGCGGCTGGGAAATACGAAGACATCGGCCGAGGCATAGATCGCCGCCAGTTCCGCGCCCTGCTTGGAACCGACGAACACGGCGTCCGGATAGGCCTTCGACAAGTGCTCGCGGGCCGGGCCGTCGCCGACGATCAATCTAGTGCCCGGCAGATCGAGCTTGAGAAACTCTTCGAGATTTTTTTCGACCGCAACGCGTCCGACCGTCAAAAAAACCGGCCGCGGCAAAGCACGGCCATCGATCAGGTCCACACGGCGCGCGGGGTTGAACAACTGCGCATCGACGCCGCGCGACCACAGCTTCACATTTTTAAATCCGCGCCCGGTCAATTCGCGCTGCAAGGTCGGCGTCGCCGCCAAAACCCCGGCGCTTTGCGCATGGAAGCGGCGCAGCCAGCCCCAGGTCAGGTCGGTGGTCCAGCGCTGCGGCAGCGGCAGGCGCTCGGCGAGATAATCGGGAAAGCGCGTGTGAAAGCTGGTGGTGAACGGCATGCCGCGCTTGATGCAGACGCGCCGCACGGCGTGACCGATCGGCCCTTCGGTGGCGATGTGCACGCAGTCGGCGCGGGTCTGGTCGAGACGGCGCTCGATATCGCCGGGGCCGGTCAACGCCAGGCGGATTTCGGCATAGCCCGGCATCGGCAAGGTCCAGAAGCCTTGCGGACTGAGGAATTCCAGATCGGCGCCGAGCGCGTGCGCCTCGTGCGCGACCTGCGACAAGGTCCGCACCACGCCGTTGACCTGCGGATGCCAGGCATCGGTCGCGACCAGAATTTTCATACGTGTTCTCTCATGTGAACGGCCGCGCATCGAATCCTCATCCTGAGGAGCCGCGCGCAGCGCGGCGTCTCGAAGGATGGCCGCGAGTCTCCGGCCTCATGGTTCGAGACGCGCCGCTGCGCGACGCTCCTCACCATGAGGGTCATGCGGCTTGCGGATGGGCCAGCGGAGTCACCGGCGCGGCCTGTGCTTCCAACCGCGTCCAGGTGACGATCTCGAACGTGCCGTCCATGTTCTCGACCGCCGCGGTGCAGCTTTCGACCCAGTCGCCGCAATTGATGTAGCGCAGGCCGAAATCGTCATGCAGCGCCGCGGTATGAATGTGGCCGCAGATCACGCCGTCGACCTGATGGTGCTTGGCTTCGGTCGCCAGCGCCTTCTCGAAAGCGCCGATGAAATTGACCGCGTTCTTCACTTTCATCTTGGCCCATTTCGACAGCGACCAGTAAGGCCGGCCGAACACGCGCAGCAGCAGATTGAAAAAGCGGTTCATCGAGATGGCGAAGTCGTAGGCCTTGTCGCCGAGCAGCGCCAGCCAGCGTGCCTGCGTCACGATGAGGTCGAACATGTCGCCATGCACGACGAGATAACGCTTGCCATCGGCGGTTTCGTGAATGGTGTTCTCCACCACTTCGATGCCGCCGAAATGGGTGCCGTAATAATTGCGCAGGAATTCGTCGTGGTTCCCGGGGATGTAGATCAGCCGCGCACCTTTACGCGCCTGGCGCAACAGCTTCTGCACCACGTCGTTATGCGGCTGCGGCCAGTACCAGCCTGAGCGCAACGCCCAGCCATCGACAATGTCGCCGACCAGATAGATCACATCGGCTTCGTGATGGCGGAGGAAATCGAGCAGTCTGTCGGCCTGGCAGCCGCGCGTGCCGAGATGCACGTCGGAGATGAAAAGCGCGCGAAAGCGCCGCGGGACGATCTCCGTCACGGCGCACCTTTCTCCAGTTCATTCTTCATGCCGGATTGCATTATCAGCTCCGCATTGCGGTTTTATGACATCGCTTGCTGCGCCCCTCCCCCGCGCGCACGTGCGCGTGATGGGGAGGGGTCGGGGGTGGGGGCAAGAAACGCTACGCCGCCACGCTGCGCGCTTCAGCACGCCTGAACCGCACCAACGTATAAAAGCCGAACGGCTTGACCTTGCGCCGCTCGATCAGCTCCGCGCCGCCATGCGCCTGCGCCCAATCCTGCAAGCGGTGAAACGGAAACTCCGGCCGCAGCCCGAGCCCGCGCGCCTTTTGCGCCAGCAGCCGCTCGAGCGCCGCCGCGATGCCACGCTCCGAATACAGATGATTGACCAGAATGATCTGCCCGCCCGGCCGCAGCACCCGCGCGCATTCGCTCAGCACCTGTTCGGGATTGTCGACGAGCGTAATGACGAACTGGCCGACCACGCAGTCGAACGATGCATCGGAATAATCGAGGCGGCTCGCATCCATCACCCGCAAGTCCTTGACGTAAGGATAGCGCCCGCCGGCGAGGCGCTCGCGCGCCCGCGCGATCATCGGCTCGGAAATGTCGATGCCGGTAATCTCGGTCGAGGCGTCGTAATCGTCGAACGACAGGCCGGTGCCGACGCCGATTTCAAGGATGCGGCCGCCGACGTTCTGCGCCGCCTTTGCCGCGGCGCGCCGGCCGTTGAGGAACACCGGTCCGCACAAAACGTCGTAAATCGGCGCCCAGCGGGCATAGGCTTTTTCCATGACGTCCTTGGCCGGATCGCGCTGCATCGCTGTGCCCTTGAATCGAAGCGCCCGTTGAGGCCTTCGCACTAGCAAGCGACTGCGACAGTCAGGCGACACTTTGCGTCATTCCGGGGCGCGCGTAAGCGCGAACCCGGAATCCAGAAGCCCTCTCCATTCTTGCATCTGGATTCCGGGTCCGGCCCTCACGGGCCGTCCCGAAATGACGAGGATAGCCTTGACCCCTCCGCCCCACGCCCTAACACTCTTGTCACAATCGAATTTTTTCAGAAAAAGAGGACACGCCATGGATCTGGGTATCGCCGGCCGCAAGGCCATCGTCTGTGCGTCGAGCCGGGGCTTGGGCAAGGCCTGTGCCCGCGCTCTGGCCGAGGCCGGCTGTGAAGTCGTCATCAACGGTCGCGATTCCAAGACACTCAACGCCACCGCCGCCGAACTGGCCAGCATCACCGGCGCCAGGATCATCCCTGTCATCGCCGACGTATCGACGCCGGAAGGCCAGAAGGCGCTGTTTGCCGCCTGCCCGCGGCCGGACATTCTGGTCAACAACAACGGCGGCCCGCCGCTGCGCGACTTTCGCGAACTCAATCGGGAGATGATGATCGACGGCGTCATCGCCAACATGGTGGTGGCGATCGAACTGACGCAGAAGGTCATCGACCACATGGCGCAGCGCAAGTTCGGCCGCATCGTCAACATCACGTCGAGTTCGGTGAAGGCGCCGATCCCCGGCCTCGATCTGTCGTCGGGCGCGCGCGCCGGACTGACCTCGTTCCTGGCCGGCGTGGCGCGCACCGTCGCCGACAAGAACGTTACCATCAACTCGATCCTGCCCGGCGCGTTCGACACCGACCGCCTACGCGGCGGCCTGACCAAGACGGCGGAGAAGACCGGCAAGAACATCACCCAGGTCGCCGCCGACCGCATCAATACCATTCCGGCCAAACGCTTCGGCGATCCGGCCGAGTTCGGCGCGGCCTGCGCGTTCCTGTGCTCGGCGCAGGCGAGCTACATCACCGGGCAGAATCTGTTGATCGACGGCGGCGCCTTTCCCGGCGCGTTCTAGAGGCGCGCCGCGCGCACGCAGCAACTACCCACGCAACATTAAAAAAGGCCGGCGTCACCGCCGGCCTTTTTCTTAATCCGTCGCAGTGTCGAAGGCTTATTTGGTGTAAACCTGCTTCACGCGAGCCGGCTCGGCGCCGAACTTATAGCGCACACCGGCCGAGATGATGTGGATGTGGGTATCGACCGAACCGGTATAGGGGCCGACGAGGCCGTTGAACCAGGGGTTGCCCGCGACGACGTTGATCGGCGTGTTTTTCACGTCGATGAACGAGTAGCCGACATCGACGGTCAGCCCGGCGAAATGGGCCGGCTTGTACGAGAAGCCCGCCGAGTACCAGTTGCGATCGTTGTCCGGCAGGCGCGGCGTACGGACGGCGTCGGTGACCGGGCTCTTTTCGAAGGCGAAGCCGGCGCGGATGGTCCACGCCGGATCGAGCTTGTACTCGGCGCCGATCGAATAGAAATGACCGTCGCTGTATTGGAACGGCAACGTGATCGGTGCGCCTGTCGGACCGAGTGCCGCCGCGCCGCTTCCCTGGTAAACGGTCGAAGTGCCGATGCGGCTCCAGTTCGCGAACTCGTAGCCGGCGAGCAAGGTCAAGCGATCGGTCAGGCCCTGACGCAAACCGATGGTCAAAGTGTCCGGCAGATTGACGGTGGTGTTGATCGGACCGTTGGTGCTGGCGCCGGCGCCGTTGGAAAGCGTGCCGCTGATTTTGTTATTGATGGCCGAGCGATAGCCGATGCCGATCGTGGTGCTGGCGGTCGGGGTAATGGTGACGCCGGCCGTAAAGCCCCAGCCCCAGCCGGTGCCGTTGAGCGTGAAATTGCTCGCCGCGATCGCGTTGAACTGCTGATAGTTCACCCACATGTATTGCGCCTGCAAGCCGATGGCGACGCTGACCCAGTCGTTGATCTTGTAGGCGATGTTGGGATTGAAGTTGTAGGTCGCGGCGTTCGAGTCCTGCGCGTAGAAACGGCCGGTGCCGCCCCAGACCGCCGGGAAATTCACGCCGAGGCCGAAGGGCGCATTCACCGCCATGCCGACCCACAACTTGTCGTTGACCTGATAGGAGAAATAGTTCGACGGCACGACAGCGGCTTCGCCGCTGTTGTTGACCACCGTGGTGCCGGCGGCGTTCTTTTGCTCGGCATAGGGCAGGATGGCCGAGGCGCTCAGTTCGAGGTTCATGCCGTTGAACTGCGTCATCGTCGCCGGATTCCAGAACATCGACGACAGCGCGCCGCCGGCGGCGATGCCAGCAAAGGACGAGCCCTGGCCGTAAGCGCTCTGCTCGCGAATGGCGAAACCGCCGGCATTGGCCGCTGTTGTCGCCGCGAAGAGAACTGCTGCGCTCGTGCAACCGAGCAAAATTGATTTGACGCGCCCCCGAACCATGTCCCGTCCCCTTTACTTAAACTTGCCGCGCCGTCGAGCTTTGTGGCGCATTGATGGGCATATCGTGCCGACTCTTGGGGCGGCTCGCAACGCGGAGTCGCGGCAAGATCACACTTGCGGCGCGCGTTTTATGACATTTTGGGAATGTGTGGCATTCCCGTCACAGCCGGTCCAATCGGACAAAGCTGTCATAAATTCTTGCGATTCAACGGATTATGGCCGGCCGGCCTAAGGCTTCGCCGTCAGCAGGGCGCGCGCCGACAGCGCCTGTTTGAAGTCGACCATGGCCTCGTCGATCGAGGCGCCGCTATTGGCCTTCTCGAGCTTGCGCAACAGAGTCTTGAGATTGCGGTCCTTGTCGCGGATCACCCAGCGCCGGGTGAAGATCTGCGCGTCGTAGATCGAGGTGATGCGCACGGGTGCGGCGACCGACGGCAGATTGGCGTCGAAGTGCTGAACATAGGGTATCGTCATGCCACATCCACGCAGGCTTGGCCTGCTCTCAGTTTTCTGATTGGAGAATCACCATGCGCGCTTTGAACGCCGGGCGATATAGCCTCTGTGGATACATTGCCGATTAAGTTCGCTTAATCGACGCGGCGCGTCTGATACCGCCTCGCTTGTAGGTATCGCGCATAAGGCCTATATATCAATTTACACAAGCGATTTTTGAATAGACCGATCTCTTCGATTTGTTTGTTTTCTTGTTGCTGGCCTCAAGCGGATGCATGTCCGCGGAAAGACGTTTGATGAACATCTTTATCTTCAAGTCGGAAAGCAACCGCGAGCTGCGCGCCTTTTCCGGCGACAAAGGCGGCCTCAATCTGCCGGCCAAATTCCGCCCGTGGCACGCCGTCGGCGTGGTCAAGCCCGACATGGCGCCGCCGAACAATCTCAGCCGCGACGTGATCGAGAAGTCGATCGCCGACAACGGCTTTCAGTTGTACAAGCTCAAAGCCGAGAAGTAGCGCCGCGCGCGCGTCAGTTCCTGGGCGGACGGGCCCGGCTGCGCAAAGTGTCGATATAAACCGCCTTGCTCATGAACTCGTGGCCCATGTCGCGCAGTTCTTCCGCGACCGTAGGGTCAAGGCCTTCAGTGGCAGTGAGGCGAAAGCATTGTTCAGCTTTCTCAAGGAAATACGCGGCGTCCAGCATTTTGGTTATATGCCGCGCACGCCCACGATTTACAACCAAGCTTCGTTGGATTTGCCCAGAAAAACCCCATAATACCGCCGTCCGGGTGCATGGCGAGGTTGCGTAATACCTCCCCTTGCTCCTGGCCCCTTCGCCGTCGCATATTCGCCGCGACCTGCCGCACGTCCGTCACACAACAAAAATTATCCGAGGGAGTTAAACGTCATGAAGCTCGTCCGCTACGGCGCACCCGGCCGCGAAAAGCCCGGCATCATCGGAGAGGACGGCAAGATCCGCGACCTGTCCCGGATCGTCAAGGACATCGACGGCGAAATGCTCGCCTCCGGCGGCCTCGCCAAGATCAAGAAGGCCAACCTCAAGCGCATGAAGCCGGTGCCCGGCAAGCCGCGGCTCGGCCCCTGCGTCGGCAATGTGCGCAACTTCATCGCCATCGGCCTGAACTATTCCGACCACGCCGCGGAAGCCGGCATGCCGATCCCGAAGGAGCCGATCATCTTCAACAAGGCGCCGACCTCGATCTGCGGCCCGAACGACGACACCATGATCCCGAAGGACTCGCTCAAGCTCGACTGGGAAATCGAGATCGGCATCGTCATCGGCAAGCGCGCGCGCTACCTGACCAAGGAAAACACCAAGGCCGCGATCGCCGGCTACTTCCTGTCCAACGACGTCTCCGAGCGCAATTTCCAGATCGAGCGTTCCGGCGGCCAGTGGGGCAAGGGCAAGAGCGCGGAAAC
>LNFM01010503.1_pt1 | contig 13714 bp, 11 predicted proteins | sample 596031 | NCBI WGS metagenome assembly LNFM01 (sample SAMN04254537, study PRJNA301005) | activated carbon metagenome | isolation source: dual media filters at the Ann Arbor, Michigan drinking water treatment plant | place: USA: Ann Arbor
TCGAGGCGCTTAAGGCTGTATGGCATCGCGGCGCGGTCGATGCCGATGGCAAGACAGGCGATGGCGCAGGGCTGCATATCGATTTGCCCGTGCGCTTTTTTGACGACGCGATTTCGGACAGCGGCCACCGACCGATGCCCAACCGTCTGGCGGTCGGCATGGTATTCCTGCCGCGTACCGATTTAAGCGCGCAAGAAAATTGTCGCACTATTGTCGAAGCGGAAATCATCGATGCGGGCTACACCATCTACGGCTGGCGGCAGGTGCCGGTCGATGTGTCCGTGATTGGAACGAAGGCGCAAGCAACGCGGCCCGAGATCGAGCAGATCATGATTGCAGGGCCGATGCCCGACGAGGTCGACGCCACCGAGTTCGAGAAGAATCTCTATCTCGTCCGCCGCCGGATCGAAAAGAAAATCATCGCCGCCCAAATCCGCGATTTCTACATCTGCTCGCTGTCGTGCCGGTCGATTGTCTACAAGGGCCTGTTCCTCGCTGAAAGCCTCTCGGTATTTTATCCTGACCTTCAGGACGACCGGTTCGAAAGCCGCGTAGCGATTTTCCACCAGCGTTATTCGACCAACACATTCCCGCAATGGTGGCTGGCGCAGCCATTCCGCGGCCTTGCCCATAACGGCGAAATCAACACCATCCGAGGCAACCAGAACTGGATGAAAAGCCACGAGATCAAGATGGCCTCCATCGCCTTCGGCGCGCAATCGGACGACATCAAGCCGGTCATTCCGGCAGGATCGTCAGACACCGCAGCGCTGGACGCGGTGTTTGAAACGTTGGTCCGTTCTGGCAAAGAAGCGCCAACCGCGAAGCTGACCCCAATATCCCCGAAGCCCACCGCGCGATGTATGAATATATGGCCTCGGTGATGGAGCCTTGGGATGGCCCAGCCGCACTCGCGATGACCGATGGTCATTGGGCCGTCGCCGGCGTCGACCGCAATGCGCTGCGCCCCCTGCGCTATTGCCGCACCAACGACAATTTGCTCGTGATCGGTTCGGAAACCGGTATGGTTGTGTTGCCCGAAGCAACGATCATCGAAAAAGGACGCCTTGGCCCCGGGCAGATGATCTCGGTCAATCTGGATGAAGGCAAATTATACCGTGACCATGAACTCAAGGACCGCATCGCCGCCGAGCAGGATTATGGCGCGCTGGTCAAGGGTTTCCGCGCGATTGGTGACTTGCCAAAGGCTGCCGATGAGTCGGCCCCTGCTTGGAGCCGCGCAGAGCTGACGAAGCGGCAGATTGCCGCTGGTATGACACTCGAAGACGTCGAGATGATCCTCGCGCCGATGATCGAGGATGGCAAGGAAGCCATCGGCTCGATGGGCGACGACACTCCGCTTGCAGTCATCAGCGACAAACCGCGCCTGATCAGCCAGTTTTTCCGGCAGAATTTTAGTCAGGTGACCAACCCACCCATCGACAGTTTGCGCGAACGGCATGTGATGAGCCTGAAAACGCGTTTTTCAAATCTTGCCAACATCCTTGATGAAAACAGCCAAAATAGCGACGTTCTCGTGCTTGAAAGCCCTGCGCTGACATGTGGCGAATGGACGCGGCTGAAATCCGCATTTGGGCCGCTCGCAGCCGCAATTGACTGCACTTATGACATTACCGATGGGCAGGAAGGGCTACGCGCCGCGATCGCGCGCATCCGCGAAGAAGCGGTTGAGGCCGTCCGCATGGGCAAATCCGAACTGTTTTTGACCGACGAAAATATCGGTCAAGACCGCGTTGCCATCGCAATGATCCTCGCAGCGGCCGCCGTCCATACGCATCTGGTCCGCAATGGGCTGCGCAGTTACTCGTCGATAAACGTTCGCTCCGCCGAATGCCTCGACACGCATTATTTTGCGGTTTTGGTCGGGGTCGGAGCGACCACAGTCAACGCCTATCTCGCCGAGGCGTCAATAGCCGACCGGCATGCTCGAGGGCTTTTGGGTGAGCTGAGCCTTCAAACCGCAGTCGGCAACTACCAAACCGCGGTCAACGAGGGCCTGCTGAAGATCATGTCCAAAATGGGCATCGCGGTCATATCCAGCTATCGCGGCGGTTACAATTTCGAAGCGGTCGGTCTCTCCCGCGCATTGGTCAACGACTTCTTCCCCGGCATGCCGAACAAGATATCGGGCGAAGGGTATCACTCGCTGTACGTCAATGCGAAGGACCGCCACGAAGCGGCCTTTGATACTGCAGTTGCGCGGCTTCCTGTTGGCGGCTTCTACAAACAACGCAATGGCGGCGAAGAGCATGCCTATTCGGCCGGGCTGATGCATTTGCTTCAAAGCGCCGTCGCCAACGACAGCTACTCGACCTACACGCAATTTGCGCAGGGCGTCAAAGAACTTCCACCGATTTATCTGCGCGATTTGTTGGAGTTTAACTTCGCCAAAGAGCCCGTCGCGATTGACGAGGTCGAGGCGATCACCGAAATCCGCAAGCGCTTTGTAACCCCCGGAATGTCCTTGGGTGCTCTGTCGCCCGAAGCGCATGAGACGCTGGCGATTGCGATGAACCGCATCGGTGCCAAGGCGGTGTCGGGTGAAGGTGGCGAAGACAGCAAGCGCTTCAAACCCTATGAAAATGGTGACAACGCCAACAGCGTTATCAAACAGATCGCATCTGGGCGTTTCGGCGTAACAGCTGAATATCTCGGCGCGTGCGAAGAAATTGAGATCAAGGTCGCGCAAGGCGCGAAGCCCGGCGAAGGCGGCCAGTTGCCCGGCTTCAAAGTGACCGAGATGATTGCGCGTTTGCGGCATTCCACGCCGGGGGTGATGCTCATTTCGCCGCCACCGCATCATGATATCTATTCAATTGAAGATCTGGCGCAGCTGATTTACGACCTGAAACAAATAAACCCGCGCGCACGCGTTTGCGTCAAGCTGGTAAGCGCGGCAGGCATCGGCACGATTGCGGCGGGCGTTGCCAAGGCGCATGCCGACGTCATCCTCGTCTCAGGCAATGTCGGCGGCACCGGCGCTAGCCCACAAACCAGCATCAAATATGCCGGCACTCCTTGGGAAATGGGGCTGTCCGAAGCCAATCAGGTACTCACGCTCAACGGCCTGCGCCACCGCATTAAACTGCGCACCGACGGCGGCCTGAAAACCGGTCGTGACATTGTCATTGCCGCAATCTTGGGTGCTGAAGAATTCGGCATCGGGACATTGAGCCTCGTTGCGATGGGTTGCATCATGGTTCGCCAGTGTCACTCTAACACTTGCCCTGTCGGCGTGTGCACGCAGGATGACGAGTTGCGCAAAAAATTCGGCGGTTCGCCGGAGAAGGTCATCAACTTGATGACTTTCATCGCCGAAGAGGTCCGCGAGATTTTAGCAAAGCTGGGTTACCGTTCGCTTGACGAAGTGATCGGTCGCACAGAGCTGCTCCGTCAGGTGAGCAGGGGGGCCGAGCATCTCGACGATCTCGATCTGAACCCGATCCTCGCTAAAGTCGATGCGCCCGACAGCGCGCGGCGATTCTCTATCCCGACGTTCCGCAACGAAGTGCCCGACAGCCTCGACGCGCAAATGATCCGCGATGCCAAGCCGGTGTTCGAACGCCGCGAGAAGATGCAGCTGACCTATAATGTCCGCAACACCCACCGCGCCGTGGGCACACGGTTCAGTTCCGAAATCACAAGGCTTTACGGCATGAAGAACTTGGCGGAAGACCATGTCCATGTCCGCCTGCGCGGTTCGGCGGGACAGTCGTTGGGGGCTTTCTTGTGCCAAGGCATCACGCTTGAAGTGTTCGGCGATGCCAATGATTATGTCGGCAAAGGCCTTTCGGGCGGAACGATCATTGTGAGGCCCACCGTGAGTTCGCCTCTGGTCAGCCAGGACAATAGCATTATCGGCAATACCGTTCTCTACGGTGCAACGGCCGGGCGGTTATTTGCGGCGGGTCAGGCAGGTGAACGCTTCGCGGTTCGCAACTCAGGCGCGCATGTTGTGGTTGAAGGCTGCGGCTCCAACGGCCTTGAATATATGACCGGCGGCATTGCTGTCATCCTGGGCCGCGTCGGTAGCAACTTTGGCGCTGGCATGACCGGCGGGATGGCTTTCATTCTCGACCATGACGGCAGCTTTGAAGCCAATGCGAACCCCGAAAATATCGTCTGGCAGCGGCTGGATAGTATGTATTGGGAAGAGCAATTAAAGGCCCTCATCATGGCGCATGCGCATGCTACCGATAGCAAATGGTCGCGTTCGATCATCGAAGATTGGGACCGACGGCGCGGCGAATTCTGGCAGATTTGCCCGAAGGAAATGCTGACCCGTTTGGCGCAGCCGCTGTCGGATAGCGAGGCACTGGAGGCGGCGGAGTAACATCCGCTGGCATTTTGCAACCATTTACATTTCTAAGCCCAAGCTGAGCGCTTCGTTCAGCTTGGGCTAAGCCGCCTCCGCCTATCAGGCCGCCAACGGCACCTTCGCCGCCACGCCACTTTTTGGCGATGAGTGAGGATGATGGTTATGCATTCCAGATATTTACTTTGCGCGCTCCCGTTGCTGGCGATTTCCGCTGCGCCTGCGACTGCGCAGGATTTGGTTTTCGTTCCGGGCACTGGCGAACCTTTTGCAATCGACGCAACGGACAATGATTTTGCGCCAGCCGCAGACGATGCCGGCACCGATTTTGCCGATATGGCCGATAGGATTGCCGATCCGGATATGCAGGACGGCGTCGCGGCCGCAATTGAAAGCGCCACTAGCGCAATGATGAACTTACCCGTCGGCCGCTTTGCCGAAGCAATCGAACGCGCCCGTCCCGGCACCGTCAGCCGCCGGATGCGCGGCGATGCGACGGTGGCAGACATTGCGGGTCGCGATGCGGGTTATTTACCCGAAGAACTAGGTGAGCGCAGCCGCGATGCCATGGGCATGATGAGCGGTTTTGCCCGCGCCATGGCGACGATGATGCCCGAATTCGAACGCATGAGCCACGAGATGGAAGAAAGCTTCCGCGCTGCCAAGGCCGAGGCACGCCGCAGCAGAAATTAACGAACGACCGGCGGGGGCATTTCGCCGGAAGTAACCTCAGTTTCTGGGGTTCGTCACGTCTCCCTCGGGTCGCACATCTTCGGATGAACGAGGGAAATGGGGCGAGGTGCAGGGTCGCGTCAAAACCGGCCTTGCACCATCGCCTTATCTACGCAATCGGGCTAGCCAACTCGTCGTTCCCCTGCTCTAACGCTCCCGAGAAAATTCGGGGAGAATGGTTATGCGCAATCTGTTTCTGGCGGCGTCGGCATTCGCGTTGATCTACGCGGTTCCAGCTCACGCCGATGCCAATGGTGACCTTAAAAAACTGGTAGACGATGTCTGGGCGGTAACGCTTAAGGATCAGCCGATTTATGCCAGCGCACTAGGTATCGACACCTATGCAGGGGAGGTCGGCGATTACACTCTCGCTGCACAGGACCGGCGCGCCGCAGAAGCCGCAGCATTTTTGAAGCGGCTGGATGCAATCCCAGCCAGCCAGTTTGACGCGGCGACCAAGGTTGAGGCTGGGATATTGCGGCGCGCGTTAAACTCGACCATCGAAGGCAACCGTTTCGGCCAACGCACGATCAATTTTACGACCTATTCGAGCTGGCATCAGCAATTTGCCGGAATGGCGCAGAATTTGCCGTTTAAGACCAAGGCTGACTTCGACAGCTACAATAAAAGGCTCGCGCAATATGGACGCGTCAACGACGAAAATATCGCGGTTGCCGACATCGCGATCAAAGGCAAATATACGCAGCCTTGCGAAACATTGACCGGGTTTGAGGGCACAGTCAGCGGGCTAATTCAGGCCGACGTCACCAAATCGCGGTTTTTTGCGCCTTATGCGGGCAAGCGCCCCGAGGGCATAAGCCAGATCGATTTCGATATGCTGGCTGGCACCGCAGCGAAGAACATCCAGACCGTCATTCACCCCGCGCTGAACAAACAGCTCGCCTGGTATACAGCCAACTACAAACCCGCTTGCGCCAAGGCCCCGGGCGTGTCTGCGCAGCCCGGCGGCAGCGGATATTACGCGTTTCGTGTTCGCGAAGAAACCACCACCGACCTCAGCCCTGAGCAGATCCATCAGATCGGCCTCAATGAAGTCGCGCGAATCCGCGCCGAGATGGTCGAGGTTGCTACCAAGGCTGGATATCCTAGCCGCGAAGCGTTTATCAAGCATCTGCGCACTGACCCGCAATATTATGCCAACACACCTGAAGAACTGATGTTGCAGGTCGCGCGGGTAACCAAGACGATAGACGGCAAAATGCCATCATTGTTCGGCCGCCTGCCGCGTCTGCCTTATGGCATAAAGGAAATTCCCGCCGAAACCGCCGAGGGCACGACGACTGCGTATTATAATCCCGGTTCCCCCGAAATCGGCCTGTCGGGCACCTATTTCGTTAACACGTCAAAACTGAACCAGCGGCCATTCTGGGAAATTCCTGCACTTTCGGTGCATGAGGCAGTACCCGGTCACCATCACCAGATCGCGTTGCAGCAGGAATTGCCGCTTTCCGACTTCCGCAAATATGGAGCATTTTTTACCGCATTTACCGAAGGCTGGGGATTATATTCCGAACGGCTCGGGATCGAAATGGGACTCTATGACACGCCCGCCAAAGATATGGGGCGACTATCTTACGAAATGTGGCGCGCATGCCGTCTGGTGGTCGATACCGGTATTCACGCCAAGGGCTGGAGCAAGCAGCAAGCCATCGATTTCATGACAAACAACAGCGCGCTGTCTGCCGCCAATATCGAGGCCGAGGTAAACCGCTATATCAGCTGGCCCGGACAAGCGCTGGCCTATAAACTGGGCGAACTGAAAATTCGCGAATTACGGATGATAGCGACGAAAGAGCTTGGCGCTAAATTCGACCTTGCGGCATTCCATGATGTGGTGCTTGGGCAAGGTTCGGTGCCACTCGATGTGCTTGAGGCGCAGGTTAAGGATTGGGTTGCGGCAGAAAAAGCGAAGTAACAAGGCTGTCATCATCGTCTGCGACGCGATACGGCATAAAATTTGGAGATATAAATGCGTAACCTGTCGTTCCTGCTGGCGTCCTGCCTGATCGCCGCGCCTGCTCTGGCCCAAAACGTACCTGCCCCCGCAAAACCGCCGGTCAATACCAGCGACGGCTATCTCAAGGCCGGACAGGCCGAGCTCAAACGCCTGATCGCGGACAGGCCCAACAACCGCAAGGCGCGCAATGTCATTATCTTCATCGGCGATGGCATGGGGATTGCCACGCTGACCGCTGGTCGCATTTTCGAAGGGCAGCAGCTTGGCCTCGACGGCGAATCCTATGTCGCCGAAATGGACCGCCTGCCCCACACCGCCTTGGTAAAAACCTATTCGCATGACTCGCAGGTCGCCGACAGCGCGCCGACAGCGACCGCCATCGTCGCAGGCGTGAAGACCAAGAATGGCGTGATCGGCGTCGGTCCTGAAGCCATCGAGAATGACTGCGCCGCGACCGCTCCGTTCAAGGTGCCGTCGCTGTTCGAACTGGCCGAGGACAAAGGCTACGCGACCGGTATCGTATCGACTGCGACGATCACGCATGCCACCCCAGCCTCAACTTACGCCCATACCGCGCAGCGCGACTGGGAGGTCGATGCCAATATGCCCGCCGCGGCGAAAGCCGCTGGCTGCATCGATATCGCCCGGCAGATGATCGAATGGCCACATGGTAACGGACTTGAGGTTATGCTGGGAGGCGGACGCGCGCATTTCCTTCCCGCCAACACTCCCGACCCCGAATATTCTACCGCAAAGGGCAAGCGCGCCGACGGTAAGAATTTGGCCGATGTCTGGAAGTCCGCAAACCCGGCAGGCGAATATGTCTGGAACAGCGATAGCTTCAATGCCGTAGACCCCAGGAAGGCGTCGAAACTCCTCGGCCTGTTCGAGCCATCGCACATGCAGTTCGAGGCCGACCGGACTGCAGGGGGGGGCAAGGAACCTTCGCTCGCCGAAATGACGACCAAGGCAATTGCGATGCTGTCGAAGAACCGCAAAGGCTACGTCTTGATGATCGAGGCCGGACGAATCGACCACGCGCATCACGGCGGTAATGCGCGGCGCGCGCTGCAAGATACGGTGGCACTGAATCAGGCTTTGAAGGCTGCGATGGCGACCGTCGATCTGCGCGATACGCTGATCGTCGTGACCTCCGACCATAGCCACGCCTTCACTATGGCCGGTTATCCCGAGCGCGGTAATCCGATCCTAGGTGTGGTCGCTGCGCCGATCGGCACGCCGACGCTGGCCAAGGACGGCAAGGCTTATACGACTTTGGGCTATGCGAATGGCCCCGGCGCGGTCTCCGCCACTGAACGACCTGACCCATCAAAGGAAGACACGCAAGCGCTGAATTACCGCCAGCAATCGCTCGTCGGCCTGTCGAGCGAAACCCATGGTGGCGATGACGTCGTCGCCCGTGCAGCAGGGCCCAAAGCCCATCTGTTCAAGGGCACGATCGAGCAGAACACGATCTTCCAGATAATGCGGTCAGCTCTGGGTTTTTAGTTATTTCGGCTCGGGCAATGGTTCGGCGTCGGGCGACCCCGCCGCCGATTCTTTAGCGTCGAGTTCAGCTTGCAATTTGGCTTCGCGCTCGGCGCGGCCTTTTTCGAATTCGACTATCCGCGTTTCGACTTCGGCAGCCTCGGCATCAATGCCTGCCATGCGTTTTTGCCGTTCGGCGGCGATCAGGCGGCCAAAGGTAATGCCGGGATCCTGCGCCTTTTCGGCATAGGCGCGGTCGATTTCTTTAAGGCCGCAACCGGTGAAGCCGCCAGCACCCGATGGCGAACAGCTCATCGTGCCACTCGCGCCGACATATTCATACGCCTTGATCCGCTCGGACGTTGCCTGATTGCGCGAATCATTTGGGTCATTGCGAAGCGAGGTTGGGATCCGATAGCGGTCGGCTTCATCCATCCGCGCGCAAACGACGATTTCATCGCCGGTGCTTTGCGGGCATTCGTCATCGCCATAGACAAATAGCTGGTTTATTTTTTCGTCGCCCGGCTGATTTGCCGGCAGGTCCTGCGCCGACGCGGGCACGGCCAGCAACATGGCTGTCGACATAAAGGCGTAGGCAAATCGGGTCACAATAGTTCTCCAGTAATTTAAACAGGGTCTTGCGACTGTAACGCTGAACCGGCGATGAAGTTCATATCCGTTTTGAAACGGCAATTGCGGTCCGGCACCCCATCCGGATGATCGCGCTCATCAACGGATAGGCCGGTGCGCGCTCGGCTCCATGGGCCAAGGCGGTTGCCTTATGCTCCAACTCATCGGCCTGGAAATCCAGAACCATCGCCTTTAATTCGGGATCGCTATCGCCTATATCTTCGAGCTGTTCGGCATAATGCCGGTCGATTTCGGTTTCTACCGCGACGGTGCAGGCCATTGCCGCTTCTGGGCCGATGGCAGCTGTCACCGCGCCCAAGGCAAATCCTGCCACATCCCAGATCGGGTACAACGCTGTTGGACGCACACCGCGTTCGGCCATCATTTTATCAAAGGCGGACAGATGCCGTTGTTCCTGTTCGGCCATATGCGCGATGCTGCGCGACGCTGGGGTGCGGTCTCCCATTACCGCCAATTGCCCGGCATAAATGCGTTTGGCGCCATATTCGCCCGCCTGGTTCACGCGGATCATACTGGCGATGGCGTTAGAACGCTGCGCGGCGGATTTCAGATTTTGGGCATTTTCCATTTCAGCACCAAGATGACCACTGCACCGCCAACCGACAAGAGGAAATTATAGCCAGCCAAAGAAATACCGAACAATGTCCAAGGTGCGACATCACAGCGGATAAGCGGCGCGTTCATGATCGAGTCGAGCAGGTCCTTGCCGCTACCCGATATGGTTGATGTGCAAGCGGTCAGACCTTCCCACCAGCCATATTCGACGCCCGCATGAAAACCGCCGATCAGGCCACTGGTTAATATGCCCAAAGCCGCCAGCGCGACCAGAGCATGGCGATAGGCTGGGTTGCCCACGAAAAACGCGATGAAGGCAATGCCTAACGCCTCGAAATGTGGATAGCGCTGCCACCAGCACATTTCGCACGGGTAAAGCCCACCAATATATTGCGAGCCATAAGCGCCAGCCAAAAGCGAAGCGGGCAACAAAAATGCTAGCCAGTGCGCGGTGCCGTATTTGGCCGTCATCGCTTAATTCTGAGCCTTACCCTTTACTGGCTTCTCAGCCAGCTTCATCGTTTTCGAGCCCAACCGATTGAGCGTTTCCATCGCATAATGCAGCTGGAAATCGTCGATACCTTTGGCCTTCAACTGCTCGGCAGTCATCGCGAAACGGGGGTCATCGGCGATATCTTCTTCTAGTTCCTTAGAATCGTCGGTAATTTCGTTGACGAGATGGCGGCGAAGGTCCGATTCGCGAATGGACATCCGTTTTTTGTAATCGGGGTCCGAAAGCTGCGGCACCTGGATGTCTGGCTTGATCCCACCCTCCTGCACCGAACGGCCCGAGGGCAGATGATAACGCGCTACGGTCAGGCGGAGGCCAGTGTCGCGGGTCAGCGGCAGGACATTCTGCACCGAACCCTTGCCAAAGCTGCGTTCGCCCATGACCAGACCGCGATGATGGTCCTGCAATGCGCCAGCGACGATTTCGGACGCGGAGGCAGAGCCTGCATCGACCAGAACGATAATTGGCGCGCCGCCGGTGACATCGCCCGGAACCGCGCGTTCAGCCCACCAGCGTTCGATTGACTTTTTGTCACGACCACGTTCGGAAACGATTTCGCCCTCGGATAGGAAGGCATCGGAAACGGCGACGGCCTCATCGAGGATGCCACCAGGGTTGGAGCGCAAGTCGACGATATAGCCCAATGGCTTACCGCCCAGAGATTTCTTGATGCTCGAAACCGCCGAGACAACGTCAGCGCCGGTTTCTTCGGAGAAGCCGGTGATCGTAATCAGGCCGATACGATCTTTCACTTCCCAGCGGACCGGTTTCAAGTCGATGATCGCGCGTGTAATAGAAACATCAAACGGCGCGTCGCGGCCGGGACGAACGATTGTCAGCTTGATCGAGGTGCCTGGAACGCCGCGCATTGCCTCGACAGCTTCATCGAGCGTGCCGCCGAAAATCAGCTTGCCATCGAGATGCGTGATATAGTCGCCTGACTTTATCCCAGCCTTGTCGGCTGGCGTATCCTTGGTCGGCGCGATGACTTTGACCGCCTCGTCCTCAAGCGTCACCGACAGGCCGAGGCCGCCATACTCGCCATCGATTTGCGTTTGAAGCGTGCTGAAGTCGGATTTATTGAGAAAACCGCTATGCGGGTCAAGGCTCGACAACATGCCTTGGATTGCGCCTTCCATCAGCTGCTTGTCGTCGACCTTGTCGACATAACTGGATTTCACCTTTTTATAGACCGCGAGGAATTGTTCCAACTCGCGGATCTGGTCTGCCTGCACCTGCGACGCCGATTTTTGCTGCGCGCTTTGCGCCAATAATACGGTGGCGGGCAATGCAACGGCCAGAGCAATACCGAGGGTCGCAGGCAGCAAACGGTTCTTCATGGGCAAATCGAGTCCTTGTTTCAGGCTGGTTGCTATATCGCGCATGAACCAATGGTGAAAGCGCGTTTACCACGAAGGGTGGACACCCCCCGACAAGCGTCAGCCAAGCAATGCAGCAATGTCTATAACCCGCCCATTTTTGCGAAGTTCTACGCCGATTTCTGCCGATTCATCGCCAGTGGTCCCAAGTACCGCACCCTGCGCGATTTTTTGATCCTTCGCGACCTGAACCGCATCCAGATTGGTAATCACCGTGTTCCAGCCATTACCATGCTCGATAATGACAATCTGGCCATAACTTCGATAGCGGCCAGCGAAGGTCACTCTGCCCCCTGCTGGTGCGACTATTAGAGTGCCGGCGTCTACCGCCAAGCGTACGCCACGTTCGCGATAGCCGGTGGCGTTGAGTTCGTTAAAGCCCGACACCACCGTTCCGCGCGCAGGCAGGATATAGGCGTTGCTATCGCTTGACTCTCGAAGTTCGGCATTCTGCCGTAGCAACGGTCCGTCGAGCGCCGCCAGCTCGGCTGCCTTTTCGCCGCTTAAGCGCTGTGTATCAATCCGGCCAACGATATCGCGGGCGCGTTCGCCCTGGGCGATGGCCTGTTCGAATTCGATTGCGGCATTAGCGGAGAAATCGCCAGCTTTTCCGCGCGCGTCGCCCTCGAGCTTGGCAAGCGCTGTACGGCGAGCCTGCAGACGGCTTCGCGCATCGCCGAGCGATTTGAGCGCAAGCAATTCTTGCGAGCGATATTCATTTTGCACCGCAATTTGCTGGCGCAGCGCGCTGGTACGTCGGATAATTTCGGGCTGCACCGTCGCCATCACCGCGCGCAGGTGGATATAGTCCTGTCGCTGGCCGGGCTGCGCGATCATCAATGCGGTCGGGCGGCTGGTCATTTGCTGCAGCGCGGCGTTGAGGCGGAGCACGGGTTCGCTTTCCTGCCCCAGCCGCGAGCGCTGCGCCTGCTGGCGGCGGGCGATAATCGCGATACGGGCATTGGCAGCGGCGATTTGCGCTTCTGCGGCGGCTATTTCAGCTGAAAGGACAGCGCGCTGGGCAACGATGCGGTCTGCGGTGCTCGTGGCGTTGCTCGCCTCTTGTCGTAGCAACTCGCTTCGGCGTTCGGCCTTTAACGCCTTTGCCTTTGCCTCAAGCAACGCGTCCTGCTGTGCGTCGGGTGATGTGCTTTGCGCCAGCAACGCGCTCGCAACCCCTAAAGGTACCGACGCAAGAAAAAAGAGGGTCAATGCAAACCGCATGACCTATCCTTCACGATGATAGGGGTGGTTGGCAATAATAGATGTCGCGCGGAATAATTGCTCAGCAAGCATCGCGCGCGCAATCAAATGTGGCCAGGTTGCTTTACCAAAAGCGATGAGTCTGTCCGCCCCTGCCCGCTCCGCATCGCCGAAGCCGTCAGCAGCGCCAATCAGAAAGCGGGTTTCACGTACACCGTCGTCACGCCAGCGCTCCAAGAGGTGCGCCAATTCGACCGAGCCAAGCTGCTCGCCCTTCTCATCAAGAATGATGGTTTTGAATGGCGCGTCAGAGCCGGGCAGTTCCCCGCCCCGATCTGGCAATTCAGTATGCTTTGTCGGCCAGCTAATCCGCTTCAGATAGCGATCGACTAGTTCAGCCTCAGGTGACCGCCCTATTTTGCCGCGCGCAATGATATGCAAGCGCATCGCCATGATACGCCGTTCAGCTAGTTAGGCTTGCGCGACTTCAGGTGCGTCGCCGAATGCCCACATGCGTTCCAGATTGTAGAAGCTGCGCACTTCGGGCCGGAATAGGTGCACGATGACGTCTTCCGCATCAATCAGTACCCAGTCAGCCGAAGGCAGGCCTTCGATCCGCGCATGGCGGCCGGCTTTCTTGATGCGCTCGGCAAGCTTCTGCGCCATCGATGCCACCTGCCGCGATGATCGGCCAGTCGCGACAACCATATGGTCGGCGATATTGCTTTTGCCTTCGAGCGGGATGGTGACAACTTCCTGTGCCTGATCGTCATCCAGCGACTGGAGGATGAGGGCGTGGAGCGCGTCTGGGCTCAATGATGGTCCCTTGGCCTTTTCGGCAACAGGGACAGATGCAGTTTCGATCAAGTTTGCTCCTTAAA
>LNFM01009825.1_pt1 | contig 13713 bp, 19 predicted proteins | sample 596031 | NCBI WGS metagenome assembly LNFM01 (sample SAMN04254537, study PRJNA301005) | activated carbon metagenome | isolation source: dual media filters at the Ann Arbor, Michigan drinking water treatment plant | place: USA: Ann Arbor
GCAGGCGCTGAGCATCGCGGGCGCTAGGATGGCGAGGACGGCCGCGCGGGTGGCGGCTGTTGGCTGGAGGGTACGCACGACTGAAATCCCACAGGGCCGGCTTCGACAGCCGGCAAACATCCGAACCTCGTGATCGTGGCAGATCCGCGAGGCACGGCTTCGGCGGGATCGTGGCGAATTATGCTTAGGATCCGGTAAATTCGAGGAGTGAGTGAGAAAGTCTGGCTTGAGGCGGCTGGCGGTGGCGCGTATAGGGGAGGCCGTTCGGAGGGATGGCCGAGTGGTTTAAGGCACCGGTCTTGAAAACCGGCGTGGGTGCAAGCTCACCGTGGGTTCGAATCCCACTCCCTCCGCCATATAACGCTCTAACTTCATGTTTTTATTCGGTTTCTTTGATGATGTTCGGACCTAACAACGGTACTACCTACGCGGCGACATTCGCTTGCTGAAGTTGTAGATCGCGAAGCAGCGATTGCGCCAGCTGATAGACGGGATCGTTGGTATCGTTCTCCCGCGTGACGGCCGCAAGCAAGCGCGCCTTCGCGATCAGTGCCGCATCGTTGAGCGCAGGAATGCAGGTTGCCGCGCGGACGGCTTCGGTGCTCTGAGCGGCAAGGCGATCCAGAACATGGAAGTCCGGATCATCGTCGCCGGCGGCAAGGCTGACCCGCTCGTATTCGGCTTCGGCTTCACAGCCGACATTCGCAATTGAGATCAAGTCCATCGTCGTATCCTTTCCCGGCACCCGGCCGGCTCTACGCGCGCACGCCAATCGTCGTCATCGTCCCGAGCGCACCGCGCCCGATCCGATCGTTGCTCACGGCAAGGCGGACAGGCGCCGCCGTGGTGAAAGCTACCCCGTCATAGCGGACAGAACCACCGACCTTGCTGCGGCTGAAGCCGGCCTGGGTCATGGCACGGCCGAATGCGTTCGGGTTCAAGGGTTCGGTGCCCAGCGCCTCACAGTGGGCTTCGTAAGCGGCTCGGACTTCTTTGGCCGGCACAAATGCGCCCCGCCGACGCTGGAGCGCAACAGAAGCCCAGTCTGCGACTGCGGCGGTTTCATCGCCAGCATCGGCGTAAGGCGGCTCGGATGCGTCGGCCTCAAGCACGGCCGGCGTCGGCAGCGCATCGGCCACAACCGTCGCCGGTGCGGGGTTGGCAGCGCTGGCGTTGCTGCCCGATGCTGCGCGGCGACCAGGCGTCGGCGCGACCAGCCACGGCCCCAGCCCCGACCCGAGCTCGATCAGAAGCGCGATCAGAACGGCAAGGCCGGTGCGAACCGTTTCGGGTTCGACGCTGACCACGGGCGCCAGGACCTTGGCCAGCGCTTCGGCCTGCGGATCAATCGAACGCATCGCCGTAGCGACATCCTGCTTCTCGAGCGCCAGGGCGGCATCAGCCGCGGCCGTTTCCAACCGACGGCGCTCCAGAGCCTTATCCCGCTCGCCGGCGAGGCGATCCAGGTTTGCACAGAGTGAGCGGCTTTCCGGCGCGGTGGCATCGGTGCATTGCTTCGAACGATCAAACAGCGGGTCCCGCTTCAGCGCGCCAATCTGCCCGTCAATCTCGCCAACAGCGCGCATCGGCCCCATGGCCGCGAGGTCTGCGTCGGCGCGATCCTTCGCGACCTTTGCGGCGGCGTAACGCTCCTGAGCCGCCTTGGCATCACCCATGGCCTCGGATTTTGTCGTTGCATATAGGCCGATCGACGCCGTGAAGCTGAGCGCGGACAAGAGCACAAACAACACGACTGCGGACTGGCCTTTTGCCATTAGTCCTGCGGCGAAGGCAGCGCCGGCGAGAGGCAGCAGGACTATTTTCAGAACGTCGAGAAGCCCGAACACCGCACCGTAAATCCAGCGCTCATCGCCTGCGGTCAGCAATGTGCCGAACCGGAAATTCGCCGTTGTCGAGATGACGGCCAACCCCAGAGCCGCAAGACCGCCTAGCACCATCAAGAACTTCGTCATGACCATTACCCCGTTGCGATCCAGGACCATGGCGACCCGTTCCGGATCGCCGCCACCGCCACACGCAAGACCATAATGGTGTATAGCTTAAAGATATATCAATGCTATCCACAATCAAGCGGTAAGGTCCAGTTACGCTGGTTCGTTGTAAATTATCAACAGCTGTCTCGACACAGAGCTATATACATGCTAGCAAGTTTCTAACGAATTGTATCAGCCGCAAGAGGGTGCCGGTGAAGATCATCGTGTTCGCATCTTCCAAGGGAGGCGTCGGGAAAACCACGCTCGCCTTCAACGTGGCGATACACGCGGCACAGGCGGCGGCCGGCGTGCAGCTCATCGATCGGGACCCGCAAAGGTCGCTCCATGAGCTCTGCTGCCGCCGCCGTGAGACCCCCGAGCTCATGGCGGACAACCCCCAGCTACTAGAGGGTGCGGATACCGTGGCCAGCGCGGTGGCCACGTTGAAAGATGCCGGCTTCGCCCGTGACTACCTGGTGGTGGATACGCCGGGCAGCTTCATGAACATCATGGGCGAGGCCATCGCTGCCGCTGATGTCGTGGTGATCCCATTGCGGCCGTCACCATTCGACCTGGTGGCTATTGATGCCGTGGTGAGCACCGCTAGGAAGCTGGGCAAGACGGATCGGCTGCTGTTCGTCGTCAACATGGCGGACCCCCGTTCGGACCTGGCAGTAGAGACCCTGAAAGCCGTCCGCGGGTTCTCTCCCAATCCACCCATGCAGATCGCCAACAGGATCGACTATGCCCGCGCGCCGATCACGGCCCGTGCCGGGATAGAGATCAACCGGGACGCCGCGACTGAGATCGCAGCGCTCTGGTCAGCCATCGTGAAAGTTTCCAAGGGGCCATCACATGACAAAGTTCAGCGGAAATCTCGCGGACCTGGCGCCAAGGTCCGCGCGCGATGATCGGGCAAAGGCCGAAGCCGAGACCGTCGCCAAGGTGGATGGTCGGAAGCTGAGACGGAAGAACCGCACCGAACAGATGGCGTTCCGTTTCACCCCGGAACGCCGGGCGCAGCTGGAGAAGCTATCGCTGGCGACCGGGCTGTCATTCGTGGACCTGGTGGAACGCGGTCTCGATCTCATCGAAGAGCAGGAGCGGCGGAAGGCGCGCTGATCCGTTCCCGCCTGGAGTGTCAATAAGTGTCAAGACACTGCGTTACCAGCCACCGAGAGAAGCCAATGAACGTCGAAAAAGCACTTCTGGAGGAAGCTGACTTCATCGCCCGTCAGCAACGCGGTCGGGTCTCTCGGCTTGAAGCGGACCTGCAAGAGCTTCTGGAGCGGAAGGCGCAGATCGAAGCTGATCTGGACAACGCGCGTCGAAGTGCCGAACGTCGCGGGACCTACGTGCCGGTCCAAGGGCACCAGCGCTTCTGTCCCCGGTGCTGGATCATAGATGGCAAAAAGGGCGAGTTGCGAGGGGTCCCCAGCAGCACGGGTGACGATATCGAAAAGTGCCAATCGTGTGCTCGGGAGTATCCGATCCCGAGCCGGACATGAGACGGCCGCTCCCTCGTTCCGCTGAGAATAGGGGCCGGCTTGTTGCCGCCGGGATCAGTGATCCTTTGGTCTGAAGCCGCGCACAATCCATGTACCGACGCGCGTGGCCACGAATGCAGCTGCCAAGATTAGCAGGGGCGGAGCAACGATTGCGAGCACCAGAAAACCAACTTCTTCGCCACTTACTTCCGCGCGCGCATAGGTGCCAGAAGTGGACCTAGCCAGGTGCAACAGGAAGTGGGTGATGAGACCAAGGGCCCAGAGCACTGATCCCACCACCCAGATGCGAGTGAGCCCACGACCCCAATTCATCGATGCCTTCCGTTGTCCCGATGGATGCGACTTCTGAATGCCGAGGCGGGTTCGCCGGCGGACGTTCCATCCGCTTCAATATTCATCGAAACCGCGACGAACGTACAGTTTTCTTGCCCGACGCGCTGCCTGCCTACGTATCGACCCACAGCAACGATCGCGCCAGGCCTATTCAGCCTCGCCGGTGGCGCCGCCATCACGGCGGGCAATAGCGGCCTTCGCGCCCTCAGGAACCTTTTCAGCGAATAATGCTGCTATGGCCTTCGGCTGACTTATCTGGTGATCAGCTACCATGTTGACCAACTCGAAGAGCTTCATCGCTGTTGTGCGATCATCGTTCAAGTTTAGTTGGCCGGGGTGAACGGCGTTGTTCCCGATCACCCGCACAAGGTCTAACGCCTGCTGGATGCGTACTGGCAGGCCCGCTGCCACCAGGTCTCGGATGTCATCGTCTATCTTCTTGCCCTTCAGACCTACTTGCTTGCACAGCATCTGAATGCAAAGCCGGAGCAGCGCTGCCGCGGCTCGCGGCGATGCTTCAAAGACGCTTCGCGCTTCATCGAACGTGGCGCGAATTTCGTCGTCAAGATCAGCGTTCGGCTCGACCTCGTGCCGATGTGGCGGGTAGATCAGCGCTTCGTGCCGCCAAATGCCTATCTCTTTGCACGAATAACAAAGGCTCACGAAAATGTTCGCGAGCTCAGCGCGGCAATAGACGCCATCGTTCTTCAGATCGTGGATGAATGGTTGGCCCAATACCAGACGTTGCGCACGTGAATGCAGGTCCTCCATCACTGTGCGATGCTCACGATCGAGGCTTTCATCGATGGTTTCAGACAGTCTCTTCAGGATGTCCTGGTCGATGATCCAGGGTGTTTCTCCGTCAGAAGTCCGGCTGACAAAGGCTTTGAACCAGCCCTGAGCAGCTAGCGCCCCGCAATGTGGACACGAGAAGGATCTGAGATGAACAGACGGGGCCGTGTGTTTCGGGGGCATTCTGGCGTCTCGATGAAGGATGCAGACGGCGGTTCGCCTGGAATCGCCGCCTGCTTCGCGTTAAGGGCACTCAGGCAAACTGAGTAGATTGTTATCGTCGTCGCGATCAGCTTCCGTGCGCAAGTATTTGTTGCCGAAGCGGCTGACGCCAACGATCACCCAGACCGATTTGCCGTTCACGCTGACCCAGAAGCGCCATTCGCCTCTTTCGATCTTCCCGATAGCGTCCTCTTGCGTCAGCTTCCACCGTGATGGTGTGGAGCCTCCAACATGAGTTATCCGCTCCCATGGATTTGGTCGGTCAGATTTGTTGATGCACATGATTTGAGCCGTGTTGGCCATATTTCTGTCCTCGATAAAGGACCATTGGCCGCTTGCGGAGCCCACGACTCTGATTCATAGTCCTTCGTGTCATGACACCCCGTCAGCCAATGGCGGTTCTGCGCTAAGCCCGGCAACCGTTCGCGCGGTGCCGGGCTATTTCATACTGAATGATTCGCGGCGCGGTTCCTGACCTGTTCCCCTGTTGCCCTAACTCCCTCCACAGCTTTTTCTGCTGCCAGGCTGAAATTGAAATCGCAGCGTCTTCGCTGGCGACTGATCGCCTTGTGTCGGGCTAGGGCATTGTGACTTCGATAGTTTTCGGAGCCCAGCCCATGAGCAACGTCTCACCCCGCGAAATCTTCGATCTCACGGCGGCAGCGTTCGGGGTGACTATTGAGGCCCTGGCTAAACATTACCGTGGCCGGCACCGGCGCACCGTTCCACTGCCTCTCATTGCTCGCGGTGCTGGAACCATCCTGGCGTCCCGGCACACACTTGCGACCACGCCAGAGATCGCCAAAGCGATCGGATGGGACAGCAGGACGGCTGGCGCTCGCTTCACGGCTCACGCCAAACGGACCGCGCGGTTGATAGCCAAAGACCCCGAATTGGCTTCCATGCTGAAAGCGGCTGAAGACGCCATCGATGCGCTGCACGAACAGCGGTTGGACGCGATCGAACGCTTCACTTCGGCGGGCTTTGCCGGTCTGGCGCCAATGCCGGTTCGGATTAGTCGGTCTCGCGCTCACGCACTGAGCTTCCGGGCCGGGGCGGAGCATCCATCCGCCAATAGCCCCTGAAAACTGCTGATAGTGCCGGACTTGACCGATGGTCAGCGCCACCTGCCTACGTCACAGCCAACAGTTTCACTCTTGAGCCGCGCCGCCGGGGATGACCCTCAATTCAGTCGGTGGCCGGGCAAGGGTTCGAGCAAACCCGTTCAGGTAATCCGCAGTGATACCTGAGAAGGCCACTGCGGCGTTGCGGATATTGCCGGCCACGGCCTCTTTCGACACTAGCCTGGCAGCGTCCATTTCGTGCACCAGGATCGCGAAGCACAGCTGCTGTGCCAGAAAGAGCTCATCCATCCACAGCGGTGGCAGGTCACCACCGCGTTCAATCGCAGCCATTGTCAGTTACTCCCCAATACGATCTGCCCACCGTCGCGCTGGTACTGGATCAACCGCTCCGCAAGATCGCGAACGGCATCGCCAGAGAACAGGGAATTTCGGTTGATACCGCGAACGAACAGCGTTTGAGATGGGCCCGAATTACCACCGCCGCCTGTGTCAGCAGCCTGGCCACCGCTGGATGACGCATTGCTGCTGCCACCGCGGACGGCGGGAGCTCCACCGCCGCCCTTTGAAGCCGATCGAATGGCTTTAATCTGAGCGGCACCAGAGGCCGCAGCAGCGGCGGCCGCGGCAAAACCCTGCGGAGTGGTGCCGTAGATCGCAAAGGCCTTGGTGATGGCCTGAGCCGTGTTGACGACCGCGTTGGCCATTGCGAAGGCTTTGTTCTCACTGAATAGGCCGGCAAGCGCGCTAGTGACTTCGCCGGCCGCGGCGGCGTGACTGGATGCAAGCGCCCAGGCGGCGCGCTCCCCAGCCTTGCCATAGGTTTCCGCGTCAATCGCACCGGACCGGTAGAGCTCGCTGAGCCGCTGAAGTTGCGCCTGGTGCTCTTCCTCGGGTGTTCGAAGGCCTTCCACTAGCGCACGGCCTTCGCTCAGCTTCTGGTTATGATCGTCCACCAAATAGTTCAGGTATTCCTGGGAGCCGGAAATCTGCGAGTTCGCCGCGAGGATCGGCGCGGCCACCTTCGATGGAAACTGCGCCGCGATCGTGGTGGTCTCCCACATCGATGCGTTGGTGTTGTCCCAGATCGCTTTCTGGCGGGTCTGACTGTCGAGAATGATCTTGTTCAGTTCAGCGGAGCCGGCGCGGATGCGCGCGATCGCTTCTGACCATTGGCCGGTTGCGAAGCTGAGAAGCGCGGACCCCATCGTCTTGATCGTGGATGTGATCAGGCGAAGCGTTTCATAGACGACGCCGCCGGCGCTCAGGAACACTTTGAAGCCTGTTGAAGCGGCGCGAACAGCACCATCCAAGGCGCCGCCTTCCTTCGCGGCTTCCTTCAAGCCCGTGGCGAAGTTCTGGAACAGCGGAAGCATTTCCGCAGCGACCCGTTGCGCCACCGTGCCCAGAACGTTCCAGATTTCGTTCAGCGTCTTATTGAACTCCGCCGCGGACTTCGCGGTGGAGCCGCTGACGGTGATCCCGAGCCGTGCCGCTTCGGCTTCCATCGCGGCGAGACCTGAAGCACCCTGGTTCAGCATCGGCACCAGGCGGAGACCTTCATCACCGAAAAGAGCCATGGCCAGCGCCGCCTTGCCGGCGCCGTCTTCCATCCCCTGGAACTTGCCGGCGACATCGCGGAGCACCTGGTCAGAAGATCGCAAGGCGCCACTGGCATCCCGAACGGATATGCCCAGAGCGTCCAGCGTCTGGGATGCCGGACCCACAGCACCGCCGGCAACGGCCGCCATGTTCTTCGATAGAACCTGAAGCCCCTTTGCCAGATCATCAAAGGCAACGCCGGTCTGTTCGCCGGCGAACTTCAAGCCGCTAAGCGCTTCAGTGGTGACGCCGATGGTTTGTGCCATCTTGCCAAGTTCGGCGGCTTCATTGATGGCGTTGCGAACAGCGAACCCCATGGCGGACATCGCGGCAACAAACGTCGCGCCCAGCGCCTTCAGGGTTCCGCTGATCCGCTCCGCGATTTCCCGGTTTCGCTTCTCCAGGTCCCGCATGGCTTTTTCGCCGGCCTTCCCCGCTTGCTCCAGCGGTTTGGGATCAGCGGTCAGCGTGACTTCAAGTGCGCCTATGTTGGCCGTCGTCATGGTGCTACCTCAGCCCCTGACCACGATAGACGGGGCGGCGCATTGCGTCGGTTGAGAAGGCCCGTGCGCGAAGCGGGCGAAGGGCTTCCACGACCCGCAAAGCGTCATCAGGCGCCGCGTCGCTGTCGGGAATGTCCGCTGTCTCTGGAACGGCTTCTCCGGCGGCAATGAGCTCCTGGCGCGCTGTATCGGCCGCGTCTCTCATGGTCCTTAGCTGCCGCCGCGCCCGTTGTGCGGCGTCGTGGGCCTCCAGTGCCATGAGCACTTGGGGTGCTAGGCCGGCAAGGAAACCTTCGGCCTCTGCTGCGGCCTTGATCGTCTGGAGGGCCTTGTTGATTTCGCTCTTTTCGGGTGCCGCGGCGCGCTTCCAGTTATTGATCCGCGTCGCATGGGCTGAGATCGTCACTTCCTGTTCATCGTGATCCAGCCGGCGGATGTATGCGCGAAGGTGCGCAGCTTCCCTCGCCAGAGGCAGCATCGGACGCCGCTGGGGTGAGTTCTCCCAGCGATCAATGATGCCGGCAACCTGGCCAGGTGGCAGCGGCAAAAGCGCTTCTGGCAATACCTCGCCATGCACTTCGCGGTTGATCGCCGTTACCAGCGCGGATAGCCGCTGCTTCGCGTCCAATTTCGATCGCATGTTGGATGCGGGAGCCTGGACCTGTCGGAAATCCTTGGCTTCCCAGTTCTGGTCGTACAGCGTCGAGAAATCGTACCCTTCGACGGGGTGCCTGGTCTCAGTGCTCATGGCGACGATCTCCGGTGGTGTGGGCTTCCAGCTTCGTTTTCTCGGCTTCCCGGCGCTCTCGTAGCCCCTTCGCGAGCAGAGCGCTCATCAGCGAGGAAACTGGCGGTTCGCTGCGGTTCAGTACCGGGGTGCCGGTGCGTTGCCCGGCGGCAGCTTGCCGGTTCTCTTGCAACCGGCGGAACATCCGTGCCTGTCCATCCGTGAGCCGCCGGCCATTCTGGATGTAGCCGACCAGCCCCAGGGGTTCCTCATCGTCTTCCGCCTGTTCGATCTCCTGCTTTTCGCGTTGGCGATCGGCAGCCGCTCGATCGGGATTGTAGGTTTCGCCCGCGATACTCTTCAGAAGTTCGCCGGTGCCGCGTAGCGCGTCCAACACTTCCCGATCACTGAGATCAGGCATTCCGATCATTCGCTTCGCCCATTCCAGGGCCGCGCGATCGTCGCGGTTCAACTTCAGCATGGTGCTTCTCCAATTCGTGTCACGGGGCTGAGGATGACATGGGCTTCGGTGGCCGCTTCGCTAGCCGCGAGCGGGGTACACCTTCACCCGCGGGCTTATCGCGCGCGTTTGTAGGTAGGGATGTGGGCGGGCTTGGCGCTTCGACAATCACACGTTCGATTTGCGTCTTGTCTGCGGTGTTTCTTGCCCCTGCTCCAGCGGACGGGTTCTCCGCCTTCGCGCTTTTCGACCAACCGTCGCGCGAATATTCCCCTGGGAACCGCCGGCACATTTCAAAGGCGTACGCCGGCGCGTTGAAGTCTTTTTCGATCAGACCCCGCTGCCCCAAGTCTTCCCACCATGCCTGTGATGCTACGCGCGCGCACGCGATAGCGTCTCGAAAGTCGGGATGCTGCTGCTCCCAGGCGTAGAGCCGCGATCTACTGACACCGATCGCCCTAGCCATCTGAGAGATACTTGCGCCCCTATGACCGAGCGCCACCACAACCGCGCAGAACTCAGGCTGATACGTGGATGGGCGCCCCTTGCGCTTCGGTGCCGTCATGCTGCGGCTCCCGCGTCAGCACCTGTGGCGATCGGGACCCATTTCCGCAGCGGAGGTCGCTTCACCGGCGGTGGAGCTATCCTGTTGAACTGCCCATCCCCACCCCATTTTGAGCCGGATACTTCAATCGCACCGCGGGCCTTGGCGGCAGCAGCGAGTGCGGGGCTGTCACGCTCTAACCGCTCCACCCAACTCGCCCAGTGACTGGTCTCGGATTCGCGGATAGTCCATTGGCCTGGCCCGCCGTCCCCGATCGGGTCCTCTGGCACCAATTGAAATGAAACCCCCTCCCCCGGCGCGCTCGCGCGCTCTGGGTTGGATGTATTGGGTTCGGTTAGAGTAGGGATAGGGGGAAGATTACTTCCCGTTTTTGGCTCATCCAGGGAAGTTTCTTTCCCAGCGCTGGGAAGATTTCTTCCCCGGCCCGCGCCTTGGTCGTTCGTCTGGGAAGTTTTCTTCCCAGACGGGAGTTGAGCGCTTTTCTGCCGGGTCTCATGATCGGCCATCAGTTCCTGGGCAGCCAGGACCAGCACGGGAAAGGTGGTCTCCCACTTGTCATTTTCACCTTTCTGCCGGAACCCAGAACGCGGCATCTTTCTCCGCAGAACGTAGCCAAGGCGCTCCAGGTCATGGACAGCGTTCCGAATGCTCTTGAGGTCATAAACGCCCGCATCGGCCATGGCTTTAAGGCCGTGCCAGTCCGATCCTGTTTTACGGTTCAGCTTCTCCAGCCACCACGTTGCGACCCACCAAGCGCAGCCTGACATTTTCTGGCGCCGCATGATGGCGATTGCGCGCTCTTTCTGGAGCAGGATGGAGCCGCCCCGGTTCGACCAGCTGGCGATCTCGCTCGCGTAGCGTTGCCAGTCGTCGGCGGTGAGGTTGTGATGTTTCTGGGGGCGCTTCCTATGCCTTCCCGAGGTACTGCTCTGTGGGTTGTCGGCCCGTCCAACAGTCGTTGATAACGGGTCCGCTTCGTTGATATCTTCGGCGCAATGCGCTATAGGTATATTCGTCATCAGGTTTCTCCGACCTGGATCGACACTCCGCCGTGGCTCTGGCAAGCTCGGCACTCGTAGTCACAGAAAAGCCCGTTCGCGATTGCCGCGCGCACGGGCTTTTTCTATGCCGCCTTGCGAGCGGATACGCGGTCAGCGATCCACCGCTCGATTTCTTCCAGCACATAGGCATAGCGGCCACCGCTGAGCGGGACGCGCTTGGGAAAATCGCCTCTCGCCTCCAGCCGCCGGCGGTGAGAGTTTGAATAGGGAATGCCCTTCGCAGGCAGGTCTTTTGCAGAGATCAGGTTCATCGCGCAGCCTTTCCGGTGTTGCTTGATGCCGAACTTGCCTTAGGCGGCGCGCTATGGCGCGGTTTGGCGTGCGGGGTGTAACCATTACACTCGCCGGCATCCCTATTTGCGATCCGTTCGGCGATCCAGGCGTCGAGCTCGCTTTCGCGCCAGGCCACGGCACCACCGGATTGCCCAGGCAAACCCGACAATCGAACCGGCTTCGGAAATCGACCTTCGGAAATCCACGCATATATCGTGCTGGTGGCGCCGACGCCGATCTTCTGTTTCGTTGCCGGGAGCCGCAATAGTCGCTCGCCCTGCATTTCACCCTCCATCTTCCATTAACTTCTGGATAGAAGGTGTGCGATTTGCTTTGGATCGTCGCGAGCGATTGGGGGGAAATCTGCGCGGGGCTTTTTCCCCTACCAGCGCCCTACACCGTTCGCCAGAAACTCCCGGCGAAACTCATCGACCTCATCTTTGAAGTCGGGGTCCGCGCGCAGGAGCCGTCGCGCGTTTTTAAGCTGGGCCTCAATTGCGTCTACGGTGCCCCAGGAATATTCGCCATAGGTATGACCGTACTTGAAGCCATGCTCCGCTCTACGCTTCAGCCAAGCCGATTTCGAAACTGGTGCGCCATGGGCGTTCCGGTTCTCGTAGTCGGCCAACAGCATCGCCAGAACTTCGCGGGTGACGCGACCTGCGGGGATGCGGGGGAAGAGTGACATCCAGCCCGCACCGGCCATCTGCACCTTGGCCATGGCTCTGGAGAAGGCGTCGGGATCAGTCTCCAACACCTTGCGGAGCCGACGCGACATTTCACGATCGGCGGCTAGCAATGCATCCTCAGAAACTTCCCGACGCCTCGCCATGGTCAGGCATTCGCCTGAAGTGCAATCACAGTCGCCGGTGTCCGTTGATCGCGTGCGGGAGCCTCACAGTGACGAGCCCAGGCTTGCATGAGCCGGCGCCGCTTCTCCAGTGCATCGCCTCGCCGGTAAGCAGCTTCGGTCTTGTCGCGGAGAACATGAGCCAGCGCTGCCTCAGCTACCTCCCGCGGGAAGTTCGTCTCTTCGGCCGCCCAGTCTCGGAATGTGCTGCGGAAACCGTGAACCGTAAGACCTTCGCCCTTCATGCCTCGCAAGAGTTGTAGCATCGCCATGTTGCTGAGGCCTTGGCCGGTCCGGGCCCCGATAAATAGGTTGGGGTTCTTCTCTTCGCGGGGCAGCTTGCCCAGGAGTTCAACCGCTCGATCACAGAGCGGGACGCGGTGTTCGCGGCCGGATTTGGTCCGATTGCCTGGGATCGTCCAGACCTTCGACATCAAATCGATTTCTTCCCACCTGGCGCCAACCGTTTCACCGGTGCGAGCGGCCGTGAGAATTGTGAACTCCAAGGCATAGGCCGAAATGCAGTTCTGCCGGCGGAGCTCCGCCATGAAACCGGGCAATTCCGCATAGGGCAAAGCGTCGTGGTGCTGGACCTTGCGAACCTTCGTCTTCGCCGGCAACAGCTTGTCGAGATGGCCGCGCCAGCGTGCCGGGTTCTCGCCGTGGCGGTAGTGCCGAGCGGTTGCCCAATCCAAAACGGCTTCGATCCGGCCGCGGAGCCGTGAGGCCGTTTCGGTCTTCGTGGACCAGATCGGTTCCAAGATTTTGAGAACTAGGCCGGTATCCACGGACCCAACCGGGAGCGTACCAACGACCGGATAGGCATACAGCGCCAGGGTCGCGGTCCACTGGGAAGCGTGCTTCGGGTTTCGCCATCCGGCTTTGTGAGCCTCGATATAGCGCTCTGCCGCGTCTCGGAAGGTGATCAGCTTCGCATCTTCGGCTCTGCGAGCCTTCAGTGCAGCCTTGCGTTGTTCGATTGGATCAATGCCGTCCAGGACCAGTTTCCGGGCTTCCCTAGCCTTGTCGCGGGCCTCAGCGAGCGACAAGGTGTCAACCGGACCAAGACCCATGTGACGGGCCCGGCCGTGCATCGTGAACCTGAATATCCATGCCTTGGTGCCCCATTCGCTGATCTGGAGCCAAAGCCCGCCGCCGTCGCCATAGCGGCCTGGCTTTTTGTGTGTCGCGACATGTCGCGCGGTAAGGCGGTTGTTGCCTTTCATCAGTGCCCTCTCTGGGGTTGATCCAGCGAAAACGCGATGCCACAACCTACGCCTCTACCTACAGCGCGGGCCGGTAATGTGCTGGAGTTCGTTGGAATGCGCCAGACTAAAAGGCGCGGGTAGCGCTTGGATTTATCAGCGCAAATTGGAAGGCGTCGGCCTGCCCTGGAATACGAGCAAGCCGACACTCCCTCCGCCATACTATCGCTCACGCGCTGTGGCGCTCCGCGGGGGCGGCGCTTGCGCCGGGTCGCTTTGCTCCCGAGCCCTTTGGGCTGGGAGACCCCCTCCGCCACTGGATTGCTCACGCGCCAGAGGCGCTCCGCGGGGGCTGGGGTGAAGATTCGAATCCCACTCCCGCCGCCATTATATCTGACCTCGCGTGTAGGTTCCTGTTTCTAGCCAGATTGGGGCCAATTGTTTTTTTTCCGGTAGGCTCACTTTCGCGCGGCAGTCCATCACCCACTTGCCTCGATTGCTGACTTGTCCGGCACAATCACGCATGCTTGGCTTTC
>LNFM01009826.1_pt1 | contig 13713 bp, 12 predicted proteins | sample 596031 | NCBI WGS metagenome assembly LNFM01 (sample SAMN04254537, study PRJNA301005) | activated carbon metagenome | isolation source: dual media filters at the Ann Arbor, Michigan drinking water treatment plant | place: USA: Ann Arbor
ACTGGGCGCGTCCCCCTTGCCACCGAAGGATGGCGTTCAGGGGGCTAAGGGTTGCGGCTCCAAGCCTGCCTGCGCAGGCTTGGACAAGCCGAAGGACCATTGCCTCTGGCAATTGGTGCCGGGGCGCGCAGCGCCTCAGGGGCCTGTTCACTTGTACACCGGGAAACGGGCGGTCAGCGCGTTGACCTTGGCGCGCACGGCGGCGATGTTGGCCTCGTCGCGCGGCTTGTCCAGCACGTCGGCGATCAGGTGGGCCGTCATGCGTGCTTCCTCGTCCTTGAAGCCGCGCGTGGTCATGGCCGGGGTGCCGACGCGCACGCCGCTGGTGACCATGGGCTTTTCGGGGTCGTTGGGGATGGCGTTCTTGTTGATGGTCATGTGGGCGGCGCCCAGCACGGCCTCGGCTTCCTTGCCCGTGATGCCCTTGGAGCGCAGGTCCACCAGCATGACGTGGCTCTGCGTGCCGCCGCTGACGATGCGCAGGCCGCGCTGGGTCAGCGTCTCGGCGACGATGCGCGCGTTCTTCACGACCTGCTGCTGGTAGGCCTTGAAGCTCGGGTCCATGGCCTCCTTGAAGGCCACGGCCTTGGCCGCGATCACGTGCATCAGCGGGCCGCCCTGCAGGCCGGGGAAGATGGCGCTGTTGATGGCCTTCTCGTGCTCGGCCTTCATGAGGATGATGCCGCCGCGCGGGCCGCGCAGGCTCTTGTGCGTGGTGGAGGTCACCACGTCGGCGTGCGGTACGGGGTTGGGGTAGACGCCAGCGGCGATCAGGCCGGCGTAGTGCGCCATGTCCACCATGAAGATGGCGCCCACGTCCTTGGCCACCTTGGCGAAGCGCGCGAAGTCGATGTGCAGGCTGTAGGCCGAGGCGCCGGCGATGATGAGCTTCGGTCTCGTCTCGTGCGCCTTCTTCTCCATGGCCTCGTAGTCGATCTCTTCCTTGGCGTTGAGGCCGTAGGAGACGACGTTGAACCACTTGCCGCTCATATTGAGCGCCATGCCGTGCGTCAGGTGACCGCCTTCGGCCAGGCTCATGCCCATGATGGTGTCGCCCGGCTTGAGGAAGGCCAGGAAGACGGCCTCGTTGGCCGAGGCGCCGCAGTGCGGCTGCACATTGGCGGCGTCGGCGCCGAAGATGGCCTTGACGCGGTCGATGGCCAGCTGCTCGGCCACGTCCACGTGTTCGCAACCGCCGTAGTAGCGCTTGCCCGGGTAACCCTCGGCGTACTTGTTGGTGAGCTGGGTGCCTTGCGCGGCCATGACGGCGGGCGAGGCGTAGTTCTCGCTGGCGATCAGCTCGATATGGTGTTCCTGGCGGGCGTTCTCGGCCTGGATGGCAGCCCAGAGTTCGGGGTCGGTTTGTTCGACGAGGATGTTGCGGTTGTACATGGCAGTCGGAAAAAACGCTGGTCCCCCGGCGGATCGGGGGCTGCCCAGGCGAACGGCTGAACACCGGGCCAGCCATGGCAGGCCCCGCGGCACGCTCCCCGGTGGTGGTCCACGTCAGCTGCGTCAGCCTCGAGGGCGGACGCGCCTATCGCCAGTCGCGTGCCCGGCTAGTGTAGCGGAGAGCGACCCCGCCCGATCAGGAGTTCAGCAGCACCAGCGTTTCTTCGACCGACGGTTGGGCCGGGGCGTTGACCGGGATGGGCTGGGCCGTGTGGGTGGGCACGGGCCGGCCGCCGGCTACCTGGGTCAGGCGGCCGTGTTCGGCCATGACCTTGGCCACATAGCCGCCGTCGTGCGGCAGGTGGGCGGCGCCCACATAGCGGCGCAGGCCGCCCTCGATCGAACCGTCACGCTGGATGTACTCGTGCAGCACGCGCGCGCCGACGCGCAGATTGGTCACCGGGTCGAAAGCGGCCAGCTGGCCGCCAAAGGGCTCGTACTTGTCGCTGTGGACACGGGTCATGACCTGCATCAGGCCCTGGGCGCCGACCGGGCTCTGGGCAAAGGGGTTGAAACCCGATTCGATGGCCATGACCGAGAGCAGCAGCAGCGGGTCGATGTCGGTGCGGCGACCAATCTCATAGGCTTCGAGCACCAGGGCCGAGAGCGGCTCGGGCGCCACGCGGTATTTCTTGCTGAGCCAATAGGCCACCGCAGCCTGCTGCTTGTTCAACTGCTGCGGGTGGACAGCCGTGGCGCGCTCCACGGCCACAGGCTCGACCTCGGTCGAGGGCAATCCGAAGTGACGGTTGTGGAGCCAGCCCATCAGCTGGGTTTCGCCGGCCTGGCGCAGCTCGGGCCGCGCCGCCAGGGCGATGGTTGCGAATAGCACAGCCAGCCCCAGCAGCGCGAAGCTGTTGTGGATGGTGGCAAAGAAGATCTGGGAGATCTGGCGTGCGAGGGTACGCAGGCCCTGGCCCATTTCTTGTAACGCTGTCATAGCACTTCCTCTTCTCGCGTAGCCTGCGTTCTGGCTCTGTGGCTTGACACAGCATCCATGCAGCAAGGCCACGTCTGGGTTGGTACGCCATCTGGATCGACCGGCAGACGTGGGGCCGGTGCTGGATCCGATGTGCCGGGGTCGGCAGCGGGTTCGGGTTATCCCGGATTCGGGGTGAAACGAATTGTAAGACCCGATATATAGACAATCAATAATATAAAAACAATTAAATCATTGATATTTGGCATATGGATGCTGTTTGGGCAATCGCAATACTTTTGAATATTCAAATAAATCAATGACTTAAAAAAACCATGTCAGAACAGACATGAGCTCTACTGTATTTTGTAACAGTACCGGGCCCAGTTGCTTTTCGGGGCAGTGCCGAGCGATGGCAGCCCGTCAATCAAGCCGTCCAAAGCCATTGATACAGGGATTTGATTCCGCGGGGTCGCTTACTAGACTACATACGCCTGTCACATCAGGCATCCTTTGCTGGAAGTAGCCGGCACACACCTGCAGGGTGCAGGTGCCAGCGCCAAACTGGCAATCTTGGGGGCAATCTCTTGCCTCCATCGCATTGCGGGACCCGACTCTCCCCTTTGCGATACCCAGACGGCATGGGCTTGCAGCCCGCCGTCAGGCCCGGCGGGCTGGTTCCTACCACCCGGCCGGGCTTTCTCTTTCTATGAAGTGATATATGCCAGCGTGCCGCAGAGCGCCAAATGGCGGCGACAATCGGCGTCTGTCATTTTTGCCATCGAGTTCGCCGTGCCCTCTTCAGCTTCTTCCCCTGCCCGTCATGACACCCTAGCCCTGGACGAACTTACCGGCGGCGCCTTTTCGGCGGCGACCGCCGGCGAACGTGCCGCACGTGTCCGGGCCTGGCTGCAGAGCGAGCCCGGTGCCGAGCAGATGCAGCAGGTGTATCGCGAACTCAGCGTCAAGGACAAGGGCGCGGCCAAGCTGTTGCGCGAGAAGCTCGACGAACTCAAGCGCCAGCGCGACCAGGAAGGCATGGCGCTCGAATGGGCCCAGAAGGCCGAGACCCTGCTCGCCGAGACCCGGATCAACATAGCCGACGCCCTGGCCTGGCAGCGTGATGCGGCCAAGGCCGGCGCACCGCTGAGCCGTGAGCCGTTGGCGGCCCTCAAGGTTCGGCTGGCCGAGCGCGTCAAGGCCATCGAGGATCTGCAACACCGCGCCCAGGTCCAGCGTGAGGCGGCGGTGCTGCTGGCCCAGCGCATCGAGGTGCTGTCCACCAAGTCCTGGCTGGACGCCCAGGCTGCAGCTGCAAGCCTCGCCGCCGATGTGGCGGCCTGGCAGGCCGAGGCCGCCGTCCTGCCGCAGGAGGCGCAATGGAGCAGCATCGACTTGCGCTTCGCCCCGCAACTCGAAGCCTCCCGCGCCCAGCTGACCCTGGTCTGGGAGGCCTTCAGCGCCGCGCTGGCCCAGGCCCATACGGCGGCAACCGATCCGGCAGCACCCCTGCCGCAGGTGCCGGTCTGGGCCGATGAGTTGCGCCAGGCGCGCGGACTGCTTCCGGAGGTTCCGGCACCCGCGGCCAAACCCAAGGTGGATCCCGAGCTGCGTGCCCAGGCCGCGGCCGCCGTGCGCGAGGTACTGGTCCAGCTTGAAAAGGAGATTGCGCAAGGCCATGGTAAGGCAAGCGCGGGTGCGGCCCAGGCTCTGCGCCAGGCGCTCAAGGAACACGGCCGCCACATCGACGCCCAGCTCGACCGTCAGGCCCATGCCGCGCTGGCCGCCGCCGGCGAGCTCGAGGGTTGGCAGCGCTGGCGTGCCGACCAACTGCGCGAGGAACTCGTGCGCAAGGCCGAGGGTTTGCTGAACCGCCCCGAGGGGCAGGCCCTGGGCGGGCGCAAGATGCAGGAGTCGCTGCGCGAACTGCGCGAGGTCTGGAAGCAGACCGACCAGGGCGGCGTACCCAACCACGCCCTTTGGAAGCGCTTTGACGAAGCCTGCAACCAGGCCTACAAGGTGGTGGAGGCCTGGCTGGAGAAGATCAAGACCGAGGCGGCCGAACACAAGGCCAAGCGTCTGGCCCTGATCGGCGAGCTCCAGGCCTGGGCGTCGGCACAGGCTGCGCAGGCCCAGCATGACTGGAAGGCCTTGAGCCGTGAGCTGCACCAGTTTGCCGAGCGCTGGCGCGAGGCGGGCCATCTGAGCGAGAAGGCCTTTGCCGAACTGCAGCCCCAGTGGAAGGCTGCCATGGCCGCCGCCAGCGCGCCGCTGGATGCAGTGCAGAAGGAAAGCCTGCAGCGGCGCCAGGCCATGATCGAGGAGGCCGCGCAGCTCGGCGCCGCGCCGCAGCTGCGCATCGATGCCGTCAAGGCCCTGCAGCAGCGCTGGCAGGCCGAGGCGCATGCCGTGCCGCTCGATCGACGTCAGGAACAGAAACTCTGGGACGCCTTCCGCCAGCCCATCGACGAAGCCTTCGCGCGCAAGAGCGCCGCCCGTGAGCAGGTCGCCGCGGCCATGAGCGCGCACGACCGTGCCGTGCTCGACGCTGCGCAGGCGCTGGAGGCCGCAAATGCCTCGGGCGATGCGCAAGCCATCCGTGCCGCCATGGCTGCGCTGGAGACGGCGCTCAAAGGGGCAGGGCCGGCTGCGACCGGCGCGGCCCCGGCGCAGGCCGAGGCGTCCGACGCTCCCGCCGAGACGCCGGCGCCCGCGGCCCAGCCGCGCAAGCCCGTGGTGGCCGTGCGAGGCGATGACCGGCCCGGCATGAAGCGCGCCGAGCCCGCTGCACCCGCACCGCGGGGCCGGCCGGGCGAACGCCGGGATGGCCCGCGCCGCGAGGAACGCCGCCCCGAGCGTGCCGAGCGTGCCGAGCGTGCGCCGCGCGACATTCCGCGTCTGGGCGATGCCGCCTTTCGGGCGCAGCGCGAGGCGCTGGAGCATGCCCAGGCCGCGCTCAAGAAACTTGCAGCCCAGGCCCATGGCGAGGCCTTGACGCAATTGCTGGCAGGCTGGGAGCAGCGCGATGCCGCGCGCCTGCCTTCGGCCAGCGAACTGGGCGGGCGTGTGACGCCGGCCGTGCGCTCGCTCTGGGCGCAGGCCCTCTCGGCGGCTGCCCAAGGGGAGGCCGCCGAGGCGCTGCTGCGCCTGGAGATCGCGGCTGAAGTGCCGACGCCGGCCGAGCAACTGGACGCCCGGCGCGCCCTGCAGCTGCAACTGCTCACCCGCCGCCACGAGGCGCCGCCGGCCCAGACCTGGGGCCAGGACGCGGCGCGTGTCCTGGCGACACCCTATGAGGCGGGCACGGCCCGGCGCCTGCAGCAGGCGCTCAAGGTGCTGCTGCGGCGCTGAAAGTCAGCGCCGCGCCTCGGGCCGGTACCAGGCGTCGAACAGCGGCAGCAGGGTGGGGAACTCGGTGGCGAAGCGCGCGCGGCTGACGAAGTAGGCCTCGCTGGTCACGGCAAAGAACTCCGAGATGTGTTCGGCCCCGTAGGGGTCGAGCCAAGGCGGCTCGGTACCGAAGCGTTCGGCCTTGATCACGGCTTCGCGGAAGGCGTCGTAGGCGGCTTGCAGGATGCTCAGCCAATGCGCGCGTGCGGCCTGCGCGCTGCGCTGGCCCATGAAGCCCGCGGGCAGGGGCGGGCAGCCGTCGGCCACGCCGTCGCGCAGGTCCAGCTTGTGGACGAACTCGTGGATGACCACGTTGTAGCCGCTTTCGCTGGAGGCCGCGCTCACGTCCTGCCAGCTCAGCATGATGGGGCCCTCGGGCATGGCCTCGCCGGCCAGGGGCTCCTCGTATGCGTGCACGACGCCATGCTCGTCCACGATCTCACGCCGGGCCAGCACTTCGTCCGGATGCACCACGATGCCCACGAAATCGTCGTACCAGGCCAGCGGCTGTTCGCCCGGACCGAAGTGCAGCACGGGCAGGCAGGCCTGGGCGGCGATGGCCAGGGCCATGGCATCGGTGATCTGCAGGCCCTGGGCGCCGTGGAATTCCTTGTCCTCGAGAAAGAGCGCGGCGAGCGCGCGCAGGCGTTCCAGCTCAGGCGGCGGCAGCTCGCGCAGGTAGGCGCAGGCGTCCAGCGTGGCCTGCCACAGCGCCTCGGGCAGGGGGCGACGGGGCTGGCGTTCACGCCCCAGCAGGCGGTCCAGCCAGCGCCGCATGGTCAGCGGGCCTGATCCAGTGGCAGCCGCTGCACGGAGATCTCACCGTCGGTCTGCTGCAGGCGCAGCACTTCGGCACGCGGGGGGCGCGCTTGCATATCCCAGTCGCTGAGCACGCGGCGGCGCAGACCTGCGCCCAACTCATGGTCGGCAGGTTTGTGGGTGTGGCCGTGGATCAACTCCGTGGCCTGCGCCTGCTGCAGCCACTGCCGGGCCAGCGGCGCGTCGACGTCGGCATAGCCCACGCCGCTGCGTTTGCGCTCTTCGCTCTGCTGGCGCAAGCCGCGCGCGATCTGGCGGCGCTGCGCCAGGGGCTGGGTCAGGAAAGCCTGTTGCCAGGCTGCCGTGCGGACCTGGGCGCGGAAGGCCAGGTACGCGTGGTCATCGAGACACAGGGCGTCACCGTGGCTCAGCAGCCAGCGCCGGCCTGCGAAGGTGAGCACCGTGGGGTCGTCGAGCAGGGTGCAGGCCGCACGGCGCGCGGCCTCGGTGCCCAGCAGGAAGTCGCGGTTGCCGTGCAGGAAGTAGAGCGCGCGTTGCGCGCCGGCCTGGTGCAAGGCCTCCATGCAACTGCGCTCGAAGCGCGCATCCTCGTCCTCGCCATCGAGCCCGTCGTCGCCGACCCAGACCTCGAACAGATCGCCGAGCATGAAGACGGCGTCGGCGCGGGTGTGCGCGAGGTAGTCCCGCCAGGCCTGCACGGTCAGCGGCTCGCTGGCCTGCAGGTGCAGGTCGGAAATGAAATCGACCACCCGCCAGTGCGCCGGCGCATGCAGCTCGGCGTACCGGGGAGGGGTCGAGGTCATGGCGTGGCGGGTGATCAGACCGCGACGGCCTTCTCGATCACCACATCCTCCTTGGGCACGTCGCCGTGGAAGCCTTTTTGTCCGGTCTTGACGGCGGCGATCTTGTCCACCACGTCCGTGCCGGCCACGACCTTGCCGAAGACGGCATAGCCCCAGCCCTGGGCCGAGGGGGCGGTGTGGTTGAGGAAGCCGTTGTCGGCCACGTTGATGAAGAACTGCGCCGTGGCCGAGTGCGGGTCGTTGGTGCGCGCCATGGCCAGGGTGTACTTGTCGTTCTTCAGGCCGTTGTTGGCCTCGTTGTCGATGGGCTTGTCCGTGGGCTTCTGGTTCATGCCCGGGGCGAAGCCGCCACCCTGGATCATGAAGCCGGGGATGACGCGGTGGAACACGGTGCCGTCGTAGTGGCCCTTGTTCACATAGGCCAGGAAGTTGGCCACACTGTTGGGGGCCTTGGCCGCATCGAGTTCGATCTTGATGGTGCCGAAGCCGGCGATCTGGAGTTCAACGTGGGGATTGCTCATGGGGGGCTTTCTCAGGGCAGCACGGTGGCCGCGTTGATGATGATGGGGGTCAGGGGCACGTTCTGGTGCATGCCCTGGTTGCCGGTGGGAACGGCGGTGATCTTGTCGACCACGTCCTGGCCCTCGACCACCCGGCCGAAGACGGCATAGCCCCAGCCCTGCTGGGTGGGCGCGGAATGGTTGAGGAAGGCGTTGTCGTTGACGTTGATGAAGAATTGCGCCGAGGCCGAGTGCGGGTGCGGCGTGCGTGCCATGGCCAGGGTGTACTTGTCGTTCTTCAGGCCATTGCTGGCCTCGTTCTCGATCGGTTTCTCGGTCGGCTTCTGGGCCATGGCCTTGTCGAAGCCGCCGCCCTGGATCATGAAGCCGGGGATGACCCGGTGGAAGATGGTGCCGTTGTAGTGGCCCTTCTTCACATAGGCCAGGAAGTTCTCCACCGTCTTGGGGGCCTTGGCCGGCTGCAGCTCGATCACGATGTCACCGGCGCTGGTGGCCAGCTTGACGCGCGGCGCGGCCGCACCCTGGGCCTGCACGGCGGAAACGGCGAACAGCGCGGCGGCGGCCAGCAACAGGCTGCGGCGCAGCCCGGAAACGAGGGTCAGATTCATCCAATGATTCCTTCAAAGAAAATTTTCCATACGCCGTCCTGGCGGATCCAGTACTGGCGCTTGGTCGGGCCGCTGCGTTCGCCATGGGTGACCTCACCGAAGGTCACGACCATGGTGTCGGCGTTGTCGGTCCAACGCAGATAGGACAGGTCCTTGAGCTCGATGGGCTTGCCGCGCACCTTGTCCACTTCGCTGCGCAGCGCCGGGGTCCATTCGGCCAGGGACTTGCCGAAGCTGTTGAAGTCCGGCGTGTAGAAACGCAGCAGCTGCTCGATGTCCCCGCTGGACTTGGCGTTGCGCCAGGCGGCCAGTGCCTCCTCGAAAGGCTTGCGCTCGGCCTGCACGCGGTGCGGCGCCACCCAGTCCAGCCGCGGCGAGATCACCACCGGCGTGGTACGCGGCTCCACCGTGCGGCTGATGAAGGCCAGGTCCGGGTTGGAGAGCACCACGCAGCCGTCGGAGGCCAGCGGCGCGCGCGCGAACTGGTTGGGCGGCGTGCCGTGCAACCAGATGCCTCGGCCGGTCTTGCCGCGCTTGTTGTCGAGCACATTGGGGTAGTTGATGGGCAGGGCGCCCGAACCGTAGAAATCGCTGAGCGACTTGGGGTCGAGGTTGCTGACGATGAAATACACGCCCAACGGTGTGCGGGCATCGCCTTCGACCATCTTCTCGATGCCGGACTTGCCGACCGAGATGTAGAAGTCGGCCACCAGGCGCAGCTGCTGCGGCGTGTTTTCGAACAGGTACAGGCGCGAGCGCGAGGCATCGATGGCGATGGCATGGCGGTTGCGTGGCGACAGGGCCAGGAACTGCGAGGGGATGGTGCCGGCCGGCGGGCGTTCGCGCAGGGCCTTGAGGCGCATCTGCGATTCGTGACGCAGCTCGGCCAGGGTCTGGGCGCTGTGGCCCTGGGCCAGCGTGGCCGGCACGTCGCCGAAGTCACGTACGGGGCGGATGCGGGTGGTGAGCAGGTCGCCGTAGACCAGTTGGGCGAGCTGGAAATTGGGGTGGTCGCGCACCAGGCCTTCGGCGCGCTGCAGCGCCTCGCGTGTCTGCCCGTTGCCGGCCAGACGGTAGACCTCGATCAGACGGCTCTCGGGGGTGGCGAGGCTGGCGCTGGGGGCGGTGCGCTCGATCAAGGTCGCCGCGCGCGCGGTCTGCGCCCCGGCCGGCAGAGCCGGCAGGCAGGCGATGACAAGCAGCAGTGGCGTGAGATACCCAGGGTTCATGTCGTGACGAGGCAGGGCCGGTGCTGCGGCCTTCAGGGGCGTTGGCCGCCCTTCAGCTGCCCGAACTTTCCTTGACGATGAGCCAGCGGTTGCCTGTGCGGGCCAGCTCCAGTGTCTTGCGGCTCAGGATCGCCAGGGTGTCTGCCTTGTAATCCTGGCGGAATTTTGCCACGGCACGCTGTCCCTGGACAGTGATCTGCAGGTCCAGCAACTGGACCGTGATGCGCGATTTGCCCACGATGCGGGCACGTCGCTCCTGTTCCCAGGCGCTGCGGCCCTGCCGGCCGGGTGTCTCGAAGGCGGCATCGTAGGCCGCGAGGTAGCGGCTCATGTCCCGATCCGACCAGGCCTGGGCCCAGGCACGCACGGCCTGCTCGACCTCGCGTACGCCGTTGGCCGGGGCCGCCGCCGGGGAGGAGGCTGCAGGCGCGGGCGCCGCGGGCTTGACCGGGGCCGCGGCCACGCTGGCGGGGGGCGGCGCAGGTGGGGCCGCGGCCGGGGTGGGTGTGGGGGGCGTTGCCGGAGCGGCAGCCACCGCAGTCGCCGCACGGGCGACGCCGTTGACGGGGCCGAGGTCACGGATCAGGGCGAGTTGGGCCGGCGAGGGAACGGCGCCTTCGAGCTGCAGCGCCTTGCTGTAGGCCTGGCTGGCCAGGCGTGCGTAGACGTCGGCCAGGTTGTCATGGGCCGTGGCATAGCTGGGGTGGGTGCGCAAGGCTTTCTCGAGCACCACGCGCGCCTTGTCGTACTGTCCCTGGGCCGCGTAGATGACGGCCAGGTTGTTGTAGGGCTCGGGCAGTTCGGGGTGGTCTTCGCTGAGCTTGCTGAAGGTGGCCAAGGCCTCGTGGGTGCGCCCGGTCTCGCGCTGGATCACGCCCTTGTACAGGCGCAGCTGTGGGTCGCGTGGCTTGGCCGCGAGCAGGCGGTCGACCCGGGTCTGCGCTTCGGCCAGCCGGCCTTCGCGCAGCAGCTGGCCGATGTCACCCGCGTCATTGGCCTGGGCCAGGCCCAGCAGGCCTGCAAGGGCGAGTCCGAGGAAGGAGCGTGGGAGGAGGAGACCGTGCTTCATGAACGGGCGAATTGTAGAGGGGCCGGCACCGTGCAGGCGTTGTCTGGGCGGACCGGCTTCACGGGCAGCTGATCCCCCGTGCGGCCATGCGCGTCTTGAGATCGCCGTTGCCAGGATCGCTTTGCAGCGCCTGGCAGTAAGACTGGCGGGCCAGACGGCTGTAGAGATCGCCAAGATTCTCGTGCGCCGTGGCATAGGCGGGGTTGGCGCGGACGGCGAGTTCGAGCGCGGCACGCGCACGGTCGTAGTCACCCTGGGCCGCATGGATCACGGCCAGGCCGTTGTAGGGCTCGGGCAGCTCGGGAAAATCCTCGGTGAGCTTGGTAAAGGTCTCCAGCGCCTCGGCCTGGCGTCCGCTGTCACGCTGGATCAGGCCTTTGAGGTAACGCATCTGCGGATCGCGCGGCTTGGTCTTGAGATGGCGGTCGGCGCTGGCCTCGGCCTCGGCCAAGCGCCCGCCGCGCAGCAGCTGACTCACGTCGCTGTAGACGTCGGCCCATGCCATCGGGGCCGCCAGCAGTGCCAGCAGCAGGGGAAACAGGCGAAACAAAAGGTGGGCTGGAGTCATGAAGCCGGGGCTGGTGAAGAGCCGGTCTTGCGGAGCGGGCCGGGACTATATACTGCGGAGGATTGTAGCCCCGCCCCCTTTAAGCAACCGCTGCCTCATCTGCCTGCGCAGCGGTTCCCGATCGATCCATGAGCCTTCGCATCTACAACACGCTGTCGCGTGCGTTGGAGCCTTTTGCCCCGCTCGAACCCGGCCATGTCCGCATGTACGTCTGCGGCATGACGGTCTACGACCTCTGCCACCTGGGCCATGCGCGCGCCATGGTGGCTTTTGACGTGGTGCAGCGCTGGCTCAAGGCCAGCGGTTTGCGCGTGACCTATGTGCGCAACGTCACCGACATCGATGACAAGATCATCAAGCGCGCGCTCGACAACGGCGAGACCATCCGCGCCCTGACCGAGCGCATGATCGCCGCGCTGCACCAGGACGCCGATGCCCTGGGCATCGCCCGGCCCGACCACGAGCCGCGCGCCACCGAGTACGTGCCGCAGATGCTGGGCCTGATCGAGCGCCTGGAGCGCAAGGGCCTGGCTTACCGCTCGCCCAATGGCGACGTGAACTACGCGGTGCGCAAGTTCCCCGGCTACGGCAAGCTCTCGGGCAAGTCGCTCGACGAGTTGCGCGCCGGTGAGCGCGTGGCCGTGCTCGACGGCAAGGACGACCCGCTGGACTTCGTGCTCTGGAAGTCGGCCAAGCCCACCGAGCCCGAGGAGGCCAAGTGGGACGGTGCCTACGGCCCGGGCCGCCCCGGCTGGCACATCGAGTGCTCGGCCATGAGCTGCGAGATGCTGGGCGAGAGCTTTGACATCCACGGTGGCGGCGCCGACCTGCAGTTTCCGCACCACGAGAACGAGATCGCCCAGAGCGAAGGCGCCACCGGCCAGCCGCTGGCGCGCTACTGGATGCACAACGGCTTTGTGCGCGTGGACAACGAGAAGATGTCCAAGTCCCTGGGCAACTTCTTCACCATCCGCGAGATCCTGCAAAAGTACGACGCGCAGACCGTGCGCTTCTTCATCCTGCGCGCGCACTACCGCAGCCCTTTGAACTACAGCGATGCGCATCTGGATGATGCGCGCCATGCGCTCAAGCGCCTGTACACGGCGCTGCAGGCCGTGCCGCCGGCCGAGGTGCAGATCGACTGGCTCGATGCCCACGCCGCGCGCTTCAAGGCCGCGATGGACGAGGACTTCGGCACGCCCGAGGCCGTGGCCGTGCTCTTCGAGCTCGCAACCGAGGTCAACAAGACCGGTTCGCGCCAGCTCGCCGGCCTGCTCAAGGCCCTGGGCGGCTGCCTGGGGCTGCTGCAGGAGGATCCGGAAACCTTCCTCCAGGCGGGTTCGGCCCTGGACGATGCAGCCATCCGCGTCCAGATCGAGTTGCGTGCCGCAGCCAAGGCCGCGAAGAACTTTGTGGAGGCCGATCGCATCCGCAAGGACCTGCTGGCCCAGGGCATCGTGCTCAAGGACTCGCCTGCCGGCACCACCTGGGAAGTCGCGCAGTGAGCCCGGCCTCGGTCACCCAGCTCGCCACGCCTGATTACTGGGACGAGGCCTGCAAGCACCTGATGAAGAAGGATCGGGTGATGAAGCGCATCATTCCGCAGCATGGTGACGCCTGCCTGCGGACCCGGGGTGACGCCTTCACCACACTGGCGCGCAGCATCGTGGGCCAGCAGATCTCGGTCAAGGCCGCGCAATCGGTCTGGGACCGCTTTGCGGCCCTGCCCAAGCGCATGTCGGCGGCCCATGTGCTCAAGCTCAAGGTCGACGACATGCGTGCTGCAGGCCTGAGTGCGCGCAAGGTCGAGTATTTGGTGGATCTGGCCCTGCATTTCGACAGCGGCGCCATTCGCGTGGCGGCCTGGAAAAGCATGGACGACGAGGCCATCATCGCCGAACTCACGGGCATCCGCGGCATCGGTCGCTGGACCGCCGAGATGTTCCTGATCTTCCACCTGATGCGGCCCAATGTGCTGCCGCTGGACGACATCGGCCTGATCAACGGCATCAGCCACAATTACTTCTCGGGCGAGTCGGTCAGCCGCAGCGATGCGCGCGAAGTGGCCGCCGCCTGGGCGCCCTACTGCAGCGTCGCAACTTGGTATATTTGGCGCTCGCTGGATCCGCTGCCGGTCGAATACTGAGGCGCCAAGGCAGCCCCGCCAGCCCTGTCGTTGGGCAGGCCAGAAATCTACAAGGAGGTCCCAGATGGCCAAGAAGACTTTTCTCGACTTCGAGCAGCCGATTGCCGAACTCGAAGCCAAGATCGAGGAACTGCGTTACGTTCAGACCGAATCCGCGGTCGACATCAGCGAAGAGATCGACCAGCTGAGCAAGAAGAGCCTGCAGCTCACCAAGGATGTCTACAGCGA
>LNFM01009827.1_pt1 | contig 13712 bp, 13 predicted proteins | sample 596031 | NCBI WGS metagenome assembly LNFM01 (sample SAMN04254537, study PRJNA301005) | activated carbon metagenome | isolation source: dual media filters at the Ann Arbor, Michigan drinking water treatment plant | place: USA: Ann Arbor
CCGGCGAAACCACGGCCCAGCTGAAAATCCTGAAAGCGCCTTTCATGTACGGCATGGCCGTGTTGTGCGTGGTCGCCGGGCTGATCCACCTAGGACTGGTGTTCCGCCCCAGCGCGGCGCAGGAAGCCGGCGAAGGGGTCACGTTGTGACCGAAGCACTGCTTGGCTTCGCCGCCATTTTTGTTCTGGCGCTGCTGCGCCTGCCGCTGGCCTTCGCCATGGGCATCGTCGGTATCGTCGGCATGGGCCTGACCCGCGGCTGGCTACCGGCCCTTGCCAGCACCGCGCAGGTGGTGCACGAGACCGGCTTTGCCTACACGCTGTCGGTGATCCCGCTGTTCATCCTGATGGGCAACTTCGTCGCGAAAGCCGGCTTGGCCCATGAGCTGTTCCACGCCGCCTATGCCTTCATCGGCCACCTGCGCGGCGGCCTGGCCCACGCCACCGTGATGGCCTGTGCCGGTTTCGGCGCGATCTGCGGTTCCTCGATTGCCACCGCTGCGACCATGAGCAAGGTGGCCTACCCGTCGATGAAAAAACTCGGCTACAGCGACTCGCTGTCCACCGGCGTGATTGCCGCCGGCGGCACGCTGGGCATCATGATCCCGCCCTCGACCATCATGGTGATTTACGGCATCGTGACCGAAACCAACATCGGCAAACTGTTCGCGGCCGGGGTGATTCCCGGTCTCCTGATCGCGCTGCTGCTGATGCTGGCGGTGCTGGTCATGACCTTCATGGACCCGGAACATGCGCCGGCCGGTGACAAGACGCCCTGGCCCGAGCGCTGGAGAGCGCTGCGCGGCATCTGGGGCGTGCTGCTGCTGATGCTGCTGGTGCTGGGCGGCATTTACGGCGGGATTTTCACCGCCACAGAGGGCGCCGGCATAGGTGCGGCAGGCGCCTTTCTGTTCGCACTGGCCAGGCGCCGGCTCACGCTCAAGGCGACGCTGGACGTGCTGGTGGAATCCGCGCGCACCACGGCGATGCTGTTCACGCTGCTGATCGCAGCCACCATTTTTGCCAACTTCATGAACTTCACCTCCATGCCCGGCGACCTGAAGGAATGGATCACCCACCTCGGCCTGTCGCCGGTGATGATTGTGGCGGCGATGATGCTGATTTACGTGGTGCTGGGCACGGTGATGGAGGAACTCACCATGGTGCTGCTGACCATCCCGCTGTTTTTCCCGATTGTGGTCTCGCTGGGCTTCGATCCGGTCTGGTTCGGCGTGCTGATCGTCATGGTGATCCAGATCGGCCTGATCTCGCCGCCGGTCGGGATGAATTTGTTTGTGCTGAACACCTTGCTGCCGCGGGTCGGCCTGGCCAGCATCTTCCGCGGGGTCTGGCCTTTTGTTTTCATGCAGATTGTGGCGCTGGGCCTGCTGCTGGCCTTTCCCGCGCTGAGCCTGTGGCTGCCGTCGTTCATGAAGTAGGACCTGGGATCAGGCCCCAGCGCGCTGCAGCACGATGCCGGGCGCGCGAATGGCGATCCCGGCCTCGCCCAGCGTGCGCAGGATCGCCAGGTTGATGGCCGATCGCAGGGCCAGCGCACCGGTCTCCGGATTGGTGATCCAGTAGGTCAGGGTGAATTCCAGGCCTTCGGCGCCGAAAGCCGACAGGGCCGCAAAAGCAGCCGGATCCCTCACCACGCGCTCCTGGGCATTGGCGGCGTCGACCAGCAAACCCATGACCGTGTCCACATCCGTGCCGTAATCCACCGACAGCACGATGGTCTGGGCTGCGCGCGGGTCAGCGCGCGAAATGTTTTCCACCCGGTTGATCACCAGCATCTCGTTGGGCACGATGGACTCGCGGCCGTTCAGTGCGCGAATCACGCAGTAACGGGCGTTGATGTCGCTGATGCGGCCTTCGTAGTTGTCGACCTTGACGGTGTCACCGATGCGCAATTGCCGTTCGGCCAGGATCACAAAACCGCTGACATAGTTGGAGGCCAGCTTCTGCAGCCCGAACCCGACACCGACACCGATGGCGCCGCCCAGCACCGACAGCGCGGTCAGGTCGATGCCGACGGCCGACAGCGCCACCAGCAGGCCGACAAACATCAGCAAGGCCCGCGTGGCGTTGCTGAGCGCCTTGCGCAGAGACAGCTGGCTGCCGGTGGCCGATTTGAGCAGGCGCATCTCGATGGCCGACGAAATCCACAGGGTGATGATCAGCACAATGCAGGCGGTCACGCCGCCCTCGATGATGGTCCGCACCGACAGCGTGGCGTCGCCCACTTTCCAGCGGATGTCGTCAAGCTCCTCCAGCACCAGCGGCAGCAGCCCGCTGACCCACAGCACCATGGCGACCCAGGCCACCCAGGAGATGCTGCGCTCGAGAATGCGCACCAGCGGCGCGTCCACAAACACCACCTGCAGCACCTTGACGCCAAGACGAATCACCGCCAGCGCCACCAGCACCGGAATGGCGATCTTGAACACCGCCACCGGCAGCCAGCGCGCCAGCAGCATGAAGGACAGATAAGCCAGCGACAGCAGCAGCAAGGGAAACATCACGCCGTCGATGATCTGCCGGCCGAACCAGATGGAGCGCTCGTCCGGCAGGCCGCTGGCGCGGCGTATGCCCCAGACTGCGACCCAGGCCAGCGCCACGCAGGCCAGCAGCACGCCGAGTTCGGTCAGCGCGCTCGGCTGGGTGATATTGGCCAGCCAGGCGTCGAGGTCCTCGATACGGGCGCTCGGTCGGGTTACGTTGGCCATTGCGGCTTCCTCTTGTCGATAAAGGCCTGCACACCTTCCTGTGCCACCGGATGAACCATGTTGCAGGCCATGACCTGCCCGGCCAGCTGGTAGGCGGCGGCAATGCCGGTTTCACGCTGCTGGTAAAACAGCGCCTTGCCCATGGCCACGGCCTCGCGGGGCCTGGCCAGGATGGCTGCCACCATCTGCTCGACCGCTGCATCGAGTTCCTCTGTCTGCACCACCTGGTTGACCAGGCCGCGCATACGCGCTTCGTCGGCCGTGATGAAACCACCGGTCAGCAGCATCTCCATGGCCTGCTTGGCGGGAATGTTGCGCACCAGCGGCACGCTGGGTGTGGCGCAGAACAGTCCCACGTCAATGCCGTTGACACCGAAGCTGGCCTGGCTGGCGGCGATCGCCAGATCGGCTTGCGCCACCAGCTGGCAGCCGGCTGCAGTGGCCACGCCCTGCACCCGGGCCAGCACCGGCACGGGGAGGTTCTGGATCGTCAGCATCATGCGGGTGCATTGTGCAAACAGCTTCTGGTACCAGGCCAGCTCTGGCCGGGCGCGCATTTCCTTGAGGTTGTGGCCGGCGCAAAACGCCTTGCCCTGCGCCGCGAGCACCACGATGCGCGCCTGCGGATCGGCAGCCACCGCATCCAGCGCGGCCTGCAGCGCGGCGAGCATCTCTTCGCTCAGTGTGTTGAAACTGTCCGGGCGATTGAGCGTGATCCGGTGCACACCGCGCCCGTCACGGCTGTGCATCACCACATCGGTTGCTGTCTGCATCGGCATCTCCGCGAAGGCTACAAATCAGCCAGCACGCGGATATGGGCTTCCACGCTGCGTGCCAGCGCCTGAAGGTTGTAGCCGCCTTCGAGCGAGGAGACGATGCGCCCTCCGGCGTGGCGGTGGGCGACATCCTTGATGCGCCGGGTGATCCAGGCATAGTCCTGCTCGTCCAGGCCGAGCTGGCCGAGGTCGTCGTCGCGATGCGCGTCGAACCCGGCGCTGATGAAGATCATCTGGGGCTTGAATGCCTCCAGCCGCGGCATCCACATCGCCTCGATCAGGTCGCGCACGGCCGCGCCCTTGGTGTAGGCCGGAACCGGCAGGTTGACCATGTTGTCGCCCCCGGAGGTGCCGCCGTGCGGGTAGAACGGGTGCTGGAAAAAACTCACCATCAGGATGCGGTCGTCGCCGCGGATGATGTCTTCCGTGCCGTTGCCGTGGTGCACGTCGAAATCGACAATCGCGACGCGCTCCAGGCCATGCCGCTCCAGCGCGTATTTGGCGGCAATCGCCACGTTGTTGAAAAAGCAGAAACCCATGGCGTGGTCGTGGCAGGCATGGTGGCCGGGCGGGCGCACCGCGCAGAAAGCGTTTTCGACCTCGCCGGCCATCACCGCGTCGGTGGCGGCCAGCGCCGCGCCGGCGCCGCGCAGGATGGCATTCCAGGTGAAGGCGTTGAGGGCAGTGTCGGGGTCCAGCTGGGCGTATTGGGGACCACCCGCGAAGGCATCGTCAGCCAGCTGGTCGCTCAGGCCGCGGAGGGCGGCGATCATCATGCGGTCGTGGCCGAGCTCCACGTCGCTCAGGGAGGCCAGCGGTGCCTCACGGCGGTCCAGGGCATCACCCACGCCGGAGATCAGCAAGCGGTCTTCAATCGCGTCAAGCCGCTCCGGGCACTCCGGATGACCCGGTCCCATCTCATGTTTGCGACAGTCGGCGTGGGTGAAGTACGCAGTGGCATTCATTACGGAAAATTTTGCGGTAAGGTTGATGGCATGAACGCGAAACAGAAAATTCAGGCGCTTTTGAATCAGCTTAACACGGTCATTGTGGGCAAGCCGGCGCAGGTCCAGGACTGCGTCGCCTGCCTGCTGGCCGGCGGGCATTTGCTGATTGAGGATGTGCCCGGCGTCGGGAAAACCACGCTGGCCCACGCCCTGTCACGCTCCTTCGGCCTGCAGTTTTCCCGCGTGCAGTTCACCGCCGACCTGATGCCCAGCGACCTGACCGGCGTGTCCATCTACGAACGGCAGAAAGAAAGTTTTGTGTTCCACCCCGGCCCGGTGTTTGCCCAGGTGCTGCTGGCCGACGAGATCAACCGCGCCAGTCCGCGCACGCAAAGCGCGCTGCTCGAGGCCATGGAAGAAAAGCAGGTCACGGTGGAGGGTGAAACCCGGCCGCTGCCCGTGCCGTTTTTCGTGATCGCCACGCAAAACCCGCACGACCAGCTCGGCACCTACTCGTTGCCGGAGTCGCAGCTGGACCGCTTCCACATGCGCATCTCGCTGGGTTACCCGGATCGCGCCGCCGAGCGCCAGTTGCTGGGCGGCGGCGACCGGCGCGACATGGTTGACCGGCTCGAAACCCTGCTGACGCCGCATGACCTGCTGGAACTGCAGCAGGAGGTGCTGCAGGTGTACGCCGCCGAGCCGCTGCTCAATTACCTGCAGGACCTGATCGCCGCCACGCGATCGGGCCAGTGGTTTTTGCAGGGCCTGAGCCCGCGCGCCGGCATTGCGGTGATGCGCGCCGCGCGCGCCCAGGCCTTCTTGAGCGGCCGCGACTATGTGGCCCCCGACGACGTGGTCGCCGTGCTGCCTCAGACTGCCGCGCACCGGCTGGTGCCGGTCACCAGCGCGGGCCGCGGCGCGGTCGAACAGGTGCGCGCCATGCTCGAGGCTGTGCCGCTTCCATAAAATGAGCTCCCCCCGAAGCGCCTCCGGCGCCTCCCCCCCAGGGGGGCGCCACCAGCGGCCCGCCCCTTCGACCGGTTCAGGGCGGGCCAAGGCCGGTTCCTCGGTGGCCCGCGAATGGAATCCTTTGGCCCTCGTACGCAACGGGTTCCAGCAGTGGTGGCAAAGCCGCCTGCCGCTGAGCGATGGCGTGCTGCTGACCCAGCGCAATGTCTACATCCTGCCGACGCGGCCCGGTCTGATGCTGGCGCTGACGCTGATGGTGCTGCTGGTCGCCTCCATCAATTACCAGCTCAACCTGGGCTACCTGCTGACCTTTCTGCTGGCCGGCAGCGCCGTCACCGGCATGCACGTCTGCCACGCCACGCTGCGCGGTCTTGCCATGAATTTGATAGCACCCCCGCCCCAGTACGCAGGGGCTGCAGCCGTTTTTAATGTCAAACTGACGAACACCCGCAAGTCTGTGCGCCACGGCATCGGCCTGAGCGTGCTGAACCCGCCAGACCTTGCCGGCGCGCCGCACTGGGCCTGGACCGACGTGCCTGCCGAAGGCAGCAGCACGGTGCAGGTGGCCTTCACGCCGTCCCGGCGCGGCCTGCACCGCCTGCCCACCCTCACCGCCGAAACACGTTTTCCACTCGGCACCTTCCGCGTCTGGACCATCTGGCGGCCCGCGGCGCAGGTGCTGGTCTACCCCGCGCCGGAACACCAGCCGCCGCCACTGCCACCCGGCGAGCCGCGTGCGGGCGCGGCCAGCGCAACGGCGCGTGTGCAAAGCAGCGGCGAGTTCGACAGCGTGCGCAGCTACCGGCGCGGTGACCCGCTCAAGCTGGTGATGTGGAAAAAGGCCGCCAAGGCAGACGACCAGGGCAACGGCCTGGTGGTGCGCGACGCCCAGCAGGCCCAGCGCCACGAACTCTGGCTGGACTTTGTGCAGGCCGGTTCGCTGGACACCGAAGCCAGGCTGTCGCGCCTGTGCGCCTGGTTGCTGCAGGCCGACAAGCTGGGCCTGAGCTACGGCCTGCGCCTGCCGGGGCTGCAGATCAAGCCTTCCAGCGGGGAGGCGCACAAGCGGCAATGTCTGGAGGCGCTGGCTTTATGTTGAGCAGCGACATGGACTTAAACCTGCTGCCCGGGGGGAAACCACCGGAACCTTCCACCTGTGCGCCCTCGTTCGAGCAGCCGCTGGCTTGCCTGCAAGCCGGGGGTTGCCCGGCGGCAACTCACTTTCTTTTGCTTCGCCAAGAGGGTGTAGAAGAAATAAAGGATACTTCCCTGCAGATTCACGCAGAGGGAAGAGAGCATGGTCAGGAAAGGTCGTCCTCCAGTCATTGATCCGACGCAGTACGAAGCGCTGCGCAAGGTAGTGCAGGAACACCCGCAAGCAACGCTGGGCGAGCTGGCAATTGCGTGGGCCGAGTCCAGCGGCGGCGAGGCACCGTGCACGCTGACGATGCGGCGCGCGTTAAAGGCCGCCGGGCTGCAGCGCCAACGTCCGGCAGTGCGGCCCTCGCAGCGTACGCCGGCGACGACGCAGCGCTACGGTTACACCGAGCGGCACCGCAGCACCAGCACAAACGCCGGTCTCACGGATGCGGAATGGGAGCTGGCTCGAGACCTCTTCGAGCAGGCGGGCGGCTCGCGCGGCAGGCCTGCTTTATATGATCGCCGCAGCATGGTCGATGCGTGTTGCTACGTGCTGCGCACGGGATCATCCTGGAGGAGCCTGCCCACGGGGATTTACCCTCCCTGGCAGTCAGTGCAGAAAGCCTTTGTACTGTGGGCGCGAGACGGCCGGTTCGAGCAACTGCAAGAACGCCTGCGCCAGCAGTGGCGCCTTCGCACCGAGCGCGCGATACAGCCCAGCGAAGCTGTCATCGACTCCCAGTCGACGCGTGGCAGCGCGCAGGGCGGAATGCTCGGCTTTGACGCGGGCAAGAAGGTCAAGGGGCGCAAGCGTCATCTGGTGGTCGACACGCTTGGGCTGCTATTGGCCGTGGTCATCACCAGCGCGGCCGTGCCTGACCGCGCCGCTGCTGGCCAGGCGGTAGCGCAGGCCTGTGCACGGACTTCACATTCGCTGACCACGCTATGGGCCGACAGCGCCTATGCCGGCCAGTGCGCCCGGGACATTGAGCAGCGCTCCAACGTGCAGGTGCGCATCGTTCGCTCGAGCATGGCACCGCGCTGGAACGACGCCCAGCAAAGTTTATGGCCACAGCAGAGCCAGACCATGCCCAAGAAGCGCTGGGTCGTGGAACGAACGCATGCATGGCTGGAGCGCAATCGCAGACTGGTGATGCATCACGACCGCAAACCAATCTATGCAGCCGCCTGGGTATGGCTCGCACAGGCTCGCATGTTGCTGAGTCGCCTTGCCTAGATTTCTTCTACACCCTCTTGGCGAAGCAAAAGAAAGTGAGTTGCCGCCGGGCAACCCCCGGCCAGCAGGCGCAGGCAAAACCACAGCCATCGAGAGATAAAAAAGTTTTGTGGGTTTTTTCCCAACCATCCCCATCTGCAGATATCACGAATTCAGCAACCCGTGTTGCACACGCCCATTGAACTCGCCCCACACTGCAGCTTTCCCAACCACCCACAACCAACAAGAACCCATGCCTACCCTCTTTGACCCCACCCACGCCGGCGACCTCCAACTTGCCAACCGCATCGTCATGGCGCCGCTGACGCGCAACCGTTCGCCCGATGCGATTCCGCCCGACATTGCACAGACCTACTATGCGCAGCGCGCCAGCGCCGGCCTGCTGATCACCGAAGCCACCGCGATCAGCCACCAGGGCCAGGGTTACTCGGACGTGCCCGGTCTGTACGGTAGCGAACAGCTCGACAGCTGGAAAAAAGTGACCCAGGCGGTGCATGACAAGGGCGGCAAGATCGTGGTGCAGCTCTGGCACGTCGGCCGGGTCTCGCACAAGGACCTGCAGCCCGACGGCGGCAAGCCGGTCGCGCCTTCCGCCATCACCGCCAAAACCAAAACCGTGCTGATCCGGGACGGCGTGCCGGCCTTTGTCGACACCTCCGAGCCGCGCGCACTCAAGGCCGAGGAACTGCCCGGCATCGTGCATGCCTACCAGGCGGCAGCACGCAACGCAGTGGAGACCGCCGGCTTCGACGGGGTTGAAATCCACGGCGCCAACGGCTACCTGCTGGACCAGTTCCTGAAAGACGGCAGCAACCAGCGTACCGACGACTACGGCGGCAGCATCGAGAACCGCGCCCGCCTGCTGCTCGAAGTCACACGCGCCGTCACCGATGCCATCGGCGGCGGCAAGACCGGCATCCGCTTGTCGCCCGTCACGCCGGCCAATGACGCCAACGACTCGGACCCGCAGCCGCTGTTCGAGTACGTGGTCAAACAACTGGCCACCCTGAACCTGGCCTATATCCACATCATCGAAGGCGCTACCGGTGGCCCGCGTGTCATCGACGACCGTCCCTTTGATTACGCCGCACTGAAGGCCGCCTACCGCAAGGCCGGCGGCAAGGGCGCATGGATGGTCAACAACGGTTATGACAAGGCGCTGGCCGAAAAGGCCGTGGCCGACGGCGCCGACCTGGTTGCCTTTGGACGTCCCTACATCGCCAACCCGGACCTGGTCGAGCGCCTCAAAGCCGGCGCGCCGCTCAACACGCCGGACAAGAACACCTTCTACGGCGGCCGCGAAAAAGGTTACACCGACTACCCGACGCTGGCCTGATCCAGGGGCTAAACTGGCCCGGTCATGTGGACCGCCTGCCTGCCCCGCCTTGCCTTTGCCGCCAGCCTGCTGGTCTGCGGCGCAGCGCAGGCCGGCAGGCCCATGGTGGTGGACGATGCCGATGTGGACGACGCGGGCTCCGGCCATCTCGAGGCCTGGTATGCGCGCCAGCCCGGGCACGCCTCCACCTGGACCGTCGCACCGGCGTATGCGCCCATCGAGGGCCTGGAGATCGACGCCGTGATCACGCGTGACCGCACGGCAGCCAGCACCAGCCAGTCCCTGCAAGCCAAGTGGCGCATCAGTCCCGTGCGTGAACGCGGCTGCAACCATGCAGCCGTGTTCGGCATGCAGCAGGTCCGCGGCCAGGCCGGAACCACGCCTTATGTCAACGGCCTGCTGAGCTGCAACAGCGCCTGGGGCAGCACACACTTCAACCTCGGCGGACTGGGCCAGTCCGGGGGTCCGGGGGTGGTCACATGAGGACTGGCGCATGCGCGCGACGTCGGCCGCGCCACCCTGCATGTCGAGGCCTTTGGACAGCACCGGGCCAAACCGGTGTTCCAGATCGGGGCCCGCACCAACATCCTTGCTCGCTTCCAGCTGGACGCGAGCTTGGGACGCAGCAACCGCGAAACGCTGGTCAGCGTCGGCCTGCGGCAATCGTTCTGAAGGGTGCCGGGCCGGTATTGCTATAAAAAACAGAGCTGGTGCGCCCCGGCCGGGAAGGGCTGGGGGCCGGTTTTATCGGCAGGATTCAGGCCGCACCGACCCCAATCGGTGCCGGCGTGGTCAACACGATGCGCGTGAACAGGCGGTCGTAACAGGGGTCACGCGCGCCGCCGACCAATGGATCGCGGTTGGCCTGGAAGGCCGCATCCAGCTCAACCCAGTCATCCGCACCCAGGACTTTCTGCGCAGCCGGCAGTAGCTGCGTTTCTTCGGTCCGCATGTGTTCGAGGTAAAAGCCGGTATAGGCCTGCGCCGCCTCGGTGAAAGCGGCGCGCCGCGATTCCCCGATCAGCTCCCAGGCCAGCAGCAGGTGCTGCAGCTCACGCACCCGGCCTTCGCCCAGCGTGTGGTCGGACTCCAGCCGGCGTATCACCGGCATCAGCTCCGGCGCGATACGCGCCAGCCGCGGAAACAGCAGGTCCGATTCCTTGGGGTGGTGCAGCTTCTCGGGAAACTCGTCGATGTAAAACAGCATGGCGCGCAACACGTCGAAAAAGCGTTCGGGCGTGTCACCCGGCCCACGCTTGATCATCATCTCCAGCGAACGCAGCACCGCAGCGACGGCGGCGTGTTCGTCGCGGATGATTTGCAGCGTGGAGTAAGCCATGAACCCAGCTTGTCACAGCCCTGCTGGTCAAGCTTGATCCAGGTCAATCCCGCCGCAGTTTCCAGCGCTTGAGCAGCAAGGCGTTGGAGATCACGCTGACGCTGGACAGCGCCATGGCGGCGCCGGCCACCACCGGGCTCAGGAAACCCAGCGCCGCCAGCGGGATGCCGGCCACGTTGTAGGCAAAGGCCCAGAACAGGTTCTGGCGGATCTTCATGACCGTGCGGTGCGAGATATCCAGCGCGCCGGCCACCAGCGCCACATCGCCGCGCATCAGCGTGATGCCGGCCGCATGCATGGCCACATCGGTGCCGGTGCCCATGGCCATGCCGACATCGGCCGCGGCCAGCGCCGGGGCGTCGTTGACGCCGTCACCGACCATGACCACGACATGACCCCCACGTTTGTCGCTGCGCGTACTGCTCTGCCCCCCGAGGGGGCCCCATTTTTCTTGGGACGGCCCGGCGGACAAATGATGCCCGCCGGCCTTCAGCGCCGCCACCTTCGCGGCCTTGTCACCCGGCAGCACCTCCGCCATCACCTCGTCGGCGCCCAGCCCCAGGCGCGCACCCATGGCCAGGGCCGCGCCCTGGTTGTCACCCGAGATCATCACGATGCGGATGCCGCGCGCACGCAGCGCCGCCAGCGCCTCTTTGGCCCCGGGCTTGGGCTCGTCGGCAAACGCCATCAGCGCCCGGGGGCTCAGGCCATCCGTCGTGCGCTCCAGCAATACCGCCAGCGTGGAACCCTCGGCCTGCAGGCGCGCAGCGTCAGAGGCCAGCACGCCCATGTCCACGCCCAACTCGTCCATCCAGCGCAGGCTGCCGATCAGGTAGCTGCGCACACCGACTTCGCCCTCGCTGCCTCGGCCCGGCACCGCGCGCAGGCCGTCGGGTTGCGCCACCGTCATGCCGCGCTCCTGCGCTGCGGCCACCACGGCGCGGGCCAGCGGATGTTCGCTGCCGCTTTGCAGGCTGGCGGCCACCGCCAGTTGCCCGGCCTCATCGAGGCCTGGCGGCACCATGAAATGCACCAGCCGTGGCCGGCCGACCGTCAGCGTGCCGGTCTTGTCGAAAGCCACGGTGTCGACCTTGTGCGCGAGTTCCAGCGCCTGCGCGTCCTTGATCAGAATGCCGTTTTTCGCCGCAACCCCGGTGCCCGCCATGATGGCCGCGGGTGTGGCCAGGCCCAGGGCACAAGGGCAGGCAATCACCAGCACCGCCACCGCGTGAATCAGCGCGGCCTCCATGCCCGCGCCCAGCCACAGCCAGCCCAGCAAGGTCGCCAGCGCAATCACCAGCACCACCGGCACAAACACGGCAGAGACCTGGTCGACCAGGCGCTGGATAGGCGCCTTGGCGGCCTGCGCGTCCTCCACCAGGCGGATGATGTGGGCCAGCACGCTTTCGCTGCCCACCGCACTGACCTCCAGCACCACCCGCCCATCACCGTTGATGCTGCCGCCGGTGAGTTTGTCGCCGGGCTGCTTGCTCACGGGCAGCGGCTCGCCGGTCAGCATGGATTCGTCCACCTGCGTCTGGCCCTCCTGCAGCAGGCCGTCCATGGGGATGCGTTCACCGGGCCGCACCACCAGGCGGTCACCCAGCAGCACCTCGGCCACCGGCAAGTCGGCCTCCTCGCCGCCGGGCTGCAGCACATGCGCCACTTCCGGCCGCAAGGCATGCAGCGCGCGTATCGCCGCCGTGGTCTGGCGCTTGGCGCGCGTCTCCAGCCACTTGCCCAGCAGCACCAGCGTGACCACCACGGCCGAGGCCTCGAAATAAAGATGCGGCATGGTGTCGGCTTCGGCGCTGAGCCACAGCCACATCGACAGTCCCCAGCCGGCGCTGGTGCCAATCGCCACCAGCAGGTCCATGTTGCCGGTCAAGGCTTTCAGCGCATGCCAGCCGGCCTTGTAAAACCGCGCACCGAGGATGAACTGCACCGGTGTCGCCAGCAGGAACTGCTGCCAGGCCGGCAGCATCCAGTGTTTGCCCAGCAGGTCCCCCAGCATGGGCACCACCAGCGGCGCCGACAGCAGCAGGCCGATGGCCACCGGCGCAAAGCCGGCCCAGGGCGACAGGTCTTCGGGCATGGCCTCTTCGGGAGAGACCGGCTCGTAGCCGGCGTTGCGTACCGCGCGGCGAATCTGCGCGTCCATCTGCGCCGAGGGCGCGTAGACCACCCGCGCCGATTCGGTGGCCAGGTTGACCGTTGCGTCAAACACGCCGGGGACCTTTTTCAGGGCCTTTTCGACACGCGACACACAGGACGCGCAGGTCATGCCGCCGACGCCGAGGTCCAGGGTGGAGGAGGTGGTGGTGGAAGTAGTCATGGAATGGATCATCAACCTTGCCATGATGGCAAGGTCAAGCCTTGACACAGATCAACCCCATGCGAATGAGGGTTTTGATGCCGCGGCACTTGACCTTACCATCATGGCAAGGTTCAAGCTTCAGGCTTCTTCCATCTGAAACCGAAAGGATCACATCATGAACCAGACCTTCAACGTGCAGGGCATGACCTGCGGCCACTGCGAACGCGCCGTGACGCAGGCCGTCAAGGCCCTGGACCCGCAGGCCGCGGTGCTCATCGACCGCGCCACCGGCAAGGTCGAGGTCGACTCCAGCCAGCCGCGCGAAGCCATCGCCGCCGCCATAAGCGAAGAGGGCTACAGCGTCGCGCCATGAGTCTTCCGATGAACATCGGCGAAGCGGCGCGCCGCTCGGGCGTCTCGGCCAAGATGGTGCGGCATTACGAATCGCTGGGATTGCTGCCGCAGGTGCACCGCAGCGACAGCGGCTATCGCCAGTACAGCGAGGCAGAGGTGCATACGCTGCGCTTCATCAAGCGCGGGCGCGACCTCGGTTTTTCCATGGCCGAGATCGCCGAACTGGTCAGCCTGTGGAACAACCGCCGCCGCGCAAGTGCCAGCGTGCGCCGCATCGCGCAAAAACACGCCGACGACCTGGCCCGGCGCATCGCCGCCATGCAGGCCATGCAGCAGACACTGGCGCACCTGGTGCACTGCTGCCACGGGGACGAGCGGCCGGACTGTCCCATCCTCGACGACCTGGCCGGCGCGCGTTAGGAATCTTTTGCATCGCGCTGCGGCCGTGGGCTATGTGGATTCGGTAGGTCTGACTCCCCACTCCCAACCCCCCGCCCTTCCCTCGCCCCGCTGGGCGAGAGAAGGGAGCCTCATTTGGCCGCGTGCGCTGCTCTCGCGTGCAAACA
>LNFM01009828.1_pt1 | contig 13711 bp, 28 predicted proteins | sample 596031 | NCBI WGS metagenome assembly LNFM01 (sample SAMN04254537, study PRJNA301005) | activated carbon metagenome | isolation source: dual media filters at the Ann Arbor, Michigan drinking water treatment plant | place: USA: Ann Arbor
CGACTCCTGCCGGATGGGCAGGTGTTTCTCGTTGATCCACAACTCCGGCTCGGTGATGAAGTTCTTCAGCCGGCCCGCCTGGTGGCGCAGCTCGCGCAGCGCCAGCCGTTGCGAAGGAGCACGAACTCTTCTCGGGGCTTGTACTTCGCGCACCGGGGGCATCGAGCCTCGCCCCGAGAGTTTCCGGGCGGCGGGAGCTTGCGGTCGGTCATGTGCGGGCCTCATGCGAACAGCGCGGGTTGAACGAGCCAGTCGGGACGGTAGGGCTCAATGTCGACCACGAGCCGAGGCTTCCCCGGGGGGCCGCGCTTGGCGATGATCGAGTGCACGAGGGAATCGTCCTTGAACACCACGCCCTTCAGCGAGTCCATCAGCACCTTCTGCGCGTTGTCCAGGTCGATGCACCGCACCCCCAAGTCCCACGTATCGGGTGCGGCGGTTGCCCGCTTCGCGGCGTCCTCCGGGCAGTGCGGGAACAGCGTGTACCGGACCTCGATGCGGCACAGATACGGCTCCCGCACCCCGGCCGCTTTCGCGATCCACGCGACCGACTGCTTGTACTGCGTCGCCTCGTGCGACGGGCCCATCTGGATGTGCTTCGTTCTCGGGTTGTAGAACGATTTCCAGTAGCGATTCGCGCTGATTGGGTACGGGAGCACGAGCTGGATCACGCCGTGATCTCCTTGGTCTCGTCGACCGTCTCGTCGTTGAGGGGCGCGTCGAGCTTCTTCACTCGGGACCGCTCGATCCAGGCGTCGCCATCGATCTGCACGCAGGCGGTGACGTGCCTCCAGCCCGTGACGTTGCACCGGAAGACACCGTGCTCGACCATGTTCGTCACCGTGCCGACAAGCCCGATCGAGCCCGGGCCGTTGCAGCACTCCGTGGGGCGGATCACCGCCACCAGATCGCCGCACTTGATCGGCTCGCTCACTTCGACCTCCGACCGCGCGGGGCCTTCGACGTGGTCGAGTTCTTCACCGGCTGCTTGCGTCCGGCCTTGGTCTTGCGCACCGCTTCCGTTTGCTCACGGTTCACGCGCGCCACGTCCCGCAACTGCTCCGGGGTGAGATTGGGTATCTGACGATTTCGCATCACTTCCTCCTGATGTCAGGCCACACCGTCGCCTCGACGGATCGGCCACCTGGGCGCACTGACGTGGCGCCCCCGACGTACAGCGTGGCCCCGTCGAGCATGTGCGCCGGCAGATTGCCGAGCATCTCGACAGGTCGATCGGTCCTGGGCATCGAGTACAGCGCGGTCACCTCGGGGGAGACGACCCGGAACCGGATCGGTTTTTCTGCGTCGGAATTCCCCCTGCGACGCGGTGCGCTCACCCTTCGGCCCTCCGCAGCATGTCTCGCATCGCCGCGACGGCGCTCGCCGCCTTCTCCGGGGTGTACGTCTTCCCGGGTGCCGGCAGTGCGACGGGCTCGGCTTCGGGGATCGGGGGAAGGTCGGGAACGAGGAGCAGCTCGTCGACGATGGCGACCCATGCGGCCCGGACCTCGCGGTAGGGCGTGGTGCGGACCACGTCGAAGCCGAGGCGGCGTGCGGAGTGGTAGGCCAGCGGCGTGGCGTATCGCCCGAACGCGGCTTCGCGGTACATGACCTCGTGATTCGCCCGAGGGCGGCACAGGGCTCGGAACTGCGGGAGCGTGGGGGGCCAGTCGTGCGACTGGAGGCACGTGTTCAGCCCGACCATCAGCTCGGAGGCTCGATAGCCGGCGAGGCCTTGGGCCCACACGTCCTTCATCGTCTGCGCGTCGACGCCCTCCCACATGCTCACGAACCGGTTGCCGTACATCCCGAGCAGCCGGGCGAAGAGCCGTTCAACCAACTCGCTTCGCAGTGCCTGCGATGACGGGGGGGCCTCCCCCGCCTGTGAGTTCGTCGATGAAGGCGCGGCGTTGATCTCGGCGCTGACTTGCGGGAGAAGCTCGGAAACCTGGGGCATGGACACCCTCCGTGGCGAATCGTTGGACGATCGGGTCGAGGTACTTCAGGGGAATGGGTTCGGGCGGGGGCTTGTGGAGCCGTGCGGATTCGATGGCGAGGCAGATGGTCTCGTCGGTGATCCCGTCCTGTGCCCACTGGACGACGATCGGGTGCGAGTAGGTGCACTGGATGCCCTTGTCCCGAAGCAGCTTCGCGATACCGCCCCGCCGCTCAGGGGCTTGCAGAGTCGTTGCCGGTTCGGTATTCGCGTGTGTGTGCGCGGGCGCGTGCGTGGTGGTGGTTTTTATATTCCCTGTCCCTGTCCCTGTCCCTGTCCCTGTCCCTTGGTGAACGTCACGACTTTCGTCACGTACTACGTCACGTACTACGTCACGTTGTTCGTCACGTTCACGTTGTGCGGCTTCTTCACGCTCACGTCGCTTCTGCTCACGTGCTTCGGTCGCCTTCCTGGTCCTCTCGCGCTGTTCGAGCTTCTTGGTCCACGCTTCGAGCGCCTTCTCGCACACGACCGGGTGATAGAGCAGCCCGTCTTCGGCCACGACCCATCCGGCCATGACGCGATCACGAATCCGGAGCCACTCGTCCCGGGTCGGGCACATGCTCAGGCGTTGCAGCACTCGCTCGTTGTTCGGGAGCGACCCGGCCGGCACCTGATGCCACGACTCGGCCCACAGACTGAGGGCGGCGTGACCGATGCGGGGATCTTCGGCCGCCTCGATCCACGTCTCGGAGGTCAGCAGTCGCCGGATGTCCAACGGCATGAAGCCGAAGTCTCGAAGGTCAACTTCGGGGGGGATTGGGGGTGTCACTCGGGATCGTCAGCCTGTAGGTCATCCGCCGAGCGCACCTTGTCGGCCGCGATGCGGTTGCCGAGGAGGAGCCAGTCGACGTATTCGGGTTCGTAGCAGCGCATCGCCTCGGGGACGACCTTCAGTCCGCAGTGCGCGAGTAGGTGCGCCAGCCGTTCGAGGTCACCATCGGATTTCATCCGAGAGACCGTGGATTCACTCACGTGCAGCTCGGCCGCGAGGGTTGCCTGACCGACCCGTGCAAGACCCTGCAAGACCGCTCGCAGGTTCTTTCGTGCTCGTGCTTCCGGATCGGGGCACAGTGCGCTCATGTCACGCCGCCTCGCTCTGCTTCTGTGCCCGGTACGACTTCCGTGCGGCGGCGTTCACACGGAGCATGTCTTCGATGACCAGCACTCCACCCGAGGCTCGGGCGATGCGCTCGGCTTGATCCCAGGACATCCCACGGATGCCGCGGATCAGGTGGTGCAGGTACTGCGGCGGCAATTGCGCCGCCCGTGCGAGGGCTGCGATCGCGCCGCGCCCCTTGGTGTCGCGATATGTGATCAGGTCCATGGATAGTTAGCTTAATGATATCAATCTCCCTGTCAAGCTCGGTATCTCCGAGCACGTTGCACCGCAGCGTCATCGGCTCACACTTCGGGCCGATGAAAAGTGATCGAATCGAGGATGTCCGCTTCGAGAATCTGATGACCCTGTTCGCCGAGTTCGAGCGGGAGCACGGGACGCGGGGCGCCGCTGCACGTCTGGCAGAGGCCAGCGAGATGGCCCCGGCCTACCTGTCGCAGCTCAGGCGACGCAAGCGGGGGATCGGCAGCAAAGCGGCAGCAAAGCGGCAGCGCAGCTCGAACAAGGCGGCGGGAAACCCGCAGGGTGGATGGACGCACCGCACAACCTGCTCAGTCCGGCCAACGAGGCCGAGGCCGTGTTCCTGATGTCCATGCTGGCCCTGTACCGGAGCGCCTCGCCCGACAAACGTAGAATCCTCGAACGCTTGCTCACCGAGGCCCAACGATGACCCGACTCTCCGCTCTCGCCGCCCTGGCCGTCCTTGCCGGGTGCGCCACGCAGCCCCCCGTGGCCGTGGCCCCTGCCCCTGAGTGCTCCACCCCGAAGCAGTGCGAGGTGATGTGGTCCGCCGCCCGCGCCTGGATCGTGCGGCACGCGGGCTACCGGATCGCCCGGGACTCGGACTCGATGATCGAGACGTTCCCCTCGGTGGCCGGCGCGACTGCGCTCGCGGCCCGTGTGCTCCGGGAAGCCCTCCCGGACGGCCGGTACCGAATCGAGGGCAAGGTCTGGTGCGACAACTGGATCGGCTGCGACCGGCCCCCGGCCGTGGCCCTGAACGAGCTGATCGCGGCCGTTCGTATCGCCGGGGAATCCGTCCGCCCTGCTCAGTAGCACCGGCTGCTCGGGCCCGTGACAGATGTCACGGACCGGTAGCAATCTAGGTGCATCTGCGATACTTTTCGGAGCATGAGAGCCGCCGACGCGGCCGTGCACCGGGAAGACCATGAAGTCATACCGCGCCCTGATCCGTCGCCTCCGGACCGTTCCGCCCGAGGCTCGTCCCTACGTTCTCGCCGCCGCGCAGGCTCTGCTCGGGAAGTCTCCCCCCCGAAGTCCGAAGCGCCGGACCGTAAGTTAGCTTTCGGCTATTGACACATAGTTAGCAATCAGCAATCCTTCATGTACCTGCCATCCGGCAGGGGCTCAACTTGGAGGGCTCAACTATGTGGCAGCAAGACTACGGGCGCGTCGACCGTGCCCTGTTCCTGCGGGACTCCCGCACCTACCGACTCCGGCTGCTCGGCCGGAAGCTCTTCGTCGAACGTGCCGCGTGGATCGCGGTCGGCATCTGCGCGGCATACGTGCTCGGGAGGATGCTGTGAAGAACCACCGACGCATTTTCAGCCGAGCCTCCCTTCTCTTGCGGCCGAAAGGCAAGGAGCCGGTCTGGCATACCGTTGAGCTGTGGCTCGACGCCGACGAACTCATCTCGAACTTCGCAGCCAAGGCCGCTCGCAATCGGAACGGGCGCACTGTGCTCGGACGTGGCGCGGTCGTGATCAAGGCCATCCAGAACAAGGGGGCCGCATGAAGCTCCCGATCACGGACAAGTCAGCGGGGGCGACCCGCAGTCAGCAAGAGTACGTGGCGTGCGTGAAGGCCGGCATCGGCTTCTCTTCCCACAGGCAGACGATCGGCGCGTGGTGGCACTACCGCATCGACGGTCGGTGCATCTCGGTCTACATCAACGGCATTGGCGACTCGGTGCACGTGGTGTACCACCCGAAAGGCGACGAGTTCAACTCGATGAACTGGATCGCGGCGTGCCGCGCAGCCGTGGAGGGACGCGAATGAACGCCCCCTCTGAAGCTCTGGTGCGAAGCACCTACCTAGGCAGCTCCGACATCGCGGCCGTGCTCGGCCTCGACAAGAACCGCACGGCTCTCGACGTGTGGCTTTGTAAGGTCGAGCCCGAGCGTGCCGCCCCCGTGTCCGACGAGCTGCGCAAGCTGTTCGCTCGTGGCAAGCGGTTCGAGCCCGTGATCCGCGAGACCGCAGAAGACGAGTATGGCCTCCAGATCATCGCGACGAACAAGCGGTATTCGCACGTCGCGCATCCGTTCCTTCGAGCTGAAGTGGACTTCGAGGTACTCGACGACACCCACGAGATCATCAACTGCGAAGCGAAGAGCGTGCACCCGTCGCAGTTCAAGCTGTGGGGCGCCGAAGACACCGACGAGATTCCGGTGCACTACTACGCCCAGGTGATGTATGCCCTCGCGGTCACCGGGCGGCAGCGTGCGTGGGTGTTCGCGTTGTTCGGCAGCGACAACCTCGTGCGCTACGTCATCGAGCGGGACGAGGAAGCCATCGAGGGAATGATCGCCCAGGCCGTCGCCTTTTGGGAGGACCACGTTCTCGCCCGCGTGGAGCCGCCGCCGCAGACCATCGAGGATGCCGCGATCATCCTTGACCGGTGGAAGAAGGGGCTGCAGATCGCAGCCGACTCGGAGATCGTGCAGGCCATCGTAAAGATCGACCAGCTCGAAGATGCCATCACGAGTGCCGAGTCGGAGATCGCGACCCTCAAGGCCGAGTTTGCCGCGTGGGTCACCGAGGCAGCGCGAGAGCACGGTGACGCCGATGCCGGGAAGGTCAGCCTCTACGACGTGAACGGCAAGGTGCTCTGCACCTGGAACAAACAGCGGGGCGTCTACCTCGACCAAAAGGGACTGAAGGCGCAGCACCCCGACATTCACAGCAAGTACACCCGCGAGCACTTCTACCGCGTGCTCCGCATCAAGTGAGGCCACTCATGAACGACGTTTCTATCCCGGGCGTGACTGCCCTCCAGCAAGACCTCAGCGCGGGGGCGATGATCCTCGACTCGGCTCACATGAAGGCGATCACCGAGTTCGCGGATGCGATGGCTCGCAGCGTGATCGCGGTGCCGCAGCACTTCAGGGGCAAGCCGGCCGACTGTCTTGCCGTGTGCATGCAGGCTGTCGGTTGGGGGATGAACCCATTCGCCGTGGCGCAGAAGACCCACGTCACCCAGGGTGGTGCTCTCGGGTACGAAGGGCAATTGCTGAACGCCGTCATCATCAACCGCGGCCCAATTGAGCACCGCCCCGAGTTCGAGTTCTTCGGCGACTGGTCGAAGATTCTCGGCAAGGTGGCCGAGAGGGTTAGCGACAAGGGCGGCAAGTATTACGTCGCCACGTGGGACAAGAAGGACGAGGAAGGCCTCGGAGTGAAGTGCTCGGCGAAGCTCAAGGGCGAGGCCACGCCGCGCACGATCACCGTGATGATGACCCAGGCATACCCGAGGTTCTCGACACAGTGGGCCACCGACCCCATGCAGCAGATCACGTACCTCGCCGTGCGGAAGTTGGCGAGGCGGTACTTCCCCGACGTGATCCTCGGCGTGTACGACCTGGACGAAGCCATGCAGATGGGCGGGCCGATCATCGACGTGGGCGGCGGATCGACGGAAGCCGCAGCGATGCCACCGGCACCCACGACCGCGAAGGAATCGCTCAGGCGTGCCGCGACGAAGGGCAAGACAGCGGAGCCCGACCCCGACCCCCGGCCAGACCTCTTGCCCGACATCCTGGCGCGCATCAGCGGTGCGGGGAACGAGTTGGAGCTGGAGCTGCTCGGGCCTGTGTGCAAGAAGCTCAAGGGCGATGCCTACGACACGGCGAAGCAGGCTTACGCGGACCGGCTGCGAGCACTACGCGCCGATGTTCCCAAGACCCCGGCCCCTCGACCGCCTGCCGATTTTCTCCCCGCCGATCCCCCGCCGCGCGAAGAGCACGAGCCGGTGACCGTGGACATGAGCACGGGCGAAATCTCGATGGAGTAACGATCAACCGGGGGGCGTAGCACCCTCCTCCCCGGCCGCTTTCCTCCAAGTTGACGGCCGCGCTACGTCCCCCGACCCTTTTCAGGACCGACAGCACATGAAACTCGAACGAGTGGAAGTCTCGAACTTCCTCCGCATCCAGAAGCTCTCCCTCGACCTCTCGGCTCCCGTGACGATCATCGCGGGGCCGAACGAGGCGGGGAAGTCGTCTCTCATCGACGCAATCCAATTCGCCTTGACTGGCGTGCCCGCGCGCATCAGGTACAGCGCACGGTTCAAGAAAGACCTCGCCCTGCTCGTGCACGACGGCGCGCAGAGCGGGTCAGTGAGTGTGCAGGGTAGCGGCTTCGCCACGAGCACGGGTGTGCCAAACGGCAAGCTCTCCACGACCGGGACGCTACCTATCACCGGGGACCGGCTCGAAGCGGTCCTCACGCCCGGATGGTTCACCGCGCTACCGGTCGAAGCGCGGCGGGCGTTCTTGTTCGATCTGCTCGGCATCAAGCTCGATCGGAAGACCATGATCGACAGGCTCGAAGCCCGTGGGCATGCGCGCGAGCTGGTCGACATGGTCTCCAAAGTGTTCGGCGTGAAGGCCTGGGCGGACGTGGCGGAAGACTGCAAAGAGCAAGCTTCTCGGCATCGCGGCGCGTGGGAGCAACTGACGGGCGAGAAGTACGGCGACCGCAAGGGCGAGACGTGGGTACCACCAGCCCCGACCAAAGCACCGCACACGGTGGCCGAGTGCACGTCGCATATTGAGCGCATCCACAACGAGCGCGACCTAGTGGGTCAGGAACTTGCACTCGCCGAAGACTCGGTCAAGCGCGCGGCCCGAGCCGACGATGTGCGGGTGCATCTGCTGCCGAACGTGGACGAGCTTCAGCGGCAGCTCGATGAAGACATCGCGAACCGTGCGAAGGTCGAGGCCACCTTGTCGGCCCTTGAGTCTTCGATCAAGAGCGCATCGAACGCACTCACGTGCCCGGAGTGCCGCGCGAAGGTGCGGTACTCGCAGCTCGACAACGCGCTCTACCCCGTGGACGAGCCTCCCGCTGAGTCACCCGAAGACTTGCGGAAGATTGTCGACGACCTCACCAGCTCGATCATTGCCTCGCAAGGGTTGATCGATCGTCACAAGCACGCCGAGGCCACGATCGCAGCAGTGGGAAAGCCAGCGACCGCCGCGCAGATCACGAAGCTCCGCGAGGATTGGGAGCTGCTCGCCGACGATCTACGGTCGTGGACAAATCACCGGACCGCCGCGACCGAGGCCGAGCAGTACGCCGCAAAGGTCGAGGCCATGCGCGAAGCAGTAGCGATCGCGCACAAGCGGATCGTCGGGTTCACGGCTCTCGCCGAAGACGTGGGCCCCTCGGGCATTCCCGGGCAGCTCGTGTCCGAAGGCCTCGAAGAGTTCAACGGGCGCCTCACGTACACCACGGGCGTTGCGGGCTGGCCTCGGGTCAAGATCACTGAGGACATGAGCGTGCTCGTTGGGAATCACGGGTACGCACTCGCGTCCGAGTCTGCGAAGTGGCGGGCCGATGCGGTCATCGCCGAGGCCATCAGCTACTGGAGCACCCGGATGTTCGTGCTCGACCGGGTCGACGTGCTCGATCTGCGGCACCGCCTCGGACTGGTGAAGCTCCTGGCGACCCTCGCGGCGAACCGACAGATCGACACCGTCATCGCGACCGGCACGTTCAAGGCCCCGCCCGCTGGCCTTCCGGCATCCATCGCCGTGCACTGGATCGAAGCGGGTGCGATCACCGAGGGGAGGAAGGCAGCATGAAGATCATCGCCAAAACCGGCGACTCCGGCTTCTTGATCGAAGCTCACGTGAACGAGCTAGCACAACTTTGCGGATTCGCGAGTGCCTACGACTACAACCAACAGCGCAGCTTTCAGATCGGGCAAATGATCACCGTTCACGCGATGTTCAAACGCCTCTACACCCTGGAACAGCGCAAGGGCGAGCTGTCTCGCATCGCGAAGCAGCTCCGCGCGCAGGCCGACCTCATGGAGTCCGTCGAGCCCGTGATCGAAGCAGCCACCACCGAAGGGGCTTCGTCATGAGCACCGAGAACGAAGGCCCGAAGTTCATCCCGGCACGAGCACTGAACGATCTGGAGCTGTGGGTTCAAGCCGAAGCGTTCTGGCGGATCACCGCGTGCTCGCTGATGGAGCTGGCAGTGGCGGAACTCGAAGCCCCGGTGACGAACCGCGAGCTGCTCGTGAAGAAGCTCAAGCAATGCGCTCAGGAGGGACTCGCACTATGAAGCGCACCCGCTCTGATCTGAGCCCGTGGTTTTTCGACCGCAACCCGGACATGCCCGGAGTGTATCGGCGGTTCAAGCTCTCCGTGCCCCCGGTGTTCGCGAAGTGGGACGGGAAGAAGTGGTACTGCTGCGCGCACACCGTCGAGAAAGCCGACGCGGCGCGCGAGACCTCTGTCGTTCAGCACACCCTCGGCGGATGGTGCGGACTCGTGCGGAGGATCACATGGTGACCCCCGTCACCCTGCCCGACTACCTGCGCGCGGCGATGAAGCACCCCGTCGAGTGCACGTGTGCCGCGTGCGTCGAGCTGATCGACATCGGCTCGAACCATCGCTACGACTGCGAGTGCGAAGTGTGCGCGCGGTGGTGGGAAGCAATGGGCCCGGAAGAGATCGTGGAATGACTAACCCCTCAACGAACGGGCGGCGTGGAAGGACACGCGAAATGCGAGCGGCACCCATACCGGGCGACCGGGTACAGCGTGGCGGACACGGCTCAGGCTCTGATCAAGCTCGCGCACTTCCGATAGCCGGTGTCGAGTCCGGCCCCGTTCACCATTTTCTACAGGAGGCAACATGCTGACCCTTGATGACCGTATCGCCACCCTCGTCGCGTTCAACCCCCGGACCGAGCTGCACGGCGACGAGCACGTACCCGCAGCCGACCTCGTGTTCGAGTTCGAGGCCTCGAACGTGATCCTGCGGGAGTTCCACCCCGCCCTGCTCGCCGCGCTGTACCAGAAGGACGACGCCCCGAGCGACATGTTCCCCGACGCGACCGCCCTCACCGTCTACCGGTTCCCCGCGATCGAGGCCTTCGCGTGGAAGACGCAGAAAGCGACGCCCTCGCGCGTGCTGATCGCCTTCGGCGTGTCGGGCGCTCAGGACATCGACATCGCCGACGCCGAGGTCGACAAGTTCCGCATCGAGCCGCGCGACGGTGGCACGGTGGTGATCCGGTTCCGAGTGAAGGGCAAGCCGACCGAATCCGAGATGGGTCGCCTGTGCACGTGCATCGGGTCGAAGCTGAGTGTCTACGTCGCCCCGACGCAAGACGAGGTCGTGCAGGAGGAGCCGAAGGACGAGAAGCAGTCGCCCAAGCAAGCCGCCGAAGCCATGTTCCTGGAGTGACCGATGAGCGCACTCCTGAACGACCTTCGGTCGATGCTGAAGCAGGCGAAGTGGGAAGAGCAGCTTCTCAGGGAAGCCATGAACAAAGACAGGGTCAACGACGACAAGACGTGGGAGTCCCTCAAGAAGCAGCTCGATATGGCGCGCGAACTCCGGTACGCGCCGGAGTGCAAGCGTGTCCGGGATCGTCTTCACGAAGTTCAGGCCGCGATCGATCAAGAGCGCATTCGTCTCGCGGAGAGCGGACAGGCTGAAAGCCCGTGGCCCGTTGGCACTGTGCTCGTGCGGTGGGAAAGGGAACGCTTCGCTCGCAACCCGAAGCTGTTCAAGACTTCGGAGCGGGTGATCATCGACATCTACAAGTCGCGAGACCAGCTCGTCGAGAACATCAGGAACTATGCGATTCCGCAGAAGGGCGACATCGTGGCGTTCGTGCTGAAGAAGGACGGCACGCCGTCGAAGCGTCACTTCTTTCTGTCGAAGCTTGGGTGGTCGTTGTGGCATCCCGAGGGCGTCGACCCGAACGTGCAACAGGAGCCGACTAATGCCATTGCTGAAGGTTGACGAGTCCGGGAACCGGACGATCATCGAGACCCGGTTCTCGATGTGGTATCGGCCTCGCTGGCAGAAGTGGTGGATTCTCACCATGAAGCCGAAGCTGATCCCCGACATCCTGACCCGGGACTTCCGGGGGCGCCCGTGGCCGATCATCCAGACGGTCACGCAGAACGACCCGCGCGACGATCTGCGCTATCCCGAGCAGATCACTTTCATCTTCGACGAGTTCCACAACATCAATCAACAGCGCGGCGTGTCGCTAATCTCGATCCTGACGGTCCTCGCGTGCGTGATGGTCGTCGCGGCGATCATGGCGCCGGCAATCAAGATGCACCGCGAGGGGCGCCTCCAGATGATCGACGGGAACGTCGTGAAGTCCACCTGTGTGCGCGGGTACGAGTTCGTGCAGATCGGCAACGAACCCGCTCGTCAGGTGTTCGACGACAAGGGGCACGGTGTGCCGTGCAAGGAGACGGGGCCATGAGCCATCCCGTCGCAGCTATTGTGGTGACCGTGGGCGCGCATTTTGTTGCTGCCCCCACCGAAATCGTGTCCGCGCTCGGTCTGACGGCGGTGATGCACTTGTGCCTGTGGGTTCTTTCATGGGAGCCGGAGCGATGACGTACTACCCGATCACGCGGTGCTCGTTCTGCGGCATCGAGTCGAGGAACCATCGCCCCGGAGACGGTTGTCACGCTTGCCTGCGCGGGGTGATGCGGTGAAGGTCACACTCGACGAGCAGATCAAGTGCGTGAAGCGCGAGATCGCGATGCGGGAGAGGGTCTATCCGCAGTGGGTGCGCGCGGGACGCATGCACCAGGACGAAGCCGACACCGAGCTTCGACGCATGCGCGCCGTGCTGGCGACCCTCAAGAGCCTGCCCCCTTCCGAGGCAGCGCAACGCGCGCTGTTCGATGGTCCCGGCATCCAGAAGGTAGTGCCGTGATCGACCGCGTGCCCCCCGACAAGCTGCGCGAGCTGTTCGGCGTTCGGTCGAAGGCGAAGCTCACCCGGCTCCTCCGGAACATCGGGCTCCCCGCTCTCCCCGATGCCCTCGGCTGGCCGATCGTGCTCCCGGCCGACCTGGAGCGCGCCTTGTCCTCGCAGCATTCAACCCAGGCGCCCAGGCGCAGAAAGCGGCCGAACCTCGACACGGCTACCATGTAGCGATGGGACGCCGCCGCATCCACCGCCGAGACCTTCCCGAGCGCATGTACTGCGACAAGGGGACTTACTACCTGTGGCCGAAGGGCAGGCCGAAGCACTGGTTCCGCGACGCCGATGGGCGTCCGTTGTCCCTCGCCGCCGCCCTGGCCGAGTACGGCAAGCTCGTGGACCGGCCGGCAGTCGTTGTCACCATCGCCGATCTGATCGACGAGTTCGAGCGATCGCAGGCCTTCGCACAGCTCGCGGAGCGCACCCAGGTCGACCGCCGCCGCCACCACGCCGAGCTGCGTCGCGTGTTCGGGCACTACGAGCCGCACGAGCTGCAGCAGGCCGACATCCTCGAATGGAAGCGTGCTCGCGCACCGCAGGCGCCACGACAGTGGAATCAGGCCCTCTCGGCGCTGAAGGTGCTTCTCGGGTACGCGGCCGATCCCCTCGGGCTCATCGCCGACAACCCGTGCCGCGAGGTCAAGCGCATGCCGGAGGTCCGCCGCACCCGCGCGCCGTCGCTGGCCGAGCTGGAGGCCTTCTGCGCTCTCGGGAATCAACAGGTCCGCCTCTACGTCGCTCTGAAGCTCCTGACGAGCCTGCGCATGTCCGACATCCTCCGGCTCACCCGAGCGATGATCCTCGACGACTGTCTGAGGGTGCCGATCGGCAAGGGGGGCGGTCGTCACACCCGGCTGCTCTTCGTCGACCCCGAGTCGGGCGAGTCCACCGGGCTGCGCGAGCTGCTCGACCAGATTCTCGCCCTCCGGCGTCCCGTGGGGTCGCTGGCGCTGTTCTGCAACCGCAAGGGGCAGGCGTACACCCGCGACGGATGGGAGTCGAACTGGCAGTACCAGATGCGGAAGTTCGTCGCCGCAGGCGGTGAGCGGTATCACGAGCACGACATCCGAGCCCGGGCAGGCATCCTGGCCGAACGTCAGGCCGGCCGCGAGGCAGCGCGACAGCTCCTCGGGCACGTCGAGCAGCGCACGACCGCCATCTACACCGACCGCGACGACCGGATCGTCGTGCCGATCAAGGGTCGGTGATATTCCGCAGGCCTCGCGATATTCCGCGAGCCCCTTCCGGGGCGTGACGCAAGGCCTTGATTCGATGCGCGCCCGGCAGGGATCGAACCTGCAACCCCCGGCTTAGAAGGCCGACAGCGCGATCGAGCGCAACCCGCTGAATTGCCGAAGGTCTCCCGCCCCACGACGCGGAATATCCGGGGCGGTTTCACCGGCTTTCGGGCCTTCTCCCCCTCTGAGCCCCCCCGGATATTCCGGGAAAAAACCCTTAAAAATCAGCCCCTCACAAGGGGCCACAAAGTAGCCATTTCTGTGCTACAATGTAGCCTCGTTGGTCGATGTTCTGCTCTTTCACAATTCGGTGAAGTAGCCCGGGCCCCGGGGCGCGTTGAGACGCGCACGGGCGCCG
>LNFM01011479.1_pt1 | contig 13711 bp, 12 predicted proteins | sample 596031 | NCBI WGS metagenome assembly LNFM01 (sample SAMN04254537, study PRJNA301005) | activated carbon metagenome | isolation source: dual media filters at the Ann Arbor, Michigan drinking water treatment plant | place: USA: Ann Arbor
ACGCCGGCGCGATCCGCGGCATGGCCGACGCCGAGGCGCGCCAGCTCATCGACGAGCTGACCGCGCACGCGACGCAACGCCAGTTCGTCCACGCCCATCGCTGGCGCCAGGGCGATCTCGTGATCTGGGACGACCGCTGCACCATGCATCGCGGCATGGAGTTCGACGACCAGCGCTACAAGCGCGACATGCGCCGCGCCACCGTCTCCGACGTCGCTCCGACCTGCGATCAGATGGGCCTGGCCGTCGCCGCGGAGTAGGGGCCGTCGCGCCTTTGTATTACCCGTCGTCCTGAGCGAAGCCGCCCGCAGGGCGGCGTAGTCGAAGGACCTCTTTTCCGACGCACGGTGTGTCGATGCGAAAAGAGGTCCCTCGACTTCGCGCCTTCGGCGCTCCGCTTAGGAAGACGGAGATTTATAGTAACCGCCGCATGATCGTCCGCCGCCAGGGGGGATGGCCGTGCCGGTTAGCCCCCATCTCCTGCATGCGGAAGATGTGCGGCCAGTCTCCGCGCGGCATCTCCTCGAAGCCGCGGCGTGTGTAGTAGGGCGCATTCCAGGGGACGTCGCGATAGGTCGACAGGTAAAGCGTGCGGTGTCCGAGGCGACGGGCAGCGGCCGCGACCTGTTCGATCAGCGCGCTGCCATGTCCCCGGCCTTGCCAGCGATTGAGCACCGAGAACTGGTCGAGCCAGGCCGTGCCGCCGGGAAACTTCATCAGGGCGAAGCCAATGGGCTGGTTGAGGGCTGAGACCGCGATCCAGAGCCGGCCTTCGTCGAGCGAGGCGAGGCTGGCGGGCGGCATGTCGATGACGCGGTCGAGGCCCACGTGCCGATAGCGTAGGTCGGCCTCGTTTTCGATCTGCGGCAGCAGCTTGATTTCATGCGGGTGCGGACGGCGAATCATGGCAGGGGATTGGGTACGCTGGCTGAAAGCCCGGAGGAAGCACCCATGACCATCGACATCGAACCGCTCAAGAAGGAACTCGGCCGCAAGATCGAGGACGAGGACGTCGTCACGCAGGCGCCGCTGAAGGCGATGATCGCGACGTTCGACCGTGACGACAAGGTGCCGGCGGAAGGCGAGGCGATCGCGCCGGGCTGGCATCTCTGCTTCCTGCATTCCTATGCCCGCCGCAACGTGCTGGCCGAGGACGGGCTGCCGACCGAAGGCGGCGTGCTGCCGAAGATTCCGCTGCCGCGCCGCATGTATGCCGGCTCGACCTTCACCTTCGAGGGCGACATCCGGGTGGGCGACAGGCTGCGCCGCGAGACCGAATTCTCCGACGTGCAGGTCAGAGGCGGCGGCACCGGCAGCCTGATCGTCACCAGCCAGACGCGCCGGATCTACACGCCGCGCGGCCTCGCCGTGACCGAGGTGGCGAACACCGTGTTCCGCGAGGAGGTGAAGGCCGGCGAGAAGAGTGGCGTGCCGGTGCGCGAGGCGGCACCCACGGACGTGCCGTGGCGGCGCACCATCAAGGCCGATCCGGTGATGCTGTTCCGCTACTCCGCCATCACCTTCAACCCCCATCGCATCCACTACGACCGGACCTACTGCATCGAGACCGAGGGCTATCCCGGCCTGGTGGTGCACGGTCCCTTCGCGCAGCAATGCCTGTTCGACCTGTTGCGCGATTCAAATCCGGGACGGCCGATCAAGTCCTTCGCCATCCGCGCCCGCGCGCCGCTGTTCGACACCGCGCCCTTCGACGCAATCGGCCGGCCGACGGCGGACGGCAAGGGCGCTGAACTCTGGACGGTGACGCCCAAGGGCACGATCGCGGCGCAGGCCACGGCGACCTTCGCTTAAGCCGGCATGCAAGCACCGCCCCTGCCGCGATTCCTGATCCCGCGGCTGCCGTTCTTCTACGGCTGGGTGGTGCTGGGCTGCATCTGCCTCGCGGGCTTCGCTCGGCAAGGACCGGCCGTCGCCGTACTGTCGATCTTCGTCGTGCCGATGACCGAGGCGTTCGGCTGGTCGCGCACCGAGATGTCGGGCGCGGTGTCGCTGGGCGGCGTGCTGGCCGCGATCATCTCGCCGGTGATCGGCCCGTTCGTCGACCGCCGCGGCGCGCGCCTCGTGCTCTGCCTCGCGGTTGCCGGCACGGCTATCGCCTGCATGGCGCTGTCGCTGATCCAGTCGCTGCTGCTTTTTTACCTGCTGTTCTGCTTCGCCCGCATGATCTGGGCGGGGCCGTTCGACCTCGGGCTCTACAGCGCACTCAACAACTGGTTCGTGGCGCGCCGGGGCATCGCGGCGTCGTTCGCCACGCTGGCGCAGATGTCCGGGCTGGTCGGATTGCCGCTGATCGCCCAGTTCGCCATTAGCGGCGCGGACTGGCGCGCTGGCTGGATCGCGGTTGGCGCCACGGTGCTCCTGGTCGGCTTCGTGCCGTGCTGGCTGCTGCTGGTCCGGCGGCCCGAGGATGTCGGCCTGCAGCCCGACCGGCTGGCCGACGGCAAGGCGCCCCCGCTGGTCGAGCCGCGCTGGAGCCGGGCGCAGGCGATGCGCACGCCGGCCTTCTGGCTGCTCTCTCTCTACACCGTCCTGCTGTTTCCCGTGCAGGCGGGTGTCAGCCTGCACAATGCACCGCACCTGATCGAGCGCGGCCTGTCGCCCGTCGCGGCGGCTTCCGTCATCGCCTTCGTCGCGATGGTCTCGGGCGTGGCGAGCTTCGGTATCGGTTTCCTGCCGCGCCGTTGGCCGGTGCGTTACCTGATGGCGGTCTGTGCGGTGTGCATGGCGTTTGGCAGCTATGGGCTGATCTTCATCTCGGGAGTGGAAACCGCGATGGCGGCAGCGGGCCTGTTCGGCATCGGCATGGGCGGCGTCATGCTGCTGCTGCCGGTGGCCTGGGCCGACTATTTCGGGCGCGAGAGCTATGGTGCGATCCGCGGCGTGGCGCTCTCGTTGCAGGTCACGGCGCAGGCGGTGGGGCCGCTCGCGTCGGGCATGCTGCGCGACTGGAGCGGCACCTACACCGATTCGCTGCTGCTCTTCGGCACGCTCGCCTCGCTGGCGGTGATCGCCGCGCTCGTCGCCCGGCGGCCGCGTTCCCTCGCGCTCTAATCGTTCGCCGCGCCGTAGCACAGAGGGCGGAAGAAGGCGCGGATGTCCTCGACCAGAAGGTCGGGCTCCTCGAGCGCTGCGAAGTGGCCGCCGCTCGGCATCACCGTGTGGCGACGCAGGTTGAAGGCGCGCTCGATCCATTCCCGGGGCGGCGCCGGTGCGATGTCGGCGGGGAAAGCGGCGAAGCCGGTCGGCGTTTCGACCTTCGCGCCTTCCGGCAATGCACGCGGCTTCTGTTCGGCGGCGCCGCGATAGAGCCAGGTCGAGGTGCCCGCGGTACCGGTCAGCCAATAGACCATGATGTTGTCGAGCAGCGTATCCATCGAGAAGCGCTTCAGCGGATCGCCGCCGCAGTCGCTCCACGCCTGGAATTTCTCGACGATCCAGGCCGCGAGTCCGACCGGCGAGTCGCTGAGCGCCACGCCCAGGGTCTGCGGTCGCGTGGCGTGGATGCGCTGGTAGGCGGTCTTGTCGTCGAGCGCGGTGCCCATCTTCGCCAGCCAGGCCTGCTCGTCGGCGCTGAGCGTCGCGGTCTTGAGATCGAGGCCCGGCCGGAGCCCCATCATGTTGAGATGGACGCCGAGCACACCCGAGTCGTCCTTCTGCGGATGATCGAAGGCCAGCCACGACGAGACGACGGCGCCCCAGTCGCCGCCCTGGATGCCATAGGGCCGGTCGTAGTTGAGCGTCTCGGTGACGAGCTTGTGCCAGAGACCGGCGATGGCGCGCGGCCCGATCGGGCCCGTGGTGCCGTCGGCGCGGATCGGCGGACCGGAGAAACCATAGCCCGGCAGTGACGGCACGATCACGTCGAAGGCGTCGAGCGGATCGCCGCCATGCTCCTCGGGGTGGGCGAGGACGTCGATGAGGTGCAGGAACTCGACGATCGATCCCGGCCAGCCGTGGGTTACGACCAGCGGCAGCGGGCGGGGCGCATCCTCGACCACCGTGCCGGGTTCGCGGATGAAGTGGAGCCGCTGCGGGCCGATATCGACCAGGTAATTGGGCCACCGGTTGATCGCTTCCTGGCAGCGCTGCCAGTCGTAGCCGTGGCGCCAGTAGTCGACCAGTTCGGCGAGGAAGGCGGGATCGGTGCCCGAGGCCCAGGAGCCCCGGTCCTCAATCGCCGTTGGCGGGCGCCAGCGGCGCAGGCGCTCGTCGAGATCGATCAGCGCCCGTTCGGGAATGTCGACCTTGAAGGGCTCGGGAGTCTCATAGCGCGTGTCGGCCATGCCGACAGGCGTAGCGCGGAACTCACCCCTCCAGCAAATCGCTCTTCAGCCGGTCGCGCGCCGCGGCATCGAGGCCCAGCGCTTTTTCGGCGAAGGCTTCCGGCGTGCCGAAGTCGCCGCGCACGACGTCGAAGGCGGCTTCGAGATAGGGCGTGCGTGCCTCGATGATGGCGGCGCGGGTGTCGATGTCGAGTTCGGGGTAGCGGCCGATATGGCCGGTCCACAGGTCGTTGGTGCGAAGATAATCTTCCATCACCGTTTCCCAGGGCACGCCCAGCAGGGTGAGGAGGAGGGCGGAGGCGAAGCCGGTGCGGTCCTTGCCGGCGGTGCAGTGGAACACCAGCGGCCGGTGCTCGCCGTCGCTCAAGGTGGCGAACAGGGTGCGGAACCCCGGTGCGCAGCGGCGCGGATAGTCGCGGTAATGGTCGGTGAGGAACTGCATCATGATGTGCGGATTGGCCGACCCGTCGGCCACCGCGCCGCGGATCTTGTCGCCGACGCCGGGCTCGATGTGCGCGCCGACGATGCGGCAGGCCAGACCGTCGACCAGATGCGGCGTCTCGGCCGCTTCGTTGACGCCGCGCAGATCGACGATGGTGCGCACGCCGAGCTTGCCCAGCGCGCCGCGATCCTCGTCGGTCAGGCCGCCGAGATGGGCGGAACGGAAGACGGCGTTGCGGCGGACTGTGCGGCCGTCGGCGGTCGTGTAGCCGCCGAGGTCGCGGAAGTTGGAGCCGCCCTTGAGGTGCAGGACGTGGGGGAGAATTGTGTCGGGCATGGGCATGGTTCTAGCACGCCCTGGCCCTCCCGATCATGTCGATTGCGGGTCAGAATTTTTGCGCCAGCGTCACGAAGAAGGCCCGGCGCATTCCGTATTGCGGTGCGCCGACGCCGACGCCCTCGCCGGTGCGCAGTTCGTAGACGCCATCGGTCACGTTGATCGCGTCGAGCCGGATCTGTGTGCCCTTGCTGCCGCTGAGCGGCACCTTCTGGGTCACTGAGAGATTGAGCGTGGCATAGGCCGGCAGGGACGTATCGTTGGGCGTGATAACGCTGGTGCGCAGGCCGCTGCCGAACAGCATGTCAGCCGAGACGCGGGTGGCCCAGTCGCTGCCGGAGTTGAAGACATAGGCGGCGCCGGCGGAACCGGTCCAACCCTGGTCGTGGTCGGCAGTGATCCAGTAGTTGCCGATATAGGCGAGATCGCCCGGCGAGAAATTGTACTGAGCCGACGTGATGTTGGTGGCGTTGACCTTGGACCAGGCGAGGTTGCCGTAGAGGGACCATGGGCCCTTGTCGTAGTTGGCGTAGAGCTCGAAGCCCTTCACCTGCGCGTTGGCGTAGTTGAAGGAGGCAAGCTGGACGGGCGCCCCGAACTGGCCCTTGTCGAGATAGTTCTCGGCGATCTTGTAGTAGCCGCTGAAGCCGACGGTCAGGCCGTCGACCGGCTTCACGGTCAGGCCGACGTCGAAGTAATCGGACCGCTCGGCCTTGACCGGATCGTTCTGGAAATTCTCCGGCTCGGCGGTGGTGCCGGCGCGGACCGCGAGCGAGCCGAAGCCCACCTGGTTGAGCGGCGCCGGCACGAAGTAGCGCGAGTAGCCGGCCCGCAAGGCGATCTCCGGCGTCGGCTCCCAGACGACGTTGATGCGCGGGCTGACCTGGTTCTCGGAAATCTGGCCGGAGATCGCGTCGAAGCGGGCGCCGAAGTTGATCGTGACGTTCGGGATCACCTTCCACTCGTCCTGCAGGTAGACGCTGTAGGTCCAGCCGACGATGTCGGAACCGTCGGTGAAGCCCACCGGATCGGTGCCGGGAATCATCGCCGTTGGATCGGCGGGATCGGGAACCAGGCCCAGCGCGTTGTTCTGGCTGAAGCTGGTGACGCGCTCGCGCTGGACGAGGAAGCCGCCGCGCAGCGTGTGGTTGGAAGCGACTTTCCAGCTGGCGTCGCCCTGTGCGCCGACCGCGAGGCTGGAGCGCTGCGACCAGGGCGCGATGCCGTTGTAGAGCAGGTCGCCCAGCGCGTCGGGCTGGTAGGAGAGCTTGGAGTAGCGGGCGAAGCCGGAGAGCTGCAGGTTGAAATCCTGGTAGCTCTTCTGCAGCGAGGCGATGCCGAAGTAGGTGTCTTCCCACTGGCGCTGGTCGAGCAGCGCGCTGTTCCAGTCGGTGATGCCGTTCAGCGGGAAGCTGGGCGCCTGTCCGGGCACGTTGGGGATCTGGTAGCGCGCGCTGGCGCCGCCGCCGATGAAGCTGAGGCGCGTATTGTCGTCGACCAGGGCGGTGAGCTTGGTGAGCGCATACCATTGCGCGGTGTCGTCGTGCAGCGGCGCGGTGGACGAGGTCGGGTTCTCGATGCCGATGCCGTTGCTGACGTACTGGCCGACGGCGAAATAATCGAACTTGTCGGAACGGCCGCCGTACTGGAGGGCGGGCTGCAGCCAGTTGTAGGAGCCCGTCATCATCGAGGCCTCGCCGCCGGGATTGGTCGTGCCGGATTTCACGGCGATGTCGACGACGCCGGCGGTGCGAAGGCCGTACTGGGCGGGCAGCGCGCCGGTGATGAGCGAAAGCTGGTCGGCAAAGCGGGGCGAGAGGATGCTGCTGAACAGCGCCAGGCCCTCGGGCAACTGCACGCCGTCCAGCCGGTACTGCAGGCTGCCGTGGTCGCCACGGACATGGATCTGGCCGAAGCCGTCCTGAACGACGCCGGGTGCGCGCAGCAGTACCTGGTTCAACGGCGCGTTCTCGCCCTGGGGCGTGTTGCTGATGGCGGTCTTGCTGAAATCGTAGCGCGTGGCGCCGAGGCTGGGCTGGATCTCGCTGCGCTCGCGGTCGAGCCGCTTGCCGACCACCTCGATGGCAAGCGCGCCCGATGCGGCGTCCGGCAGGGTGGCAGGCTGGGCCTCGGTCGGGTTGGGCGGCGCCGAAGGCTGCGGAGACTGGGCGAAAGCCGGTTGGGCTGCGGAAAGACCTGCTGCCAGAGCGAGTGCCGATACGCCGATCCGCTGCATCCGAAATCTCCCTACGCGCCGTCAGATAATGTTATACTGTTATTTGTTATAGTATAACATTTTAAGACGTCAATCGATAGGGCTCATGCGGGCGCCGGTGTATTCAGGGGGCATGAGTCCCGAAGTCCGGAGCGGCGGGCCAATCGCGTCGCCAAAGTCCATCGTCATTGCCTGCTGCGCCCTGATCGTGGCGATCGTGCTGGCCTATACGCTGATCAATGCCATCGTCCGGCCGGTCATCTGGTCCGACAGCGGCTGGGGGCTGCTGGGGTGGGACCTCCGCCACGGCCTGCCCTGGAACCACTGGGCCTCTCCCGATCCGCAGGACATCACGAAGGACATCTCGACCTTCATGTCGATCTGGTCGCCGGGACAGCATGTCGTACCGGGTGTCCTGGAGGAACTGGGCCTGAGCCTGGGCCACGCGGTGATCGCGACGGTCGCCGTCTTTTCGGTAATCGGTCTGCTGGGCTGGTGGACGCTCTATCGCGCCTTCGGCTTTCCGCCGCATGTCATCGCGATCTCGCTGGCGCTGATCGTCTGCAGCCGCGGCTTCGCCTTTCCGTTCGTGATCTTCATCGGCGGCGAGATCCTGCTGTTCGGAATCGCGCCGTGGTTCCTGCTGCTCGTGTGGCGGCTGCGGGACCTGCGCTGGTTCGCCGTGCCGCCGCTGGTGCTCGGCACGGCCGTCATGTTCTTCGCCAAGCTGTCAGCCGTCGTCCTGGCCTGTGCCGCCATCTCGGCAGCGGTGCTCTCGGGACCGCACCCGTGGCGGGACAAGGTCGATACGGTGCGTCGCGGGCTGGTGGCCGGCATCGCCATCGCGATCGTGGGCGTCGTCCTCTATTACGCCTGGTACTCCCGCGGCTGGACGGCGGCTTCGACGGTGGCGTCGATCCAGTGGTCGGTGTTCGTCACCCACGCGATCTTCATCCTGAGCTGCGTCTGGGGCGCCGCGCTCTCGTTCGGCGAGATGTGGAACTTCATCCTGCTCCATCCCAGCCGTGCGATCTTCGGTTCGCAACTGGCGGTGGGCTACATCCTCGCGCTGCCGGCCGCGGTCACGCTTGTCGTCATGTGGCGGCAACTGCGCCGGAGCCATGCCGATTACCTGGTGTTCGTGGGCCTGACGACGCTGGCCTACGCCGCCGTCTTCCTGCTCCTGTGGGCGCGGGGCGCCACGATCGGCCAGGAGGAGCGCTATTTCCGTCCGGTCTCGCTGCTGCTGCTGGTCGGCGCGGTGCAGGCGTTCCTGATCGTGCCGAGCCGGCTGCTGCGGGCGGCGGGCGTCATGATGGCGCTGGTCGGCGTGCTCTATGGGCTGGCGGCCCACGCCAAGCATGTCGTCGTCAATCTCGGCCATCCGCTGGGCGTGCGCGACTTCCGGCACTCCACGGCCAACGACGCGGTCGTGAAGTTCCTCCGCACGATCGACGTGCCGGCGCCCGACCGCGGCTCCACCCTGATCTTCGTGCCGTCGCCCGAGATCGGCCTCGAGGTGCGCAACGTCCGGGTCATGGCCAACCACGCCGACTTCTGGTCGATCGAGGACATGCGGAACCTCAAGTTCCGCGGCCGCGTGCCGCGCCTCTACATCATCGTGCAGCAGAGGCTCGTGGGCGAGGGCAAGGCAAAGGCGATGATGGAACAGTTCGTCGACTACAAGCCTTCCGAATGGAAGGAGAAGCCGCTCGACGGGTTCGTCTGCTTCTACGTCGTCGAGTGAGGCGTGCGCGCCGCCGAGTGCACGTAGAGGGAGTCGGCCACGGGGGCCAGCCAGGGCGCGCGGCGCAGCCGTTCGGAGAGCCCGACGATCGCTCGATGATGCGGCAGAAAGTTTTCCGAATCCCGCGCCTGGATGCCGAGGCCGAAAAAGCCGTCGATCGTGAGGCGCGACGGCCCGATCGCCGCCTCGAAGTCCCTCAACAGTTCGCGGGGCGTCCAGTAGCGCACGTCGAACGGCTGGGCCGGCGTCCACGTCTTGCGAAGCTGATGGTAGAGCGAGCGGATGCCATAGCGGTTCGGCATCTGGATCATGCCGGCGCCACCCGCCGCCAGGACGCGTCCGACCTCGGCGAGGATCAGGCGCGCCTGGTCCTTGCTGAAATGCTGGACGACGGAATAGCTGAAGGCGACGTCGAAGCTGCCATCGGCGAAGGGCAGCCGGCGGGCGTCGGTGCATAGGAAATCCGCCTCGACCCCCAGTTGCCGGCAGACGCGGCGGGCAATCACCAGACGGCCGAAATTGTGGTCCACGCCGGTGACGCGATAGCCCTTCCGGGCCGCCGCGATCGACCAGCGTCCCCAGGCGCAGCCGATGTCGAGCAGTCGCTTTCCCGCGCCGTCGGGCAGGCGCAGTTCCGGAATGGGATAGGTCGTGAAGCGGTCGCGGGCAGCATGGAACATAGCGCCGCTGGTGGCGCCCTGCATCTCGCGCACGAAAGGATGGAGCATCGTCGGCGGCGGGGTCTCGCCGTCGTCGAGCGCAAGGTCCTCGGCGCGCTCGTCTTCATCGAGGGCGCGTGCGACGGAGACATGCATGCCGGGCGCGTCGTCCACCACCAGTACCGGTATGCCGCCGCATACGGGGAAGCGATGTCCCTGTTCGCAGGTCAGCCGATCGTCCGTGCCCGAGAGGCGCGTGCGGTCGTGCGGACAGACGAGCATCGCCGCTACTTCGGAGCGCACGGCCAGGTCTGTTCGAGGGCTTCGCTTGCCAGCTCGATGAAGTTCTCGTGCAGGCGTGCGGGAATGGTGTTGATGTAGCTCACGACACCGCGCACCAGCAGACGGCGCGTAGCGATGCCGGGCAGGCAGATATTCGGTTTCATCACCTGCAGCGTGTCGATGATGCCCGCGCAGACGCCGGCCAGAAGCAGTCGCGAGGTCGGGATGGGGTCGAGCAGGAAGGCCTCGCAGCCCAGCATGATGTAGTTGGCCGAACCCGTGTCCTGCTGCGCCCGCGCGCCGGGAGCGGCCCAGGGCGAGGCCATCGACAGGCCCACGAGAATTGCCAGAACGCGAGACATTTTCATGCGCCAATCTCTTCGCCAACACCGGACGTGAGGAATGATAGCGCGCCCTGTGGGCACGAAACAGGTTTTGGCCAGCATCGATCGGGCCGTGATAGGCTGCCGGCCTGTACGAGGGGCTTCGGAGTTGTGGAATGCCGCTGCGTTGGGAAATCCTGCATGAGCAAAAACTCATCCATGTCGTCGCAGAAGGGGAGGTGACCCTGAAGGAGATGGAGGAGCATTTCGATGCCCTCGTCGTGGCCAACGCACTGGCCTATTCGAAGCTGTTCGATGCGACGGCGCTGAAGCCGGTCTATGACGACAACGACGTGATGGCGATGGGCGCGCGGCTCAGCGCCTATACGTCCCATTTCCCGAGCGGTCCCCTGGCCGTCGTGGCCATCAGCGACGCCGTGCAGCTGGCCTTCCGGCGCTTCGTCAACCTCTCGCCGTCCAAGCGGCCGGCCCGGCTCTTCAAGACGGAGGCCAAGGCCCGCGCCTGGCTGAAGGAACAGGCGCTCAGCGTTTCGGATTGATGACCTGCTGACCGTCGTACCGGAAGAGAGCCGGGCACATCGGTGGCGGGAGGGCGAAGGATCGGGAAAGGCCCACTCCCCTGATGATGAGGACAAAGTCGAACTTGTTGGGATCGCCCCCCAACAGGTTCACGTGGCAGTCGGCCTGCAGTTCACCGAAAGCATACCCGCTGACGATGAAGCTTCGGCCCACCTGCTCCGGCAACGAGATCCCCGCGGCACGCAGGTCCGCATACACACTGTCGATCAGCCGGTCGTCCTTGGAGGCGAGGACGCCCGCGAGCTGTCCGACGAGCGGCCCCTTGACGTTCGCGCTCGCGATGTTCCGCTGGACCTGCTCGAGCAGGTAGCGCTTGGCCTCGCGGGCCGACATCGGCTGCGCCTGGGAAGCTTCGGCGACACCGGCCCCGCCGCTTGCGTGATTGCAGACATTAACGGCCTGCTGTTCGAGGCGGCCCAGCGGCGGTTCGGGCCCGCTCGGGCAGGCGCCGACGGTCAGGAACATTTCGTCGGTGTCGACGTAGAGCCAGGTGTCGGGCGGTCGCGCGAGCAGTTGCGCGATGAAGCCCGGGTCGACGCCGAGGTCGGCGGCATAGCGGATCAGCGCCGACGCGCCGGCCCTGCCCAGTCCGAAGCCGCGGGCTATTCCCGCCGTGGCATCGCCCTTCGTCTCGCTCTGGACCGCCGTGGCATCCAGCGTGAAATTGTGGAAGCCGACTTGACCGCCGATCTCGATGGTGCGGCTGGGCAGCGGCGTGGGCGACTGTCGGCTGGCCGTACCGCCCAGGAACGCCATCGCACAGGCGGAGAGGCAGATGTCGCCTTTGCGCACGAGCGTGGCCACCTCGAATTCACGAAAAAGATACCCGACCTTCAGGCCTTCGAGCAGGTCGCCCCCGCTGCTGCTGAGTTCGGCGGTTGCCAGGGGTTGATTGGCGATCCTGACGGTCTTGTTCTTGAGGCCGGCCAGCATGACCCGCAGCTTGTCCCCGTCGCCCTGCTCGAAACGGCCGCTGATGCGAAGCGTATGGGCGACAAGGGGGGCCTTAGGGGTCAGTCCGGGAATCGACCTGCTGTCGAGGGTAATGGTTAAGGCACGGGTCTCCGGCGCGAAACTCCAGCAGAGGACGCTGATCGCCAACGCCGACAACCATCTAAGCATCTCGGCCGCCGGGCGCGGCCACCGGTTCGGAGTGCGCCACGCTTGTCCCTCGTCTCGCAGCAACGCCGGGAGGAATTCCCTAGCGTCGACAAAATACGTACCATGCAAACACTTCTGAGTTCACCAGCCCATTGTAGGTCATCGGCGGCGGGTCGATGATTGCGCTGGATCAAGGGCGCGGCCGGCGCCTTGGCTCTAGTGTGGGGTGGCCAAGTACGCGGCGCGCTCAGGCGACGGTAGAGGCACCCAGTTCGGTTGGCGATGACACAGCAGCAGCTTCCTCACTCCGGGACGGAACCCAAGACTGGTTCCACGCGGCGGATCTATTGGATCTCGCTCGCGGCGCTGGTCGGGTTGATGCTTGTCGCTGCCCTGCTCACGCTCGTGGAGTGGCTTGAGATGCTCCCGTCATTCGAGCGTGCGATGCAGGATCTGTTTTCGCGCGGAGCGCTGCTGGCGCTTGGCCTCGTGATCGCCCTGATCGCCTTCGGCGTCTTCTTCCAGCGTTCGTTTCGCAAGACCGTGCGGCACGGGGCTCGCGAAGAAGCGGTCCTCAAGAGCAGAAACCGGTTGCTGGTGGGCGTGTTCGCCGCCTTTGCGCTGGGCATCGCCGGTATCGGATACCTTCTCAACAGCGATCTGCGGGCCGCCTTTCGCGACCGGTATCGCCCGCCTCAAGGCGCAGCAGATCGACCAGTGGGTCGCTGAAAGAGCGATCGACCTGGGGTTTCTGGTCACGTCCATCAAGGGGTTGCCGTTCGGCCAGATCGAGGCCGGTGCGGAACTGCGCCAGTTCGTTGAACTACTCCTGTACCAGATGCTGATCGGACATCCCGAGCGGCATGAAATCATGCTGTTTTCGGCCGATGGGCAATTGCTGGTGGAGGTGGGCGGCGCTCCCGGTCACAAGGATCATGACCGCGTCGAAGACCTCGTGCGTGAAGCGGCACGCGAAGGCAAGCTGAAGATCGGACCGCTCCGACTCGATGCCGGCTCCCCCCCGAGCCCCAGCATGGCATTCGCGCAACCGTTCAATGCCGGCGCGCCCGCGCCTGGCCAGTCCCGGGGCCAGTTCGTCGTGGTGCTCATGGTCGACCCGAGTGTCGAGCTGTTCCGGAAAATTCAGAACTGGCCAGGCGACAGCCCGACATCGGAAGTCCTGGTCGTGCGTCGAGACGGCGATGACGCCCTCTTCCTGGTTGCACCGCGCTTCTGGGAGCGCCCAATCCCGCCCTCCGGGCTCCGCCTGCCTCTGACGACGCCGAACCTCTCTGCCGCCGCCGCGATCCGGCAGGGAGACGGCGTGCGGGAGGGGCTGGACTACCGCGGCAAGAGGGTCCTTGCTGCCTCGTATGCCGCCAAGGGCCTGCCCTGGATCGTGATCGCCAAGTCGGACTACGACGAGGTGATGCGCCCGGTCGATCTCCGATCCGAGAAGATCGCCCTCGTGTTCGGGACGACCATTCTGGTGGCGGCTTTCCTGGTGTGGTCGCTGTGGAGAAGCCAGCAGGATGAGGCGCGTGAACTGGCGGTGAGCAACCTTCGCTTCGTTCATGCCGTGCAGGACATGTTCATCGTGCTGGACGGCGACAATCGTATTCTCGAGACCAACGAAGCCGCGCAGAAAGCTGTGGGGTACAGCGCCGAGGAGCTGCGGGGGATGGATGCGCGAGACCTCAGA
>LNFM01015247.1_pt1 | contig 13711 bp, 16 predicted proteins | sample 596031 | NCBI WGS metagenome assembly LNFM01 (sample SAMN04254537, study PRJNA301005) | activated carbon metagenome | isolation source: dual media filters at the Ann Arbor, Michigan drinking water treatment plant | place: USA: Ann Arbor
CGGCTTCTTCGATAAGAGTACGGATGCGCCCGAGCGCCTCGCCCCGCCAATCGGTCGCGGGCGCCGTGCTCTTTTTTCCAGCTTTCTTCGTCACAGCCATCACAATTTCTCGCCTGGAAGCTTCACCGACTGCTTCACCCATTTCTCGAACTGCGCTGCATCGAAGGCGCCTTCGTAGATGTCGTAATAGCGCACCCGTTCATATGTTGACGTGCCCACCGGCGGTGGCTTCAGCGATGCGCCCTGGAAGAACGTGACCCGCACGAAGCGGGTAAAGACGTGGAAGCACATGAACCACGAATTCTCGATCTTCCCGTAGAACGGCGAATTCCATTTCACCGCTTTCTTCACGCCCGGCACGGCGCGCGTGGCGATGGCGTCAATCTCAGCGCCGATCTCGCGCTTCCATCCCGGCATCGCCGCGATGTATTCCTTGACCGGCGCCTCGCCGTAGCCCTTGGCGATCTGAGGATTGCCGCCCGAGAGAAGCTTGGGCTTCTTCTTCGCAACGGCTTTCTTCTTCGCCGGCGCTTTTTTCTTTGCTTTAGCCGCCATGTCTCGCTCCTAGCTGCCGCGCCGCACTTTGGCGACGTAGGGTTGGAAAAACATATAGAGCCCCGAAAGCATCAAGACGAATAGCGGCGGGAGCGGCGTGAAATAGATCCACTGCTCCGGTTGTTGGCCTAAGCCCAGCATCACGAAGAGTGCGGCGACGATCAGCGCGAAGATGAGCGACGTCCAGCGATGGAACGTGCGGATGACCTTGCTCATGCGAACCTCCTTTGGCGCGTGCATCAGATGCGCATACATCTCACTTGGCCTCGATCATCTTCCAGGCGTTGCCGGACGGATCGCGGAAATTCGCATCGACGCCGCCATAGCGTGCGATCGGCTCTTGCGTGAATTCCACGCCTTTCGCCTTCAGCGCGTCATAAGAAGCGCGGCAATCATCGACGACCAGCACAAGCGGCGGCATCGCGCCCTTGGCCACCATTTCGCGCATCGTCCGGGCGGTCGCCGCATCGAGCACAGGTTCTTGCGGCAGAAAGAGACCGAGCTCGAGGCCAGGCTGGTTCGGATGCTTCACTGTCAGCCAGCGATAATTGCCGTTGGTGTGGTCGGCGTGGACCACGAACCCGAGCTTGTTGACGTAGAAATCAAGCGCTTCGCTTTGATCGAGCACATAGAGTCCGAGAACACCGATACCTGCCATTGTCGCCTCCTGAAGCCTTAATCGTTTTCGGTTTCCGTTTTACCGGCGGCCTCCTGGCGGCGCTTCTCCGAAACTGCGGACTTCAAGTTGGGGCGGTGGGCGGCGCTGACGAAGCAGTGCGGAACCTGGGTGAGCGCGTGGGCGCTGGCTTGCTCGCTGGCGCGGAGTTCGGTGGGGCTTTGGCCGGTGATGTCGCGAAAGACGCGCCCGAACGTGCCGAGGCTTTGCCAGCCTGTATCGAGCGCAATGTCGAGGATCGGCATATCGGTGTCGCGCAACAGCGCCTTGGCGCGCTCGATGCGGCGGGTGAGCAAATAGCGATGCGGCGGCACGCCGAACGCATCCTTGAACGAGCGCGCGAAATGCGCCTCCGACACGCCGCTGACACTCGCCAGCCGCTCCACCGGCCACTCCTCATGCGACGCCGCATCCATGCGATCCTTGGCGCGGAGCAAGCGGCGGAGAAGTGCGGGGTCTTGGTTAGGCATCAGGCAGATGCAGCAGGAATGCTGACGCCATCTATGTGACTGACAGCAGCGATGAAGCGCCGACACAATGCGTCCAGATCGTCGCCACCCCAAAACCCCACGTCGTGCCTTGCTCGAAACTCTACCGTGAAATATCCCGCGGCCATGCTCCGCTCTCGATTGAACAGCAACATCGAGTACCTGCCTTCATAGTACTCAGAATAGAATGGCAAGGACGACCATGCATCGTATTGATCCAGAGTTGCCGGATCACCATCGGTGCTAACAAGCGCAAAATCTCGCGCCGAAGCGAAGACTTGCACAGCTTGCCGCAATCGCTCGATCGCTTCGGCTTCCACAACCAAGTGGACGACGTACATCGGGAGAGAGCACGAACTGAGGACGCTCGCTCCCAACAACGCGACCACCGCTCGCCGGCTAGCGCGATCACGCATACAAACGCTCCCACAACGCCCGGATCATCCCCGCCGTCGCGCCCCAGATCATGTGGCCTTGGTAGGGCATGGCGTAGAACGTGCGCTGAAAGCCGCGCCATTCGCCGGTGCGGCGTTCGTGATTGGCGGGGTCGAACAGGAACGAGAGCGGCGCTTCGAACACGCTGGCCACTTCGCGCGGATCGAGCGTGAGTTCAAAGCCCGGTGTCACCAGGCCGACGATCGGCGTGATGCGATAGCCAGTGCCAGTCTCGTACTGATCCCAGGCGCCGAGCGGTTCGATGAACGAAAGATCGAGCCCGATCTCCTCGCGCGTTTCGCGCAGCGCGGTGTGGACGGCGTCTCTATCGCTTTCGTGCACGCGCCCGCCGGGAAAAGAGATTTGCCCCGGATGCGCCGGCGTCTCCTCGGCGCGCTGTGTGAACAGCATCGTCCACCCCTCGGGACGCATGATGATCGGCGCGAGCACTGCCGCCGCACGAAACGAAGTCGGCTTATCCGGCCAATCCTCACTGATATCGACATCGCCACGCATCCGCCGCGACGGCGGCGCGCCGAGCGGATCGAGGCGAGCGCGGAGAAGGGATTCTATGGCGGTGGGATCGAACGGCACGGTTAGTCGAACTTCTCGCCCATTTGTTGGAGTATCCAACGCAGAGCCTCCGCGTTGCCGCGCGCATCATCCACAGGATTGTGCGTGTGAGATGTCTCGCGGCGCTTCTTCCAAGCGCTCGTGTTAAGCGGCTCACCTCGCCGCCCCGCATCAAAATCGCCAATACGTCGCGCGCTGAAGCCCGCTGGGTTCTCGCCCAAATGCTTGTGACAATACCAATTCCAGAACTGCCAATCGAACGCGGGATTGTCTGACCAAAAGATCGGGCGCTTGCCTTTGCCGGCGATGTCATCGAGCCACGCTTTGGCAGCGGACATAACAGCCTCTGGCGCGCGATACGTTTTCTGCACCTCGAACGTCACACCGCTGACTTCACGCGCCGCGGCGATACCCGGATTATCAACGACGGGCGCAACCTCACCCAAGAAGCTCTTGCCCGGATCACCGACAGAGACGAGACCGAATGAAATCATGTTGAACAGGCCCGGACACAGGCCATCGGACTCCACGTCGAGAATTATGTGCTGATACCATTTATTCATGCGCTCATGATCACAGGTCGAAATGGCGGCGTCAAACCAACGACCTACACGCCGGTCGCACTTTCCCAGATGACCTCGAATTGCTCGCGCGTGATTTCCTGCGGATCGAATTGAGGGTCTAAAGCGATCTCCTCCAAAGGCGGGACAGGTGCGAGCCCAAGCTCGGTGCCACCAAGCGCGCTGTTCGAACCCGCGCATCCCACCCGGCCATCGGCAAAGACTTCGACCTTGCGAACTTCCCACCGAGCGTGATCAAGCTCGCTATACAGGACAACCGGATCGTCGGGCGACGCGTGCAGCCACGCGACCTTGATGTAACTCATCTCCATTAGCCAACGCCCAACTCAAACCAAACACCCCCGCTCCACACACCCAGCTTCCCGTCCCGCGTCTCGGCCCAATCCACCAGTTCGTAAAACGGCGCGCGCAGCACGCGTGCTTCCAGCCGTCCGCGCACATGCACGTAAGGCCGCGGCTCATCCCCTCGACGATCGACGCGCAGTTCATGCTCTGGCCCCGCTTGCACGATGTCGCCGACATTCGTGGTGAACACGATCGCTTGATCGGCGCCGCTGCCAACACGATCCGCACGGATCGCGACGAAGGGCGCGTCCTCGACTTTAACCACGATCTTTTCGACCGGCGTGACGAGATAGGTCAGCCCATCTTCATCCTTGCGCAAGATCGAGGCGAAAAGCTTGACCAGCGCCTCGCGCGTGATGCGCGTTCCCTCGTGTTTCCACGTCCCATCGGCGAGGATTTCCATGCCGATGTCGCCGCAATGTTCAGGGTTCCACTTGTCGACCGGAGGCGGCCCTTTATCTCGCCCTCGGGCTTGGGCCTTGAGGCTTGCGAGCAATTGCTCCAGGGACGAGGGGTTTCCGGGATCGGTCATAATTCTAGCCTCCAACTAAGCGAGCTTCGCGCCCATGAGCAATTCGGACAGAGATTTAGCGGCAGCCCTCGTTGGGGAAGCCGAGACGGCGGGCGAGGCTTTGGCGCAGGTGCGCGCCGAAATCGGCAAAGCCGTGTTCGGCCAGGAGCGGGTGATCGAGCTTGCGCTCTCCGCCGTGCTCGCGGGCGGACACGTCCTGCTCGTCGGCGCGCCGGGCTTGGCCAAGACGCGGTTGGTCGAAGCGATGGCGCGCGTTTTTGGTCTCGATTGGGCGCGTGTGCAATTCACGATCAGGACGAAGCTGGCCGGCGCCACTTCCGCTTCGTCAAAGGCCCGATCTTCACGCAGCTCCTGATGGCCGACGAAATCAACCGCGCCAGCCCACGTACGCAGTCGGCGCTGCTGCAAGCCATGCAAGAGCATCACGTCACCGTCGCGGGCGCCGCCTATGACGTGCCGCGCCCGTTCCACGTGCTCGCGACGCAAAACCCGATCGAACACGAAGGCGCCTATCCGCTGCCCGAAGCGCAGCTCGATCGCTTCTTGCTGCAAGTCGACGTGCCGTATCCGGATGCGGAGATCGAGCGGAAGATTTTGATCGAGACGACGGGCTTGGAAAGCGTGACGCCGCAAGCCGTGCTCAATCCAGACTCGCTGATCCGCTTGCAAACGCTCGTGCGCTCCATGCCTGTCGGCGAAAAAGTGCTCGCCGCGATCCTCGAACTCGTCCGCTCCGCACGCCCCGGCTCAAGCCAAGATCCGCGCGTGAACCAACACGTCGCCTGGGGCCCAGGCCCGCGCGCGGGACAAGCTTTGATGCTCGCCGTTCGCGCCCGCGCCTTGCTGCGCGGCCGTTTGGCGCCGGCGGTTGATGATGTGGTCGCCCTCGCGCGCCCCGCGCTCGTGCACCGCATGCAACTCTCGTTCGGCGCGCGCGCGGAAGGTTTGGACATCGACTCGCTGGTTGACGAACTGGCCGAGAAAGCCGCTTGAGCCAACAAGCACGCCTCGACGCGCTCGCCCTTGCGGGCGATCTGCCGGGCGTACTGCTCGATGCGCGGCGCTTAGCGGCGAGCGCGCCCGGTCTGCACGGACGCCGCCGCAGCGGACAGGGCGAAGCGTTCTGGCAATATCGCGATCACCGCGCCGAAGATGGCGCGCGCTTGGTCGATTGGCGCCGTTCGGCGCGCGGCGAGCGCTATTTCGTGCGCGAACGTGAACGCGAAGCCGCGCAGACGGCGTGGTTTTGGCTCGACGCTGAACCTGGCTTTGCATGGACAGCCGATCCCGCGCGCACAACCAAGCTTCGCCGCGCGCAAACGATTGCGCTGGCGCTCGCCACTTTGCTCTCACGCGGCGGCGAACGTGTCGGCGCCTATGGCGTAGCGCCGCGTGCTGGCCAACGCGCCGTCGATCGTCTCGCGCATGACTTTATCGCGCCCGCGCCAAAAGCGCCGCCGCCGAAGCGCAGCTGCATCCTCTTCTTCTCGGACTTCTACGCCCCCGCCGAAGACTGGCGCGCGCGCCTCGCCGCCTGCGCTGACGCCGGCGCCCACGGCGCGCTCATCATGATCGCCGACCCGGCGGAAGAAGACTTCCCCTTCCGTGGCCGTACACTCTTTCTCGAACCCGGCGGGCGCCGCGAAACATTGCTGGGCCGCGCCGAGACTGCGCGTGAAGAGTACACCGAACGTCTCGAAGCCCAGCGCCGCGCCATCCGCGCACTCGGCAACGAATACGGCTTTCCGGCCTTGCTCCACCGCACCGATCATAGCGCCGCACCGACGCTTGCTCTGCTGATCTCGCTCATCTCGGAGCGTTTCGCGTGAGCTTTGGGCCATTCTTGTTTGCAGCCCCCGGCGCGCTCCTCGCGCTGCTGACGCTGCCGATCCTCTTCTTCATCATGCGCGCCACGCCGCCCGCGCCCGCGCGCACGCAGTTTCCGCCCGCGCGCTTGCTCGAAGGCCTGCGCACCGAAGAACAAAGCCGCCAACGCGCGCCGCTTTGGCTCGTTCTCTTCCGCATGCTCGCCTTGGCGTTACTCATTCTTGCTTTCGCGCGGCCAAGTCTCGCACCGAGCGCAGCAGAGTCCGCACAAGGCGGCCGCACGCTCATCGTGATTGATGACGGCTGGACCTCAGCGCCATTCTGGAGCGATGTCCGCGCCGCCGCGATCGCCGCAGCGTCGGAAGCCGAGCGCGCACAGGCGCCGGTGTTCATGCTCTTCACCGCCCCCGCCGCGCGCCCGCGCGATCCGGCCGAAGCGCTCACCGCTGCTGATGCAAAAGCGCGCATCGGCAGGCTAGAGCCACAACCCTGGCGCCCCGATCGCGCGCAAGCGGCGCAGCGCCTCGCGCAGACGCGCGGCAATTTCGATCGCATCATCTGGATCAGCGACGGCCTCAACGACGATGGCGCCGAAGCGCTCGCAGCGGAATTGCAACGCCGCGGCCCCGTCACGGCGCGCCTGCCATCACAAACCGCGCGCACAATCATCAACGGATCGGTGACGCCGCAAGGAGTCGTCGCCGAAATCCGTCGCGCACCGAACGGCGGCGGCGTGACCGCCATCGCTGCTGAAACAGTGGAAGGGCGCTCACTCGGCGCAGCCGAAGTCACTTTCAGCGGCGATGCACTCACGGCGTCGGCGCGCATCGACCTGCCGCCCGAAATCGCGGCGCGCGCCGCGCGTGTGCGTTTGGTTGGCGAGCAAGGCGCTGGCGCTGTGCGTTTGTTGCCCGCTGGCGCAGGACGACCTTTCGTCGGTCTTGTCGATCCAGGCGGCGCGGGGCAACCGCTGCTTTCCGAGCTCTTCTATGTGGACCGCGCGCTGCAACCCTATGCGAGCCTCCGCCGCGGCTCCATAAACGAACTCATCGACGCACGCGCCCAGGCGCTCATCCTGCCCGACGCCAGCCGCATCGCACCGACAGACCGCGCAGCGCTCGAGCGATGGCTCGACAATGGCGGGCTTCTCATTCGCTTTGCCGGCCCGCGCCTCGCTAACGATTCAGATGAGTTCATCCCCGTGCGCTTGCGCCCGGGCACGCGCACGCTGGGCTCTGCGCTCGCATGGGAAACGCCACTCGCCATAGGCGCCTTCCCGGATGACTCGCCTTATGCCGGCGTGACGCCGCCCGCAGACGTCGCCGTCCGCCGCCAACTTCTGGCCGAACCAGCATCTCTTGAAGAAGCGCGCGTGTGGGCGACGCTTTCGGACAATTCGCCACTCGTCACCGCGCAACCGCGCGGGCGTGGGCTGATCGTGCTCTATCATGTGAGCGCGGGGCCGGAATGGTCCGACATGCCGCTCTCGGGGCTTTTCGTGGAAATGCTCCGCCGCACGCTCGCCTTCGCCGGCCGCAGCGATGGCGCTGGCGAACGCGAAATCACCGGCGGGCCGTACACGGCGACGCGCTTGCTCGACGGCTACGGCGTGCTCGCGCCCGCACCGCCTGAAACCCAACCGATCGCGCCCGAAGTATTTGCGACTGCCGTCGCATCGCCCGCGACACCGCCCGGCCTCTACGAACGCGCCGGCGTCACTGCGGCGATCGACGCAGCGCGCCCGGATGAAACACTCACGCCGCTCGCGCTGCCGAACGGCATTGCAGTGGCAGGGCTTGGCGCAACCATCGAACGCCCGCTCGCCGGTTGGCTCTTCGCCGCCGCTGCAGCGCTGCTGGCGTTCGATCTTTTCATCGCGCTGATGCTCGCCGGCCGCCTGCCGCGCTTCGCACGCGCCGGCGCCGCCGCTGCGTTTGCCACGCTCGCGCTGATTGCGGCGCCTGATCAAGCGCACGCGCAAAACGCCGACGACCCAACGCAGACATTGCGCCTCGCTTACGTCCGCACCGGCGATGGGCAACTCGACCGCACATCGCAGCAAGGCCTCGAAGCTTTGAGCGCGATTTTGACGGAGCGCACATCCGTCGAACCCGGCGCGCCTGTCGCTGTCGATCTCGCGCGCGACGATCTTAGCCTTTATCCCTTCCTCTACTGGCCGGCGCCAAGCAGTCCGCGCCCCCTCTCCGACCAAGCGCTCGCCAATCTCGACCGCTATCTCGCCATAGGCGGCATGCTGCTCGTTGATACGCGCGACGCCAGCGGACGGCCTGCCGCCACGATGCTCTCCGGCGTCGATGTCCCGCCGCTTGAGGTCGTCGGCACGGATCACGTGCTGACACGCGCATTCTATCTGATGCGCTCATTCCCCGGCCGTGCGGCGGCGCCGCAGCTTTGGGCTGAGAGTGCAGCGGCTGCGTCGTCACGCGATGGCGTCGCGGCGCTCTTCGTCGGCAATGGCGACTGGGCTTCGGCGTGGGCCGGCAATGGCGGCGTGAGCGCGCGACAGCGTGAACTGTCGCTGCGCTTCGGCGTCAATCTCGTGATGGTGGCGCTGACCGGTAACTACAAAAACGACCAAGTGCACGTGCCCGCTTTGCTTGAGCGGATGGGCGAAGAATGACGCCGCCCGTCGGGGACCTCATCGCTGGCTCACGCATCGGCTTTGATCCGGCGCTGCCTTGGAGCGTGCTGATCGGACTCGGCGCGGTCGCTGCACTTGCGCTGGCGTTCTACGTTTGGCGCGGCGGCGGCGCGCCGGTTACGCGCTTGCTTGGTTTGGCGCTCTTGTTTGTCGGCTTGATGCAGCCGCAATGGGTGCGCGAGACGCGCGAGTCTGCGAACGACGTCGCGCTTGTTGTGGTCGATCAAAGCGAGAGCCTTGCGCTCGCCGGCCGGCGCGATGCAGCGCGCGCCGCGGGTGACGCGATAGCGGAACGGCTTTCGCGCGAAACCGGCCTCGATGTGCGCGTGCGTGAAGCGCGCGGCGGACCGGACGGCACCATCATCACCGCCATTATCGAAGATGCACTGAGCGATGTCGCCCGCGATCGTATTGGCGGCGTTGTTGTCGTCACCGACGGCCAAGCCGTCGACCCACCGGCGGAGCCGCGCCGCTTAAGTGGCCTTGGCCCCGCGCACATGCTCATCGTCGGCGATCCAGATCGCGGCGATCGGCGGCTCGAACTCGTCTCGGCGCCGACATTCGGCATCGTCAACGAACCCATGCGCATCACCGCGCGCGTTATCGACAGCACCGGCGATGCGCCGGTGACGGTGAACGTCAGCATTGATGGCCGGCGCGTGATTCAAACCAGTGTCCGCGCCAATCGCGAGTTTAACATCGATGTCCGTTTGCCGCGGCGCGGGCGCAACATGGTGATCGTAGAGGCCGCCGAAGGCCCGCAGGAGATCACGCTCTCGAACAATCGCGCCGCGTTCGCCGCCAATGGCGTACGCGATCGGCTGCGCGTGCTGCTGATCACCGGTGAGCCGCACCCGGGCGCACGGGTGTGGCGCAATTTGCTGAAATCAGATCCGGCGGTGGATGTCGTCCACTTCTCGATCCTGCGTCCGCCGGACAAGCAAGACTTCACGCCGCAGAACGAATTGGCGCTGATCCCATTCCCGACCGAAGAGCTTTTCGAGCGCCGCCTCGACGAGTTCGATCTCATCATCTTCGACCGCGCGCCACGGCGCGGCATTCTGCAATCCTACTACTTCTCCTCGATCGCGCGGCGCATCGAACAAGGCGGCGCGCTGCTAATCACGGCTGGCGAAACCGAAGCTGGTCTCGACGGGCTTTATCGTACGTCGCTTGCAGGCATTCTGCCGTCGCAGCCGACCGGCGCAATCACCACGCAGCCTTATCGCCCTGCGCCGACGGCGCTCGGGCAACGGCACCCGGTCGTGCGCGGACTTCCGACACCGGAGCGTTGGGGACGCTGGACACGTCAGATCGAAGCCAACGCAACGAGCGGACAAACCGTGCTGCGCGGCTACAATAACCGCCCCTTGCTCGTGCTCGATCGCGCAGGCGATGGCCGGGTTGCGCAACTTTGGTCGGATCAACCTTGGCTCTGGGCGCGCGGCTATGATGGCGGCGGCCCGCACGGCGAATTGCTGCGCCGCCTCGCGCACTGGCTGATGCAAGAGCCGGAGCTTGAGGATGAGCGGCTGACGCTCGACGCTGGCCCGCGCGGCTTGGAAATCGAACGCTCCACGCTTGGTAACGCGCCAGGCGATGTCGAACTGATCGCGCCATCCGGCACGCGCAGCACAGCGTCGATCGGCGAAGCCGCACCTGGTCTCTATCGCGGCGAAGCGCCAGCCGAAGAGCAAGGCTTGTGGGAAGCGCGCAATGGCGGCTTGCGTGCATTCACGGCTGTCGGCCCGCTCAATCCGCGCGAAGCGGCCGCACTCGCGGCGACCGGCGAAATCCTGCGCCCGCTCGCGCAAGCGACGGGCGGCAGCGTGTTCATGACCGGCGAAGACGGCCGCCGTTTACCGGAAATCCGGCGCATCGATCGCGGCGCCAATGCGAGCGGCGGCGACTGGATCGGCATCGAACGCAACGGCGCCTATGTCGTCCGCGCCGCGCAAGCGACGCCGCTCGGGCCCGGTGTTGCATGGGCGATGCTCGGCGTGCTTCTACTGATGTGGGGCTGGCGTCGCGAGACGCGCTAGCGCGCAGCCGCGCCGATCACGCCGTGCAGTTTGTCTAGCCCGCCTGGGCGAAGCTCAAGCCACAAGAAGCGCGACGCATCCACAGGTCCGGGTAGAGTCAATCGATCGGCAGCGGCGAGCGTAAAGCCCGCCGGACGGAAGAAACGCTCGGCGCCAACCAGCACGATCGCCGAACCACCACCGGCACGGCATGCAGCAACACACGCTTGCACCATCGCCAAGCCGAGGCCCGCCGCTTGCGCGCGTGGATCGACGGCGAGTGGCCCTAGGAACAGCAGCGGACCACCTGCGTGAGCGGCGTAGATGCGGCAAACACCGATCACCTCGCCCGCTTCGTTCAGCGCCACGCGCGAAAGCGCCATTTCGTGGCGCGCACCGCGTTCGCGCACGCGCTCGCTGGTTTTCGCATAGCGCCCCGGGCCGAAGGCGCGGTCGAGCACGCCCTCGATCTGGGCGGCGTGCGCGGGCGTTTCGGCGACAATCGTGTGCAGCATGGAGGCGCGCGCTTAAGCGTGAGCGCGCGGCCCGTCAATCGTTCGCTTGTCATAGATGCTTTCACCGCCAGCCTGTTGCGACTCGGAACGCGAGGGACCAAGGTCCGCGCCGCTTGCCCGGCCTTCACACCCCCTCGCTCGACATCTTCCGTCACCGGCTGTTTGCCCAGTTCTGGGTGGCGCGGCTGTTCGCCAGCATGGCAATCCAGATCCAAGCCACCGCGATGGGCTGGCAGGTCTACGACTCCGCCCGCGCGCACGGCCAAAGCATCGGCGAGGGCGCGTTCATTCTGGGCCTCGTCGGCCTCGCGCAGTTTTTGCCTCTGCTGGTGCTCTCATTGTTCGGTGGCCAAGCCGCCGACCGCTACAATCGCAGACTGATCCTCATTGTCTGCTTCATCGCCAAGCTCACAATCCTGGTATGGCTTGCATTCGCCGCCAATCTCGGACCCGAGATCATCATCCCGGCCGTGTTCATCGCCGCCATCGGCGCAGGCATGACCAACGCGTTTCTGCCGCCTGCGGCGAGCGCACTTCTGCCAATGTTGCTGCCACGCGAAGACCTGCCGCAAGGCATCGCGCTCAGTTCACTTGCGTTTCAAACCTCGCTCATCATCGGCCCAATCCTCGGTGGCGTTCTTTATGATGCCGGCGCGAGCGTTCCCTATCTCGTTGCAGCTGCGCTTCTGGTCATCGCGCTCGTCTTGCTGGTGCTTCTAAAACCGCCGGCGCAGGAGCCGGTGAAGGACGCGCGCACGCTGAACATGATCGCCGAGGGGCTACGCTATGTGCGCAGCAACAAGATCGTGCTGGGCGCGATCTCGCTCGATCTTGTCGTGGTGCTGCTCGCGGGCGCAGTGGCGTTGTTGCCGGTATTCGCGCGCGACATCTTGCATGCGGGCCCCAGCGAGCTTGGCGTATTGCGCGCTGCGATGGGCGTCGGCGCTGCAGGCGTTACGGTGTTGCTGGCGCTGAAACCAATCCGCACGCGCGTCGGTTATTGGATGTTCGGCGCGACAATCTTGTTCGGCCTGGCAACGATCGGCTTTGGTCTGTCGCAATCGATATGGCTCTCCGCACTCGCGCTCGGCATAGCCAATGGCGCCGACGCGATCTCCGTCTACGTCCGCCAGACGCTCATCCAACTCAACACGCCCGACGCAATGCGCGGGCGCGTTTCGGCAGTGAGTTATGTCTTCATCTCCGCATCGAACGAACTGGGCGATTTTGAAGCCGGGCTGATGGCGCGAATATTCGGACCGGTGTTGGCGGTTACTATTGGCGGCGTGGGCGCAGTGGCGGCGTCAGTCTGGTGGATGCGGCTCTTCCCGGCGCTGGCGAAGGCGGACGGGTTCGAACCCATCGCAGAATGACGCGATCCGCCGCCTTCAACGCTCGCTCAGTAAAGCGGCGCAAACAGCGATGCGCTACAGAACCACGCGACGATCGCAAATAGCACAAAGCCGCCGATCGAGCCCCAGATCGAGCCGCGATCTTCTTTAGCTTCCGTGAACCTCGCCCAGACGATCACGACGCAACAGAGCACGCTGAATAAAAAGACGAGCCAGATGCCGATCCTGAACGCGATGCGGCCAACGAAATCAAGCCAACCGCCCTGCGCCTCCAACCAGAGATCGACCTCGCCAAGATCGAAACCGAGCGCGACCAGGACCACCGCGACGATGGTGAAGATCATCACCATGAACATCAGGCAGCCCGCCAGCGAGCTGCCGGTGCGCACGCCCTCAAGCGGCGAGATGCGCCAGAACATAGCGCTGCGCCATAACGCGCCGAAGAATGCTAGAATGCCCCGCACATATCGAAGCTCGCTCACTCCGCGCCGCAACGTCAAGCTGGCGCACGCGCAAGGCGCGGGCTAATTCAAACGCAACGGAGGACATTCGAATGGGCGTGTTGGACGGAAAAGTCGTCATCGTCACCGGCGGCGGCAACGGCATCGGCAAAGAGTGCGCGCTGCTCGCGGGCCGCGAAGGCGCGAGCGTGCTGGTCAACGATCTCGGCGGCGGCTTGAAGGGCGAAGACGCCGGCTCCAGTGGCCCGGCAGAGCAAGTCGCCGCTGAAATCCGCGCCGCCGGCGGCAAGGCGATCTCCAACAGCGACAGCGTTTCCGACTATGACGCCGTCGTCGCCATGATCGAGCAAGCCAAGAAAGAATTCGGCGGCTTGCACGCCATTATCAATCCGGCCGGCATCTTGCGCGACGGCATGTTCCACAAAATGTCACCTGAGGATTGGAAGGCTGTTATCGACGTCCACCTGCATGGCGCCTTCAACGTCACGCGCGCCTCGATCGAATATTTCCGCGAGAAGCAGGACGGCTCGTACGTTCTCTTTACCTCGACCTCCGGCCTGATCGGCAATATCGGCCAGGCCAATTACGCCGCTGCAAAACTCGGCGTTATGGGTCTCTCGCGCATCATCGCGATGGAGAACGCTGCGAAGAACGTGCGCTCCAACATTATCGCGCCGTTTGCCTGGAC
>LNFM01009830.1_pt1 | contig 13706 bp, 11 predicted proteins | sample 596031 | NCBI WGS metagenome assembly LNFM01 (sample SAMN04254537, study PRJNA301005) | activated carbon metagenome | isolation source: dual media filters at the Ann Arbor, Michigan drinking water treatment plant | place: USA: Ann Arbor
CCTGCTCGGCGGCAAGCCGGTGGACCTTGTCCTTTCCGACATGGCCCCCAACATGACGGGTGTGGATACCGTGGACCAGGCCCGGGCGATGTACTTGTCCGAACTGGCCCGTGATTTCGCGGAAAGCCACTTGAAGGTGGGCGGCAACTTCCTGATCAAGCTGTTCCAGGGCGAAGGCTTCGATGCCTACGTCAAGGATCTCAGGACCCGCTACGACAAGCTGGTGATCCGCAAGCCGGCGGCCTCCCGCCGCCGATCGAACGAAGTCTATGCGCTGGCATTGGGCAAGCGCCGAGGAAGCAGCAAATGAATGACCTGGCCAAGAACCTCCTGCTCTGGTTGATCGTCGCCGTCGTCCTGATGGCGGTGTTCCAGAGCATGTCCGCGCCCGTGAACGCCCCGTCGAGCGAACTGACCTACAACCAGTTCATCGACGAGGTGAAGGCCGACCGCGTGGCCAAGGTCAACATCGACGCCAACAACATCGGCATCGTCGGCGAGCGCAAGGACGGCAGCAAGTTCACCACCGCCAACCCGCGCGACCCGCTGCTGGTGGACACGCTGTTCGAGAACGACGTGGTCACCATCCAGGAGAAGCCGACCGAGCGCTCGCTGTTCTGGAGCCTGGTCACCAGCTTCCTGCCGATCCTGCTGCTGATCGGCGTCTGGATCTACTTCATGCGCCAGATGCAGCAGGGCGGCGGCAAGGGCGCCATGAGCTTCGGCAAGTCGCGCGCCAAGATGCAGGGCGAGAACGAGGTCAAGGTCACCCTGGCCGACGTCGCCGGCTGCGACGAGGCCAAGGAAGAAGTCGGCGAGCTGGTCGAATTCCTGCGCGACCCGGGCCGCTTCCAGAAGCTGGGCGGCAAGATCCCGCGCGGCGTGCTGATGGTGGGCCCGCCGGGCACCGGCAAGACCCTGCTGGCCCGCGCCATCGCCGGCGAGGCCAAGGTGCCGTTCTTCTCGATCTCGGGCTCCGATTTCGTCGAGATGTTCGTCGGCGTCGGCGCCAGCCGCGTGCGCGACATGTTCGAGACCGCCAAGAAGCACGCGCCCTGCATCATCTTCATCGATGAGATCGACGCCGTCGGCCGCCACCGCGGCGCCGGCCTGGGCGGTGGCCACGACGAACGCGAGCAGACCCTGAACCAGCTGCTGGTCGAGATGGACGGCTTCGAGGGCGGGGAGGGCGTGATCATCATCGCCGCCACCAACCGCCCGGACGTGCTCGACCCGGCGCTGCTGCGCCCGGGCCGCTTCGACCGCCAGGTCACCGTCGGCCTGCCGGACGTGCGCGGCCGCGAGCAGATCCTGAAGGTGCACATGCGCAAGGTGCCGCTGGACGCCGACGTCGAGGCGATGACCATTGCCCGCGGTACCCCCGGTTTCTCCGGCGCCGACCTGGCCAACCTGGTCAACGAGGCCGCGCTGTTCGCCGCCCGCGAGAACGCCAAGTCCGTGCGCATGGAGCACTTCGACCGCGCCCGCGACAAGATCCTGATGGGCACCGAGCGCCGCTCGATGATCATGAGCGAGGACGAGAAGAAGCTCACCGCCTACCACGAGGCCGGCCACGCCATCGTCGGCCGCGTCGTGCCCGACCACGACCCGGTGTACAAGGTCACGATCATTCCCCGCGGCCGCGCGCTGGGCGTCACCATGTACCTGCCGGAAGGCGACAAGTACAGCTACAACCGCACCCACATCGAGTCGATGCTGAGCTCGCTGTACGGCGGCCGCGTCGCCGAGGAACTGATCTTCGGTGCCGACAAGGTCACCACCGGCGCCAGCAACGACATCGAGCGCGCCACCAAGATGGCCCGCAACATGGCCACCAAGTGGGGCCTGTCGGACGAGCTCGGCCCGATCGCCTACGGGGACGAGGAGGACGAGGTGTTCCTGGGCCGTTCGGTCACCCAGCACAAGTCGGTGTCGGACGACACGGCGCGCAAGATCGACGAAGTGGTGCGCAGCATCCTCGACCGGGCCTACGCGCGCACCAAGACGATCCTGACCGAGAACATGGACAAGCTGCACCTCATGGCCGAGGCGCTGCTGACCTACGAGACGATCGACGCCGTGCAGATCGACGCGATCATGGAAGGCCGTCGCCCGGGTCCGCCGGCCGACTGGGCCAAGTCCGGCCGCATCTCCAAGGACGACCCGGGTCCGGGTAATGCCGCCGGCCCGCTCGGCGGCCCGATGCCCCAGACCTGATAGATCATGTTTGACCTGACGCCGCAGCTTGATTGCGCCGGCCGCCTGCTCAAGCTCGACCGCCCGCGGGTCATGGGCATCGTCAACGTCACGCCCGATTCGTTCTCCGACGGCGGCCAGCACGCCGACGTCGAGGCCGCGGTCGCGCACGGCCTGAAGCTGGCGCAAGAGGGCGCCGACCTGCTCGACGTTGGCGGCGAATCCACCCGCCCCGGCGCCACGCCGGTGTCGCTCGAGGACGAGCTTCGCCGCGTCATTCCCGTCATCGAGCGCCTGGCCCGCGAGACGGCGCTGCCGGTCTCGGTGGACACCTCCAAGCCCGAGGTGATGCGCGCCGCGGTCGCGGCCGGCGCCGGTCTCATCAACGACGTGTACGCGCTGCGCCGCGAGGGCGCGCTCGACGCCGCCGCCGCGCTGGGCGTGCCGGTGGTGCTGATGCACATGCAGGGCGAGCCCGGCGGCATGCAGGCCGCGCCGCATTACGACGACGTGGTCGGCGAGGTGCACCGTTTCCTGGCCGAGCGCATCTTCGCCTGCGAGATGGCCGGCATCCCGAAGTCGCGGATCGTGCTCGACCCGGGCTACGGCTTCGGCAAGACCACCGACCACAACTTCCTGCTGCTGCGCCAGCAGGCCCGCCTGCTCGACCTGGGCCTGCCGCTGCTGGCCGGCCTGTCGCGCAAGCGCAGCCTGGGCGAAGTGACCGGCCGCGAGCTGGGCGAGCGCCTGCACGCCTCGGTGGCCGCGGCGGTGCTGGCGGCGGAGTACGGTGCGCGCATCCTGCGCGTGCACGACGTCGCCGCCACCGTCGATGCCGTCAAGGTCTGGTCGGCGGTGGCCGCGCATCCGGCCCCGAAACCGGCGGCCGCCAAGGCCACGATCCGCTGGCCGGACGAAGACTAGTCACACGCTGGTCATGATTTGACCAACCCGGTTGACACCCGCGCCCCGCGGGCCTCGCGTGAATCCGTCCACAGGACTTCTCCCACACTTGTCCACAGGCAGTGTGGACATCGCCGGCCTCAGCCGGCGGCGGCCCGGCGGAAGGCCTGCACCCGCGGATCGATGACGCGGTGCCACAGCGGCGGCACCAGGGCCAGCACGAACATCGACGAATAGCCCCCCGGCAGCTGCGGGCTGTCGGGATGGTGGCGCAGGATGGCGTAGCGGCGCTTGGGGAAGGCATGGTGGTCGGAGTGGCGCTGCAGCTGGAACAGCAGCAGGTTCGACAGCGCGTAGTCGGAGTTCCAGCTGTGCAGGTGGGTGGTGCGTTCGTAGCGCCCGTCGGCGCCGCGCTGGCGCTCGAGCCCGTAATGCTCGATGTAGTTGATGATTTCCAGCGACCCGGCCGCGAACAGCCCCTGAAGCAGGAAGAAGGCCAGCCCCACCGGCCCCAGCCACAGCGCGAACGCCGCGGCGAAGCCCAGCCACAGCACGCTCCAGCCGATCATCTCGTTGCGCCAGTGCAGCGCCGGCAGCCCCAGGCCGCGCAGTCGCCGCGCCTCCAGCCGCCACGCGTTGAGCGTGTTGCGCCACATCGCCCGCGGCAGGAAATGCCACAGCGACTGCCCGAAGCGCGCGCTGGACGCATCCTCGGGCGTGGACACGTGCACGTGGTGCCCGCGCAGGTGCTCGATCTTGAAGCCGTGGTAGCCGACGCTGGCCAGCAGCACGCCGCCGACGAAGGGCTCGAGCCAGCCGTCCTTGTGCACCAGCTCGTGCGCGGTGTTGATGGCCAGGATGCCGCCGACGATGCCCTGGGACAGCAGCCAGCCGGCCACGCCGGCCGGCCCGAAGCCCGCGTTCGCGAACCAGTGCGCCGACCAGGCCAGCAGCGCCAGCTGCACCGGCAGGCAGGCCAGGGTCAGCGCCTTGAACCAGGGCCGCAGCGCCAGTTCGCGCTCGCGTTCGGCCGGCACGTTCACCGGGTCGTGGCCCAGCGCGTAGTCGGCCGCGGGCAGCAACACGAACAGGAAGAAGAGCGGGAACCAAGCCATCAGGTCGGGCCGGCCGCTGGCCACGCCCAGCCAGGCCGCCGCCGGCATCAGCGCCGGCACCAGGAACACGAGCAGGAAGGCGAGGGCCTTGGTGCGTGACATGGTCGCTCCCGGGAGTCTGCGCCCAGCATAGGCCAGCGGCGGCCGGCGCGCACCGGGCAGGCTAAGCTTGCCGTCCCCGCCGACGGAACCGCCGCGCTTGCACGACACCCGCCCGCTTGCCATCGCCCTGATGGGCCCGACCGCCTCGGGCAAGACCGCGCTGGCGCTGGACTGGGCCGCGCGGCTGGACACCGAGGTGGTGAGCGTGGATTCGGCCCTGGTCTATCGCGGGCTGGACATCGGCGCGGCCAAGCCCACGGCCGGCGAGCTAGCCCGGGTCCGCCACCACCTGGTGGACGTGCGCGATCCGCACGAGATTTTCTCGGCCGCCGACTTCGCCCGCGAGGCGCTGCCGCCGATGCAGGCCCTGGCCGCGCGCGGCCGCGTGCCGCTGCTGGTCGGTGGCACCGGGCTTTACTTCAGCGCGCTGCTCGAGGGCCTCTCCGACCTGCCCACCGCCGACCCGGCCCGGCGCGCGGCCATTGCCGACGAGGCCGCCGAGCGCGGCTGGCCGGCGCTGCATGCCGAGATGGCCGCGGCCGATCCCGCCGCCGGTCGCCGCATCCAGCCGCAGGACGCGCAGCGCATCACCCGCGCGCTGGAGGTGTTCCGCCTGACCGGCCGGCCGATCAGCGCCTGGCAGGCCGAGCACGCGCCCCGTCGCTTCCCCTTCCGCGTGCTGAAGCTGGTGCTGGCCCCGGCCGACCGCGCGGTGCTGCACGAACGCATCACCCGCCGCTTCGACCTGATGCTCGCCGCCGGCTTCCTCGACGAAGTGCGCAGCCTCAAGGCGGATCCGCGCCTGCATCCCGACCTGCCGTCCATGCGCGCCGTGGGCTACCGCCAGGCCTGGCGCCACCTCGACGGCCTCACCGATGCCGCGGGCTTCCGCGACGAGGCCATCGCGGCGACCCGCCAGTTGGCCAAGCGCCAGCTCACCTGGCTGCGCGGCCAGCCCGACGCGCGCTGGCTCGACCCGGGCCGCGACCAGGCTGAACTGGAGCAGGCGCTCGCGGCCTTCATCGCCCGGCGCTGACGTTCACTGCTGGTAGAATCCCGGCATTCGCGGCCACGGACCCTTTTGGCCGCAAATCGCGCCAGCTGGCGCGCCACAACAAGAAAACGGAGTCCGTATGTCCAAAGGCCAATCCCTGCAGGATCCTTTCCTGAATGCCCTGCGCCGCGAGCGCATCCCCGTGTCCATCTACCTCGTCAACGGCATCAAGCTCCAGGGCACCATCGAGAGCTTCGACCAGTTCGTCGTGCTCCTGCGCAACACCGTCAGCCAGATGGTCTACAAGCATGCGATCTCCACCGTGGTGCCGGCGCGCAACGTGCGCGTGGGCCCGGGCGGCGGCGCCGTGGCCGGCAGCGACGACGACGAGGCGGGCCAGGACGATTGACCGCCCCGGCACCCCGCGTGACGCCTGATGTTTGAGCGCGCCCGCAAGGGCGAACGAGCCCTGCTGATCCAGCCTTACGCGCCGGGCCAGCAGGATCCCGCCCTGCTCGAGGAATTCTCGGAGCTGGCCCGGTCGGCCGGCGCCACCGTGGTCGGCACGCTCATGGCGCGCGTCGAGAAACCCAACGCCGCCTACTACATCGGCACCGGCAAGCTCGAAGAGGCGCAGTCGGCCTGCGAGGCGACCGGCGCCGACCTGGTGCTGGTGAACCACCTGCTCACGCCCGGGCAGGAGCGCAATCTCGAGAAGGCGCTCAAACGGCGCGTCGTCGACCGCACCGGCCTGATCCTGGACATCTTCGCCCAGCGCGCCGCGACCCACGAAGGCAAGCTGCAGGTCGAACTGGCCCAGCTCAAGCACTGGGCCACGCGCCTGGTGCGTGGCTGGACCCACCTCGAGCGCCAGCGCGGCGGCGCCATCGGCCTGCGCGGCCCCGGCGAAACCCAGCTTGAGCTCGACAAGCGCATGCTGCAGAAGCGGCTCGAGTCTCTGCAGGCGCGCCTGGACAAGGTCGAGGTGCAGCGCACCCAGATGCGGCGCGCGCGCCTGCGCAACGAAGTGCCGCGCGTGGCCCTGGTGGGTTACACCAATGCCGGCAAGTCCACGCTGTTCAATGCGCTGACCGGATCCGGTGTCTATGCCGACGACCGCCTCTTCGCGACGCTGGACCCCACGGTGCGGCGCGTGGAGGGGGTGGCCCCGCTCGTGCTGTCCGACACCGTCGGCTTCGTTCGCGACCTTCCCCACGAGCTAGTGGCCGCGTTTCGATCGACCTTGGCCGAGGCCCGCGACGCCGACCTGCTGCTGCACGTGATCGACGCCGCCGATGAACTGCGCGACGAGCGCATCGGCCAGGTCGACCGGGTGCTGGAGGACATCGGCGCCGGCGACATCCCTCAGGTGCTGGTGTTCAACAAGATCGACCGGATCGAGGGCGCGACGCCGCGCCACGACCCGGAAGTGGAGGGGCGGGAGCGGATCTGGCTCTCGGCCCGCACCGGCGACGGCCTGGCGCTGCTGCGCGACCTGCTGGCCCGGCGCTTCGTCGACCGCCGTCTGTCCGGCCAGCTGCGCCTGGGGCCGGCCGACGGCCGCCTGCGCGCCCGCCTGCACGCGCTCGGCGCAGTGAAGGCCGAGCAGGGCGACGAGTCCGGCTGGGTGCTCGACCTGGACCTGCCGCTGGCCGCGGCGGAGCGGCTGGCGGAGGAATCCGGCGGCCATCCGCTTCACGCGCTCTTGCTTGTGGCCCCCGGCGCCCCTACCTACAATCACGAAGACCACTAAAGCACACCACCCCCGTGGTGCGCGACGGAGCAAGCATGGCCTGGAACCAGCCTGGAAAAGGCAACCAAGATCCCTGGAAGGGGAAAGACCCCGGCAACGAGGTCGAAGCCTTCGTCAATCGCCTCAAGGGCATGTTCGGCGGCGGCGGTGGCGGCGGCCCCGGCCGCGGCGGCGCGGCGGCGGGCGGCTTCAATCCCGTGCCCTGGGCGGTCGGACTGGTCGGCATCTGGCTGGTGTTCAACAGCTTCAAGCTGATGGACGAGCGCCAGCGCGGCGTCGTGCTGCGCTTCGGCGAGTTCAACCGCATCATGACCCCGGGCCCGAACTTCAAGTGGCCGTGGCCGATCGAGTCGGTGACGATCGTTGATGCCACCCAGGTGGTCGAGCTCAGCGACCAGGTGCGCGTGCTGACCCAGGACGAGAACCTGATCGACATCAAGTTCAACGCCCAGTACCGCCGCGACGACCCGCGGCTGTTCCTGTACGGCTCGGTCGACCCCGAGCAGACCCTGCGCGACGCCGCCGAGAGCGCCGTGCGCGAGGTCGTGGGCCGCAGCACCATGGACACGGTGTTGTTCGACCGCGCCGCGCTGGTGATCGCCTCGCAGGAGCGCCTGCAGGAGTCGCTGAACTTCTACCAGACCGGCCTCACGGTCGTGAACTTCAACCTGCAGGACGCGCGTCCGCCGGAAGAGGTGAAGGAAGCCTTCGACGACGCCATCAGCGCCCGCGAAGACAAGAACCGCATCGAGAACGAAGCCCGCGCCTACGCCAGCAAGGTGCTGCCGGAAGCCCGAGGCGTCGCGGCGCGCCTGCGCACCGAGGCCGAGGGTTACCGCGTGGCCACCATCGCCCGCGCCGAGGGTGACGCCGAGCGCTTCAGCCTGCTCGCCGCCGAGTACCGTCAGGCGCCGGAAGTGACGCGCAAGCGCCTCTACCTCGAGACCATGCAGCAGGTGATGGCCAGCAACCAGAAGGTCGTTGGCGGCAGCGACAACATCCTGTACCTGCCGATCGGCGGCACCCCGGCCCGCGCCGGCGTGCCAATGGAAGCCCCGGTCGTCCGCCTGCCGGCCACCCAGGCCGCGTCGCCCACGCCGGCCGATGCCACGCCCTCGCGCGATTCGCGCACCGAACGCCGTCCGGGAGGTCGCTGAGATGCGCAATGCTACCCTGATCGTCCTGCTCGCCATCGGCGCCCTGCTGGCCGCCATGGGCTCGGTGTTCGTGGTCAACGAATCCCAGACCGCGATCGTGCTCAACCTCGGCCGCGTGGTCCGCGCCGACCTCGAGCCCGGCCTGCACTTCAAGTGGCCGCTGGTGGAAGAGGTGCGCCGCTTCGACCAGCGCATCCTCTCGCTTGACGACGCGCCCGAGCGCTACCTCACTTCCGAGAAGAAGGACGTGAGCGTCGATTTCTTCGTGAAGTGGAAGATCGCCGACGTCGCCACCTACTACCGTTCCGCCAACGGCGGCAACGAGGACGCGGCCCGCCAGCGCCTGACGCCCATCGTCAAGAACGCCCTGCGCAACGAGATCAACCAGCGCACGCTGCAGGAAGTGGTGTCGGCCGGCCGCGCCGAACTCTCGGGCAGCTTCCTGGAGGCCGTCAACCGCGGCGCCCGGTCGCTGGGCATCGAGGTGGTGGACGTGCGCATCAAGCGCATCAACCTGCCCGACGACAGCAACATCCTGCGCACCGTGTACAGCCGCATGAGCACCGAGCGCACCCAGGTCGCCAACCAGCTGCGCGCGGAAGGCGTGGAGCAGAGCGAGACCATCCGCTCCGAGGCCGACCGCCAGCGCCAGGTGACCATCGCCGAGGCCGAGCGCGACGCCCAGAAGCTGCGAGGCGAGGGCGATGCCAAGGCGGCCGAGATCTACGCCCGCGCCTACGGCCAGGATGCCGAGTTCTACGGCTTCTACCGCAGCCTCGAGGCCTACCGCGAGTCCATGGCCGACGGCCAGACCGTGCTGGTGCTGGACCCGGATTCGGAGTTCCTGCGCCACTTCGGCACCGACAAGCGCTGACCGGGCCGGCGGCCCCCCGGGGCCGCCACGCGGGGCTGGCCCCGGCCCGCCATTCCGAGGATAATTTCGCAAAGCCGGGGCGACCTCCGGCTTTTTGCACGTCTGGGCCCCGCGAAGGCGCCCGGCGACCGTCGCCCCCGGGTCTTAATTCACTCTTGGAGTCAGGGTCATGGGTCAGTCGGTGGTGGTGCTGGGCGCGCAGTGGGGCGACGAGGGCAAGGGCAAGATCGTCGACCTGCTGACCGAGGAGATCGGCGCGGTCGTGCGCTTCCAGGGCGGCCACAACGCCGGCCACACCCTGGTGATCGGCGGCAAGAAGACCGTGCTGCACCTGATCCCGTCCGGCATCCTGCGCGCCGACGCGCTTTGCCTGATTGGCAACGGCGTGGTGCTCAGCCCCGCCGCCCTGCAGAAGGAAATCGCCGAGCTCGAGGGCAACGGCGTCGAGGTGCGTTCGCGCCTGAAGATCAGCCCGGCCACGCCGCTGATCATGCCGTACCACATCGCGCTCGATCAGGCCCGCGAGAAGGCCGCCGGCGGCGCCGCCATCGGCACCACCGGCCGCGGCATCGGCCCGGCCTACGAGGACAAGGTGGCCCGCCGCGGCGTGCGCGTCGCCGACCTGGCCTACCCGAAGGAGCTGGCCGAGAAGCTGCGCACCACCATGGACTACCACAACTTCGTGCTGACGAAGTACCTGGGCGTGGACGCCATCGACTACCAGAAGACCCTGGACGAGGCGCTGGCCTTCGGCGCCTACGTCGATCCGATGAAGGCCGACGTCGCCGGCATCCTGCACGAGCTGCGCAAGCAGGGTAAGCGCGTGATGTTCGAGGGCGCGCAGGGCTCGCTGCTCGACATCGACCACGGCACCTATCCCTACGTCACCTCGTCGAACACCACGGTGGGCGGCGCGATGGCCGGCACCGGCGTTGGCGCCGACGCCATCGACTACGTGCTGGGCATCGCCAAGGCCTACGCCACCCGCGTCGGCGGCGGTCCGTTCCCGACCGAGCTCAACGACGCCATCGGCCAGGGCATCCGCGACCGCGGCCAGGAATACGGCGCCACCACCGGCCGGCCGCGCCGCTGCGGCTGGATGGACATCGTCGCGCTCAAGCGCGCGGTCGCCATCAACGGCATCACCGGCCTGTGCATCACCAAGCTCGACATCCTGGACGGGATGGACAAGCTCAAGATCTGCATCGCCTACGAATACCGCGGCAAGCGCACCGAGTACGCGCCGCTGGACGCCGCCGGCTGGGACGAGTGCACGCCCGTGTACCTCGAGTTCCCGGGCTGGGAGGAGTCCACCGCCGGCGTCACCGAGTGGGACAAGCTGCCGCCGGCCGCGCGCGCCTACCTGCGCGCGCTCGAGGAGCTGGCGGGCTGCCCGCTCGCCATCGTCTCCACAGGCCCGGGCCGCGAGTCGACCATCGTGCTGCAGGATCCGTTCGCCTGAGCGCGGCGATGCGCCCGATCCTGCTCGCCGGCCTGATCGCCTGCAGCGGCGCGGTGGCCGCGGAGGACGTGCTGCCGCAGCTGCAGGCCTACACGACCCCCGACAGCTGGCGGCAGCCGGTGCCGCCGTTCGCGCTGGCCGACAACAGCTGGTACATCGGCACCGAAGGCCTCAGCGCGGTGCTGGTCAAGACGCCGGAAGGCGCGGTGCTGATCGACGGCGGCATGCCGCAGGCGGCGGACATGCTGCTGCAGCGAATGCGCGCGCTGGGCGTCGCGCCGGCCGACCTCAAGCTGATCCTGCACAGCCACGCGCACATCGACCACATCGGCCCGCTGGCGGCAGTGAAGCGCGCCACCGGCGCGCGCATGGTCGGTAGCGCCGAGTCCGCGGTGCTGCTGGCGCGCGGCGGCGACGACGACATCCACTACGGCGACGAGCTGGTGTTCCCGCCCGTCGCGGTCGACCGCATCGTCATGGATGGCGAAGTCGTTTCGCTCGGCGGCATGGCGTTCACGGCGCACTTCACGCCCGGCCACACGCCCGGCAGCACCAGCTGGACCTGGCGGGACCAGCGCGACGGCAAGCCGCTGCGCATCGCCTATGTCGACAGCCTGAGCGCGCCGGGCTACCGGCTGCTCGACAATCCGCGTTACCCGCGCATCATCGAGGATTATCGACGGACCTTCGCCGTGGTGCGGGCGCTGCCCTGCGACCTGCTGCTGACGCCGCACCCGGGCGGCAGCGGCTGGACCCCGGCGGACACGCGCGCGCCCCATGCGCGGCCGATGACCTGCGGCGCCTATGCGGATGGCGCCGAGCGCGCGCTGGACACCGAGCTGGCGAAGCAGCGCGAAGCGGCGCCCTGACCCAGGCCCGGCGCGGGCGCGGGCCGGAAACCGTCAGTCCGGGTAGCCCAGCCTGAGCGCGTGCGCGGCCAGCGCCGGCAGCACCGCCGCCAGGGGCTCGCGGTAGCGCTGCCAGTGCGCTCCGGAGGTTGTCGTGGCCGGGCGCCGGCCGGCTTCGAGCCGGGAGCGCGCGGCGGCCAGCCAGTCCGCGTCGGCGGCCAGCCCCAGGAAACCGCAGATCGCTGCCAGCGTTTCCGATGGCGCGGCCACGATCTGTTCGTGCCGGATATCGTGCCGCGGCAGCTGGAGCTGCGGCTCCAGCGCCTGCCACGCGGCTTCATGCGCCTCGTAAAGTGCCACGGTGCCGGCAAGCGTCTGGAAGGCCGGGAAGGCCGCCGGCGTCGCCTGCGGCTCCATGAAATTGCGCAGCACGACGTCGCGTGGGTCGCGCAGCGTGCGCAGCAGCCTGGCGCGCGGGAACAGTGCCTGGACCAGGCCGGCGTGCGTGGCGCGCAACGAGGCGATGTCGACGATCGTCAGCCCGGGTTTTGCGCCCGCGCGTTCCAGCGCCAGCCGGTACTTGCGGCGCAGTACCTGGCGGTCGGCCTTGTCGAGCGCCGCGATCGCCTCGGGGTAGCCCCCGGGCAGTCCGGCCACCGTGCCCACCACGCCTTCGAGCGTGCCCGCCTCGCTGGCCAGCGCCAGGGCGGGATGCCCGCGCAGCAGGCGTTCGACCAGGAATTGCCCGGTACGCGGGAAGCCGACCAGGAAGCAGAGGTCGGCGCCGAGGTCGCCGCCGTCGTCACCGGCCTCCGTGCCCGCCGCGCCCGCCGCGGCCCAGCGCGTGACCGCGGCGAACTCCCGGGCCAGCGCCTCCGGCGCGCGTCGTGGCCCGCGCACTTCCTGCAACGCCAGCGCGTTGGCCTCGGCGAAGGCAATGAAGGCCTCGGCGCCGGCGTCCGTGCCGGCCGCGTCCAGCGCCTTGCCGCGCTCATAGTGGAAGCGCTGGCGCACGCGCGGGACCAATCGCCGCGGCTCCACGCCGGTGAGGCGCCGCAGCGCGTCGGCCGGCTTGCCGGCGCGGCGCTCGATGCGCGCGGCTTCGAGATTGAGCACGGCGTGGTGCGGCGCCAGGGTCAGGCCGGTGTTCACCGCCAGCGCGGCCAGGGCCGGGTCTCCGGCTTCCTCGGCCACCGCGGCCAGCGCGGCCCAGGCGTCGGGGCTGTTGGAATGCAGCTTCAGCGAGCGTTGCAGCGCCGCGCGCGCGGCGGGCAGCTCGCGCAGTTCGTGCAGCAGCAGGCCCAGGCAGTAGTGAGACCAGGGGTTTTCCGGCGCCACCTCCACCGCCCGTTCGAAACGTTGGCGCGCCTTGGCCGGCATCCCCAGCGCCTGCAGGCTGAGCGCGGAGTGCAGCAGGGCCTCCGCGTGGTCGCGGTCGCGGCGCAGCACGTCGTCGAAGGCCTCGAGCGCCTCGGCCGGGCGATCCATCGCCAGCAGGGTCACGCCCAGGCCATGGCGCGCCGACAGGTAGCCCGGCGCGATATTCAGTGCGCGCCGCAGCGCCTCGCGGGCGCGCTCGAACTGGTTGGTCGCGCGCAGGGCGTGGCCCAGGTTGTGCCAGGCCTCGGGGTAGTGCGGATCGATCGCGACGGCGCGTTCGAATTCGGCGATGGCCGCCGGGGTGTCGCCCAGGTTGTGCAGGGCGCGCGCGAGGTGGTTGTGGCCGGGCGCGTGCGCCGGCGCCAGGGCCAGGGCCTGGCGGCAGGCGGCCACGGCAGCAGGGTAGTCGCCGCGCACGTGGTGCTCGATGGCCGTGGCCACCCAGCCCGCGGGGCTGGGCGGCTGCCGCGGCACCTGCGTCAGCAGTGCCAGGGCCTCGTCGTTGCGGCGCTGGCCCACCAGCAGTTCACGCGCGCGCTCGCTGCACAGGGCGTCGTCGGGGAAGTCGGCCAGCGCGGCCAGCGCGCCGTCGGTGTCGCCCTGGCCGATCCGCAGCCAGGCCAGGTGCCAGGCCGCCATCGGGTCGCGATCGTGGCCGGCCAGGTGGGCCAGCAGGGTCTCGGCCTCGTCCTGCCGCCCGGCCTCGGCCAGCGACAGCGCGTGTTCAACGCGGTTGGAATCAGGGGGCATCGGCACATCCGTCCCGGCGGGTCCGCCCGATTGTAGGGCAGGGCGCGTGGCGGGCGGGCAAAGAAAAAGGCCCGCCGAAGCGGGCCTTTCTGATTTGGTGCCCAGGAGAGGACTCGAACCTCCACGGTTTTACCCGCTAGTACCTGAAACTAGTGCGTCTACCAATTCCGCC
>LNFM01009831.1_pt1 | contig 13704 bp, 11 predicted proteins | sample 596031 | NCBI WGS metagenome assembly LNFM01 (sample SAMN04254537, study PRJNA301005) | activated carbon metagenome | isolation source: dual media filters at the Ann Arbor, Michigan drinking water treatment plant | place: USA: Ann Arbor
GACCAACGTCTACGCCGACGACGGGACGGCGAGGATCGCCAACATCTCGTACACGGGGAGGACGGCCACGACCCTGACCGGGGTCTCGGGTGTCACCAGCAGCCTTGCTTTGGGCGCTGGGGTCTGGGTGGAGTCGAGCCTTTTCGGTTCGGACAACCTCGGGGCTGATGCCTTCGACGTGATGGACCACGACCACCCCACGAACGGCGTGTTCTTCCGCCAGACCGGCACGGTCGCGTCCGACAGCAACAACTCTGGGGTTCGGACGTTCACGTCGGGTCTGGCTGCCCTGGGCGGCTTCCTGCTTTCCCGCCAGGGCGTTGCGTCATCGAGGCTGTGGGGCGGCTCCGGCGCCCCGACGTTCAGCGCGACATCAGGGGACTACTACCTGCGCTCAGACACTCCGACTGTCGCCAACCAGAGGCTTTACGTCTGCACTGGCGGCACGGCCTGGACGGGGATTCTCTAGGTGATCGTCACCGCGCCATCGGTCAGCTTCGAGGCGGTCGCCCAGGGCTTTGCCCCCGGGCTGGTCGGCACGCTCGGGGTCCGCATCCTCGACGGTCAGGGTGGGACGACCACCGCTCGCACCACCGCGGGGATCCTGGAGACCCCCGCGGCCTCCGGGATCTACACGGCGACGCTCACGGCGCCCGCGACGGCCGGGCAGTACGTGCTGGTCTGGGACGACGGCTTCACGCACGCCTCCGAACAGCTCCAGGTCACGGGGACCGCCTTCTCCCCGACGATCCCCTCCACGCCGACCAGCTACACCGCCAACGAGCTCGTGGACATGGCGCTCAAGATGAGCCGTCGCCCCCCGCAGACCGCGAACCGCGCGGACGCCCTGTTCTGGCTGAACGAGATTTACACGAGCCTGCTCTCCGGCGAGACCGACTACTCGTTCATGGAGATCGCCGGCACGCACGTCCTCCCGGCCGGCGCGACGACGGTCAACATCAACGGCGGGGCCGGGACGCTGCAGGCGAGCATCGGCGCGCCGCTGCAGCGCGTGCTGGCGCTGCGCAACAACTCCGAGGCGTGGCCGCCGATGCGCCAGTTCTCGAACCGGATGGAGCTGGACCGCTGGGCGGGCGGCTCCGTGGACCAGCCGGTGACCTCCGGCACGCCGGTCGCCTGGACCCACGTCAACGACAGCCAGCTCCTGCTGTGGCCCAGGCCGGACAAGGCGGTGACCCTGGGGGTCGTCGGCAAGATCCAGGCTTCTCGCGTCACCCTGACTGACGGACTGCTCATTCCTGCCGCTTGGCAGGCCCGCATTCTGGTTCCCTACGTGGCATCGAAAATGTGGGCGCAGTTCTCCGGCGGGGAGGCTCGGAACGAATCAGCGTTCCACATGCGCGACCACCAGGCTGCGGTCGCCGAGTTCGACAAGGTGTTCGCGGCGGCGCCCGCGGAGTCGGTCTCGCTCTGGTGGGGCGGGAACGAGTGGGAGGGCTACTTCGGATGAGGCGGGTGATGATCGCCCTGCCGGGTGCGGGTGGCATGGCGACCGACCCGGCTCCCCACCTTCTCTCCCTCGCGCACGCGCAGCGCATCCGCAACGGCGTGCTGGACGAGTCGCTGCTCAAGGAGCGCCGGGGCTGGACCCGGGTGAAGACCGGCGGCGGCTTCGAACTGGTCGGGGTCAGCTACGCCCGCTTCGACCTGGCGAACACGACCCGCCTGCTCGGGTACACCGGGCGCGTGCCGCTGGCCGCCCCGATCTCTGCCGGTGTCCACCTGTACGACCTCGACGCCAACGTGATCCTGCACACCAGCGGCGACCGCTTCTCGGCGCCCTACTACCCGCGCTGCATGTACAACGACGAGGTCATCTACTGCGCCCGCAACGGCCTCTCACCGCTGCGGCGATACAGTGGCGGCGACGCGGTCACCACGGCGGCGGGCACAGCCACGATCGCGGCGGGTGAGGGGCAGCTCGTGGCGACCGTGGGTTCGTTCTCGGTAACCTCGGTCGGGCGGTTCATCTCCTGGACCCCTGTGCGGCCCGGCCCTGGTCTGGCGGCGTGGCCGGTCATCCGGTTCCGCATCACGCGCGCCACAACCGGCGCCGTCACCGCAGAGGGCCTGCGTTCGTCTGTCGCGTTCACGGTGACCCCGGCTTCGGTCGGGGCGGCGTGGGCGTACCCGGCGGTGCCGCTGCCGTCTGATGGCACGGCCTCCTCGGACGGCGCGACGATCACCGGGTTCGGCACGCGGTTCACGGTCGCCCCGCAGGCGTTCGGCGGCGCCATCATCCTGCAGCCGGAGGGGCAGCGAGCCGAGCACCTGGGCTACCCGTCCACGGGCGTGACCGACACCTCGATCCCGAGCATCCTCGGCACGAACCTGGGCTCGACCAAGATGGCGTTCACGCTCACCTCGCGCCTGCCGTTCACCGACGCCCAGGTCCACCGCGGCTCGCTGTGGGGCTGCGGCAACTTTTACTACCCGAACCGGGTCTACGTCGGCCCGCCCGGCTGGCGCCTCGGGCTGCCTCCCGGGTTCAGCGAGCCGTTCGACATCGGGGGCGAGCCCAAGAGCTTTGACGCCTCCGAGTTCACCATGTTCCCCATCGACGTGCCGGGGCCGGGCGACGACGACCCGGTGGTCGGGCTGCTGCCCACCGATGGCCCCATGCTGATCCTCAAGCGCGACTCGGTGCACCGCATCGACGGGTTCTACCCGCAGTTCTCCCAGCGCCAGGTGGTCCGCGGCATCGGGTGCATCGGACTCGACGCGATCGTGCCGGCGGACCGTGGTGGCCCGTTCTGGGCGGACCGCAATGGGGTGTACGCCTGGACCGGCGGCCAGATCCAGGACCTGACGACCGAGCGCATCGGGCGCCGCTGGCGGCAGCTCACCATCGACCAGGGCTGGACCGACGTGACGATGGCGGTCGCCGACGACAAGCTGATCGTGAGCGTGCGCAACCCCGCGGGCACGACCCCGGCCTCGGACTCGGTCACCTTCCACTACGACATCGGCCGCCGGGTGTGGCTCGGTGAGCTGACCAACGTCTACCCGGCCCGCACATGGTGGGACGGGGCGAACGATCGGCTGCTGGCGACCGAGGCGTACAGCACCCAGGGCGCGGTCAACGACTACGCCACCATGTACCGGGACTCGCTGACGGTGCCGAAGTCCGACCCGGGTGGCGTCGAGCCGCAGCTCAACTACCTGTCCGGCACCGGCATCCTCGCGGGCCGCACCGGCATCGACACCGAGGCGATCCTCGCGGAGATGTCCCTGGAGGTCCGGCGTTCCTCGCCGGGGCTCTCATCCGGCCTGGGCTACACGATCACGGTGCGCTCCATCGGTGGGGTGGAGCAGCCGTCCCTGGAGGAGACGGTGACCCCGGCGCCGACGAACACCTCGCTGGACCTGGCCTCGGTGCAGCGCGTGGACGTGACGGTGAACGCCCACGGGCGCCAGCACTCGGTGGAGATCACCCGGACCAGCTCGGGGAACCCCAACGCGGACTTCGCGCTCGGCCAGATCACGATGGACGTGATCGACTCGACGGCGGGCTCCTGATGGGCGTCCCGTGGAACCCGGAGTGGGATGAGCGGATCAACCAGCTCGCCCAGCAGGCGGCTGCGCTGCATCTGGAGAACGCGCTGTCGGATGGCACGCTGCTGAGCCAGATGACCCCGGGCACCGTGCCCTCGATCACCAGCACGGCCAAGGTCTCCCATCTGGCGTTCGAGAACGCGCCGGCCGCTCACGCGACGTTCACCGCCGAGCTCAACGTCTGGCGCCCGATGTCGCCGGACATCGGCATGACCGCTGAGTCCGGCGGCCGCCCGGTGCTGCTGGTCGCCTCCGGTGGCGCGATCACGGCAGCAGACGCCGTCTGGTTCTCGCTGGCGGTCAACGGGACCGAGGTCACGAACACGCAGTTCGGGATGGGGCTGATTCAGGACCCGAACAACTGGCAGGTCATCGCCGGGACGTGGCTCCTGCAGTCCCCGCCCCCGCGGTTCCGGGTGCAGCTCGTCGGTCGCCGCTCGGCCAACACGGCGGCCGCGAGCATCGGCACCTCCGGGCTTCCGTTTACCATCTTGGCCGTGGAGGTCTGAGCATGGCGCCGGTCGTCACCTGGAACCCGATCGAAGCACCGGCCGCCGGCCCGGCCGCAGCGCCGCCGCCCCCGGGCGTGCGCGCACCGTGGACGATCCCGCAGACCGACTTCCTGACGAGCCGCCTCGACCCGAACTCGGCGACGTGGATCGGTGCCCCGGGCCGCGCCGCAATCCGGGCGGCGAGCACGCAGCTCCAGGCGGGGCTGCAGGGCTACGGCAACTTCGACTTCGGCCCCGAGGACCAGTTCGGCCAGCGGCAGGTCACCCAGCGCGGCGGCAACCCGGGCGAGAAGTACCGGCGCTCGGCGGTGGACGCCCGCGCGCAGGCCAACGCCTCCGGGATGCTCTACTCCCGCACCGCGGACCAGGCTGTCGGTGAGGCGTGGTTCCGGCTGAGCGAGCAGCAGCGCGCGCTGGTCAACCAGTACGGCTCGGTGGTGACCTCCTCCCTGAACCAGATGGCGGCCGACACCTCCAACGTCCTCGGCGAGCTGTCGGACCTCTACGGGCAGGACATCCGCTACGCCCTGGAGAACCCGCAGGATCTGCCGAGCCCCGCGGTCGCGCCGGGTGCGCCGGGTGCCCCAGGTGCGCTCGACCCGGCCACGGGCGGAGTGAACTCCGGCAACGCCGGGCGGGCGACCGGACCGGCGCCCCGCGGCGGCATGAGGGGCGAGGCCGTGGGCGGGAACCTGAGCGCCCGCCAGGTCGGCTTCCTCGACCCGGCCCGTGCCGGGAGCAGGCCGCCCGGCGGCCCGGACATGGGCGGCCCCGACACGCCCGGCGGGAATCTGGTCGGCCGGATGGTGGACGGCCGGCAGGTCGCGGGCGTCTACGCGAGCGCCCCGAACCGCGCGGTGATCCGGCGCCGCTTCGGTCCGAACGCCGAGGTGAGGCGCACCGGGGATGGCAGGTACATCGTGCTGAGGGAGGTCTACTGAGATGGCGGCTGTCAGGAGGCCAAAGCCCCGGCTGGGTCCGCAGCGGCCGAGCCCGCAGCGCCGGATGCGCGAGCTGCCGGTGGACGCCGAGCTGCTGTGGACCGGCAGGCGCGCCCCGAACCCGAGGTTCACCCGCGAGGGCTACGGCGCGATCACGCCCATCCAGGTCAACGGCCAGTGGCAGATTTACGGCCAGCGCGACGACCCGGTCGGGGCTGCGGCCGCGCCGACGTTGGCGGGCATGGACACCGAGCGGGACCGATCGCTGCGGTGGGCCAACGAGGCGGTCATGCCGTGGGCCTCGTCGATGTTCGGGAACCTCGCGGCGAGCCAGACCGGCACCCAGACCGCGTTCGCCAACGCGCTCGGGCTGAACGCGACCAACGCCGGGAACCTGGCGGGCGCCACGGCGCCTCCGGCCTACGCCGGCACCGAGGGGCTTGCGACCCCGCGCGCGGTGGACACGGCGGCCGGCGCCGCGATCTCGGTGGCCCGCGCCCAGCAGTCGGCGGACACCGGGGCGTTCGGCGCGGCGGTGCGCTCGCTCGGGATGGGGGCGACCCTGCAGTCGCAGTCTGGTGCGCTGGCGTCCCAGGTGGCGCGCCTGCCCCAGCAGTTCGAGCAGCGCAAGCAGAAGTTCCTTGAGTCCCTGGTGCCGCTGCGGCTGCAGCTCGCGCAGTCGCGCCTTGACCGGGAGAACGCGCGCAGCCAGTTCCTGACCGAGTTCGATGAGGGCCAGCGGCGGTTCAACACCCAGACCCGCATCGAGGCCGAGCTCTCCGGCGCGAAGCTCGACCAGAAGCAGATCGAGCTGGAGATGGAGCAGGCGCGCGACGAGCGCGACTTCAACTACCAGGCCGAGCAGGACGCGATCCAGAACGACCAGTCCCAGCAGCGCATCAACGCGCAGCGCGCGGGGAAGGCCGGCAAGGCGCCCGCGACCAACAAGGAGTACGCCAAGACCCGCGCGAAGTGGGCCGAGAACGCGCGCGCCTGGATGACTCCGAGCTCTACGATCAAGCGGGTGAACCCGCAGACCGGGGTGGAGGAGACGGTCCCGAGCCGGACGCGCTTCGACGACCCGGCAGACTTCTTCGCGGCTGCGCTGGCGGCGGGGCTGACGGTCGGCGACGCCTACAAGATCATGGCGGCGAACGCCCCGAAGCAGCGACCGGGCGGCAGCGAGACGGTGGTGCCGGGACCGGACGAGGTGTTCAGGGTGCTGCAGCGCAGGTTCCCGAAGCGGACGGTCGCGTGGCTGCGGACGCGCACCAGGCAGATCACGGGCGGTGTCCCGAGCTCTGTGAAGCTCGGCCCGCCGACGCCGGTCGCAAGGAGGTAGGCCGGTGGCGCAGACCGCAGCCCAGGCGCGCCAGGCGCTGTTCGGCCGCTCGCCCCAGCAGCGCAACTCTCTCGCGGGGCGGACTGCCAGCGGCACGGTGGCGGCTGGTCGGCGCCAGGGCGCCTCGCCTGCGTCGCGTCGGTCCTCGGTGGTCCCGGTCCCGCGTCCCCGGGTCGCCACGCCCACGGTGCAGGCCAGCGCGCGGGTCACGACCTCCACGCAGTTCAACTACCTGCAGACCCGGTACAGGAAGCCGAGCACCGAGGGGCGCTCGGTCGGGGGCTTCCTGCAGAACCTCGGCGGCGGCGCCGCGGACACGGTGCGCGCCCTGCCTGCCGGTGCGGTGCAGCTGGTCAAGCTCACCTCTCAGGCGACGCGCTGGCCGATCGTGGCGGGGCTCGACGAGGCCGGACGGGCGACGGGTCTCTCGGGACGCAACTCGCTGGTGGCCCGCCAGCGGCGCTCGACCGAGCAGGGGCTCGCGGCCTACGGGCGCGCGATCAAGGACGACTACTCATACCGCTACGGCCCGCTGGCCCGTGGCGACGTGCGCACCTCCGGCTCGCGCTTCTACGACAACCCCCTGCCCACGCTGCTGGATGCCGGCGGCGCCTACGCGGTGGCGGGCAAGAGCATCACGGCCGCCGCGCGCGCCGGGCGGCGCGCTGGTATGGGCGCCGAAGGTGGTCGCCTGGACCTCGCCGCCCGCAACGCGATCACCGGGGTCCGGGCGCGGCCCCCTCGGCAGTTGAGCCTCGGCAACACGGCGGACCGGGCGACCGGCATCAACACCGTGGACGTGTACCGCCGCCCATACAGCTCGAACCCGATCACGCGCTCGGTGCAGCGCCAGATCACCCCGCGCCTGGACGCCGCCCGAGATTCGCTGGCCGCGCGAGCGCAGGCCACGATCGACTCCGCCCCGAGCGGCGAGTCCGGGAACCCGGTCTCCCGGATGCTCTCCGAGCAGCGCCGCCACGACCGGGCGCACCGCTCCACCACCCTCCGGCAGATCGACACCTATCAGGCGCGCGCTGGCGAGTGGTTCGCTCGGAACACGCTGCTGGCGAACCACTCGATCAGGCGCCTGCGGCCGTCCTACAACGAGGCGGGGGTCCGACAGAGCCTCGGGCGTGGCATGAACCCGGAGGAGGTGGCGGTCAGCCTCCATGTCCGCGGGCTGCTGCCGAAGCTCAAGGGGCCGGAGAACCGGCCGTCCCAGATCCGCGACCGGATCGTCGCCAGGTGGGAGGGCGAGCTCGGCGACAAGCCGCGCACGCGCGGCACCCGCCGCAACATCGAGGCGGTGCAGGCGGTCCCGGACTACCTGCTGGACCTCGACAGCCCGATGCCGACGCTGACCGCTGCTGAGCAGGCCGCGCGCGCCAGGGTGCAGCGGGCGGTGGGCGACATGCGCCAGACCGCGGCCGCCGTGGAGCCGCAGGTCAACCAGGCGCTGCGACTCGACGGTGCCGTGACCGCGCAGCGGCGCACGCTCTCGTCCCGGATGGTGCTGGCCGGCGCCCGCAACGCCGAGGACGTGGTCGGCGGGCTGCTCGCCCAGGGGCGGGAGTTCAGCCGCCAGGCGAAGGTCGCCGCAGCCGAGGGCAATAAGACCCGCGCCCGCACGCTCCGCGCCAAGGCTCAGCGCGCCCGGGCGCAGGCGCGCGGCACGGCCGCAGACAGCCAGCGACCGGGGGGCGGGGACCGGCTGGCCCGGCTTCGCGCGCAGCGGTCATCTGCTGCTGCCCAGCTCCGCGAGGCCGAGGCGGCCTACGCGGCGACGGTCGGGCGGGCGCAGGCCGCGCTCGCCCAGGGGCGGCAAGCAGTCGGGGCGACGTCGAAGCCCAGCCAGGGCGCCCTGTTCATGGGCGGACGCCGGTACCAGATCGGCCAGGCAGCACAGCGCCGCCGTCAGCCGCCGCAGTGGCGGGACAGCCCGGCCGGCAACCAGCGCATCGTCGGCCCTGGGGACGTGACCCCCACCGGAAAGAACAAGCGCGGCACGGGCGGCACCCGCTCAAGGCGCGCCGACGCCGGCTGGAGCCAGGCGGACGGCCAGCAGCTCAGCGGGCTCGGGGCGCGGTACGCCTTCCGCACCCGGCAGGCGGGCCTCGACGCCGCCAAGATGCGCGTGGCGAACCTGCGCGTCCAGCTCGCCCGCGCGCAGGGCCAGCCCGCTGCGGTCGCGGCGGCCCGCCGCCGGCTCCGCGAGGCTGAGGCTCAACTGCAGCGTGAGATGCGCGGCAACATGGGCTTCACCAGGCCGACGAACACTGGCGCGGTGAACGAGGGCATCTACGTCCCCGACAACCCGGTGGACGCCCCGGTCGGGGCCGCGCCATCGCGGGTCAGCTCCAGCCGCAGCTTCGGGCCGCAGCGCACCCCGCAGTCTACGGGGCGCCTCATCGAGCAGGGCAACGTCAGCCTGGACCCCAGGGTGATGACCGACTTCTGGAAGCGAATCTCATCCCGCGTGGCCGGCCCAATGAGCCGGGGCTCGCTCGATGAGCTGGTGGACCGCATCGCCTTCATGGACAAGGACGGCCAGCGGCTGTCCGGCGACCGGGCGCGGGAGAAGTTCCGCTCGGACCCGGAGCGCGTAGCCCTCATCAACGCCGGGGCGCTGCAGAAGGCCACGGGGATGCTCGACGACCTGACCGAAGGCCGAGGCATCGACGACGCCACGATGGGCAGCATCTTCCTCGCCGACGACGTGGCGTCCGAGCTGCTGCCGGCCAAGGACGTGATCGCGGTCTCCAAGGCGGCGGCCGACACCTGGCGCGACGCCCTCGGCGGGAACCCGCGCGGCGCCGGCCAGGTCTACGACACCGTCATGGACTACTGGCGCGGCGGCCTGCTCGCACTCTCACCGCGCTGGTACGTCAACAACCTGCTCGGCAACGCTGCGCAGTACGCGCTGCTGAGTGCCGGGGACCTCCGGGCGATCCGGGACCTGCGGCGCGCGAACCGCGACTCGATCGTCCGCGACCGCGTGCCCGCGGAGGTCACCCAGGGGACCTTCATCAACGAGGCCCGGCTGGCGCGCGGCTCCCGCATCGAGGAGCTGTTCGACATCGGCTACGGGTTCAACCAGCGCATCGAGGCCGGGTGGCGCCGGGCGGCCTACTACCAGTCGGCCCGTCGCAACATGCGGCGCGAGGGCGTGAACCTCAACAAGCTCAACGGCGAGGAGCTCGGGCGCGCGCTCGACGACATGCCGACCTCGGTCAAGGAGCAGGCGATCCGGGACGTGGAGCTGTTCCTCGGGAACTTCTCCCGGATGAGCCGCTTCGAGCGGACGGTGCTGCGCCGCATCTTCCCGTTCTACGCCTGGGCGAAGGTCATCTCCCGGCTGACCTTCACGCTGCCGTTCCGCTCCCCGCTGCGCGCGCAGGCGCTGAACCAGCTCGCCTTCATGGGGATGTACGCCAACCCGGACGACCCGGACCGCTTCCCGAACGAGCGCGGCGCCATCGCCATCCCGGACGGTGTGCCGGTCGTCGGCGGTAGCCGCCTGCAGACCGCCGGCCTGAACCCGTTCGCCACGATCGCGCCCTTCATGGAGCAGGGGCTCAAGTCGCAGAACCTCTCCGCGCCGTTCGCGGCGACCGCAGGCTGGCAGACCCCGGTGCTGCAGGCGGCGACCGGGCAGTTCACCGGGGTGAACCCGTTCACCGGCAGCCCGTACACGGCGCCGGCCCTCTCGCAGGACACGGTCGGCCAGTTCGGCCGTGGCCGCGAGCGGTACAACCCGGTGACGGGGATGGTGGAGGGCGACATCGTCAGCCCGTCCGCCGGAGAGCTGCTGTTCCAGTCCACCTTTCCGGTGGTCGCCTCCCCGCTGCGCCGCGTGCTGGCCGGAGGTGAGCGCCCGTTCGACACCACGCCGACGCTGCCGTTCGGCCGCCTGCCTGGGGTCGGCGCGATCCCGTGGCTTGGCACCGAGGACCCGAGCCTGCTCGACTACCGGCTCGGCGGCGCAGGCCGCAACGAGGTCATGCTGCCGCGGGCACCTCGCGCGAGCGCGCAGTTCGGCTCGGGCAGCGTGCTCGACAGCTTCGTCGGCGCGACCGGCGGCGCGTTCGGCTTCCCGCTGCGCGTTGAGAACCTGGAGCTGATGCGTAAGCGTCGTCTCAAGCGCGAGGCAGACTTCCGTAGGGCCTGGGCCAAGGCCGAGGCCGACGCTCGCGCCGGCGCCAACGTGAGGTAGGGGACCGACATGGCGAGCAGAGCACAACTCGAACGCTGGGCGGACGAGGCAGCGCGCGCCGAGGGCGTGGACCCCCGCCTGTTCCGGGCGCTCATCCAGGCCGAGTCCGGGTGGCGTGTGGACGCCCGCTCCCCGGTGGGCGCCACCGGGCTCACCCAGCTCATGCCCGCCACTGGCCGCAGCCTCGGGGTCACGAACCCGCTTGACCCCCGGCAGAACCTGCGCGGCGGCGCCAAGTACATCGGCCAGCAGCTCCGGGCCTTCAAGGGCGACCCCCGGCTGGCGCTCGCGGCCTACAACGCCGGGCCGGGCGCGGTGTCCAGGTACGGCGGCATCCCGCCCTTCCGGGAGACCCAGAACTACGTGGCGAAGATCATGGGCTCGCTCGGCTCCACGCCGATCGCAAGCCCCCAGGCGCCGGCTGCGGGCGGTGGCGGCCTGCCTGCAGCCGGTGGCGCCCTCATCAGGGGTGCCTCTCTCTCCGGCTCGCCGATGGAGCTCCTCTCGGCGCTGCGCTCGCTGCGCGCGGGCGACGCGCCGATCCGGGCGCGCGGGCACAGCGCGACCTCGGGGATCACCCGGCTGGCCGGGCTGCAGATGCTCAAGTCGGCGATGGCGCCCCGCCCGGCCCCGAGCGCCCCGGGGATGCCCGCCGCCAGCACCGAGGTCCAGCCGCCGATCAACCTCGGCGACGGGACTTTCGCGCACCCGACCGGCGGCCGCGGCACGATCATCGGGCGGCCCGGCCAGGGCACGCACGACTTCAACAAGTGGCCCCACAACTGGCAGTCCGACAACGCCATCGACTTCGGCGTGCCGGTCGGCACCCCGCTGTTCGCCCCGAGCGCCGGGGTCGTCGGCCCGAACTTCGGCTCGCTGGGTCCGGCGTCCTCCCGCTTCGGTGGTGTGCGCCTCACGATCCAGGGACAGGGCGGCGCGCCCTCCTGGTACATGAGCCACATCACCCGCTACGCGCCAGGCATCAGGCCCGGCGTGCGCGTGGCCCGGGGCCAGAAGATCGGCTACTCCGGGTCCGGCAACAACGTCCCCCACCTCCACATCGCCGTGGATCGTGGCGACCCCCAGCGACTGCTGGGCATCAGATGAGAGAGGACCACGGCATGACCAGCGCACACCCACCCCCCGGCGCCAGGGGCGCCCACCCGGTGAGGGTGGAGGTTCGGAGTGGCCCATGACCCGATCACGGCGTCGGAGCGCGCGGCAATGGCCGGCCCACTGGTTCGTCGTGGGGACCAACGTGGCGACGTACGCCTGCGGTTGGTTCGGGGCGGCATGGATGTTCGTCAACCTGGAGACGAGCCTGGAGCTGGTGCTGCTGGCGCTCGGGATGCTGGGCATTCCGAAGGGGCTCGCAGTCGTCGAGCGCGTTATGTCCTCGTCGCAGGGCTCGCCGTCGAACCGATCCTCGTGATTGCCTTCCTTCGCGCGGTTGGCATCATCTGAGCGCCGCCAACATGACACCGGGAGGCCATGTGTCAGCCCGACCGCCGCTGGTCACACTCCGCGCGACCGACCCGCCGATGGGCGAGTCCGATGGGAACGGGCCGCTGATCCGGCTCGTGCAGGAACGCTGGAAGGTGCTGGAGGTGGACGGGGTCTACGGCCCCCGCACCCGCAACGCCGTCGCCTCCTGGCAATGGCGGGTCGGGGCACCGAACTTCCGGGGCGCGATCACCCCGCAGGAGCTGCTGGTGCTGCTGGAGTACCGGGAGCGGCCCGAGGAGTGGGTGGCCCGCGCGAAGGCGCGCGCCGGCAAGCCGAGCCCGCACGAGCCGGAGAAGGTCACCGCCCGCGCCAGCGTGGAGTACGTGCCGCTGGAGTCCTGGTGCCCGATCCCGCCCCGGGGCCAGTTCAGCTTCGCGCCGCACCCGGAGGGCGTGCCGCACGTCGTGCACTGGTTCGGCCACGGGGCGCCGGCGGCCACCATCGACGGGCAGATCAACCAGTGCGTCGGCTTCGCCCGCGAGCACATGCGGCGGGGCTACGTCGGGGTCGCCTACAACTTCATCCTGCTCACGAACGGGCTGTGTCTGGTGGGCCGAGGTCTCCGGGCGCGCTCGGCGGCGACCGGGAGCAACCTCGGGAACACCTACCCGAGCGTGCTGGTGATGTGCGGCACCGAGGCGCCGGCCCCGACGATCGACCAGCTCGACTCGCTCAAGGCGATGCGCCACGAGCACGGGTGGGGCCGCCGGCTGTGCCACCACGAGCTGTCCCCCACCGCCTGCCCCGGGCCGGACCTGACGGCCTGGGTCAACGCCAACCGATAGGAGCACCGCATGGCAATCCGTAGCAAGGTTGCGATGTCCTCGCTGGGCGTCGCCATCAACGGGCTGGGCTGGTTCCTGGCCGCGAAGTTCGATTGGGTCGGGATCGGCACCTGGGCGCCGGAGGAGATCATGAACGCCTCCGGCTTCACCGCCGTCATCCTCGGCTTCTTCTTCGGGTACCGCACCCCGGACGAGATGAGCCCCGCCAAGGGCGACGGCGCGCTGCCGCTCCCGGAGGACGTGGCCTAGAGCCCCGCCTGCTCGGCCTGGCGGGCGTCGTGGGCTGCCCGCCAGGTGCCGAGCGTGTCCTGGGAGAGCGCCAGCACCTCGTGGATGCGGCGCAGCTTGCGCGGCGATGGCAGCACGCGCTCGTTCTCCCACCGGCTGACGATCGTCTGGTCGTCCTTGCCGAGCACCGCCAGCGCCAGCTCTCGCTGGAGCATCCCGCGCTCCAGGCGGCGCTCCCTGAGCCTCATGCCGAATGCCTCGGCGAGCAGGCGTGAGGTCGGCTTGCGGTCTTCTTCCATAGTCGTCCTTCCCTTCGCTGGTCCAGTGAGATCACGTCATCCCTCCCCGAGTCTCGCATGGTCTGTGCATGTCCTACTACCCATGTGGGGAGGTTGACAGACCTAGACAGTTAGGGACAAACTAAGACACGCATGGCAGATGCCATGTTCCCGACCCGGAGGTGCCCGTGGCCCACACCGCCGAGAAGCCCGCATCGTCGGGCTTGAGCCGCGCCCCGTACCGCGTCCTCCTGTGCGACCGGCGGTACTGCCAGGCCACCACCCCCCCGACCGCGCCTGTGATCACCATCGAGGTGCGCCGG
>LNFM01009832.1_pt1 | contig 13704 bp, 18 predicted proteins | sample 596031 | NCBI WGS metagenome assembly LNFM01 (sample SAMN04254537, study PRJNA301005) | activated carbon metagenome | isolation source: dual media filters at the Ann Arbor, Michigan drinking water treatment plant | place: USA: Ann Arbor
CTTCCCGCGATCGATAACAACACAAGGATTTACGAACCCGCGACCCGGTCACATCCCCACCCCTCCCCGTCCCAGACCGGTTCGCGCGCGGCCACCCTTCCCCCAAAGGGTGGCCGCAACTTTTTGGGGCCATGGACCGCATGTAGCTCGGCCGGAATTTTTGCGCAGCGCGATCAATGTGCCATGATTGGCGCCCCTAACGGGAGAACGCACCTTGGCTCAGAGCGAGATCGACGCCATCCGCGCATTGCTGGGTTCGAAGCCACGGCCTGTCGGCTGGTCGGAGCGGCGGCAACGCCTGGACGAGGTCGGGTCGACCTGGCCGGTGGCATCCGATGTCAAATGCGAGGCGGTCGATTGCGATGGCGTAGCCGGCGAATGGTCGGTCGTTCCCGGCAGCGAAGCGTCGCGCGTGCTGTTGTATTTTCACGGTGGCGGATACTGCTCCGGCTCGATCGTCAGCCATCGGCGCATGGTGACGGAGGCCGGACGGGCAGCGCGGATGCGCACGCTCGCGATCGACTACCGCCTCGCGCCGGAGCATCCCTATCCGGCCGCGCACGAGGACGCACTTGCGGCGTGGCGCTTCCTGCGCAGGCAGGGCATTCCGGCGTCGGCCATCGCCGTCGGAGGCGACAGCGCCGGCGGCAACCTGACGCTTGGGCTGATCAACCGGTTGCGCGCGGCGGGCGAGGAATTGCCGGCCTGCGCTTGGCTGGTCTCGCCGTGGACCGACCTCACGATGTCCGGTACGACGCTGGAAACCAGGGATGCGCTCGATCCCTTGATCCATACCGCCTATCTCACCGAGCTCGCGGATGCCTATGCGCCGCCACCCGCCGAGCGCAGGGATTCCCTGATTTCGCCCCTGTTCGCCGATCTGGCAGGCTTTCCGCCGATCCTGATCCAGGTCGGATCGGCCGAGACGCTGCTGGCGGATGCCACCCGGCTGGCCGCAACCGCCGGGGCCGCCGATGTCGATGTCACGCTTCAGATCTGGCCGCACATGATCCACGCCTGGCCGGTCTGGAATGCCAAACTCGAAGACGGCCGCCGCGCGCTGGCGTCTGCCGGTCAGTTCATGCGGGCGCATATCCGATAAGCCGAGTGGCGAGAGGTCTGGCCTCTAACCGGCCCCAAGAGGCATTTTTTGGCTGTTTTTTCCGGAATCCGCCGATTGCATGGCAAATCGCGGGTTTTAGGGGAGCACGGCCTGTGCTATTCGGGAACATTGGAATCACGACGGAATTTGCATTGGCATGATCCAACCCGGCTCCCCGAGTAACAGCCCTATCGCGTGGTTCGGCGGACAGCCGATCGCGATCGCGGCTGTCGCCCTGGCCGTCGTGGTGCTGGGAATTGGCTCCATTGCCATTTGGCGCGCCTTTACTGGCGCCGCGCCTGAGACCGATCGCGCGGTTGTCGTTCGGCAGCTGCAGGCGCGTACCGCGCAGGCCTCCGAACAGCTCGTTGAGAAGACCAAGGGCCTCGAGGCCACCCAGATGGAATCGATCGACCAGTTGCAGATGGTGCAGGATCAGCTGCAGACCGTGCGCCGCCTTCTGGCTTCCCAGCAGACCGATACCAAGAAGCTTTCCGAGCAGGTGGCAACGCTGACCGAGGCCATCGACGGGCTCAGGCAATCCTATGCCAGCACGCGCACCTCCGAAGCCTCGGCCGATTCCCCGCCGCGCAAACGGTCGGCCAAGGCTAAACCCCGGTCGTCCAGAAGCGCAAACCGCAGCCGCGCCAAGCGGGGCTGATCGAAACCCCGGCTTCGGCGTTCCACCCGGCTCCGGACGCCTCCCGTCATTGAGGCCCGCCGCCCCACCGGCAAGGTTTCGCCAATTTCCCTTGCCGAATGTGAACTGGTTCACACATGCCCGTGAGAATCCCGGGCATCCTTAAATTCACCGGATGGCGTGAGCCGATTTCAATATCCGGGGCTGGCAAGGTCGTTGACGGTATACTGCGTCGACGGCCTTGTTTTTTGGGTCTAGCTTTGGCGTGGTCAAGCCGCCATCCTCGCACCGCGCGTGGCGGGATACACCGCACGCGACGCCACGGGCGGGCGTGCTTCCGAGGTCCAGCCTATATCGTGCGATCGCGCTTGCGATACGGCCTGGACATCTTCTGCTCGATTTCCCAGAACATCCAGACGAAGGCCGCACCCAGACAAATCACGATCACCAGAAACAACAACGTCAACGCCGGGGCTGTGAGCATGTTCAACATCCTCGATGAGATGCAACGGCACACCATCGAACGGAATGAGAACCCCGACCCCGGCAACTGAAACACCGTGGTCGCGCTGGTGATCCCGCCGTGATTGCCCTTGAAGTGCTCGACGCTTTCGCAAGCGTCGGATCCTCGCAGATCCCGCCCCAACCTTAGACCGGGTTCCGCCGGATGGCTGGGCCATCTTGCTCACTTCTGCGCGATCTAGGCGGTAAGATCAGCAACCGCGGCAGATGCTCTTCAGCTTGCGATCGATCGTCTTGTTCTCTTCAGTGATCGCGGCATCCCCACTCGCCCGGTTTGATGCCGCCGATCCGGTCGTGACGCCACCACCTGACGACTGTGCGGTACCGGCGCTGTTGGTGCCGGGCGCCGGGGGCGAGGCCAGCCTGGACGCATTCCCCGCACCGCTCGGGTCTTCGCCCGCATTGTTCGCGCCGCCGGGGCTGGCAGGCCCGGGCGGAACGCCGCTGATGCCTGAGGTGCCCGCACCGGCAGAACCTGCGCTCGGCGAGCCGGCAGCGCTGCCGCTGCCACCCGACGACGACGATCCACCGGCGCTTTGAGCGAACGAGGGGACCGGCGATATCAGGATCGCAATGGCAATGATCGCAGAAGCTATCTTCATGGAAATCTCCTTTGCAGAATCAACGACAGCGCCCTGCCCTTGTTCCTGAGCGGAACAATCTCCGGCATAAATCATTGCATGTGACATCCGCTCGACGGCTGGAGTTGATCGCGTTTGCGCAAATTGATCGCCTTCGACGAGGACACCCTCGACAAGCTCACCCAGCTTGCGCGCGACCGGATGGGGACCCTTCAGGAATTGGCGGATGAGGCTTTTGCCGACCTGCTCAAGAAGCACGGCGTTCCCGTTGATCTCAAGGATGCGCTGCGAAAAAGCGCGGGAGTCTCGAAGGCCTCGACGTCCAAAAAGGCAAGATCGAAAACCGGAAAGACGACATCATGACGCCAGATCCCGATCCATTCGAGCAAGGTGAGCGCGCCGCGCGCGAGGGTATTCCGGCGGAAGCCAATCCCTACCAGGATGGCAGCGAGCAGCATGCGCTGTGGGTTGCCGGCCACGAAAAGGTCGCCGGCTCGATCGAGGCGAACGAGAGCGAAGGAAGCTGAGCCAGATGCTGCCCGCCGGCGATGTGGCGCGCGTCTGAGACCGCTCAGCCGATCTTCTTCAGGCCGGATTTGAAGCGCGGCCCGTTGATCGCGTAGAACTTCGCAGCGCTTCCCATCGCCGTCACCTGCTCGGGCGTCAATGTGCGGACCACGCGGGCGGGCGAGCCGATGATCAGCGAATGCTCGGGATATTCCTTGCCCTCGGTAATGACCGCTCCCGCGCCGACAATGCTGCCGCGCCCGATCCGCGCGCCATTCATGACGATCGAGCCCATCCCGACCAGCGCACCGTCTTCGATCGTGCATCCGTGCAGGATGACGTTGTGGCCCACGGTGCAGTTCTTGCCGATCACGAGCGGATATCCGCGGTCGGTATGGCAGGTCGAGTTGTCCTGCACGTTGGAGCCTTCGCCGATCTCGATCCATTCATTGTCGCCACGCAACACCGCGCCGAACCAGACACTGGCCGAATTCAAGAGACGCACCTTGCCGATCAGGACGGCGGTATCCGCGATGAAGTAGTTGCCGTCCGCGGGGAGATCAGGTCCCTGCCCGTCGAGTTCGTAGATTGCCATAGCAAAAAGGCCTCCAGTTGCGGAGACCTTGGCATAGCCGCTGGCGCATGATCAAGCGAAGCGAGTGCTCTTGAATCACGCCCTGCCTCAGGCCAGAACGCCCGCGGCACGCAACGTCATCAGGAAGAACGTTCCGGACATCAGGCTCCAGAAGCCTGAGAGCATGGTCGCCATCATCACGAACTCGAAGCGGCGACGCTCGATCTTCGCGCCACGCAGCGTGTTGCGCATGATGATGAAGGGAGCCGCGAAAACCAGAAACGGAACCGCGGCAAACGTCTTCGGCGCCACACCTTCGCCGAGCAGCCCGAAGCCTGCCGGCCGCGCCGCCATGGCCTGATAGCCGCTCGCAAGGGCGCCGGCGATCGCAAAACCGATGCACAGGGCAAACAGGGAATTCAACGCATCGGGCGACATTAGAACCATCCGCTACTCAACAATCGCGCACCCTGCTTTCGCAAAAATGCCCGCCAGCCGCCACCGTATCCTTAAGGAAAGGTTAACGGCCAAACGTGGTAATTCCGTTTGCGCATGGCTGACGGCGCACGACACCTGCGAAATCATGCAGGAATCCGACTGCGCATGGCATATTCGCGGGTGATTCGGCGCCTGATCCAGCGGCGCCGCAACCAATGCCCTTTTTCATGACCTTGCTTTCGACCGCCCAGCATATCGCCCGCGACACGCGCAAGGACCCGCGCTCGCACATCGTCCTGATCCTGTCCGCGGCCACCATCGCCGCCGGGGCCATTGCGCTGGTCGCCTATCTGCTGTGGCCGACCTGGGGGGCGCGGTCGGCAGACGCACCGTCACGCCTCCCAGTCAGCGTCGGCAGTACCCTGTTCAACGTGCCGACATCGGCGGTCCGCCGCAAAATCCAGCGCCATTCCGGTCCGCAGGAGCGCGTCGATCTCAGTTTCCTGTTTCCGTCGCTCGAGCCGCCCGAGGCGCCGAAGCACGTCACCGCCGATACGGTCGAGGAGAAGGTTCAGCCGATCGACCGGATATTCGTATCGATCGCGGCCCATCGCGACACGCTGGCTCCCGACACGCGCGTCCGTACGATCTATCCGCGTTATCTCGAGCAGACCTCAACGCCGATAGATGACGGGTTGACGATGCGCGCGTTTCGCGACGGCTCGCCCTATGCCAATGAGGATCTGTTCTCCGCCAGCGCGCCGGGCTTCAACGCACGCTGCACCCGCGACGGGCTGACGCCCGGCATGTGCCTGAGCGAGACCCGTGTCGACGGCGCCGACCTGACGTTTCGCTTTCCGCGGAGCTGGCTCGCGCAATGGCGCCAGGTTGAAAATGCAATGAACCGTCTGAAGGCGCAGATGCGCGGAGCAAAAGGTTAAGCCGCCTAGCAACTTGGGAAATTCGCGGCTGCGCCGCCCCCATCAACCATTCCACATGGATAAGATTTAGTTGGTGGGCCGGCTTGCACTTGGCCCACCCTACGGCGCGAGCGCGGGCGGCCCTACCCGACGTCAGCCAGGTCTTCCTCGAGAATCGCCATCTGGAACTGGAAGGAACGATCGTCGTCCTCGTCATCGACGAACAGCACGCCAATGAACTCCTCGCCGATATAGACCTCGGCGGAGTCGTCCTTTTTCGGACGCGGCACGACGCGGATCCTGGGATTGCCGAATACGCGCTTGAGATAGGCGTCGAGCTTCCTGACTTCCTGAACGTCCACGGCGGTCTCCAATCGGATCAATGTTTTCCGGGAGGTTTTTAGGACGAGATGATCCTGTCCGCCAGCCGTAAGTTTACAAAGATAGCGGCAGAAAACAGTGGAAAATCAAAGCCCGATCGCGTTGAGCATCTGGTCCATGGTGCGTGACGGCTCCGCGCAGCCGGCCTCGCCGACAATCTTGGCCGGAACGCCCGCCACCGTCACATTGTGCGGCACCGGCTTGACCACCACCGAGCCCGCGGCGATGCGCGCGCAATGGCCGATCTCGATACTGCCGAGAATTTTCGCACCTGCCCCGATCAGCACGCCATGGCGAATCTTCGGATGCCGGTCCTCGTTCTCCTTGCCGGTGCCGCCGAGCGTGACGCCGTGCAGGATCGAGACGTCGTCCTCGATCACAGCGGTCTCGCCGCAGACGAAGCCGGTCGCATGGTCGAGGAAAATGCCGCGGCCGATCACGGCAGCGGGATTGATGTCGGTCTGAAACACCGCCGATGAGCGGCTCTGCAGATAATAGGCAAAATCCTTGCGGCCCTTCCTGTACAGCCAGTGCGCCAGCCGATGGGTCTGCAGCGCATGGAAACCCTTGAAGTAGAGCAACGGATCGATGAAGCGCGAGGTAGCTGGATCGCGGTCGTAGACGGCGACCAGATCGGCGCGAAACGCATTGCCGAGATCGGGGTCGTCCCGCAGCGCCTCGTCATAGGTCTGGCGGATCAGATCGCCCGACAGCGCCGAATGATCAAGCCGCTCGGCGATCCGATGGATCACCGCATCTTCCAGGCGATCGTGATGCAGCACGGTCGAATAGATGAAGGAAGCCAACTCGGGCTCACGGCGGACGATGTCCTCGGCCTCGTTTCGCACGCGATCCCAGATCGGATCGAGCGCGGCCAGCTTCGAACCCTGCGGATTGACCTGATGCACTGCCATCGGCTTTCTCTCGTTTGCGTTCGCGAATTCGCTTCTTTAATGGATAATATAGCACGGCGGGCAGATTTCTGTCCCCGGGCGGGCGCCCGGCTTATCACCCCGGGCGGCCTCTCGGGTCTGTTCAAGGTGGTCAGCGAATTCTGGAATTCAAGCCGTATTGGGTCCGGCTATTGGTGAATTTCGGCAGGCATCCCGTTCCCGGATGCTTGCCTGAGGGGGGTAGTCACATCAGCACGCAGACCTTGGGCGCGCGCGTCGCGGACGTGCGGGCAGCCTGGATCGCCGCCATCGCCATTCCCATGATGTTGCTGGCTCCTGCCCTGTGGAACGGCTACCCCCTGCTCCAGTGGGATACCGGGGGCTATCTGGCACGATGGTATGAAGGATATTTGGTGCCGAGCCGCTCCACGGCGTTCGGCCTTTATCTCCATTTCGGCGAAAATTCGAGTTTCTGGATCAATCTCGGCGTACAGGCGCTGGCAACGCTGTGGATCCTGCAGCTGACGCTCCGTGTGCTGGGCATAAGCCAGCCGTTGCGGCTGCTGGGCATCGGCCTGGCGCTGAGCATCACCACCTCGCTGCCCTGGCTTGCGAGCATGCTGCTGACCGACATCTACGCCGGGCTGTCGGTGCTGGCGCTCTTCATTTTGGCCACCTGTGGCGACGATACCTCGACACCGGAAAAATGCCTGCTGTTCACATTGACGGCGTTCGCCGCGTCTTCGCACAGCGCGACGCTTGCCGTGCTGCTCGGACTGTGTTGCGTCGGCTGGATCGCGCTGCCCTTCCTGAATGGACGAATCTCCGTTGCCGGGCTGGCGCAGGGCAGCCTGACGATCGTCGCCGGCGCCACACTATTGCTGTCCACGAATTTCGCGCTGTCGGGACAATTGGCGTGGACACCCGGCGGTTTCGGCGTCGCGTTCGGGCGGATGCTGCAGGACGGCATCGTCGCGCAATACCTGCGGGATCATTGTCCGCAGCAGAACTTGAAACTGTGCCCCTATCGCGATCGGCTTCCCGCCACGGCCGATCAGTTCCTGTGGGGCAACAGCATGTTCAACACGCTCGGCCGCTTCAAGGGACTGAACGACGAAATGAGCTTCATCGTACTGCGCTCGCTTGCCGAATATCCGGCCTGGCAGGCCCAGGCGGCGGTAACCGGCACCGCACAGCAACTGGTCCATGTCGCGACCGGCGAGGGTACGGATGGCTGGCTCGGCCACACCTACGGCATCGTCGAGCGGTATCTTCCGGCTCAGGTGAAGCCGATGCGCGCGGCACAGCAGCAGCGCTGGCATTTCGACTTCACCGCGATCAACTACATCCATGTCCCCGTCGCGCTTGGCTCGATGCTGCTGGCTGCAATGCTGTTCGGCCACGGGCTCCTCCGCCGACGGCTCGATCGGATCACTCTACTCGCCGGAACGGTCTCGCTCGCCCTGCTCGGCAACGCGTTCGTCTGCGCCGTTATCTCCGGCCCGCACGATCGCTATGGCGCACGAATGGCGTGGCTTGCGACCACGGTAGTGCTGGTGGCGGCGATCAGACATTTCGCCGGCAAGAGCGCAACGCGCGAGCGCTCACTGCCGCCGTGACAGGAAGTCGGTGACGCCGGCCTTGTAGACCTTGTCGCCAACGGCGCGCATGTGATCGCGGTTCGGGATGTCGAGCACCTCGGCGCCCGGGATGATTTTTCCAAGCGCCTGCGCCGAGCCCGCGATCTCGTCCCTGGTGCCGACCGCGATCAATACCGGCACGCCGATGCCTGCGGCTTCCTCAGACGTCATCAGGCGCCGCGATCCGCGCAGGCAGGCAGCGAGCGCGCCGCGGTCGGAGCGGGTCTGGTCGGCAAAGGCGCGGAACGTCCGCCCGACAGGATCGGTGACATCCTCCAGCGACGGCGCCTCCAGGGCCGTGGCGACGTTCTCGCCGGGCCCGCCGCCCTCGATCAGGCCGATGCCGATACCGCCGAGGACCGCCGAGCGCAGCCGCTGCGGCTGCTCGCGCGCCAAGACCGCCGTCATCCGCGAGCCCAGCGAATAGCCCATGATATCGGCGCGCTCGATGGCCAGATGATCCAATAGCGCAATGACGTCATTCGCCATGATGGCGATCTCGTACTGCGCGGAATCATAGAGCTTGCTGGAATCGCCGTGGCCGCGATTGTCGAGCGCGATCACGCGGCGGCCGTCTTTCTTCAAGTCCGATACCCAGGTCGGATAGACCCAGTTGACGTTCTTGCTTGAGGCAAAGCCGTGCACGAGGATGATCGGATCGCCCTCGCCTTCGTCGAGATAGGCAATTTCGACATCGCCGTTGTGAAAACTCGGCATCGACGGTTCCATCTTTTGGGGATCAGAATTGGCAACGTGCAACCGCAAGTCCAGCCTGAAGTCTAGGCTTGCGCGACTGTGCCTGCCAGCGCGACGCCCTGCGGCAGGCGTGCTGCCGCCGCCTGCAGTCGCAAGCGCCGGGCCTTCTTGCGGCGCAGCCACGCCATGGTTGCCCGCTCCGTGGTCGCCTTGATCGACGACAGAAAACCGAACAGCGCCAGCAACGCGCCGAACACCCACATCGTCAGATTGAAGGCGCCGGTCGCCAGCAGCAGCGCGCCGCGGCCAAGTGTCTTCAGGATGGCGCGGGTCTGGCCGCCCTTGGATTCAGCGAGCCGCGCGGCGCGTGCAACGTCCTTCGGCCCTTGCGCGATGCGCAGCGTGTCGAGCGCGCCGCGCGTTCCCGCCTTTTCGCCGACGCGTCCGACGTCTTTCGCCAGCCGAACCAGCGCGCCGGCCTTCTCGGCACGGAACGCGGCCTTGATCGCGCTGACGGCTTCGCCCGGCCGCAGCACCGAGCTCCTGGCGACCGCCTGCTGCAGCACAGGCGCATCGACGACCTCGCGCGCCGAACGTCCGGCCCATTGCGTCAATCCCTCGCCCAGCCGGCCGACCTTGCGGGCGCCCTTGACCATGCTGAGGCCGGCGCGTACCGGGCCGACGCCGCCCACTGTCACGTAGGTCGCGGCGGTCACCGCCAGCCCGACCGTCGCAAGGCCGAGCACCAGCCGGTCCACTTCCTCGCCGGTTGCCAGATGTTTACCCTCGCGCACGACGTCCCTGATATCGCCGTACACGAAGAGATCGCCGGCGACCGTGCCCGAGAGGCTTGCGAGATCGTCGGCGCCGCCGGTCACGAGACCGGTGGCAAAGCGCCTGGCCATATCCGAGGTCGAGTTCGATTCCGTGACCGCATCGCTCACGCGCTTCGTCAGTTCCTCGCTGACGGCAATGCCTCTGTCGCGCGCGAGTTCGACGAAGCTTGCCGCGAGGTCGGAATCATTGGCAGCCAGCGCCGCCTCGATATTCTCGGCAACCAGCCCGGGGTTGTTCCGCAGGGCAGAATTGAGCTGGAGGTCAGCGAGTTGCGCAGGCTCGTCCTGCGCCGCCAGGATGGCACCGGCGTCGCGGGCATGCGGCCACAGTGCCGCGCCCACGGCAGCACTGAGCGCCATGCAAGCAAAAGCCAACGCCAGGGCCGAACCGAGCCGCAACCGCCTCATCCCGGAAAATCCAATGTTTTCACTCCGCACAACATGGTGTGCCGTTTTTAAGACACAACTGCCCCGACGAAAGAAGGGCTTCTCTCCGACGACAAGATTGTGTCGAATTTGCATGAGCCAATGAGGGCGGAGACTTCCGGCAATCCGGGCTTTGGGAATTTGGGCTTCGGGAATCTGGGGCTCTAGGAATGATCTTTACCCGCCAGTATGGTGCGCAGCGTTTCGGGCGCCCGCGTCGTCTTGATTGTGTCCGCCCGCCATTGCTATCCAAGGTGAAGCTATGTCTGACCATGTCGTCCCGCATTTCCACAACGACGCCGGGGTCTCGGTAATCGAGATCGGCTCGCAGGAGTTCATGTGCGTGGGCGCCAATCCTCCGTTCGATCATCCGCATGTGTTTCTCGATCTCGGCAACGACAATGAGATCATCTGCCCGTATTGCTCGACGCTATACCGCTTTGCCGCCGACCTTGCCGCGGGCGAAGCCCGGCCGCCGGAATGCGTCCTGAAAGACAAGGTCGCCTGACCGGTCGGTGGCGGTCGCGCGCACCATCATCGTTGCTGGTGCCGGGATCGGAGGACTGACCGCGGCGCTTGCGCTCGCGGCTCGCGGCTTTCGCGTCGTCGTTCTGGAAAAGGCCGAACGGCTGGAGGAAGCCGGTGCCGGCCTGCAGCTTTCGCCCAACGCCAGCCGCATCCTGGTCGAACTCGGCCTGCAGCCCCGGCTCGCCTCTCGCGCCGTCACGCCCGACGCGATAACCATTGTGAGCGCGCGCGCAGGCGGCGAAATCGCCCGCCTGCCGCTCGGCGACGCCGCCAGCCGGCGCGCCGGCGCCCCCTATTGGGTAGTGCATCGCGCCGATCTGCAAGCCGCCCTGCAGGCCCAGGTCGACGATCACCCGGATATCGACTTGCGGCTCGGCTGCCAGTTCGAGGACGTGACCTCGCACGCCAAGGGGCTGACCGTGATCCAGCGCCGCGGCAATGCCCGGCAGTCCGAACTGGCGATGGCGCTGATCGGCGCCGACGGCATCTGGTCGGCGGTCCGCAATCACCTGTTTCCGGGCGTGCAGCCGCAATTCTCCGGCCTGATCGCCTGGCGCGGCACCCTCGATGCGACCACGCTGCCGCGCGAATATACCGCTCCGCGCGTGCAACTCTGGATGGGACCGGACGCGCATCTCGTCGCCTATCCGATATCGGGCGCGAAACAGATCAATGTCGTCGCCATCGTGCCGGGAACCTGGAACAGGCCGGGCTGGAGCGCGCAGGGCGACGCCAACGACCTCAAGGGCGCGTTCGCCTCGCGGCGTTGGCCCGCCACCGCGCGGATGCTGATCGGCGCCGTCGACGAGTGGCGGCGGTGGGCGCTGTTTACGCTGCCCGATCTCGCCGACTGGAACAGTGGCGCCATAGCACTGCTCGGCGACGCCGCGCATGCGATGCTGCCGTTCGCCGCGCAAGGCGCCGGCATGGCGATCGAGGACGCCGCGGTGCTCGCCAATTGCCTCAGCCAAAGCACCGGCGACAACATCGCGGGCGTTCCGGCCGCACTGAAGCGCTACAGCGGATTGCGGCGCGGCCGCGTGCTGCGCGTACAGCGCACCGCAAGGCAACAGGGCCGCATCTATCATCTGACCGGACCGCTGGCGCTGGCGCGCGACCTTGCCATCAAGGCGATGGGCCCGCAGCGCATGCTGGCGCGGCAGGACTGGATCTACGACTGGCGGGCGTGAGGCAGAGGCCGCTTAATTCGTCCCGGCGGCCTTCGGCCGGCTGCTCCTGCCGGCCGGCGCAGGCTTGATCGTTGGCGGAGTTGGCGCGGCCGCATTCGCATCCGGTTTGGAATCCTGGCACCGGCTTTTCCGCCAGGCTTCCTCGGCCAGTTTCGACTGTCCGCGCACCGCAATGTAGTCATTGCGGTAGGCAACCTCCGCTACCACGGAGCCTGCGACCCCGGTTTCAGCCTTTGACATCAGGCCCTGCAATTCCGCGGTCCGAGTTGCGAGCAACTTGCGCTCGGCCTCGAGCTGCTTGCAATCGTAGAGATCGTATTTGGCGGGATCAGCGAACGCCGGGGAAATCGTCTCGCCCATCTGTGCACAACCCGACAAGCCGGCCCCGAGCGCGAGCAGCGCCAGCGTGGCGAGGCTGCGCGAAAATGAACGGCGATCGGACGGAAAAAGGGGCATCGGACCTTCGTAGGCGGACATTGTTGAGATTGCCTAAAGCAGCCGCAGGTGTCGGCATTGAGGCTTTGCTTTGGTGCGCACCCTCGCTAAAGGAAGGGACGCGTTCTGACCGGACACTATCCCAATTCCAGCTCTCCGGTAAACGCGCTAAGTAACTGATTTAGCTGTCAAAGCGGGCGTGGCGAAACTGGTAGACGCAAGGGACTTGAAGGTTTGAGTGCGCTTGGGGAAACCCAGGCTGCAGAACTGCTCAAATTCGGGGAAACCTTTCACATGGCAATCCCGAGCCAAGCGCCCCGACCTGACGGTCGGAGCGAAGGTGTAGAGACTAGACGGGCAGCACCTAAAGGCGCGAATGCACCGATGGTGAAGGTATAGTCCAGACCACAAACGAGCCTGTCGCGCATGTGCGCCCGGGCAAGGCGGCGAAAGCCGTAGCTGGTAAGAAAATCCCTCGGTTCGAAAGGACTGTGCCGGTTCGAGCCCGGCCGCCCGCACCATTTCCGACGGGAGAATCGCCTTGCTCCCCGTGCGAGTCGGCTCAAGTTGCGGTAGAATGAAGCCATGGCCCCAAAGAAACAATCTTCCAAGAAAGGAAAAGTGTCAGGCTTTGTCATTGGCAGCGCCCGATTCAAGAAGATAAGCGCTGTCGAAGGCATCGTTTATTCCCCTGGCATGAAAGGCCGCTCGGCAATATCGAAACGCAAGGATCTCTCCCCTGAGGAGAGGCGGAAAGTAATCATCAAAGCCTACCGCAAGGCGTAGTCGGCGATGTACGACGCGGTTACGGACAAGTACTGCTATCCCGGCACGACCGTTCTGAAGAACAAGCTCGATCTCAGGAATCCCGAGGAACTCCATGCATTTGAAGCGGAAGTAAGCGACGCGAGAGCGGATGAAGAACTCCCCGCTGGTGATCTCGACTTCCAGCACTTCAAAGCCATTCACCGGCATTTGTTTCAGGACGTCTATGACTGGGCGGGAGAAGCACGCGATGTCCGCATCGCCAAAGACGGCAACATGTTTTGCTATCCGGAGAATATTGCGGGCGAAGCAGATAAGCTTTTCTCGCAACTCGAGCGAGACAAATTCCTCAAGGGATTGTCGTTAAAAGACTTCGCAGCCAAATCGGCGAAATTTCTTGCGTATCTGAATGCTATCCACGCGTTCAGGGAAGGCAACGGGCGCAGCCAGCTTACGTTCTTCCTGGTTTTGGCAGAACACGCAGGCCATCCGATCGATCTCGACGCGTTTCAACCGGAGCAATTCCTGGACGCGATGATCGAGAGCTTCAAAGGCAACGAGGTTCCTCTTGCAACGATCATCGAGGAACTGACGAGCAAAAAGCCATAGCGGCAAGACAAACCGGTGATG
>LNFM01012492.1_pt1 | contig 13701 bp, 12 predicted proteins | sample 596031 | NCBI WGS metagenome assembly LNFM01 (sample SAMN04254537, study PRJNA301005) | activated carbon metagenome | isolation source: dual media filters at the Ann Arbor, Michigan drinking water treatment plant | place: USA: Ann Arbor
AACAGGCAATGCTCCGCGAGCCCGTCAAAATCAGCGGGGCCTCGTCCAGATGCAGCTGCAGTTTCCAGCCGGCCCGTTCCGCCTGCTTGGTCGCATACCAGCGCAGGGCCGGCACCAGCCCGAGGTCGTCCAACAGCGAGGGCCGCAGATCCAACGCCAGGCTCCGAACTCGGGCCAATAGCTGGTCGCTGATCTCGATGCTTTCGTTCAACTCCATTGAGGGTTCTGTCCCTTGCCCGTCACGTTGCACCTGCTGTAAATTCAATTTGAGCGCCGTCAGGACCTGGCCGATTTCATCGTGGAGATCCTGCGCCACGGCGCGCCGCTCCGCTTCCTGCACGTCAAAGAGACGCTGGGCCAGCGTCCGGGCCCGCATGGTGGCGTTGCCGAGTTCAGCCGTTCGCTCGGCTACGCGCAACTCCAACATCGCGTGCGCCTCCCGGAGCAGATCTTCAGTCTTTCTCCATTCCGTCACATCGTCCACAATGAAGGAACACCGCACGACGCCGCTCGCTCCGTTATCGATCAGCGAGACCGTCGCCAACAACGATCGTCGTTCGACCTTACCCCCACGCGCGTTACAATGCTCATATTCAAACCGCACCGGCGACTGGTCCTTGATACAGAGGCGATAGTGATTCAGCCACATGCGGATTGCATCCCGGGGCACGCCCAACTCGGAGGCGGTTCGCCCGCGCATCGCCTCCTGCGTCGTGCCCATAAACTTGGCCGTAGCCCGATTGACCGACAGATTCCGGATGTCGTCATCAAGAATTTCCACCACGCCCATCATGAGCGATGCACTTTCAAAGAACGCCTGGAGCGTGACTTCACTATGCTTGTAAGACGCCTCCGCTTTCAGCCTCGCCGTGATGTCGTGCGCGATGGTGGACATGCCCACGACGGAACCAAACTGGTTTCGAATCGGAGACCGGCTCAGCGACAACTCGATCACAGATCCATCACGATGCAACCACGCCGTGCCATACGGAGGCACCGCGACTCCAGACAGGAGTTGTCGACTCTTCACCGCTTCTTCGCCCACCTGCGCCGATGCCATGATAGCGCTCAGGGGATGGCCGATCCGTTCAGAGGCGTCATAGCCGAACAGGCGTTCTGCCGCCCTATTCCAGCTGGTGATCATTCCATTGAGATCCTGACTGATGATCGCATCCACCGACGAGTTGACCAGAGCAGCCAACTGCCGGGCGCTTCGATCCAGGATGGCCACACGGCTCCGGTTCACCAGCACGGCCACGACCCAGAAGAGCGTGGCACTGAGCGTGCGGTTCAGAAAGGCCACGTCCGCCGGAATGCCGGTGGGAGAAAGAACCAATCCGGCATAGGCTAAGAGCGTCGCCAGGCCCGCCACCAGGTAGGCAGACCACGCCTGCTCCAGCCAGAGCGTGAGCACAATCGGCACCGCATAGAGCAGAAACTCCTGATACCCCAGCGGCGTGAAGCGATCGAATAGGAATGTCCCTATCAATATCAGGCCGATAGTGACATGGATCGTGCGAGTCGTCATTGGCAGTGGGTCATGCAATGATGAAACAGCCAGGCTCAATGAGAGGTCCCGTCACCCGGTGCGACGAATCACACCCGAAGGCCTCTCTACGTGCATACCCTTCGATGGGACAACGTTGTATGAAACGCGGCCTGTCGGCCTTGGAATGGCAGGAGAAATGAGGCACAGGACCTGTGCGGCACAGATGAGCGCGCATGAATGGGGGGCATCGTACAGGAAAGGCCCTGACAGAAGTAGCACTAGGGCCATTATTCCCCCATCAGGAATTTCCTGATGGGGGAATACCCTACTCTTAAGAACGTTCCGAGTCGGCCGGCATCTTCGTGGATCGATCGACCACCCAGACACCGGCGAGAATCAACGTAATCCCGATGATCTCCACCGGACCGACCGACTCATGCAGAATCAGCGCCGAAAGGGCGACCGCGGCAACCGGCGTGAGGTTGCCGAGGATCGACGCCCGGGAGGGCCCAATGCCTTGGACCCCGAACAGCCAGGCTTGCTGCGCCACGGCCGTGGCGAAGACTACGAGATACCCGAGCGCCAGCCAATCCGGCATCGTGACCGATGCCACCCCGGTGTCGAGCATCTTGCGATCGGTCCAGAGGAGAGGAATCTGGATTACCGTGGCGACCAGCAGCGTCGTCCAGTTGACTGTCAAGGGGGAGATCCGGTCCATCACGGCGCGGCTGCCGATACTATAGAGCGCCCAGCTCACCACGCCAAGAAACACGAGCAGACTGCCTAACACCGGATGTTCGCCGGCTGCCTGAAACCCTGCAATTGACACCAGCGCCACACCGGCGCAAGACAGCAGCCCTCCCATCCACACGGCGCGGAGCGGGACATCCTGGATCATCACCGAAGACAACAGCGCGGTGACCACTGGGGCCGATCCGATAATGACCCCGGCCACCGCCCCGCTGACATACTTGAGCCCCATCAGAATCAGGAGGTGATTGCCTAGTACCCCAAGCCCGAGCAGAAACAGCACGCGCATGTCCCTGCCTGACATCGTGGCCAGCGTCCCTTCCTGCCACCACCAGGTTGTGAGCAGAATGGCCAGCCCGCCGATGTCGCGCAACACCGACGCTTCGACGGCGGAAAATGACCCCAATGCCAGCTTCTGCGCGACGATCGATCCGCCCCACAGCACGGCGGCAAGCGCGAGCGCGCCGTAGGCGGCACCAGTCGAGGGTGACCTCATCACACCGACGCCTTTTTCCGTATCACCAGGACTCCATCACGAATCGTCACCAACACCGCCGTCACGCGCGGATCGCCGGCCACCGTCCGATTCAATTCCTGGATCGCCGCCGTCTTTTCATCGGGCGGCGGTTGCTTCAGCACTTCGCCGTCCCACAAGACATTGTCGACCAGGATCACACCGGTGGACGACAGTAGATCGAGCGCCCGGCGATAATAGTTCAGGTAATTGACCTTGTCGGCATCGATAAAGATCACATCGAATGGACCGGCCAGCTCTCGCATGGTCTCCAATGCCGGTCCGAGACGGATCTCGATCTTCTTGCCATGCGGGCTGTTGGCGAAATGCTTCCGCCCCAACGCTGCCGAAGATTCGTCGATCTCACAGGTGACCACGCGACCATCGGCAGGGATCGCTTCCGCGAAACAGAGGGCACTGTAGCCGGTGAACATGCCGATCTCCAGCACACGCGTCGCCCCGACCAGCTGTGCCATCATTTTGAGGAAGGCCCCTTCCAGCGGCCCGACCAGCATCTGGGCATACACCATCGTGCGCTGAGTCTCTTCGCGCAGTGCCCGCGCCGCATCGGACTCAGGCATGGACTGCGCCTGGGCATAGGATTCGATCTCAGGAGCGACCAAGGTCTTCATTCGCCATCCTTTCGCATCATTCCCGCATCATTTGAAAAACCCTGTCCGCCTTGCGTAGACTGACTGAAGAATCGAGATTTTAGCATAAGCGAGGAGGCCGGACGTGAAGACTGTTGCGACGCTTGCACCACTGACAACCAAGCTGTTGGAGATCACCAGAATCAACAGCGCCGCATCCGTCTTATCATGGGATCAGGAAACGCACATGCCGGCCGGTGGCGGGGAAGCGCGAGCGGAACAGATCGCCGTACTCCAAGGCATCGCCCACGACAAACTCGTCGCCCCGGACATCGAACGATTCCTCGCCGCCACGGTCGACCCGACGACCGGCCAGGCCATCGATCAACCGGGCGATCTGTGGGACGAACCCTCGCGCTCGTTGCTACGCGAAATCTGGCGGGATTTCAGCCGCGCGAAAAAGCTCCCCTCCGATTTTGTGATCCGGCTCAGCCGGGAAACCTCCCTGGCGCAGCAGGTCTGGGCCGAGGCCAAAGAACAGAATAACTTCCGCCAGTTTCTCCCCAACCTCCGCACGGTGTTGGCGCTCAAGCGGGAAGAGGCTGAATACCTCGGGTACAAGACCTCGCCCTACGATGCGATGCTGGACGTCTACGAACCCGGGTCCACCATCGCCACGCTCCGGCCGCTGTTTGCCCAGATGAAAGCGCGTCTCGTGCCGCTCCTCAAGCGCGTGACCCAGAGCCCGAATCAGATCGACGACAGCATCCTCCGGCATTCGTACGATCAGGCCCGGCAGCTGGAATTCGGCCGGCTTGTGCTGATCGCCATGGGCTATGATTTTGAGCGCGGACGACTGGACCTCTCTGCCCATCCGTTCACGACGTCGTTCCATCCGACCGACGTGCGCGTGACGACCCGCGTCCATGAGCACGAACTACAGTCCTGCCTCTTCAGTTGTATTCACGAAGGCGGCCACGGCCTCTACGACCAAGGACTCGACCAGCGCTACTTCGGCACGCCGCTCGGGGAATCCGTGTCGCTCGGCATCCACGAGAGCCAGTCGCGCATGTGGGAAAACTGCGTGGGGCGCTCGCGGGCCTTCTGGCAGTTCTTCTACCCGATTCTGCAACAGACGTTTCACCACCAATTACGCGGCATCGATCCGGAGCATTTCTATGCGGCCATCAATTGCGTGAAACCCTCTTTCATCCGCGTCGAAGCCGATGAGCTCACCTACAACCTGCACATCATGCTCCGCTTCGAAATCGAGCAAGATCTCATCGAAGGCCGGACACAACCCGACGATTTGCCGGGCATCTGGAATCAGAAAATGCAGGACTATCTCGGCATCACGCCCCCGACTGATGCCGAAGGCGTGTTGCAGGATGTCCACTGGTCATTCGGCGCCTTCGGCTACTTCCCGACCTATACGCTGGGCAATCTCTATTCGGTCCAGTTCTTCGAGCAAGCCAAGCTGGAAATTCCCCACCTGGACGATGAAATCGCGGCCGGCCAATTGCTGGTACTGCGCCGCTGGCTGGAGCAAAAGATCCATCGCTGGGGCCGCATGTTCACCCCGGACCATCTCGCCCAGCGCGTGACGGGAAAGAGCATCAACCCGGAGCCCTTCCTGACCTACCTGGAAAAGAAGTACGGCGAGCTCTACAAACTGTAGAACGTGCCTGCTGCCAAGATCGCAAAAGGCAATCAGCCCTATGCCATAAGGCTCTGTCGCCGAGGCTGCTAATCTTTTCCAGCCCTTCCGCGTAACCTCTTGTTGGAATAGAGAAACGCCTCTCCCAGAGCAGCGTTTAGCATAATTTCCTGTTCAGATTTATTCAGGTGTGATGAGGCCGTTTTAGGCGATTGTTGTCGTAAAATGAACACGCCTGGAACACGTAGGGTTTTTATTTAGAAATGGAGTAGCTGCAGGATATCTTGAAGCTTGGACTGACCTGCGATTTCGGATTGGAAACTGCAGCTTTTTTTTGATTGCGCTCTGGGTCTTAGATGCTAGTGCCATGTCAGCACCTTGGTCGGTCCAAGAACCAAGGAGTTGCACATAGAGTTGTATCGACGGTTGAGTCTCATGGAGCGATGGGACGTTCAGATACCGATTGTCGCCATGACGGTCAATGCCATTTGCGAGGATCGCATCTTCTTCCTTGCTTCATGAACTGAACATTATCTAAGTAAATTCGTGCAATTGTACTAGTTGGCCTATATAGTCCTAGATGCAGTGAGCCAGTTGCCATATGCAACGCGATCCATACCAGTTTTTTGAAGACTCCATCTGTGATCACACCAGTGAGTGAAAGGGCGGGGGATCACCGAGGGGAGGGCCATCAATCCTCGTGACTGATGGTTAACACTCACACGACTCAACGAATGAAAGACACGCGCCATGGCCATCCTCATTGTTGAAGACAATCCAGTCAACGCGCAACTGATCGCTCTCATACTGAAGGCGAACAAGTACCGCACCGTGCTCGCTCAAAACGGACTGGAAGCCCTAACCTGCCTTCAGGGGCAGGAGCCTATTGACTTAATCATCACTGACTTCTCGATGCCAGAAATGAATGGCTTGGAGTTACTTGCCAAGATCAAGGAGATGCCGGCATTCGAGAATGTTCCAGTTCTGATCACATCAGCGCACACGGATCTTGAGACGGTCACAAATGCGAAAATCACAGGATGTGCTGGCTTTTTGAGCAAGCCGGTGGATAAGAAATTGCTCCTGAAGAAGGTTTCACAGTTGGTGAAAGAAGAGCCACGCGTCCTTTGTAGCAAGAAGTCCGTCATGAGCAAACTGGGCATTTCGGATGAGGATTATGACAGCTTAGCTACAACGATTGCGGCTCAGTTGGCCACCATCATCCCAATCGTCGTCCTGGAGCAAGGGGATCCGAATGAACCCATTTCCGCAAACCTGGCGTATCGGCTCAAAGAACTGGGGGAAAGTGCCACCATTCTCGGCGCTGATAAGTTCGGCCGAGTGTACGAGCGCATCCGTATGATCCCTGTGATCACACGGTCGCACTGCTCCATCTTGCAGCATACCCTTCAGGAACTAGAGAGCGCGTTGAGCGCCTTTATGAAGCCTTCACCCCCCCCCGATGTCAAAAACTAAATCGCTCCGTTCCTCCATGTCAGTGTGCGTACCTCAGCTGTTTTAGAGAGAGTTGAAATTCGACTGAACGTTGATTGCGTTATCGGAAGGGGCTTAGGCCTTCGCCTGCATCAGCATGGCGCGGAGCCGCTCCCGTTGGGCGAGTCGAATACTGGTGAACTCCAGTCCAAATTCTTTTCCATTCACCCAGCGCACGATCCCCTCATCCATTCGCAACGGCCATTTCTGATCAGGGAGGAAGACGGACAACTTCAAGATGGTCACAGGCTGTAGTGCGATGGAGGAGGAGGCTCGGCAGCCGCTCGTTGAAATATCCAACAGGGTCCCTTCACCTTCGAAATCATCATCGCCAAAGAAGAACAGGCGGCAGGACAACTCTATCCGCCGTCCTCGACGGTCCGCCGCTGAAGTATCATGGCGGTCTGCTTTAACTCCCTGCGTCTCCCTCATCACGATAATTGCCTCCTGGTGTCACAAGAAGGATAGCAGCACGATGCACCCAGCACATTCCCTAATCGGGGTACCACGAAAGGGGGAAGTCCCCGAAGCTGTCCTCTCCTTAAGGATTCGGACTGATACCAGGAAAACTTGAGGCGCTGGTTTCCCCCGCATAGTGGGTCTCTGAAAATCGCCACAGCACGGATGCAGTGGCGGTCACTCCCTCCAAGATTTGAATGCTGCAGGTAAGCACGCTATTTCTGCTAATCACCTGTGAGGTTGCGACTTCAGCAACACCAGTCTTTTTATGACAATAGGGAGATGAGAGAACTCAAATGCTTGAGATGGAACTATGAGGCGAATAATTGTATTGTTCGCCATCGAATATCAATTAGTTACACGGTGTGGTGCCTTGGTGGCATATGCAGAAACCTCGATGGTTGTCGTCGTAGGGTAGTAGATTTATTTTGCTGTTCAGAATAGATTGGGGTCCGGTATATTGTACTTGTTACGTAAACCGTACAATGTGATAGCATCGCTGTGATAAGAAGTTTTCGAGACAAAAAGACCGAAAGTTTCTTCTCCGGTCGAATGGTCAAGGAGTTCTTCGGCTTCAGGAATGCCGCTGAGCGGAAACTGACCATGCTCGATAATGCGATGGACCTGAAGGATCTGCTGGCCCCACCAGCAAATCGCCTGGAGCGGTTGAAAGGGGAGCGGGTCGGACAGCATAGCATCAGGATCAATGATCAGTGGCGGATCTGTTTTGTGTGGAAAGCAGATGGGCCGCATGAAGTCGAAATCACCGATTACCACTGAAGGAGAACAGCATGATTAAGAACGGAATGCGGCCGGTTCATCCCGGAGAAATCCTGTTCGAGGAGTTCATGAAACCTTCAGAGCCACAGATCAACGCCAATATGCTCGCGAAGGCCCTCGACGTGCCGGCCAATCGGATTACGGCGATTATCAAAGGACAGCGTGGCATTACGGGCGATACAGCGGTGCGGCTGGCGACATTTTTCAACACGACCGCTGAATTCTGGATGAACCTTCAGAAGACCTATGAGCTGCGTCTTGCCGAAATAGCACTCTCAGGTAAGGTCAGGAAACATATCGAACAACGCCGAGAAGCCCTCGTCTCTGCCTGATGATGAGATGCTTGGTTCCAGCTTTGCAGTCGTCCTCACCGGATCACTTGTTCTCGCTCCCCTAAAGTGTGTGTGAACTGAAAGGAAGCCGCCGGATAGACTGGAGATGGTTCATCCCCACGCTCGTGGGGAACATCGTGATGCCTAGCAGCCTTCTAACCCGCTACCCTCCACCACAGTGGTCTCACTGCGTCCGTCGTGGCCGGATGGCACAATAGAAAACGCGCCATGCCCACCCGGATCAGAGAACTGAGCATCGGCGCCCCTCCGCCCGCTCACTGAATAGGCGGGTACCATTGCATGCCCACCATTCTTCTTATAAGTGACGACGACACGTTCCGGAACTCACTCCGTCAGTCCCTCGGGCAAGAGGGGACGGCAGTCCTCGGCGTGCCGAATACCAGAGAGATTTTGAGCCAGCCAAAAGTACGACAAGTCTCCGGTTATGACCTCATCGTTGCGGAAGTGCGCTCCGGAGACCATGACGGACTCTCGCGGTTGGTGCTGTTTCGCAATCTGCATCCCAATACACCCCCTTCATCGCCGTGACGCGCGAAGACCAGGGCGCGGGGCTGGCCTATGGTAGCGCTGCCGCTCGGGCTCTGCATGCCTGGCTCGTTCCAGTCGTATCCGACTCCATGGCCGGACTGACCGACACCACCACACGCGCCCTCAAGGGTGAATCGCCGCCCCGGTAGGAGACTCACCCCCGCTGAAGCTCGACGCCCTCTGGCACAGACTCCTGCAAGCCTCACCAGATCGTCCGCCAGTCGACTAGGCATTGGATAGGACGCAGGTCGTGAAACGGCTAATACCCCATCGCGATGTTGAGTTTAGCGAGAAGGGCAGGCGGTAGCGTGAATTCAGCCTGCACCTCGATGCGATGCGGAACCAGCAGCGTCGTGTGGAAGACAATGTCGCGTATGGGAATCTTGAACTCGGGATCTTGAGGCGTACTCAGCTCGACGGCCTCGACCGAATTCGTGATGGCACCGCTGTCTTGCGGGCCATAGGTCGTCATGACCGCATCGATAATCTCCTTCACCTTTTCATTCGGCTCCACGCCCTCGATGCTTTTGAGCAAGAGCGGAATTACGTCCTCTTTTGCCTGATCAGATAGGGTGAAGTTTTCGACCCGCTCTTTCCGGCGCAGTGACATCAGGTCATTGTCCAGATCCTTGCTGAAGGCGCCGTACGCGAACCGGAAAAACTCGAAGTGAAACCCCTTGAAGCCCTTCCCGAACGTTTGGAGCTCGCAGAGAAAGCCCAGTTGCTGCAACTTGACGTCACTCAGCAGTCCGTGCGGTTCCGCAAGGTACAGCACATAGAGAAGGAGGGCACGATCGACCGTAATCTGGTTGGGCTTTCTCATCTATTCTCTCCGATAAGCCGGAATGGTCGAACTATAGACAGCCCACGGGAGAATCGTCAAACCCATTCGCGGCTACTTCCCCCCTTGACCCTCCGCCGACTTTGGTCTTTAATGGCCACTTCGAAAGGAGGGTCGGCCGGACTCTATGCCCAAGCATGTGAAAGAGATGGAAGCGCTAAAAGCGCACCTCGGCAAACACCAGCTGAAGTACACGCGCCAGCGCGAACTCATTCTTGACGCCTTCCTCCAGCAGGAACACATCACTGCCGAAGCGATGTACCATCAACTGGCGAAGAAAGACCCGCATCTAGGGCTCGCGACCATCTATCGCACGCTCAACCTCTTTTGTGAGGCAGGTCTGGCACAAGCCCGGCATTTCGGCACGCAAACGCAATATGACAACATTTCCCACAAGGGTCATCACGACCATCTGATTTGCACCGACTGCGGCAAAATCGTGGAGTTTGAAAACTGCGAGATCGAAAAGCTCCAGGAAGAAGTCGCGACCCGGAACGGCTTCACCATTTCTACTCACCGTCTTGAACTCTACGGCCTCTGCGGACGCTGTCGTCATTGACCCCTGCCATTTTTTTTGCTATCTTATTGAGACGATTTATCAATTTCAATTGAGAGGCGGACCACGCATTATGGCTACTTTTCTGGAACGATTTCGCTCGTCCATGACGTTTCTTCATCGTCCCCACGTGCCGACCCTGCTTCTGGTCCTCATCACATTCTGCTCATTCCCCTTTCTGCCCGTAGATTCGTTCGCGGCCGACAAATTGGTCGTCTATTCAGGTCGGGCAGAGCGCTTGATCAAGCCGGTGTTCGATGCATTTACCGCGAAAACCGGCATCCAGGTGGATCTCCTGTCCTCCGGCACCACGGAACTCGTCAACCGGCTGAAAGCCGAAGGCGATCGAACTCCTGCAGACCTCCTCTTGACCAACGATGCCGGAAGCCTTGAACTCGCTCGGGGAGCCGGACTGTTGCGGCCACTTAATATGCGCGAGGTTGAGCGAGCCATTCCTTCGCAATTCCGCGCCGCAGACAATAGCTGGGTAGGTCTCTCCGGCCGCTTCTGGATCATTGTGTACAACACAACCATGGTCAAACCCGATCAGCTCAGCTCCCTGCTCGACCTGGCGAATCCCCAATGGAAAGACAAGCTCGCGATTCCCAACTCAGGCAGTGAATATCTTCAGGCGGGCGTCTCGGTCATCCGCGCCGCTCACGGCGACGAGCGCACCAAGAAATTCCTGGAAGGCCTGCGTGACAACGCCGGCTCGCAGGTCTACCAGAAGAGCTCTCAGATCGTGGATGCCGTGGCCAAAGGACAGGTCGCCGTGGGGATCGTGAATCACTATTACATGTACCGCCACCTTGCCACGCAGCCCACCGCGCCGTTGGCCGTCATCATGCCGGATCAAAAAGAAGGCGGTATGGGCGCGATCATGAATGTGACAGGGATCGGCATCACCAAGCCGAGCACGCATGTCGACAATGCGAAGCTGCTGATCGAATTTCTCGTGGCACAAGCCGGACAGAAGATGTTCGCCGATTTGGATAAGGAATATCCATTACATCCGGAAGTAAAGGCAGACCCGGCCCTGATTGATCGAAAGAGCTTCCGCGCCGCCCAGGTGCCGCTGACACGATTGGCTGAGCTCCGGGAACCGACCCTCACGCTCATTGAGCAAGTGGGCCTTACGCTTCGCCAGCAACTCGCCTCTCCGCTGCAACTTGCCGCGATCGCCACCGCCGGGCTGATTCTGCTTCCGCTCGGCTATGTCACCATCCTGGCACTCTCGGCCGACCCGGCCGTCTGGTCCCGCCTCTGGGCGACAAGAATTCCTGAGCTGCTGTTCAATACGATTACCCTCGCAGGGGCGGTCGCAGTCCTGACCTTGATCCTGGGAGTCTCCACGGCGTGGCTGGTCGTGCGCTTCGATTTCCCCGGACGCCGCCTCTGGGAAGCCGCATTGATTCTTCCGCTGGCGATGCCGACTTACGTCCTGGCATACGTCTACACCTATCTTCTGGGATTCGGTGGACCGGTGGAGCATCTGTGGCAACTCTGGGCCGGGCCGCAAGCCCGCATCGTGTCGCCCCAGAGCTTTTGGGGCACGACCCTCGTCATGGCTCTGGATACCTTTCCCTTTGTCTACCTGCTCACCCGTAGCGCCCTCCTAAGCCTGAATGTATCGTTCGAGGAAGTATCGCGAGTCTGCGGAGTTTCTCGCCTGATGACGCTCTGGCGCGTGACGCTCCCCCTGATGCGCCCGTCGATCGCAGCGGGAGTCGCGCTCGTCATTCTCTATGTGGTCTCGGATTTCGGTGCCGTCTCGCTGCTGCGCTACCAGACGCTCACCTACGCCGTGTTTCAACAGATGACCGGACGTTCCGACAATACCGCCGCGAGTATCCTGAGTGTGTTGCTCGTCGTGCTGGCCCTGTTGTTTCTCGTCACGGAGCGCTGGTTCCGTCAGCGCAGCCGCTTCTACCAGACCGCCGGCCGCTATCGTCCCCCACAGCGCATCCGCTGCACCTGGATCGGCACGGCCTCGATCACTGCGGTGATGAGCCTGATCGTCGCCATGTCCTTCGGCATTCCCGCCTACCTGCTGATCACATGGAGTCTCTCGCCGGAAGCGCAAGCCATCATCGATAGCCGATTCTTTGGCTTTATCTGGAACAGCGCCCTGCTGGCGGCCGCAGCCGCCACCGTCGGCGTGATTATCGGCCTGCCCCTGGCCTATCTGGCAAGCAGACGCCCGACGGCTCTGAATATCGGCTGTCTCCAAGCCGCCTACGCCGGCTATGTACTCCCAGGGCCGGTCGCCGCGTTAGCGGTACTCGTCCTCTGTCTGAAGATCGCCCCGGTGATGTATGGGACAGTCCTACTGTTGGTCATCGCCTACGTGATCCACTTTCTTCCCGCTGGGCTCCAATCGCTGGAACCGGCACTGCAGCAGATCACACCGAATCTCGAAGAGGTCGCCCGCACGTTGGGATTGAGCGTCCGCGAAACCTGGCGCCGTGTGACTCTGCCGCTGGTCCGCAACGGCTTTGTCGTCGCCTGGGTACTGATGTTTCTTCAGACCATGAAAGAACTGCCGGCCACGTTGCTCTTACGCCCGGTTGGCTTCGACACATTAGCCATCCGCGTCTGGCTGGAAGCGAGCGAGGAGTATTTTCAATTAGCGGCGCCTGCGGCGCTGCTCATCGTCTTATTAAGCCTGCCGGCCTTATTCCTCTTGGTCTCAAAAGACTGGAGGGCCGCGTAAGAGGCCGCGCCTCAACACCAGCGGTGGATTGTATGCACACTGAAACACATCACATCCTGAACCAACCGGACCTCTACCAACCGGCCTCCAATGTATTGGAGCTGCGCGCCGTTGCCTGTGCCTATGAAACCGGACGCCCGGCGATCCGCAATATCTCCTTTGCTGCGCGCGAGGGAGAAATTCTCTGCCTGCTGGGTCCCTCCGGTTGCGGGAAGACCACGATTCTCCGGGCTATTGCCGGCTTCGAACCGGTCCGATCCGGCGAACTGTTTCTCTCCGGCCGCCTGGTGTCGAATGCAAATCTTACCGTCCCGACCGAAGAGCGCCGCGTCGGCATGGTCTTCCAGGAATATGCACTGTTCCCCCATCTGCGCGTGGCGGACAACATCGCCTTCGGCCTCCAGCACCTCTCGCGAGGCGACCGGAAGTGCCAGGTTCAAGAGATGCTCACACTCACAGGTCTTGAGGGATTTGATCGCCGCTATCCGCATGAACTGTCCGGCGGGCAACAGCAGCGCGTCGCACTCGCCCGCGCACTCGTGCAGAATCCCGTCGTCCTCTTGCTGGATGAGCCCTTCAGCAATCTGGATCCCGACATGGCCGGCCGGATGCGCCAGGACCTGCATGCACTGCTGCGGCGCACCAAGACGACGACCATCCTCGTGACACACGATCACGAGGAGGCCTTTGCGATGGCCGACCGAATCGCAGTCTTGAACCAGGGCGTGTTGGAGCAGATGGATACGCCGGAGTTGATCTACCACATGCCGGCCAGCCCCTTCGTCGCGGACTTTGTGGGACAAGCCGATTTCATCCAAGGCGGCATCAGGGACGGGATGATTCACACCGAGCTGGGCGAGTTTCCCAATACGCTTCCCGGCGAGGAAGGCACCGCCGTCGTCGTCATGATCAGACCTGACGATATCCACCTGCTGCCGGCCAAAGGCGCGAGCGCCCGCATCATCGGCCGCCAATTC
>LNFM01009834.1_pt1 | contig 13700 bp, 12 predicted proteins | sample 596031 | NCBI WGS metagenome assembly LNFM01 (sample SAMN04254537, study PRJNA301005) | activated carbon metagenome | isolation source: dual media filters at the Ann Arbor, Michigan drinking water treatment plant | place: USA: Ann Arbor
CCGTGACGTGCATATGCTCCTTGAGCGCCGCCAGAAAGTTCGGATAACGCTCCCACGTCCGCATTTGGATTACGTTTTCAATGACCGCCCATCGCGGATCCAGCTTCCTGATGAACTTGAGTACGTGGAAGGCCGTCGCCCGGCTCCCCTCATCCTTCACCCTCGCTCCGCGAGCCGGTGTGTGGCTCGTGCACTCGGGCGACGCCAGGACAAGATCGATATGCCCGATGTCACCAAGGAGAGCCTTGTCGGATCGGCGGTTCAGACGCGTCTCGACGACCCGCGCACCAGGAAAATTCCGACGGTAGGTCGAAGCCGCCATGCTCCAGGCGTCGACAGCTCCCACCATCTCGACACCCGCGGCGCGGGCACCCCAGGAGCTCCCACCGCCGCCACAAAAAAGATCTATGCCGCGAATCGCCATCAAGGACGATTCGTAACAGGCTGAGCGTAGGAGCGCGAGCCTGGGCGAAGGCTTGCGAAAGGCAGAGTATCAGGGCGTAGCGTCCAAGGCCTTTTTCACCCGGGCCACGCTACCCTCGGGATCGCGAGCAAGCTGATGCTCCCAGACACGGACCACTCGCCAGCCCGAACGCCTCAGACGCCGGAAATTCCTGGAATCTCTGAGTCTTGTTGCCTCGATCTTTGCCTCCCAGGCTTCCGACAGCTTGTCGCGCCACACTGGGAAGCGCCAACCGTGCCAGAAGTCACCGTCGACAAATACGGCAACGCGGCGATCCCGAAACACGAAGTCAGGACGTCCAGGGAGATCACGGGCGTGGGATTCCCATGCGAATCCGACCTCGGAGAGCAGGGCGGCGAGGCGAAGCTCCGGGCCTGTGCCTTTCCCCTTGATGCGAGCCATGACCCGACTGCGCGTCTCCGCCGACATGATGTCCCCGCGGTGCCTGCGCTGGCCGGCCGGATGCTCTGCTTCACCTGCACTCCCTTCGAGAATGATCCCCTTCTTTCTTTTTCGTATTATTGTCGGTCTTCTGATCATGCGCCCCGAATCGAGCCCCCTGCATGCCGTTTGAAATGGCCCCGCCTTCAGCGCATGCGCTGGTCGAAGCCATGCGCGGGCTTGGATACACACTTTGGACGGCCGTCGCCGACATCGTCGACAACAGCATAGCCGCCGGCGCACGCACTGTCCGAATCGACTTCCAGTGGGACGGCCCCCAGACCTGGATACGAGTGGCCGATGACGGCCACGGCATGAGTGAGGCAGAGCTTACCCAGGCAATGCGGGCCGGAGCGCGGAACCCGCTCTCGATTCGAAATACTACCGACCTTGGCCGTTTCGGTCTTGGCTTGAAGACCGCCTCCTTTTCGCAGTGCCGCCGGCTGACCGTAAGCTCGCGACGTGCAGGCTTGGCCCCGGCCTGCCGCGTCTGGGATCTGGACGAGATTGCGAAGCACGACGAATGGCGCCTCGCAACCGAGCCGATGCGATCCTCAGTTCCACTTCTAAAGCCCATCCAGGACATGTCGCAGGGCACGATTGTGCTTTGGGAGAAGCTCGATCGCGTTGTTGCGGCCGACGCTGTTGCCGACGATGCGCGAGCTGAAGATGCGTTTCTCAGTCAGCTCGGTCGGACCGAGCGTCACCTTGCGATGATCTTCCATCGCTACCTCGATGCCCCCGGTACTCCGCTGCATATCGTGTTCAACGGGGTGGGACCGCAGAGCAGGCTTCGGGGCTGGGATCCCTTCATGGATGCTCATCCGGCAACATCACGAACGCCAGATGAGCGCCTGCGCCATGGCGATGTCGAGGTTCGGGTGCAGGGTTTCATCCTGCCCCATCGTGACCGGCTGGACGAACGCGCTGCTGAGCTCGGGGGGGGACCCGAAGGGTGGGTCTCCCAGCAGGGTTTCTACGTCTACCGTAACCGCCGGCTTCTCGTGCCTGGTGACTGGCTCGGGCTCGGTCATCCCCGACGATGGGCCAAGGAGGACGCCTATCGCCTCGCAAGGCTTCGGTTGGACATTCCCAATTCTGCCGACGCCGCCTGGTCGATCGACGTGCGCAAATCGACCGCCGCCCCGCCCCGGTCACTGCGCGGTCGCCTGACCGATCTTGCCGAACGCGTCCGGGCAGACGCGAGGCGGGTCTTCCTGCATCGCGGGAGTTACGGCCCGCGCGCGCCAGCCCCGAACCTCCAGAGGGCATGGACCGCTGTCGAACGCCGTGACGGCATGGCCTACAAAATCGATCGCGCGCATCCCGCGGTCGCTCGCGTACTTGCTGGATCATGCGGGTCGACCGAGGCCGTCGAAGCGATGCTTCGGGTCATCGAGGAGACCGTTCCTGTTCATCGCATCTGGATCGAGACGGCTGAACGCGAAGGGCTGGCACCTACCGGCTTCAGCGCAACACCGCCGGCCGAAGTGAGATCGGTTGCGGAGGCATTGTTCAGCGACTTCACAACACGCATGGGATTGAGCGACGACAGCGCGCGAACCCTCCTGATGCGAACAGAACCGTTCAACAGCTTTCCCGACCTCGTTGCTTCGCTCGGGGTGCGCACCGTGGAGAAACCATGAGCGACACAATAGCCGCCGCCAGGGCCATGGCGCAGACGTTGATCAATGTCAGGCGCGCGACAGCACCAATCACGAGAGAAGTCATCGCTTCGGTGGTCGATGATGTCCTGAGACTGCCGGGCCTGGGAGCGAGCGCCCTTGAGCGCAGCACGCTGATCGCGGACCTCGAGAGTGCCTACACCGTCTGGATCGGGCGCGCGACGCAGTTGACGGACAACGACGACCATGTCGCCTGGCTCAATGCCGAGCGGAAGCGCGACTGGCGATACTGGGCGCGGTATGAGCTTTTTCTGCGCTCGCGCCTGCCTGACGCAGCCCTTCGCGGCCTCGATCAGGAGACCGACAGAATCCTGGGCCTGATCGAGGATCCACTGCGGGCGGGCGCGTGGGACCGCAGGGGCCTCGTGGTGGGCCATGTCCAATCGGGCAAAACAGGCAATTACACGGGGCTGATCAACAAGGCCGCCGACGCCGGTTACACGGTCATCATCGTCCTGGCGGGGCTGCACAACAACCTTCGGAGCCAGACACAGCAGCGCCTGGATGAAGGCTTCCTGGGATACGATAGCGGCGCGGTGCGAGGGGCCGATTCCCGTGCGCCAGAAGAAATCGGCGTTGGGACGTGCGATCCGTCCCTTCGGCCAGATACCATCACCCACCGCACTCAGAATGGCGACTTCAAGACCGCTCGGGCGAAGGGGTTCAACATCAATCCCGGTCGCGCCCCGCTGCTGTTCGTCATCAAGAAGAATCCCACGGTCCTCAGAAACCTGTTGGACTGGGTGCGATGGGCAGCGAACAGCCATGATCCGGAGACCGGAAGGAGAATTGTCGTCAACGTCCCGCTCTTGATGATCGATGACGAAGCCGACCACGCGTCCGTCGATACGAAGGAAATGGACTTTGGCCCTGACGGAAGGCCTGACGAGGATCACGATCCCACGAAGATCAACCAGCTGATCCGGCAGATACTCTATGCCTTCGAGAAGAGTGCGTACGTGGGTTACACCGCAACGCCATTCGCCAATATCTTCATTCACGAGAGCGCCCGCACGGTGGAGTGCGGCGACGACCTCTTTCCCCGCAGCTTCATCGTGAACCTGCCAGCACCATCCAACTACGCCGGCCCGGTTCGTGTGTTCGGTGTGCCGCCTGCTGACGGTCGCGAGGCCCGACCGCCCCTGCCGCTCACGCGGCCAATACCACCCGACGAGAGCGCTGCATGGGTGCCTCCGCGGCACCGGAATGGTCATCGCCCAGTTTGGCAGGGCGCGGCCGAAGTGCCTCCGTCCCTGTCGGAAGCGATCCAGGCGTTCGTGCTTGTATGCGCCGTGCGCCGCGCGCGAGGTGAAACCCGCGCGCACAACTCCATGCTCGTCCACGTCACGCGGTTCACGAGTGTCCAGAATGCGGTTCGAGATCAGGTACACGCCGAGCTCGACCGCATCGCAACACGCCTCCGGCTTGGTGAGCGGGGAGGCGGTTCGTCGGTAAGGGCGGCTCTGAAACGGCTGTTCGAGGAAGACTTTCACCCAACCACCGAGGCGGTTCGGGAGGAGATGGACGATCCCACCTTGCGCGACATGTCCTGGGCCGAGGTCGAGCCCTTCCTCTCAGCAGCAGCGGCAGACATTCGTCTCATGGAGATAAACGGGACGGCGCGTGATGTCCTCGAATACACGACGCATCGGGATACGGGTCTGAATGTCATCGCAATCGGCGGCGACAAGCTGGCCCGCGGACTGACGCTGGAAGGCCTGTCAATCAGCTACTTCCTCCGCGCGTCCCGGATGTACGACACCCTGATGCAAATGGGGCGCTGGTTCGGATACCGGCCAGGGTATCTTGATGTCTGCCGGCTCTACACGACCGACGATCTCATAGACTGGTTTGAGCATATCACGCAGGCCAATGAGGAGTTGCGGGCAGAATTTGACCATATGGCGGCAGTCGGCGGCACGCCTCGCGAGTACGGTCTGAAGGTCATGTCGCACCCGGCGCTTCTCGTGACTTCGCGAGTTAAGATGCGGCACGGCATGGATATGCAGTTGTCGTATGCCGGGTCGGTCTCTGAAACGACAGTCTTCGACACTGCCGAACCGGTGCTGCGGCGCAATCTCGACGCTGCTCAGAGGTTTCTCGAAGCCCTCGGTCCGCCTGACCGAGGTGGCGATGAGCCTGGCGCTCCTGATGTGCGTCAGGATCGTCCGACCGGTGCGCATAGTTGGGAGGGGGCACGCCTCTGGCAGAACAAGCCGGCCAGCGACGTCCTCGCCTTCCTTAACGCGGTTTCGACCCATGCGGAGGCCACGCGCGCAAACAGCGCGCTCTTGAGAGAATACATCCTTCGCCAGAACGCGGTAGGCGAGCTCACCGACTGGACGATCGGTCTTCTGGCAGGCGACGGGGCCGAACTCACTGTGGCTCCGTTTGAGGGCTGGGAATCGATTACGCGCAGCCCGCGGAGCAAGGCAGAAATGGAGCGCGATACGTCACGCTATGTGATCCGTCGTCTCCTGGCACCACGTGACGAAGCCATGGATTTGGATGCTGCTGCCTGGGCTGCGGCCATGGCCAGGACGGTTCAGGACGCGACCACGCCGCAACCGCCGACAAGCCCAAGCGGGCCGAGCTTGCGCGATCAGCGCCCGGCAACCCGAGGCCTTCTTCTGATCTATCCCCTCAATCCGGAGCCCGCATCGCTGCACCTGCCCTTGGTCGGCTTTGGCATCAGCTTCCCGAGCAGCACCACGGCCAGGCGAATCACCTACAAGGTGAACAACACCTATCGGCGCCAAGAGCTCGAGGACACTGGCGCATGAGCGAGCTGCAGGCCGCGTGGTCTTCGCTTGGCGCATCCGACGCAGCGGGTGACGGATGGCTCGCCCGACGGGTGCATGCCGCGTCGTCAGTACCTCTCTTCGCGGCGCTCGGCATGCCAGCATCGATCCCTTCTCTGCTCATCGAGGTCGAAGCAGCCGTGGTCCCACCCATTGGCCAATGGCCGGCCGGACGGGGCTTCGACGTTGTTCCGCACCGGCGGTCGGCAGGCCCGAACGGCGTGCTTTGGGTCGCACTCAGTCTGAAGGGTCCGCAGTTCCACGACACCTTCGCTGTCCTCGCTGAAGATGTGGCAACCAATGTTGCCGCTGCGGCGGATGCGGCGTCGGCAGTGAGGGCACTTCTGGGGCGCCTTCGCACCTGGCAGGAATTCCTCCGCAGGCACGACCTCGGCGAACTTTCCACGCCGGAGCAGACTGGCCTCTTCGCCGAACTCGACATCATGGAAGTGCTGTTGTTGCCGCGACTGCCGGCAATGGATGCTCTCCTCGCCTGGAAGTCACCGGACGATGGGCTTCATGACTTCCGCTTTGCGGGCGCTGCGGTGGAGGTGAAGGGGACAACCAGGATCCCGCCTCTTGAGTTTAGCGTCTCTGGCTTGGCTCAGCTCGACGAGACTGCTGTCGGCTGGCTCGGACTTACTCTTGTTTCGCTGGCTGAGGGCGGGGATGGCGCCGTCAACCTTCCAGGTCTCGTCGAGCGAATCCGCAACCGACTTGCTGCGGAGGACCCTGCATCATCGGGACGCTTTACTGAGATGCTTGCGTCCAGGGGTTACCTGGATGTGCACAGCGCCAGCTATACCAGCCGCTTTCTCAGGGTGGTGCAGCGCCACGCCTTCCATGTGGAGGCAGGCTTTCCCCGCCTCCGTGCCGGCGATGTTCCCCCCGGCATTCGGGAGTGCAGATACGACGTCGCCATTCAGAGTTGTGCGGCATTTGAAATTGAGCTCGACGCGTTCGGGTCCGCAGCTTTCGGGGGGGCACCATGAGTTCGGATCGGGAACTGCGAGAGTTCGTTCGTCGCACCCATGCTGAAGTTCGGGATCGGGCCTCCCCCACGGATTCCGGCGACGCGGATTTCCGTGAGAATGCTTTCGCCGGATGGGTGCTCGAATTTTTCGAAGAAGCAGGCGTGACGTCGGGCGGCGATGTGTCGCACTTTGAGGGCCGTGTGGGCCGGAGCGTTGGCAAAGTAAATGGCTACGCCATAGGCGATGACGAGGACACGCTCTCACTCGTGGTTGCGATCCACAACGACACCGAGGAAGCAGTCACCGTCGCTCCGACCGACATCAGCAGGGCAGCAGGCCAGGCAGCGCGCTTTCTCGAAGGTGCTCTCGGAAACCTCAAGGATGCCGTCGAAGCATCTGCGACCCATGCGGAGATGGTGCGCCGAATTGCAGCCCTGACTGGCCGGCTTCGCTCTGCCACGATTCACGTGGTGACGGACGGGGTTTCCTCGGCAAAGGAGGTACGGCCACTCGACGTGAAGGGTGTGCCAGTTCGCTTTGAGGTGTGGGATGCCGAGCGCCTGTTCCGCGTGATGCAGGCAGGGCGGCCTCGCGACGAGATTGAAATCGACTTCAGCGAGCTCTGTGGTGCATCTATCCCCTGCCTCCCGGCTGCCCGTCACGAGGGCAACTACGAAGCGTATGTCGCCATCATCCCGGGCGACGCGCTGGCCAAGCTCTACGACGAGTACGGCGCACAACTTCTCGAACTCAATGTCCGCTCCTTTCTTTCGGCACGCGGCCGCATCAACGCCGGCATCAGGAAGACGCTCCGCGAGCAGCCTCTTCGCTTCCTGGCCTACAACAACGGCATCGTGGCCACGGCAGATAGCATCGTCCTGGAAAAGCTGTCCGACGGCCGACCAGCCATTCGCTCAGTTCGGGGGCTGCAGATCGTGAACGGCGGCCAGACAACAGCTTCGATCCATCGAGCCTGGAAGACGGATCGCGCCGACGTGTCGCGGGTCATGGTGCAGGCGAAGCTCGCAGTCATCGATTCTGGCCACGAGGAGGAGGTTGTTCGAGAAATCTCCCGCTGCGCCAATACGCAGAACGTCGTGCAGATGGCAGATTTCTCGGCGAACGACCCCTTTCACGTGACGCTTGAAGGGTTGTCCCGAAGGGTTTGGTGCCCCGGAGAACAGGGGCGCTGGTTCTATGAACGCGCCAGAGGGCAGTATCAGGAGGAGAAAGCGAAGGCCTCGACACCAGCGAGGCAGCGTCGATTCACTGAACAGACGCCGCCGTCGCGGCGTTTCGTGAAGACCGACGTCGCCCGATATCAGAACACCTGGGAATTGAAGCCCCAAACAGTCTGCTTCGGGTCCCAAAAGAATTTCGACTCATTCGCCCAGGATCTGCGGGTTCGAAAGGGAGAATTCCTGCCTGATGAGGCCTGGTATCGAGAGTTGATCGCGAAGGCCATTCTCTACCGTGCCGCCGAGAAGATCGTGCGCGACGCCAGGCTTCCGGCCTATCGCACGCAGGTGGCGACGTATCTCATGGCGTTGCTCGTAGACCGGTCCGGCAGCAGGCTTGATCTCGACGGGATATGGAAGCGGCAGGGACTGACGAAGGAGCTTTTGTCGCTGCTCGGATCCTGGGTCCAGCCTGTTCTGGCAGCGGTGACCGAGTCAGCCGCAGGCCGTAACGTCACCGAATGGTGCAAGAAGCGCGAGTGCTGGGATGCCGTCAGGCAGGTGGCGGTCCCCATGCCGCCTGCGCTGCCGGCCGAATTGTCGACGGGCCTGGCAACAGCCACTGGCAGCACGACAACGGCAGACGGCTCCGTGACATCGGCTGACCTTGAAAACATCGCAGCATGCAAGCGGCTCGATGGTCCTACGTGGCTGCGCATCTCGGGCGAAGGTCGCCGTCTTGGCCTTTTGAAGGAGTGGGAGGCCGGCATCGCCCACACTCTCAGTGGTTACGCGGCGAGCGGCTGGGACCGGAATCCTTCACCGAAGCAGGCAGGGCACGCCGTCAGGATCATGCTGCTTCCAGAGATCCAAGCCTTGATTGCCGACCATCGCGAGTCTGGAGCGTGACTCTGGTCTCGATCCGCTACTGACCTCCAGATCGGCCAGATCTCCAACGCTGAACTTCCCATGTTGTCGGCACGCCCTTCATCAGTTCAGGCAGCATCATCTCGCTGGGCTGTTGCCCATCGAGGATCGCCTCGACGATATCCGGCGCCAGCAGCGTGAGGCGCAGCAACCGAGACACGTAGGATGAGTTGATCTTTTCCCCAGCCGCCAAGTCATCAATCGTGTTGTAGCGGCCCGTCTCGATCAATCGGCGCCACCGGAATGCCCGGGCTACGGCTTTCACCAACGTGGTGTCGGCGCCCGAAGCACCAGGACTCGCCGGGCTGCTCGGCGCGACCATCAGCTTCCGCCCACCCCGCAGCTTCCGGATGGCTAGCGGTACCCTCACGGTCAGCATCTGCGCCGCGCCGGTCACGCTGCAGCCCTCGTGGTTTCGGCGGGCGGCGCCGCCAGGTCCCGCGCGAGGCTGGCCAACCCCTCCAGCTTCAGCCGCACGTCGGCGCCGCCAATCCGAATGTCTACCCGGTCGACCAGGAGGCGGATGATGCGCGCCTGCTCTGCGGGGAAGAGTTCATCCCACAGCGGGTCGAGCCGCTCCAGCGCCAGGCGAGCCTCGTCCTCCGTCATGTCCGGCGCCGAGGCCCGTGCCGCGCGCCAGGCCCCAAGCACCACCTCCGGCTGGCGCAGCAGCCCGCGGACCTGTGCAATGACCGCGCCCTCGATCTCCGCGGCTGAAATGCGCGCGATGGCGGGGCCGTCGGCGGCACTGCCCTTCAGCACCGACTGGCTCACGTAGTAGCGGTACTGCTGCCCACGACGCCCCCGCGCGTGGGTGGGCGACATGGCACGGCCATCCTCACCGAAGATCAGCCCGCGCAACAGCGAAGGCGTCTGGCAGCGCGTGCGGTTGGCGCGGGTCCGCGGGCTGATGGTCAGCAGGGCATGCGCCGCGTCCCACATGGCCTGCGGCACGATGGCGGCGTGCTCGCCCGGATGCGACTTCCCCTTGTGCACCGACTCGCCGAGATAGGTGCGGTTGCTCAGCACCCGATACACGTCGCTCTTCGTGAAGGCGCGGCCGCGCTTCGTGGTGGCGCCCTCGGCGCGCAATGCCTGCACCAGCTTCGTGCCGGATTCCGTCTCGACGAAGCCCTCGAAGATCCGGCGCACCAGCGCAGCCTCGGCCTCGTTCACCAGCAGCTTGCGATCCTTGGCGTCGTAGCCGAGCGGCACGAAGCCGCCCATCCAGATTCCGCGCGCCCGTGACGCCGCCACCTTGTCGCGGATGCGCTCGCCTATGACCTCGCGCTCGAACTGCGCGAAGCTGAGCAGGATGTTCAGCGTGAGGCGACCCATGCTGGTCGTCGTGTTGAAGGACTGGGTCACGGAGACGAAGGTCACGCTGTTCGTGTCGAACACCTCCACCAGCTTGGCGAAGTCCATCAGCGCGCGCGACAGCCGGTCGATCTTGTAAACCACCACCACATCGATCAGCCCGCGCTCGATGTCTGCCAGCAGGCGGCGTAGCGCCGGCCGCTCCAGTGTCCCGCCGGACACGCCGCCATCGTCGTAGCGGTCGCGGACCAGCACCCACCCCTCCGACCGCTGGCTGGTGATATAGGCCTCACACGCCTCGCGCTGCGCGTCGAGCGAGTTGAACTCCATGTCGAGCCCTTCCTCGCTCGACTTACGAGTATAGACGGCGGCGCGGATCTTCCTGACCGAGGCCGGCATGGCGGCGTCGGCGGCTGGCTTGCGCTTCATGCGGTGCCCCTCCGGTTCTTCAGGCCGAAGAACAGCCACCCATTCCAGCGGGTGCCGGTGATGGCGCGCGCGATAGAGGAGAGCGACTGGTAGGGGCGGCCCTGGTACTCGTAGCCGTCGTGCAGCACGGTGACGCTGTGCTCGACGCCCTGGTACTCGCGGATCAGCCGCGTGCCGGTGATCGGCTTGTCGTCGCCGCGGATGCGCCGGAGGACGGGATTACCGCCGTCAAGTTGTTCGCCCAAGGCCTCGAGGCGCTGGATCGTCTCGGGCTTCAAGCCGCCATAGGCCAGTTCTTGGATGCGGTAGGCGAGGCGGCTCTCCAGGAAGCGCCGATTGTAAGGCGGCGGCTCGGCCGCGAAGAGCTCACGCCACTGCTGCTTGAGGTCCGCCGTAGGGGAAGTCTTCAGGGCTGCGAGCCGCCCGAGCACGTCGCCCGGCGGAATGGCGGGGATGGTGGGCGCCGGCGGGGTGCCGGGTTTGGGCTTGGTGGCGTGTGTCATGCGGGTCTCCGGTTGGTCCGGTTCGCATCCACGCGCTGGGGTGCCGGGAAGTGTAGGCCACGCTCTCCCCGGTCGGAGGTCTCGCGCGCAGCTTCCTCAGCAGCGCGGCTGCGCAGCCGCACGAGGCCGGCGGCCAGGATGCTGCAGACCTCGCGGAGGTGCGGCGGGAGGTGAGGATTGGAGGGGTTCGGTGGCATGGCTGGGCGGCAAGATCGTGTCGCCCAACCAAGAAGAACAGCGAAAACAATCTCTTAGCGAAGGATCGCGGGAACAAAAGCACCGCTGCGAAATCCTGCGTGGGGCGAGCGCGCTTGTTGCTCCGGCCGCCCCCCTGAGTACCAGCAGGGAGATTGGGTCCTGCGGGTGTCGCAAGGCGCCATAGGCCGACATCGAAAGACCAGGTATCATCGCGATATGTTAGGTCTACCATCAAAATAGGCAGAGATGCACAGTGCTTGCGCTACGGAGGAACGAAGTGTTTTTGCCTCGCGGCTACTATACCATTAAACAAGCTGCAGATCGCCTCTTGTACGAAGCAAAATGCGGCCGCGTTGAAATTGAATGCCAGCTTAATGAGGGATCTGATATTGCTGATGCTCGCCATGAGATTGGCGTAGCGCTCGCTAGTAAAATATTGAGAGCAGCAGGCCTCATAACGCACAGTGGAAGACTTGAGGCGATCTCCGATAGTTTTTGGAGATCACCTGATTCCAAGGAAGCAATTGAAGCAGATTCGGCAATTTCTTCTATCGAATTCGATGATGGAATATGGAATGATGTTTGGCCACTCATTGCAATGAAGGACTTACAAATCTGCTTTTCTATTGAGGGGCATTTTGACCGTGCCCGCGTGTGGCCCGCTGCATGGGGCGTCGATTCGCCCTTCGTTGACTCAGCCAAAGCCGCTGCTGAGAACGTAAGCGCGGCATCCGCTAAGGCGCCGGCGTCGCTAAATCCAATTTCTCAAAATGAAGCCGACATACTTAACCCGGACGGCCGCAGTGTGCTTCTACCCAAGCGAGAATTCATGGATGCAGCCGAATTGCTCTCATGGATAGCTTTTCGTCGTTCCCTACCCCTGGGGGATTGGGGCAACGAATTGTACAAGATCTCGAGAAACTGGCCTTTCCGAATCGAATCATTCTATGACGCCGCTGGCGTTGATCAGGGACCGTTTGGTATTCCTGGTGGCCCTGCGACACTTCGCGATGCGTTGTCTGCGGAAGTGGATGGTGCTGGCTGGAGAGATGGGGCGCTCCTCGCCTCAGCGGTCGATCAGTCCGCCACCGAACACGCTATTCAGTCGCTTCTCTCGGAATTTTCTGCATCTGATCTACTTGTAGAACTGACGGAGAACCTTTCCCGCGCAGAGAGGGTCAACCCTAAGCTTCGCTCTGCGAGTGGCCTTGCTCGTCGTGCTCTTGCAGCGGGGGAGTTTCGATCCGTTGGGGGAGCACCACCAACCAGTAACCACGGGCCCTTCGCGTGGTCTGATCTGCCCTTTGGGCGAACTGCCATCGATCCCGCCGAGTGGCGCGTCGGAACCGAACTTTTGCCCGACGGACGAATGAGCGAAGTCGGCCGCGGGACCCGGTGGATCTCCGTGCTGTTCGATCCGCTCGAAGTGCTGCGTGTCTTTCCGCCGGGCAACGACACTGCACCCGACCAGGCACCGAGAGACCCTGACGATCAGCCTCAGGCCTTGCCTGAGGCTAGCGGTCCCAAACGGGGAGGTGGTCGCCAACAGTCCGGAGGTAGGCCACCCCACCGGGCCCAAGATGCGTTCATTCGAGAACTGGTGCGGCTCGCCGATCTGGATAGGCTCCCGGAAGCACCATTGCACACGCAAAAGGTGATGATGGAGTGGGTCGCCCTAGAGTTCGGCGACGACGCCCCAAGCCTAACAACTGTGAAAGACTGGCTTCAGCGTTTCGATTATCGACGCCACCGTAAATCCGACTGATTGGTCGGAAACTCTGTTTCCGCTAGTTTCCGAAGTATCCGGCTGAAATGACGAAAATCACTGCATAGAACGGCAGGCAACCCGAAGCCGGAGTTGCCGTGGTGCCAAATTTTTCCAGACGCAATAACGAATCAGCCGGTTACCGTCATTCGGCGCCGCACCCGTCCGCTGCCGCTTTACCGATCTATACAGCTAGCCCTGCGCTGGCACTGGATCGTACTGAAGCTGCCACTGTTCGCCACCTGACGCAGAAGGAGTTGGCGCGCCGCTGGTGCCTCAGCCCCCGCACGTTGGAGCGCTGGCGCTGGCTGGGCCAGGGACCGGCTTTCCTGAAGCTTGGCGGGCGCGTTGCCTATCGCGTCGAGGACATAGAGGCCTTCGAGGCGGCACAGACCCGCGACGCCACCAGCGCGCCGCAGCCGGCGCAGGCGAACATGCGCGCCCCGGTGCCCCACCGGCAGGCGGCGTGAGACCGGCGATGGGCAAACCCTCCCGCGACAAGGGCCTGCGCCGCGAGCGCGCCATCGTCGACATCCACACGAAGTGCGGCCTCCGCGCCGAACGCGTGCCGCTCTCCGGCGCCGTTCGGTATCGCGGCAACGGCGCCGACGTCGATCTCTATGTCCGCGGCCCCGAGCCGGTGAAGGCCGAGGTCAAGGCGCGCGGCGAGGGCGACGGCTTCAAGACGCTGGAGCGCTGGCTCGGCGGCAACGACGCGCTGTTCCTCTGGCGGGATCGCGCCACGCCGATGGTGGTGCTGCCCCTGCACATCTGGATCGAGATCGCGCGCCGCAGCGTGCGCTGCACGGAGCCCGACGCGATCGCCGAAGTGACGCCGTGAGTCCGCGCACCGTCCGCCGCGTGCACGCCATCGGCGAAGCCCTCCGCACCCTGACCGGCGGCGTGCTGCTCGCCGGCGGCTTCCTCGCGCTGCTCTGGCTCGCCGAGCTGGCGACCATCCCATGAGCGCCACCCCCATGCCGATGCCCGCGCCCGCCCGGCCGCCTGCATCGCCCATC
>LNFM01013877.1_pt1 | contig 13698 bp, 22 predicted proteins | sample 596031 | NCBI WGS metagenome assembly LNFM01 (sample SAMN04254537, study PRJNA301005) | activated carbon metagenome | isolation source: dual media filters at the Ann Arbor, Michigan drinking water treatment plant | place: USA: Ann Arbor
GCGCCTTCCGCGTGCGGCCCGATGTGTTGATCGACATCGACCTGGGCGACGACTTTCAGGTGAGTGGCCAGGGCCTGCAGACGCGGCTGGCCGGCAAGATCAATGTGCGCAGCACGCCCGAGTTGCCCACGCCGCGTGTGCTGGGCGATGTGCGCACCGAACGCGGTTCGTACCGCGCCTACGGCCAGCGGCTGACCATCGAAAACGGCGTGCTGCGTTTCACCGGGCCCTACGACAACCCCACGCTGGACATCACCGCCGTGCGGCCCAACACCAGCCAGCGCGTGGGCGTGCAGATCAGCGGCACGGCGCAGGTCCCTCGCGTGCGCCTGTTTTCAGACCCCGAGTTGCCCGACAGCGAAAAACTCGCCTGGCTGGTGCTGGGCCGCCCGGCCAGCGGCGCCGGTGCCGAGGCCGCCGTGTTGCAGCAAGCCGCGCTGGCCTTGCTGGCAGGGCGCGACGGGCGGCTCGACGGTGGCCTCGCCGCAGCCCTCGGCCTGGACGAAGTCTCGTTTGCCGGCAGCGCGACCAACGCCGACGGTTCGGCCGCTTCGGCCGCGCTCACACTGGGCAAACGCCTGTCGAACAACCTTTACCTCAGCTACGAACGCAGCCTGGCCGGCGCGCTGGGCACGGTCAGCATCTTTTACGACGTGACGCGGAGCCTGACCCTGCGTGCGCGCGCCGGCGAAGAGAACGCACTCGACCTGATCTTCACCATTCAGTACGACTGAGCGGTGCCGCTCGGGAGCGCTGCGCCAGATGCGCGCCCGTACAATGCGCGTGCGCTTGCGCGGCGGCATACAAATCTGCTTGTAAATCAATGACTTAGTCTGCTTTTTTTGTGACTGCGTAATTTTTGTACACCCGCCTGCTTTTAATGCACAAGTTGCAGCTACCCCGCGGAGCTACTTCAACCAGGCGTTTGTAATGATGGCGTCGATCTCTGCGCGTGTCTCCAACAGCTTGCGCATTTCCATCGTGCCTGCACACGCCTCGATGGCTCCCAGCTTTGCAGCCTCTTCTCTGCTCATCTTCCAACGTGAGCGATATGGCTTAGCCTTTGGGGTCCACGCTGGAGGTGGCATGAGCCATGTGAAGACCTCGACCTGTTTCATGCGTCCAGCATACCGCTGCGGTTGAGGCCCGTTGCTATATTTCGGGACGAGCAACACGGAGACTCCATGGCACATGCATACCTGACCCTTGTTACTTCTGAGGCTGCGATCGAAGTAAGCAACGCAGTGGGCGACACCTCAACCGTACTCAAGTTTGTGTCGAAACTGGAGGGCATGAACGACCTATGGCTCAAGAATGAGTTCAGTCTTCGGGGCTCACAGTGGATTGTTGCTGTCGTGAACGCATCTGAGAAAGTGCGCTCCTTTCCGGAGGACACTGTAGGTGACGTGGGCTTCCGGAAGAGCGATGCCTCAAAGGGTCTTTGCACGGTGACAGTAGAGGTTCCCACCGGGCAGTTTGAGCTGCTGCAAACTGCGATCCTCAGGCACGCAACTGAGGACGACTCCCGTACGATATGGAACTTGGTCGAGGTGCCGAAGTTGTCGATTCACGAAGTGCTGTTCACCGTAGAACCGACGCAAGTTGCACTTGGTAGACTCAGTGGCGCTGCGGCCATCGTCTAACGGATAAGACCGGCCCCTCCTAAGGGTCAAATAGGGGTTCGATTCCCTTTGGCCGCACCATCACTCGCGCGGATACAGTGAGCTTCGACCACGAGTTTTCCCTCGCCGCACGCCGGCAAACCCGTGGAAAGCAAAAGTTGGTTAGGCGCCCTTACACCATACCTATCATGCCGACCCATGCCTCCCCAACATGGTCGATGTCCGGTGTGAGCTCTCGGCCCAAATAACTCATGTACGAGGCTGGCTGCCCGAGTACGCGGGGTTTGCATAGCGTGAGAGGGCGAAACCCAAACCTGTCCGCTATGCCTAGCTGGATATCCCCGCCGATGCCTAAGCATGTCTCGTCATCAATTTTGTCTTGGATAACATACCTAGGTATGCGGCTTAGAGGCCTTCCTGGAATCGCTTCACCGCCAAAGGCCTTCTCGATCTGCAAAGACATCAACTGCTTGTCATCGCCGAGGTAAATGAATTGTCTGTCCTTCATTCCTTCGTTCGGCGTCAGAGTCATCGTAACGACGCCATCACACAGTTTTGGCGCAAAGTGAAAGGCAGAAAGCTGGGACGTTCGATGGCAGTATCCGAAGAGTGCTACCTCGAAGATCGCGCTTGAACCCACACGTTGCTTGTAGTCGTCGAACGACCGACTGAGGAATGCCAGCGCGTGGTCTGCTATGTCTGATAGCGAAGGAATGTACAACGAAGGGGAAACAAGGTTACTCAACAGCGGTGCAAGGCCGAGAAAAACATTCTGGCCCATCAACGTGCTGCCTGCGAAGCAGTATCCAACAGTATGCGAGTAGTAGACGTCCGAGAAGAATCCGTCAACGCCGGGCTTCCTACAAACGATTGGCAGGCCAAATACCTTCGCAGCGTCCTCGATCAGCGTCGTCCGAGCAGAACTTACCCGACTATCAGCCGCAATCCACAAACTGGGATTGCCAGGAACCTCGGAATTGCACCACACGGCGATGGCAGTCATAGCACTCTCATTACCCTAGATGATTTGTCACGTATAGACATGCATTGTCGCGTCAGCGGACATAAAGCAGACTCAGAGGCGCTGCATGTGATCAAGCCTGTAGACAGAACCCCACGAGAAGAAACCCGACAAGATAGTCTGACTCTATCAAAGGTAGACCATTCATAGGCATTGGTAGCAAAGTTGTGGAACTGCGATGTTGCAGCGGTCCACAAAGGAATCAATCATGTCTACGCAAATGTCTTTCTTCGCTTCTGTTCAGTCGTTCGCAAAGCCCTTCGTTAAAGCTGCTGCTGCCAAGCAAGATCCCACCACTGTTGCTCGCACACGCTTTACTGCTGCTGCAGACGAAGCTGTAAAAGAAATCGGAGCTGGTGCAGACAAAGGCTTCTGGTTCAAGAAGCTGGGCAACGGCTACACAGTGCACCTCAAAAACGGCGCAAAGGTGCTGCCAGATTGCAGCTTTGCAGTGGGCAACAAAGATGATGCAGTGAAGCTTTTGGAAGCTGCGAAGGCAAGCTGTGCAAAGGGTGAGTTTGATGAGCAGTTCAAAGCAACTGCACGCGCTCCACGTGCTCCTGCACAAGCGGAAGCTCCTGCTGCACCTACTGCTGTAACCCCACCTGCTCCTGTTGTCCCTCAACTGCCTGCGAAAAGCAAGCGCAAGTAAACAGCAGCGCACAACAAACAAGCGCCTTTCGGGGCGCTTTTTCACGGTCAAAAAACCAGCTGAAATTACAGCCCCTACAGCACACGCAATCATTTCCAGCTACCCACCCCGCTACCACCGCTACTGCACTTGCTGTATGGCGGTTTTTGTTTTTTTGTGCCGGGTGCTGTGTATGATGATGCCGTTACTTCACAACAAGGATCACATTCATGGCAATCAAAGACGTACCAGTTACAAAGCAACTGAGTTCAGAAGAACTGCGGGCACAAGCTGCAAAGCTGCTGAAAGAAGCAGAAGCGATGGACTCAAAGGTTTTCGATGACACGATCAACTTCCTGAATGAGAAGCTTCGTGTGATGAACAAGACGAAGATGGATGCTGTCATCGGACTGTGCAAGTTGATGAAAATCACTGGCAAAGCTTCAGCACCTATAGTCTCACGGTTAAAAGAAAAGGCTGACCTGGACTCATCAGGTGAACGTCCTGAAGTGGGTGTCACATACAAGCTGCCAAACGGCAAGACGTGGACCCGTGCGGCTAAAGGCGCTGCAAAGAAAGAGTTCGTTGAGTTTGCAAAGCCTCGCACATGGGCTTCAATGAAGGCTTGATCGGACATGAAGGGCAAGGAATCGAAGGAGTGGACGGCAGATGAGCAACGCGCCTTTATGTCCTTCGTTGATGAGCGCAGAACAGAGCGCAATCGCCTCTACACGAGTCTCGAAACCCAACTGAAGTTGCCTCGGGGCTTCATCGACAGGCTCTACGAAGAACCAGACGACTGGGCTTACATCGTGAAGCTTGCCGTACTGTGTGAAGCTGCTGTCACGCAAGCACTCGTCGACGAAGGAGCCCTAAAGGGCGATGCGGACGTCTGGTACGACCACTTCAGCAATTTGCCAAACAGCCGTAGGCTTGAACTTGCTCATAAGCTTGATATCTTGTCGAAAAGCGACAAAGATCGTCTTGACGCCCTTTCCCACTTCAGAAACTCTTTCGCGCATCAAGTCAGAAACTTGGGAGGGTCGCTTTCTGCGTTCTTTTCGAGCTGCACGGTAGATAAGAAGGTAGACCTGAGCAACAAGCTCCTCTCGATGGAGCATAAGAAAAATCAGGACTGGACCTTTCTAATCATCAACACTAGGTTGATGATTAGTTTTGGCGCGCTTACTGCCATCAAGTCGATAGCAAAGATCGGTCTAAACAGGGACAAAGCCGACCAGATTGAGCATGACTGGAAGCTTGCCGACCTTTTCCAAGAACCCAAAACAGCTCCGATTGAACGGAAACCTTGGAAATCAATGACTGCCAAACGCGCTGCCGGCAGCGATGCACGAACTAAAACGGATTTCGGCCCTTTTTCGGCGCCAGATGATAAATAACTTAGACCGCTGTGAGTGCGAGAGACGCAATGTTTCTCCCAAGCCTGCAACGTAGCATCGACCCAAACCCGTTTGTCCAGTCGATGGCTCACAGCTTCGTCATTTTTTGGACCAACGGGCTAACACTCCCTCGAAACGTGTCTGAATGAAGCTACCTGAAAGTAGCCGCTCATCAAGAAGCTGCAAAGACTTCAATCCTGCGATCCAACGCAGGGCATAACGCAAACACTCGCCGAAGAGTGAAGGGCTATGAAACATGGCTTTTGAGGACGACTTGATCTATATCTCACTTATGCGTTAAACAAACAGTTGATGAACTGTATGCAAGAAAGAATGTGTTGAGGGTACGTGAAAGTTGGGTATGCCCCTCAAGCTACGCAGCAAGTGATTGAAGACAAGCTGCATCTGTAGCGTTCGCTTAATTGCGACCCATCCAAGGACGGCTTCCAAGTAATGTTGCGCCAGGAGTAGATCGAAAACCACGCTCCGATATAGTTCTGTTTCAATCTCATCAGACCACACTGTCGTCTAATCAGAAAAGGGTATTGTGAACCAGACAAATTTTTTTGTTTGTGGATTCACAATACCCTTTCTATCTCCCTCCTGTCAGCCTTTTATTCAACATTCACTTGTTCAATGATTCACTTCATATATGTGCATCACTGAACTGAAGACGAAGTCTTAACACAGCGAATGTATGAGCGCAGCTTGCGAAGCGAAAGACATGAAGCTGTGTCTATGTGGCTGAGCGAAGCGATGACGCATAGTTAAATGGACGAACATGATAAATGGCATATCACGTCTTCCATAACCACCTTGTTTCCCAGTCAAAGAGATAAGTAGTTAGTCAGAATAAACTGACCAACTACTTGAGGACTCATAACTATGACAACAACGATAGAGCTATTTGACTGGCAAATCAAAATGCTGCAACCACGAAAGCTACCCACAATGACCGACAAAGACCAACTCGTACCAATTACCTTCGAACTGTATCCAGTAGAGGTGCTTGATGCAGCACAGAAAGCACTGGGAGAGAAGGCGCTAAATGCATACGCTGTTGAGCTGTACAAATTCGCACTTGATTCAAGATCAAAGGGTATGCCGGTCAAAGTGGCACAGCTGTCTGGTGTGCTGTTAACACTTGGCAAGCTGGACAAGTGGTTTGCATCCACATCAAGTAAGACACTGCTTGAGACAGGCGTAAAGGAAGAAGTATTCCTGGCTTATGTCAAATATCACCAAACACGTATCGAAGAGAGTGAAGCTGTCATGGACTCACTACGCAAGTTAGCGGGGTTGCAATAATGCAAAGGGGAAATAGTCACACCGAAGAGGCAAAGCAAAAGATATCTGAGGGCCATAAAGGTCTTAAACACTCAGAAGAGACAAAGCAAAAGATATCAGCAGCCAACAAAGGCAGGAAGCGTTCGGAGGAAACCTTACAGAGGCTTCGTGGACGAAAAACTTCCGAAGAAACAAAACAAAAGATCAGCACGGCGCGTCTTGCACGCATTGCATTACAAAAGGAACAACAATGAAAACAGTCACCGTAGTCGCAGTCATCATCGCTGCATTTGTGCTGCTCCCTGCTGCTCTAGTCAAGGGCATTCTAATCACTGCACTTGCCTTAACGCTTGGAGTTGCTGCACTTAAACTGATGCTGTCAGAAGGTCGTGCTCACAGCATCGGCGAAGATTCAGTCTAAGTTCAGTTCATTTCTATTCTGATCCGCTAAATACTTTCTATACAACAGGAAGGATCAACCGATGGGTATTGAGAACATAGACGGAGAAAAGTTATCGGGCTGGGCTGCTTTCATCAACAATCTGACTGCCAAGAAGATCTTCTTAACCATTGCGCTTGCACTTGGTCTTGTGCTGACATATGCCATATATGAGGACAAGACTGTGATGTATCAAACACTTACTGCAAACCCGACCTTAGCGGCTTCACTTGCAGGCGGCGCTTTTCTGATCATGATCGGTTTTGCGTTTATGAGCCTTCAGACACGCATTGATGAGAAGTCAAAGGAGATTCAAGATGAACTGCGTGATCGACTCACCTACCAGCATGAGCAACACAAGGACACCATCAAGTCTGTAGAGGCTCAGCTTCTATCGCTTGAGCGCAGGGAACGCGAGTGCGTAGACCGCTTCCACAGCTTGACGCTACTGCTGGCCAAGAGAGGCTTCTTCAAAGACTCGGACGTGCTTGTGTAAGTGAGGTAGAGCTACGGCTGCAACAGCAGCCATGACACCCAGTACGACCGCCTGGACAAGTACAGCAACGACGACACCATCGGCATCATGGAGAGCGTGTTCACCAACAGAAGCTGTCTGGACACCCACACGATAGCCCGGCGACACAAGGTCACATTGTCAGCTGTTCACACCACTCCTGCGCAGGGGCAGGATTCCTGATCGAAGACGTGCAAAACTTTGCCTTCTCATAGGTGCCGGAGCGGGCTGACTGTTGCGAAAGACACCTTGAACAGCAACAAGACACCCGGGGCTGAGTTACCCACCGAAAACTGAAACTAACCCCCTGCTCCGGGCGTAGCCGCCTGTCATCCACCCCTTTTACCGGACTTATCCACAGACATGTCCCATGACTTCTCAAGGTCAGGCGCGGACAATAGTGCTCATGAACCGGAGTAACCACATGCCCAAGATCGACTGGACCCGAGAGCACCCCTTGGTGAAGCTTGCGGCGTGGACGCTTTGGATGAGTCCACGCATCATCACAGCCGCTGCGCTCCTGATCATCGTACTCAAGTAGGCAACCGCACATGTTGCTCAGTTCTGTTTGAACCAGAAAGGGTCACAGAACAGGTAAATACGCTATCAACAAGGAGCGTGTTTATATGAAGACAGAACCAGAAAGAGCCTACTTTGAACGCATGGTAGTCGAACCTATCGACACCGGGTTTCTCGTCACAATCAGCACAGATAGTGAAGACAAACTAAGTGCATTCAAAAGCTACAGACAAGTCCTTGCGCACTTAAAGAATGCAAACAAAGCGGACGAGTGATGACTGAAGATAAGACGATTTAGAGCGGTGTGCCAGTCTGCATAGCTAAGCTCAAAACTTAGAAAGCATTTTAAATAGCAGCACGCCGTTTATATATTCCTCTGCTTGGTTCATTACACATCCGAAAGAGTAGTGGAAATCTGTGTTCCATCCGCCTCATGCACACTGAACCACATGTGGTAGCCGCGCCATTGTTCATCGCTCGTAAGCGCATTTTCCACACAGCCCAACTGACGTCCTGCTTCAATCACACTGGGAAGATCATCATCGAACAACACATACAAACCGACGACCTGCCCATCGGTGAAACAGATTGCGTCGTCTGCTGATGCATTGAATGCAGTTTGTTGAAGGCTCTCTCTAAGCGGGTTCAGATCAACAACAGGTGCGTGGAACTTAAAGTTCATGCGTGCTTGTTTCATTTCGGTCGCTTTCTTTTAATTGAAAAAATAAAATTATGGCATGTTTAACAAAGGAAAAAACATGCCCCTCTTTACTCCAGGTCAAATCGTATCCACCCCAGCCGCACTCGCTGCGTGCGAAGCCAATAGCGTTGATCCAATGTCACTGATCAATAAGCATATCGGCGGTGACTGGGGGAAGTTGAGCAGAGACGATGTGAAAGCCAATGTGCAAGCCATCATCAATGGCGCTCGCATCCTTAGCAAGTATCCGGTAGGTGATGATTTTGTGTACGTGATCACTGAGGCTGATCGAAGCTCAACATGCATGCTGTTGACTTCAGAGTACTGATCGACACCAGACGTAAAAAAAGCCCCGAGAGGGGCTTTCTTGTTTTAGCGTCGTCGCCAGAGTGCTGCTTCCCTGCCGCCCCAACGCTTTCGATGCTTCTGTATAACAGGCTTAGCAGTGTAAAAGCACCAGCAAATCTTACGCTTTCGCATGTTTAGCTCTTGACTTGCCTTTGCAAACAGGCACAACGACACCCGCTGCTCGGACACGCTTAAGAGCTGTGTTGTAAGAGGCCGCAATGGTGTGCGGATTAATGTCCGGGTGAATCTGCTTCACATCGGCAATTATTCCTTGTCTGAACTGCGTGTAGGTGCCCTTGTGCGCAGGACCACGTGTGCTGATCAGAAGCGTGAAGGTGTCTCTGTACTTTAAGCCTGTAGGACGCTTTAAATCAGCTAGTCCTTCTTCCAGCCCTTCTTCCACCTCCTCTTTCTTTGACAGAAAGTCCAGTTCCATCTGCTCATACAGCTTCTCAACTTGTCTATAAAATTCCTCGTTCATTTCAATAACTCCTTACCTGTCGCATGTATTGCGCACACAGCCAAGCCGCGCACGGAATTGTGACGAGCTGACTTGCACTTGGAGTTAATTTGTTAAAGAGCGGTGAGCGCAATAAGCGACACACAAATGATCGCATTTTGACTACAGGAAAGTCAAATCGCAGCCACACGAAAATCGCGCAAAAAAAGCCCACTGCTGCAAATAGTTTTGCATTGGTAGCAAATAGCGGAAAAACCCAGGATTGCGCAAAAAACAGCGTCTCCAGCACCCACACCCTTCGGGCCCGCAGCACAAGCGCGTACAGCCCCTAAAAAGGGGCATGTAAGGGGTGCAGTTAACTCAGTGCACAGCGATGCTGCACTGAACGGTGCTTTCGACGATAGCTGTACCGAACGAATCCACCAGCACAACTCGCTCCAGCTTGCCTTCGGGCGTCATGTGACGCTGCCACCGGCAACCTTCAGGCACAACACCGCCCATGCGCTCGTAGTCCTGCACCATTACTTGCAGCAAGCCTTTTGCAAGCTCGAAGTCGGCAGCAGTTGCACTGATGCTGTCGATGTACGTGCTGAGGACGTACTTGGAACCGTGCCGCATGTACTTGTAGACGCGGCTGATCGGGTAAGCAGTAAGCAACCGCTTGTCATCGGGAACAAACACAAGGTCCTTGTCCTCATCGATCTGCAACGAGCCGCCGAGTACGTTGCACATACAGTAAGCCAGTAGCACACCCGCTGCGCTGATGGCGTGTGCTAGCAACTCACGATGACCTTTGAGCTTTGTAGGCTTGCCGTCGGCATCGATCACATGCGTGACCTCCAGCTCAGTGCGATGCCACCTGTGCACACGAGGACTCAGCTTTGCGTCGATGTAAGCAGTGATGTCGAGGATGGTGCCTTGATCGAAAGCACATTGCTCGATCTGCTCTGTGGTGTAGCCCATGACCATAAGGGCAAGGAACACGTCTGCACGGATGCTTTCACGTTCGTGGCTCTGCAACTGAGCTACAGCGCTGTGATGAACTTCGAAACTGTCGAACGCTGCTCGGTATGAAGAGGTAGAGGGAATGATGATTTTTTGCATGATGTTTGTCCTTTAAATGTTTATGTGAAGAAGCAAGCGCACGCCCGCACGCTTGCTGTGTTTGCCTTAGCCGCGACGCTTACGAGCAGCAGCTTGGTTGATGCCGCGAATGCGCTCGATCTCTTCCAGCGCCCAGTCCTGCTCGACCCAGGTACGAAGCTGCGCAAGTGCCTTGGGCACATCGGCAGGCTTGACCACTAGGAACTTGCACAACTGGCCGTCTGTGTAAATCCATTCCTGCAACCAAGCATTGCCGTACTTGGCACCCACGCTAACTCGCGCTGCATCGAGGCTGCTGTAAAGGCGATTGGGAAGCTTGGCTGTACTTGAGCCGTCGAGGAATGCAATGTTTGCATCGATGCAAGCAATGATCTTGGCCTTCGCCTCATCGTTGGTATCCCCCTGCGCTGCTCGCGCTTGCCCCTTGCTATCGGTAACTTCGACTTCGAAATCGAATTCGCTGCTTTGCGTGCTGTATTTGCTGATATCACGTTCCATGTAATTTCTCCAGTTAACCGCAGCAGCTAACTAACCCCGCCAATCGGAATTAGCCAGTGCTTGAATCGGTGACTGGAATGTGCCGCAACGAATTCGACTTGTCAAAGCTATGAAAAGCTGATAGCAAACTCTCAAAAGTGAATACAGGGATACCTTGATTTCAGAAAAGCGCATCGACTTTTCATTGCGAAACGTGTCGGAAACCGATGTAAGTTACCGCGCACTAACTTATAGACAAGAAAGAAGATCACAAATACGTGACAAAGATCACAGTAGAAAGAGCACTATTTTTGACTCGCACAGGACTCGCAAGCCTTTACAGCCAGCACTCAAGCACAGGACTCTCAAGCGGACTAGCACAGGTATCTCACACAGCTATAGAGAAAGATCACGTATACAAAGTACAAGAGAACAGCGTAAAGAGAAGCCGACTATATAAATTGACAGGGAAAAACTTTGATGAATCGGAATAACGGTTCGACACTGTGTATAGATTGTTTTTCAGTTAAGAACGCAGGCAAATTGAATGATTAATGGTCATTTATGATTGATTTAACGTTGAGAACTAATGAGAGCTAAGTGTGAGTGAACGATAGGGCAACAAAAGCAAACAAAAGTGGGGCCACTTCGTCCATTGCATCACCGATAGCCGACTCGAATCCATAGACAAATCCTATATAGACCGTGATCAACATAGACAAATCCTGATAGACCTTGCATCACAACATAGGTCAACCAATAGGATTCCACAACTGTCCAGGCACAACAGTACTCGGGATACTCCAGTGCCGTTGCAAGCTATTGATCTACATAGAGAAATCGCTGCCTTGATTCAGTTGCGTAACTGTTGTGACACCAGCTGCATTCATGTGCAGCATTCAGCTGTGGTTGATCAATTGCCTGCACGTTGTCAACCTCTTCGTCAGCGGTTGCGTCTTGGTAGGCATAGTCAAACGTCAAGACTCTCTTTGTAAATTGCGAAGCACATTTTAAAAAACGTTTGACATTGCGAAGCACACTTAAGAAAGAAGCATGGTGTAGCAAGTAAAAAGTGAAGCTGAATATACATACACACTTTCAATGCCGGATCACTTTTTAAATCGTACCTCTCAATCCTTCAATCACTCTGAAATCCACCGTTCAATAACGTATCAGCGCCAAGCCTCCTTGATTCACATAAATAGTCCAGATATCCATAACGGAGGACGAATATGTGTGGACCAAAAGGACCGTCGAGTCAAGACTTAATCAATCAAGAAGCAGCAGCTACAGCACGAGCTAAGACAGAAGTTGATCGCTTGAATGCTGAGAAAGATTTAGCTAAACAAGCTGAAAACGCCAAGATGGTTGCTGAACAAGCATCTCTGGCAAACAACGATGCAGCGCGTCGTGCAGCTAACAGGACATTACTGTCTGGCTTAGATCAAGAAGAAGGATTGTTCGCATTAGAAGATCCACTCTCTCAATCAACTGCTAAACGCAAACGTGCAACGCTCATCAGCACAGCTGGAGCGTAAATGTCCGGCGCTACAGAAATTGGAAAGGCAGTACTCCAACAGTTCAAAACACTTCGGGAGTTACGTGCACCTCTGGATCAAGAGTACAGAGACTGCTACGACTACGTGAAGCCAGCGTTAGGGGGCGGCTTCAACGACTTAATGGACGCCTTTGCAGAAGCGCAAAGCACCAAAGCCAAGCAGGCAAGGTTGTTTGACAGCACTGCTACAGAGGCAGTACGGATGCTTTCAAGCTCCGTGCTCTCTTCGCTCACACCACCCAATACACGCTGGTTCGACCTGGCTGCACCGATCTTCGATGACGAGGACTTAGCGCAGGATGCCAAGGAGTGGTTGGAGGACTCAGCAGAGCGCATTCACACCATGGTGCACGCATCGAACTACGACAGCGAAGCTATCGAGTTCATGAACCACCAAATGATCGCTGGCATGGCTGGCATCTACGTGGAACTCAAGGAAGGCAAGTATCACTTCGAGACATGGCCACTCAATCATCTGTACTGCCAAGAGACGCTGAACAACGGGTACATCGATACGGTGTACAGGCAGTTCCAGTTCACAGCAGCGCAAGCAGTCATTGAGTTCGGCTTAGACAAGCTCCCTGACTACATGCAGGACTGCTACAAGAACAACGAGAGTGATCCGAAGAAGTTCGTCTTTGTAGTCGCTATCCGTCCACGCATCATCAAGGGCAAGCAAGCCGCAGGCAGCACGCAGAAAAATCTCCCTTGGGAGTCTCTATGGGTAGCGCACTGCGGGACAGTAGTGCGTGAGTCAGGGTTCGTTGAGATGCCTGTCATCGTGCCACGCTGGGAGAAGATTCCAGACACTGACTACGCACGTGGACCTGTGTTCGATGCACTGCCAGATATCAAGTCACTGAACAAGACAAAAGAGAACGTGCTGCTCAACATGGACATGCACATCACTGGCATGTTCAAGGTCAAGGACGATGGCGTCATCAACCCGAACAACATCAAGTTCGGCGCTCGTCGCGTGATCCCTGTTGGAGACATGGACAACTTGCAGCCGCTGCAATCCGGTGGAGACATCAACTTTGCTACTTCACAGATCAGCAGCTTGCAGCAGAGCATTCGCGGCATGTTGCTTGCGGATCAGCTTGGACCTGTTGAGAAAAGCATTGCTACAGCGACAGAAGTTCAAACGCGCAACAACCAAGTCAGACAGATTCTTGGTCCGATCTTCGCAAGGTTGCAGAGCGAGTACTTAACGCACTTGGTCACACGTTGTTTCGGCCTAGCCATCAGAGCGAAGTTGTTGCCGCAGATGCCGGACAGCTTGATCGAAGCCTTGCAGCGCGGCGGGCAGCAGCTGGAGATTGAATACCGTTCTCCACTTGCGCGCTCACAGAAGATGCAGGAACTCACTGCTGTAGATGAAGTGACGAACCGCATGACTGCTCTTGCGCAGACTAAGCCTGAAGTGCTGGACTTCATCAACTTCGACAAGGTTGCGCAGAAGTACGGTGACTTGCTGGGCGTGGACCCAGGACTCATGAACGACGAAGCGGCAGTGAAGAAGATTTGGGCTTCCCCCAGTTTCCCGGACGGTTTGCTTAGCCCATTAAGCCTTGCTCAAAGTCGACTGGGCTGAGGAAGTCTAGCTTTGAGTGTTTGC